>Ga0187780_10004851_pt1 | contig 10066 bp, 8 predicted proteins | sample 1015_Q2_SP10_20__FD_132429 | JGI IMG/M metagenome (GOLD analysis project Ga0187780, IMG submission 132429) | Tropical peat soil microbial communities from peatlands in Department of Meta, Colombia - 1015_Q2_SP10_20_MG | ecosystem: Environmental > Terrestrial > Soil > Wetlands > Peat | place...
AGAATTCCATGTCGCGTTTCCTCGATGGCGGGTGCGTCAGGCGGCCTTCGCGGCCCGCTTGTGCCAGTCGACGTTCCCAATCGGCAGCCCCTCGAGCCTGCGGCGCGCACCGAACACGAAGTTCACGATCGAGCGTGATACGGCGACCGCGCTGAACATCGACGTCAGAATGCCCAGGCAGTGCACCACAGCGAAGCCACGCACCGGGCCGGACCCGAGCAGGAACAACGCTACCCCCGCGCACAGGCTGGTGATGTTCGAGTCCAGGATGGTGGCCCAGGCGCGGTGATAGCCCTCCTTGATGGCGGCCTGCGGCGTCGTGCCGTTGCGCAATTCCTCTCGAATACGCTCGTTGATGAGCACGTTGGCATCGATGGCCATCCCCAGCGTCAGGGCGATGGCCGCGATGCCGGGCAGGGTCAGCGTCGCCTGCAGCAGGGACAGTAGCGCCACCAACAGCAGCAGGTTGATGGCCAGCGACAGCACCGAGACGACGCCGAACACCATGTAGTACACGATCATGAATGCCGCGATAAGGGCGAAACCCACCCACACGGCGTGGAAACCCTTGCGGATGTTGTCGGCACCCAGGCTCGGCCCGACCGTGCGCTCCTCCACGATGTCCATTGGCGCCGCCAGCGCGCCAGCGCGCAGCAGCAGTGCAAGGTCGTTGGCTTCAGAGCTCGACATGCTTCCCGAAATCTGGAAGTGGCCTCCGAACTCGGACTGAATCACCGGCGCAGTCAGAACCTCGGGCTTACCCTTCTCGATCAGCAGAATGGCCATCCGGCGTTTCACGCCTTCGCGGGTCGTAGCCTGCATCATCCGGGCACCTTGCCCATCGAGGTCAACGGTTACGATGGGCTGCCCCGTTTGCGGGTCGACCGATGCGCGGGCCTGCGTAAGCCTGTCGCCGCTCACGACGACCTGCTTGCTGACCAATAGGGGCTCCTCCCGATCGCCCTTGCTGCTGAACAGCAACTCCGTGCCGGGTGGAATGATCCCGGCCTGCGCCGCCTGTATTTTCTGCGGATCGTAATCACGCCCGGAAGGATCGCCCGCATGGGCTTCGACCATGCGCAGCTCCAGCGTGGCGGTCCGGCCGATAATGTCCTTGGCCTTCGCCGTGTCTTGCACACCCGGAAGCTGAACCACGATGCGGTCTGCTCCCGCCTGCTGCACGACCGGCTCTGCCACGCCCAGCTCGTTCACCCGATTGCGCAGCGTCGTCAAGTTCTGCTCGACGGCAAGGTCCTGAATGCGCTTCTGCGCATCGGGCTTCAGAGACCCAACGAGCAGGTACTCGCTGCCCTGCTCTTGCCTGACGAGCTGCAGCTCCGGATAGTTGCGCTCGATGATTTGCTGCGCCTTGTCGCGATGATCTGCATCGCGGAACCGAATCAGAAGGGTGCTGCCTTCGCGGCTGATTCCGCTGGAACGGGCCTGCTCTTCGCCGCGCAGCGTCGTGCGGATACCCCCCTGTATTCCATCGAGCGCTTTGGTCGCCGCACCCTTCATGTCCACCTGCAGGAGGAAATGCACGCCGCCGCGCAGGTCGAGACCCAGGTACATGGGCTTGGCGCCGATGGCCGAAAGCCAGCGCGGCGAATTGGAGAGCAAATTCAACGCGACGACATAGCTGTCCCCGAGGTCCTTCTGCAGGACGTCTTTGGCTTTGAGCTGCGTGTCGGTGTCCCTGAAGCGGATCTTGACGCCGGTCGCATCGACGAATGCTTCGTCATAAGCGATGCCGCCACTCTTCAGGGCGTCTTGCGCGCGCTTGAGCATCGCCTCGTCTACTTTCAACGTAGGCTTGGCGGATGACACTTGTACCGCCGGCGATTCGCCGTAAAAGTTGGGAAGCGCGTACAGCAGGCCCACCAGCAGCACGACGGCGATGATGAGGTTCAGCCAGAGCGGGTAACGGTTCATGGGATTGCAGCCGAGACGAAGGAGCGCATAACTCGGCGGGCTGCGCGCAGCGTCACGTTGCGCTTTTCAGCGTACCCTTCGGCAGCAAGGTCTGGACCGCCGACTTTTGCACCGTGACCTCGACGTTGCTGGCGATCTCGAGGCTGATGTAGTTGTCGCTGACTTTGGTCACGCGCCCGAGGGTGCCGCCAGAGGTGATCACTTCGTCGCCTTTCTGCAGGGACGCGATCATCTGCTTCTGCTCTTTCGCGCGCTTCATCTGCGGCCGCAGCAGCAGGAAGTAGAGCAGCACGAACATCGCGACGAGCGGCAGCAGGCTCATGATGTCCATCCCGCCCGGACCGCTCGGCGCCGTCTGGGCAAAAGCTTCGCTGATCAGCATGTGTCTCCTCCACGACTGCGCACGTCAGGTATTGCGCAAGCCCCTACGGCTGACTGGAGCAGCCGCCGGCCCGCAGGAAAGACGCGGATTCTAGCACCATTGAACAGGTTCAAGACGCGACACCGCGCACGCTTTGGCAGAACTCCTGCAGGCGCGCGGCAGCGATCGCCTCGCGCAGCTGCGCCATCAGCTCCTGATAGTAGTGCAGATTGTGCAGAGTATTGAGGCGCGCACCGAGCGCCTCGTTGACGCGCTGGAGGTAGTGCAGATAGGCGCGCGTGAAATGGCGGCAGGTGTAGCAGGCGCAGGACTCGTCAGGCGGCGTCAGATCTGTGCGATAGCGGCTGTTGCGCAGCTTGACGACCCCGTGGCGCGTGAACAACCAGCCGTTGCGCGCGTTGCGCGTTGGCAGAACGCAGTCGAACAGATCGATGCCCGCCTCCACCGCGTCGGCGATGTCCTCCGGCGTCCCCACGCCCATCAGATAACGAGGACGAGTCTCAGGCAGCTGCTGCGCGGCGCGGCGCACGACTCGCAGCATGTCGGCCTTGGGCTCGCCCACCGACAACCCGCCGATGGCATAGCCGTCGAAGCCGATCCCGCACAGGGCGCTCACCGACTCATCGCGGAGGTGCTCGTAGACACCCCCCTGCACAATGCCGAACACGGCGTTGGAATTGCCTTCATGGGCGCGCCGGCTGCGCTCGGCCCAGCGCAGCGACAGGCGCATCGATTCGCCGGCCGCACGCTCGTCGACCGGATACGGCGTGCACTCGTCGAAGATCATCGCCACATCCGCGTTGAGGATGCGCTGGATGCGCATCGATTCTTCCGGGGAGAGGAGGCAGCGGTCGCCGTTGACCGGCGAGCGAAACTCGACGCCCTGCTCGCTGATCTTGCGCAGCGCACCCAGGCTGAAGACCTGGAAGCCACCCGAGTCGGTGAGAATCGGCCCGCGCCAGCCGATGAAACGGTGCAATCCCCCGTGTGCCTCGATCACATCGAGCCCGGGACGTAACCAAAGATGAAAAGTATTGGACAGCACCATCTGCGTGCCGTTCTGTTCGAGTTCCGCCGGGCTCACTGTCTTCACCGCCCCGTAAGTGCCGACCGGCATGAACGCGGGTGTGTCGACCGTCCCGTGCGCGAGCGTGAGGCGGCCGCGTCGAGCCCGGCCGTCGCGCGCCAGCACCTCGAAGCGCATGCTCACCCTCCCCTCGCGCCGCGGTCGCGCGGCTGAGAGGGTTCGACCAGCATGGCGTCGCCATAGCTGAAGAAGCGGTATCCGCCCACGACCGCGTGCCGGTAGGCACGCAGAACGTTCTGCTCGCCGGCGAAGGCGCAGACGAGCATCAGCAGGGTCGAGCGTGGAAGGTGGAAGTTGGTGAGCAGCCGATCGACGGCACGAAATTCGAAGCCGGGGCGGATGAAGATGTCGGTCTCACCCGACCCGGCGCGCAGCGCGCCGCCACACGCCGCCGCCTCGAGGCACCGCACCGTGGTCGTGCCAACGGCGGTGACCCGCCCTCCACGCTCACGCGTTCGCGCGACGGCCGCAACAGTCGCCTCGGGCAGGCTATACCACTCGCTGTGCATGCGATGTTGCTCAACGTCCGACACCCGCACCGGCTGGAATGTACCTGCGCCCACGTGCAGCGTGAGAAACGCGATCTCGGCACCGCGCTCGCGCAGCCGCGTCAGCGTCGGGCGGTCGAAGTGCAGGCCGGCAGTGGGAGCGGCCACTGCGCCAGGCGCTTCGGCGTACACCGTCTGGTAGCGCGCTTCGTCCTCGGGTGCGGCGGAACGAGCGATGTACGGCGGCAGCGGCACGCTCCCGACGCGCTCGAGCAGCTCGAGCACGCTCCCCGCAGTTTGAAACTCGAGCAGGTGAAAGTCGCCGCGCCGCTCCAGCACCCGCACGGGGACTGTGCCGGCCACCACGAGATCTGCGCCCGGCCGCGGCGGGTGGCTAGCGCGCAACAGCGCTAGAGCGCGCTTAGGGCCGACGATCCGCTCGATCAACAGCTCGACCTTACCCCCCGTACTTTTCTCCCCGAACAGCCGGGCCTTGATCACCTTCGTGTCATTGAACACCAGCAGATCACCGGGAGCGACGAGCAAGGGAAGATCCGCGAACATGAGGTCGCGCACCGCGCCATCGCGACCATCCAGATGGAGCAGCCGGCTCTGTCCGCGCTGTGCGGGCGGATGCTGCGCGATCAGCTCGGGCGGCAGATCGAAGTCGAACTGGTCGGGCCGCATGGAGCGCCATTATAGGCCGCTGCGCTTCATTGCCGGAGTTGTTGAATTCGCGGATAATTTCGCCTCCTCCAGGGGAACTCTGACCTGATCTCAGGTGGGCAATCAGAGCTTCCCTGGGCGGCCGGGATGGCGGAATTGGTAGACGCACGGGACTCAAAATCCCGCGGTGGCAACACCATGGGGGTTCGATTCCCCCTCCCGGCACCACAAGCCGCGCCGATACAGAGTTGATTGCGCCCCGAGCGAGCCTTGCGACTGCTGATCAAGAAAATCGACGACGACGGCCGGCTGAGCCTCGTCCCGCAGTTCCTCGATACTCCGTGGGAGATCGAGGTGGTCGACACTGATGACGTGGCCGCCCTCGATCGTGCCCTCGCCCGCGCCGACGCGATGGTCTCGATGAGCTGGCAATGGAGCCTGCCTTCCGCCTCGAACCTGAGGCTCCTTCAGCTCCCCGGGGCGGGTACGGATGAGATCGACTTCGGCCGCGTGCCCTCCACTACGGCGATCTGCAACTGCTACGAGCACGAGATCGGTATCGCCGAATACGTGCTTGGCGCCCTGCTCGAGTGGACCATCGGCACGCGTCGCCTCGATCAGCAGTTTCGCGCGGGCAGCTGGGCTGGATCGTACCTGTGTGGGCCGAGACACGGCGAGCTGTTCGGCAAGACCATCGGCATCGTCGGCTACGGCCGCATTGGCCGCGAGGTCGCGCGCCGCGCCGCGGCCTTCGGCATGCGCGTAGTCGTTTGCACGCGGACACCGCAGCAGGACGAGAAGATCGCAGAGCGCGTGGACGGCATGGAAGGCTTCGGCAGGCTGCTGGCCGAGTCTGATTTCATCATCGTCACGCCGCCGCTCAACGATCAGACGCGCGGTCTGTTCGATCGGCGTGCGTTTGCGGCCATGCATCGCGAGGCGGTCATCGTCAATGTTGCGCGCGGGGCGATCATCGACGAGCTAGCGCTGTACGAGGCGCTGGCGGAGCGGCGCATCGGCGGCGCGATCATCGACGTCTGGTACCGGTACCCGCCGCAGGGGACACCGCACGGGCCGCAGCCCTCGGCCCACCCATTCCACGAGCTCGACAATGTGCTGATGACGCCGCACGCCTCGGCCTGGACCGACGGCCTGCTGCCGCGACGCAACCGCGCTGTGGCAACGAATCTGAATCGCCTCGCGCGCGGCGAGCCGCTGGTCAATGTGGTGCGTGCAGCGGCGCCTGCCCGCAGGCCGATGGAGAGAGCCTGAAGCCGTGCTTACGGAACGACAATGCCAGGCGGCGTCGGACCTGCTCTGGGAGCTGTGGCAGCAGGGACGGCGCGCGGCGGAGCTTCCAGTGGATCTACGGCCCGTCACACGAGAAGAAGGCTACGCCGTGCAGGCTTTGCTCGAGCGGCGCAGCGCCCACCCCGTTTTCGGTTGGAAAATCGCGGCCACCAGCGAGGCCGGCCAGCGCCATATCGGCGTGGACGGCCCGCTTGCCGGGCGTCTGCTGCGCGAGCGCGTGGCGACAGCGGGCAGCACGCTGAAGCTGGGAGCAAATCACATGCGCGTCGCTGAACCGGAGTTCGCGTTCCGCATCGGCCGGCCGCTCGTCCCGCGCGCCTCGAGCTACTCGCTGGACGAGGTGTTGGCTGCGGTGGACTCGTTGCATCCGGCGATCGAGGTGCCCGACTCCCGCTACGACGACTTTGCACGGGTCGGGGCTGCGCAGCTCATCGCCGACAACGCCTGCGCGCATCAGTTCGTGCTGGGGCCGGCCGCGACGGCACAGTGGCGCACACGGAACCTCTCTGAGCATGTCGTCACAGGTATCGTTGCAGGCAAGCTGCGTCGCGAAGGCACAGGCGCCAACGTTCTGGGCGATCCGCGCGCGGCGCTGACCTGGTTGGCAAACGAGCTGTCGCGCCTCGGCATCACTGTCGCTGCAGGGCAGGTGGTCACGACGGGAACCTGCGTTGCGCCCTTGCCAGTCGAGCCGGGAGATAAAACGACTGCGGACTTCGGCGACCTTGGCAGCGTGGCAATCAGCTTCGAGCGCGAGCAACCGATACGGGAGAGCGTGAGCCGCGCTTAGCGGCCATCGCGACAGGCAAAGCCGTCATGTGGCGCTACTACCCGAAGTCGTTTCCTATGCTGATCCTGACCGGCTTCTCGCTCGCTGTGCTGCCGCTCATCTTTGCTCTCATCAACAACGCGCTCTCGATACACGAGATCGCTACCAAGAGTCAGCGCGCGGTGTTCAATGCGGTGCAGGCGACGCAGAACAGCCGCCTGCTGATCGAACAGCTCACGGGCATGGAGCGCAGCGCGCGCCAGTACTCGATCCTGGGCGATGCCGGACTGTACTCGGCCTTCGAGCAGGCGCACCGCGGATTTCTCGACACCGTCAGGCGCATGCAATCACTCACGCTCCCGCACGAGCAGGCTCGCGCGCTCGCCGAGCTGGCGCAGGCCGAGGGCGTGATCTTCGAGAACGTGACAGCGCTGCGGCACGACCCAAAACGCCTGCCCACAGTGGTCGACCACTATCGCGTCCTGGGTTCGCTTGCGCGCTCCCTCGACAACACCGGCGCAGCCATTGTTAACCGCGAGGTCGGAACAATGCAGGCGCTGGCCGGAGACGTGCACAACTTCATCTACTGGCAGCTAGTCGCGCTGGTGCCAGTGGCGCTGTTTCTGGTGGTCGGCGCAACGATTCTCATCGTCAAGCCCATCCGCCAGATCGAGGGGGCTTTACACCGGCTGGGAGAGGGTGATTTCACGCGCGCGGTATCGGTATCCGGTCCGCGCGACCTGGAAGCGCTCGGCCGTCAGATCGATTGGGTGCGCATGCGGTTGCTCGAGCTCGAGGACCAGAAGACCCGTTTCATGCGGCAGGTGTCGCACGAGCTGAAGACTCCGCTGTCCGCGATCCGTGAAGGAGCGGAACTGCTCGGCGACGGCTCGGTCGGAGCACTGTCTCAGGAACAAATGGAAGTGGCACGCATCCTGCGTCAGAACGCCCTCCGGCTGCAGCGCCTGATCGAGGACTTGCTCAACTACCATACGGTCCAGTTCCAGAAGTCCGGTCTCAACCTGCGGCAGTTCCAGCTGGCACCGGTGCTGCACAGAGTCGCCGACGCGCATCAGCTCCCCGTTCGAGCCAAAGACATTCGCCTCAGGCTGGACTGCCCGCCCATCTCCATGGAAGCGGACGAAAACAAACTCGAGGTCATCCTGGACAATCTGCTGTCGAACGCCGTGAAGTTCTCCCCGCCCAATGGCGAGGTCGCAGTGGCTGCGCGTCTGCGCGGAAGCGAAGTTCTGATCGACGTCGCCGACGAGGGGCCGGGAATCACGCCGCAGGAGCGCGAGAAGGTTTTCGATCCGTTCTACCAGGGCTCGGCCAAGCCCAGGGGACCCGTCAAGGGAACCGGGCTGGGGCTCGCGATCGTGCGCGAATATGTGCTGGCACATCGAGGTAAGGTGCAGATCATGCAGGATCGACCGGCCGGGGCGCACTTTCGCGTGAGCCTTCCGATCGCCCAGGCGAGCGCTGCATGAGCCGGGCCAGCACCCGGTTAGCGGTGATGGCCCTGCATGCGACGCTGGTTCTTGGCGCATGCAAGCAGCCCGAACCTCGCCCTGCGCCAACGCCGCAGGCTGCAGAGGTAACCGAGCCAGCCGCCGCCGCGCCTGCGCAAAAGCCGCCGTTCACGCGACAACCAGTGGGCGATGCCGACCGCCTCGTCGCCTACTACGGATACCTCACCACGTTGTCACCCGAGCAGCTCACGCGTGAATATGAACGGACGTTGCGCTTCTACCGGGAGCAGAACTCGGATCTTGCTTTCATGCAGCTCGCGCTGCTGCGGACGATGCCCAACACGACGTTCCGGGACAGCACGCAGGCGCGGGACATGCTATCTTCCTTTGTCAAAGAGCCGAGGCTGCAGTCCTCCGACCTGCAGCCGCTTGCGTTGTTGTTGCTGACGATGCTCAACGAGCTGCAGGACAAGGACGCGGAGATCCAGGCCCAAGCGCAAAGGCTGAAGGAGGAGACGAAGCGCTCCGATGTAGTGAAGCAGAAGCTCGATGCGCTGATCGATGCCGAGCGCAAGATGCTCGAGCGCAACAAACCTGTGAGAAGCCAATGACTACAGTCAAGCCGAAGATTCTGTTGGTGGACGACGATCCCGATCTGCTGCGCCTGCTGTCCATACGCCTGCAGGGCGGGGGCTACACTGTGACCGCGGTGGGCGGTGCGGAAGCCGCGCTATCGCAAGTGGCCGTGTCCAGTCCCGACGTCGTGATCACCGACCTGCGCATGGGCGGCATGGACGGAATGTCGCTGTTCGAATCGCTGCAGAAGAAGCATCCCGCTCTGCCGGTGATCATCCTCACCGCTCACGGCACGATTCCCGATGCCGTCGCCGCAACGCAGCGCGGCGTTTCCGGGTATCTCACCAAACCGTTCGACGGCAAGGCCCTCATCGACCAGGTCGAAAAGGCCCTGCAATTCGGCGGCAAGCCGAGCAGCGGCACGGCGGACAACGCCTGGCGCACCGAGATCATCACGCGTAGCCCTGACATGGAAGCCATCCTGGCCAAGGCACGCCTGGTGGCCGGCAGCGATGCCAGCGTCATGATCTTCGGCGAAAGCGGCAGCGGCAAGGAAATGCTGGCGCGCGCCATACATAAAGCGAGTCCACGCGCGGGGCAGCCCTTCGTGGCAGTCAACTGCGGCGCGATTCCCGAGCAGCTGCTCGAGTCGGAGCTGTTCGGTCACGTGAAGGGCGCTTTCACCGGAGCCGCGAACGACTACAAGGGTCTGTTCCAGGCGGCCGGCAGAGGTACTGTGTTTCTCGATGAGATCGGCGACATGCCGCTGCCGCTGCAGGTCAAGCTGCTGCGCGTCCTGCAGGAGCGCGAAGTGCGGCCGATCGGGTCGACGCAATCGGTGAAAGTGGACGTGCGCATCATCTCCGCCACGCACCGCAACCTCGAGGACGCGATAAAGGCCGGCACTTTCCGCGAGGACCTGTACTACCGCTTGCATGTGGTTGCGCTGTCGCTGCCCTCGCTGTCGCAGCGGCGCGAGGACATCCCGGTGCTTGCCAATCACTTTCTGAAGACGCTGGCGGCACGCTACGGCAAGACGCTCAATGGCTTCGCCCAGGATGCGATGGAGGTGCTGGTCCGGCACACCTGGCCCGGCAATGTGCGCGAGCTGTACAACGTGGTGGAGCAAGCTGTGGCTCTCGCGACTACTACGATCATCTCACCGGGGCTGCTCGAGAGCGCGATCCGCGGCGAGATGGGCGACCTGTCATCGTTCGAGTCGGCACGATTCGAATTCGAGCGTGACTATCTGGCCAAGCTGCTCAAGATCACCAACGGCAACGTGACTCAAGCGGCGCGGTTGGCCAAGCGCAATCGGACCGAGTTCTACAAGTTGCTGCAGCGCCATCACCTCAATCCCTCGATGTTCAAGCCTGTCGCGGA
>Ga0187780_10004852_pt1 | contig 10065 bp, 9 predicted proteins | sample 1015_Q2_SP10_20__FD_132429 | JGI IMG/M metagenome (GOLD analysis project Ga0187780, IMG submission 132429) | Tropical peat soil microbial communities from peatlands in Department of Meta, Colombia - 1015_Q2_SP10_20_MG | ecosystem: Environmental > Terrestrial > Soil > Wetlands > Peat | place...
CCGCGCGTCACGTCGCGCCACTTGAGGGCCACGGCGAAGAGGAACTGGCTGAAGGCCAGAGTCAGGAGCGAAAAGTACGTGCCCCGCAACCGCACGCAGAAGAACCCGATAACCAGGCCGACCGCAGCTCCCGCCAGCGCGCCCATCACCACTGCCAGCGGCAACGGGACCGCACCTAAATGCTTCCAGATCAGACCCACTGCATATCCGCCCACGCCGAACGTCGAGGCAAATCCGAACGAAAGCATGCCGGAGTAACCGAACAGCAGATTGAACGAGACCGCGAAGAGCCCGAAATAGAGGATCTCGATCGCAACGCGCAATCGCAAAGTATCGAGCCCGAATGGCACGAGGAAGAGCAGCACGATCGCCGCCGCGATCAGGACGTTGCGGCGCATCAGCCCTTCTCCCCGAACAACCCCTGCGGGCGCAGCACCAGCACAGCCGCCATGAGCAGGAACTGGAACACCATGGCAAAGGCGGGGAACCAGAGGATGCCGAACGACTGCAGCTCGCCGATCATCAGCGAAGCGAGCAGCGCGCCGAGCAGAGACCCGAAACCGCCCACGACCACGACGACGAAGCTGTCGACCAGGATCGCCGCCCCCATAGCAGGGTCGGCCTGCAGGAAAGGCGCAGCAATCACGCCGGCAATAGCGGCCAAAGCCGCGCCGACGCTGAACACGCCGAGCGCGACGAGCGGCGTGTTGATCCCGAGCGCGCTCACCATCTCGCCATCGGCGACTGCTGAACGGATGATGATGCCCACCCGGGTGCGCAGCAGCACGGTAGCCATCGCGAGGCAGATCAGCGCCGAGAACGCCAGGATGAAAAGTCGATACACGGGGTACTGGCTGCCGAGCAGGGGAATCGATCCGGTGAGCAGCGCCGGCGTCGGCACCTCGAGGGTGTAGTTGCCCCAGATCCAGCGCACCGCCTCGGCCATCATGTAGAAGAGACCGAAGGTCAACAGCAGCTCGTAAGCATGCCCGAAGCGGTGGATGCGCCGCAGCAAGCCGCGCTCTACCGCGGCGCCAAGCAACCCGACCACGATCGGGGCTACGAGCAGGGAGAGCCAGAAACTTCCGGTGGCCGCTACCGTCGTGTAAGCGAGGTAGGCGCCCAGCATGTAGAAAGCGGCATGGGCGATGTTGAGGATGCCCATCATGCCGAACACCAGCGTCAGGCCCGACGACACCAGGAACAACAGCATGCCGTAGACCATGCCGTGCAGCGCCTGCGTCGCGTATACGCTCGGACCGAACACCGCGCTCCTCCCCCTAATTCTTGTTGGTGGGATTCGTTCTTGCTGGCGGGTTTCTAACGTTCCGGGGGGAGGTTGTCAACTCAGGGGTCAGGTTTGCCCCGTCTTACGCACTGCCGACGCCGGGCGCGCGAGAATCCGGGCGAGCAGCGCTTCATCGACGGTTTGGCCGCGCAGCCGCCGCAGAAGGGCATCGATGCGGTCCTCGCCCCAGAAAAGCTCGCCGTCGAAGCGGAAAGTAGGCACGCCGAAGATGCCCGCGGCGATCGCATTCTCGGTGGCTACGATCAGGCGCTGTTTCACATCCACCGCGCCGGCGCGCGCCAGCAACGCCTGAGCATCAAACCCGCAGTCCTGCGCGAGCTGCAGCAGCACGGCTTCGTCGGAAAGCTCCAGTCCGCGCGACCAGCACGCATCGAGCAGCGCGAGGCCGAAGCGGCGCCGATGTGCGGCGTCGTCGAGCGCGATGCACATGCGCAGCGCCCGCAGAGGATTGTACGGGTGCGTGGGCGGACCGGAGACGCTCAAGCCCAGGCCGCCGGCGATGCGCAGCACGTCCCGCATGGTGTACGCGCGTTTGGCGGGAATCTCCGCCGGCCCCTTTTGCCCGTGCGCCGCGAGCATCCCGGCTAGAAGCACGGGGCGAAAGTCGAGCTGCGCGCCGGCGGACTCGAGGCGGTCGAACTGTCGGCTCGCGAGCCACGCGTACGGGCTGATAGGATCGAAATAAAACTCGACGAGGCTCGGCATCCAGATCTATCAAACGAACGCGAGGTCGGGCTCACCGCCCAGCAGGTAAGCGCCGACGTTCTCGAAGTGAACCAGCCGCGCCTGCAGCTGCTGCGTTACCGTGTGCATATCGCGGAAGCGGCGCTCGAGCGGATGGCTGTTGAAGATCGCGGTCGCGCCTGAGGCCTGATATGCGAAGTCAACCGCTTCGCGCGCGCTGTGGATGGCGTGCGTGGAAGCGCCGCGGCTCGTCATGCGGTGGGGCAACGTCAGCGCACCAGCGGGCTTCGCCACCTCTTGCCAGATCTGTTGAGCGGACTGGATGAGGTAAGCGCGCGCGGCACGCATGCGCACCTCAACTTGAGCCAAGCCCGACTGCATCGTAGGACTGTCGCGCACCGGGCTCTTCATGCCGCGCGGCACCTTGGTGCGCGCCAGATCTATGAAAATGTCCAGCGAGGCGCGCGCGATGCCGAGTGCGACCGCCGCGAATCCCAATTCGTAGTATGCGAGCGAGGGCATGCGGTAGAGCGGTCCCGGCTCGCGGCATTCTGGCTGGAAATCGCGCCGGATGGAGTGATCAGCGCGGACGAACCGATCGGTCAAGGCAAACTGGTCGCTCGCGGTGCCGCGCAGCCCGACCACGCTCCAGATATCGGTCCACTGGACTTCGGTGGCCGGCACGAACATCGTGCGCTCGATTTGCTTGCCCCCTTCGCCGAGACGCGGCTGCCCGTCCGACTCGAAGAGCAGGCAATGCGCGCCGAGCCAGGTCGCGTGCCGACATCCGCTCGCGAAGCTCCAGGTGCCCGTCGCACGATAGCCGCCCTCGACCGCAACGGCCCTCGCCTTGGGGCCCGGTCCCCACGCGACCACTGCACGCGGATCGCCGAACACTTCACGCGCAACGGCCGGGGCGAGATATGCCGCCGCCGTCGCACACCCCGCTGCTTGAGCCAGACACCACGCGACGCTGGCATCGGCCGCCGCGATCGTCTCGATGACATGGAAGAACGTAACCGAGTCGGTCTCCAGTCCGCCTTGCGAGCGCGGCAGCAGCAGGCGAAACAGCTGTGCCTTGTGCAGCGCATCCAGCAGTTCCCTGGGCAGCCGGCGCTCGCGCTCGATGTCGGCCGCAAGCCCCGCAATGTGCGGCGTTAGCGCGCGCGCTCGATCGACGATCTCGGAGCGGAACTCCGGCGAAGTGAGGGTGGGAGCGTCCCAAGGCTGCTCTGTGGCCGGCCTGTCCATTCAGGCGCGCCCGCGCAGCTTGAAGCGCTGGATCTTGCCGGTGGCGGTCTTTGGCAACTCCGGCAGGAACTCGATCCAGCGGGGATACTTGTAAGGCGCAAGGCGTGCCTTGACGTGCTGCTTCAGCGCTTCGGCAAGCGCATCCCCGGCCTGTGCCCCGGGCTTTGTCACGACGAACGCCTTGGGCTTGACGAGCTGCTGCTCGTCCGGCGCGCCGATTACCGCCGCTTCCAGCACCTGTGGGTGAGTGAGGAGCGCGCCCTCGACCTCAAATGGCGAGACGTACATTCCGCTTACCTTCAGCATGTCGTCGGAGCGCCCGCCGTAGGTGTAGTAGCCATCCTCGTCCAAGCTGTACTTGTCGCCAGCGCGGGTCCAGTGGCCCACGAAGGTGGCCTGGCTCTTCGCGCGGTTATTCCAGTAGCAGATCGCGCTCGATGGTCCGTTGATCTGGAGCTCGCCAAGCTCGCCTGCGCCGACCTCCTGACCGTACTCATCAACCAGCCGAATCTCGTAGCCGGGAACCGGCTTCCCCGTGCTGCCGTAACGCACCTCGCCGGGGCGATTCGAGATGAAGATGTGCAGCATCTCGGTCGATCCGATGCCATCCAGAATCTCCACACCGAAATGCTCGGTCCAGCGCTTGCCCAGTTCGGCTGGCAACGCCTCGCCCGCGGAGGTGCACACGCGCAGCGCGACCTCCTCCCGGCGCGGCAGATCCGGGCTCGCGAGCAGCGATCCGTACAGCGTCGGCACGCCGTTGAAGATGGACGGGCGGTGCTCCTTCAGCCGCTTGAACACCGCTGCGGGCGTCGGCCGCTCGGCCATCAGCACGGTCGTCGCGCCTACCGCCAGGGGGAATGTGAGCGCGTTGCCCAGCCCATAAGCGAAGAACAGCTTGGCCGCGGAAAACACGACATCATCTTCACGCATCCTGAGGATCGGCCGCGCATACAGTTCAGCGGTCTGGATCAGGCTCGAGTGCACGTGGACCGCGCCCTTCGGCGTCCCGGTCGACCCGGAGGAGTAGAGCCAGAAGCACACGTCATCGCTCGTAGTCGGCGCGACTTCGGAGCGCGGCTCCGCGTTCGCCATGAGATCCTGCAGCAGCAGATGTCCATGCGCATCCTTTCCGGACACGATGACATGTCTGAGCGACGCGGAGCTGGACAAGACCGGCGCGAAGCTCGGCAGCAGTGCCTCGGACACCACCAGCGCGCGGGCACGGCTGTCTTCGAGCATGAACTTATAATCATCCGGGGAGAGCAGCGTGTTGGCGGCGATCGGTACGATGCCGGCCTTCACGGCGCCGAGGAACACGCTGGGAAAGTCGATCGTGTCCAGATGCGCCAGCATGATCCGGTCTTCCATCTCCAGTCCGAGACCGGTCAGGATGCTCGCTGCACGATCGACGCGCCGCGCGAGCTCGCCGTAGGTGTAGCGGCCCGAATCGTCGATGTACGCGACCTTGTCAGCCCGTCCGGCCAACAGGTTGCGCTCGATCAGGTCATGTGCCGCGTTGTACTGGCGCGGGATGGAGACGATCGGCGGGCTTACGCTATGGTCGGCGCTGCTGAGACCTGACACACTCCAGCCTCCTCTGGAAGAATCAAGATCTTACCAGCGGGACCCGGACAACGGAGCAGCGAGTTTTCGAAAGGAGGAGCCATGTCGGAAAAGAGATTCATCAATCCACCGGGCCTGAAGCCACTCGGGATGTATTCCAACGTCGCATGCGCGCGAGGCGGTACATTGGTGTTCATCAGCGGGCAGGTGGCCGTCGACGCTCAGGGCCGCGTGGTCGGCAAGGGCGATATGGAAGCGCAGGCAGTCCAGGTGTTTGAAAACCTGAAGCTTGCACTGGAGGCGGCCGGCGCTGCGTTTCGGGACGTGCTGAAGTTCACCATCTTCATCCGCGATCTCTCGCCCGAGGCGCGCAAGGCCGTGATGAGCGTGCGCAGCCGCTACATCTCCGCGGATCGGCCACCGGCCGCGACGATGATCGGCATCGACCGGCTGGTAGAGGAAGATCTCCTGCTCGAGATCGAGGCGGTGGCGATGGTGGACGACAAGTAGAAGCGGCGCGCTAAGCGCTTGCGCTCTCGCCGATCTGCTCACGGCACAGCGTGACCCAGCCGCCGATCCACTCGGCGGCAACCTCCTCCGGCATCGTGCCTGCGCTCGCATCGTGCAGCAGGATGTCTCCAATCCGCCGTGCGCCGAGCTCGGACAAGATGCGATCGAAGCGGCGGCCACCGTTGCAGAATGTCTCGGCGTAGGTGCGATCGCCCAACGCGATGACGCCATAGCGCACCTGCGTGAGGTCGGGCCGGTTGCTGAGCAGCGACTCGTATAGCTGCTTGGCATTGTCCGGCACGTCGCCCTGTCCGTAGGTCGACGAGCAGATCAAGAAAAGACCGCCGCCTTCGAACACGGCGGCGTCCAGATTGTCCATGAGGCGGGCCTGTGCGCGAGTGGCGCCGTCGTCGATGCGAAGCTCGAGCTCCTGCGCCACGAGCTGCGCCGTGCCGGTCATGGTACCAACCAGGATGGTGATGTCGAGCGGCAAGGATTCGGCCCTGTCGATTGTGCTTCCGTTTTTTTGTTGCATGCATTATAGTACAGATAGTATGTTTTACAAGCACTATATTTCATGACGTCCGAACAAGCCCTCAAGACTCGAGCTCCGCAGCGCCGTGCCGCGAAACCGGCGCCCGCCAACGATGAGCGCTTTCTGGGGCAGCTTGGCGAGCGGGTGCGCACCGCGCGAGAGCGCACCGGGCTGACACGCAAGGATCTGGCGACCGAGTCGGGCGTGTCCGAACGCTACCTGGCGCAGCTCGAGTCCGGGCAGGGAAACATCTCGGTGCTGCTGCTCCAGAAGGTCGCGACGGCGCTCGACCTGCCGCTCGCCGAGCTATTCAGCGCGCAGGACGAACAGGCGGCAGAGCTCTCGTTGATCCAGCAGTTTCTGAAGCGCTTGCCGACTCAGCAGCTCTCGAAAGTGCGCACCCAGCTCGTACGCGAGTTCGGGGGCGGGCCGCTCGAGCGGACCAAGCGCATCGCGCTCATCGGCCTGCGCGGCGCCGGCAAGTCGAGCCTCGGCGCGCGCCTCGCAAAGCAGCTCGGCGTGCCTTTCATCGAGCTCGATCGCGAAGTCGAGCGCGAAGCCGGCACCAGCTTGTCCGAAATCTTCTTGTTGTACGGGCAGTCGGGGTATCGGCGCTATGAGCGGCGCTGCCTGGAAAGAGTCCTGCGGCAGCACGAGCGCTGTGTGATGGCCACCGGTGGAAGCATCGTCTCCGAGCCCGGCACTTACGATCTGCTGCTGTCCGCGTGCTACACGATCTGGCTGAAGGCGTTGCCCGAGGAACACATGGCGCGCGTCGTTGCGCAGGGCGATACGCGCCCGATGGCCGGCAACGCGGAAGCGATGGACGACCTGCGCCGCATCCTCGAGGGGCGCGCCGCCCTGTACGGACAGGCCGACACCGTGGTGGACACGGCGGGGCGCACAGTCGAGCAAAGCCTGAAGGACCTCAGGAAGGCCATTCGCGCCTGAGCGAAATCTGGAGGAAAACCGCATGAGCGCAGTCCTCGAACCCGCGTCATCCGAGCCTCGCGTCCCTGTCACTTACGACACACACCCCGACCGCTATGTCCACTGGCGCCTCACGTTCGATGGCCAGGTCGCGACGCTGTCCATGGACGTGAATGAGGAAAAGGGCATCCGGCCCGGTTACCGCCTGAAGCTCAACTCGTACGACCTCGGCGTGGACATCGAGCTGTACGACGCGCTGCAGCGCATCCGCTTCGAGCATCCGGAAGTGAAGTGCGTCGTGCTCACCTCGGCCCGCGAGCGCATGTTCTGCTCTGGCGCCAACATCTATATGCTGGGCCTCGCCAGCCACGCGTGGAAAGTGAACTTCTGCAAGTTCACCAACGAAACACGCAACGGCATGGAGGACTCGAGCCGGAACGGCGGACTCAAGTTCCTTGCAGCCGTGAACGGCACCGTGGCGGGCGGCGGCTACGAGCTGGCACTCGCGTGCGATGAGGTCCTGATGATCGACGACCGGTCCTCCACGGTGAGCCTGCCCGAGGTACCGTTGCTCGGCGTGCTGCCCGGAACGGGCGGACTCACACGTCTCACCGACAAGCGCAGGGTACGCCGCGACTTGGCCGATGTGTTCTGCAGTACGGCAGAAGGAGTGCGCGCCGATCGCGCGCAGCAGTGGAATCTCGTCGATCGCATCGCCAAGCCTCAGCAATTCAAGCAGGCAGTGGCCGAGCGCGCTGCCGCGCTTGCCACGCGAAGCAGGCGCCCCGGCTCGGGCCAGGGGATCACACTCGCGCCGCTCGAACGCTCGGTCGACGATGCGGGTTATCACTACGAGCATGTCGACGTGGCAGTGGACCGCAAGGCGCGCACAGCGACGATTACCGTGAACGCTCCGGTGGGCAATCAGCCGACGGACGTCGAAAGCATGCGAGCGGCCGGCGCGCGCTGGTGGCCGCTGGCGATGGCGCGCCAGCTCGACGATGCCATCCTCATGTTGCGCACCAACGATCTCGACATCGGCCTGTGGATCCTCAAGACGCGCGGCGACATCGGCGCCGTGCTGGCCGCCGATGCCGCTTTGAAGGCGCACGAGTCGGATTGGCTCGTGGCCGAGACGATCGGCCTGCTGCGCCGCACTCTGGCCCGTTTGGATGTGTCCTCGCGAACGCTATTCGCTATCGTCGACAAGGGGTCGTGTTTTGCCGGCACCCTGTTCGAGCTGGCCTTGGCCGCCGACCGCAGCTACATGCTGCTGCTCCCCGACGAGGAAAGCGACCCGCCCCGCATCGCGCTGTCGCAAATGAATTTCGGCGCCTACCCGATGGTGAACCACCAGACCCGCATCACTACGCGCTTTTGCGGAGAGAGGAAACCGGTCGAGGCAGCGCACGCCGTATCGGGCGACAAGCTGTCGGCTTCCGTCGCACAGGAACTCGGACTGGTGACGTTTGCCCCGGACGACATCGACTGGAGCGACGAGGTGCGCCTCGCGATCGAAGAGCGCGCGAGCCTCTCGCCCGACGCGCTCAGCGGAATGGAGGCAAGCCTGCGCTTCCCCGGTGCAGAGACGATGGAGACGCGCATCTTCGGGCGCCTGTCGGCGTGGCAGAACTGGATCTTCAACCGGCCCAATGCCGTGGGCGAGCAAGGAGCGCTCAAGGTGTTCGGGAGCGGCAGCAAAGCGAAGTTTGGCTGGGAACGAGTTTGAGAGGCGCATCATGACCATCGACTACAGTGAGCGAATCCCCAACAACGTCGATCTCGCTAACGACCGAGCGCTGCAGCGCGCGCTGGAGCACTGGCAACCCAAGTTCCAGGATTGGTGGGGTGAGATGGGGCCCAACGACTTTTCCGGCGCTGACGTCTACTTGCGCACAGCCGTCGGCGTCGACGCGCAGGGCTGGGCGAGCTATGGTGCCGTGAAGATGCCGGACTACCGCTGGGGCATCTTCCTGGCTGAGCCAGTTCCCGAGCGTACCATCGGCTTCGGCGATCACTTCGGCCAGCCAGTCTGGCAGCAGGTGCCTGGCGATCTGCGCTCGCAGTTCCGACGCATCATCGTGACACAGGGCGACACCGAGCCGGCATCAGTCGAGCAGCAGCACCTGCTCGGTCACACTTGCCCCTCACTCTATGATCTGCGCAACCTGTTTCAGGTGAACGTGGAAGAAGGCCGCCATCTGTGGGCCATGGTGTACCTGCTGCACGCCTATTTCGGGCGCGACGGCCGCGAAGAAGCGGAGGGTTTGCTGGCCCGCCATTCGGGCGATCCGGACAATCCGCGCATTCTCGAGACCTTCAACCAGCCGATCAGCGACTGGCTGTCCTTCTTCATGTTCACCTACTTCACCGACCGCGACGGCAAATTCCAGCTCAAGAGCCTGGCCGAGTCGGGCTTCGATCCGCTGTCCCGGACCTGCCGCTTCATGCTAATCGAGGAAGCCCATCATATGTTCGTGGGCGAGACCGGGGTGGGCCGCGTGGTGAAGCGCACCCTCGAGGTGATGAAAGAGCTCGGCACAGATGATCCGGACAAGGTGCGCGGTCACGGCGCCATCGACCTCCCGACCCTGCAGCGCTATCTGAATTTCTGGTTCACCTCATCCATGGACTTGTTCGGCTCCGAGGTGTCCTCCAACGCCGCCAGTTCATTCGCCAACGGCATCAAAGCCCGCCCGGACGAAAACCAGTACGCCGATCACCTTTGCAGCGAGGCTCAATTCGAGTTGGAAACGCCGCAGGGCAAAGAGAGCGTGAGCCTGCGCAACGCGATGAACGAGGTACTGCGCGGATCGTACGTGAAGGACTGTGAGATCGGGGTCAAGCGCTGGAACATGCAGATCCAGCGCGCGGGGTTCGACTTCCGGTTGGCGCTGCCTAGCGCGCGCTTTCACCGCTCCATCGGAGTATGGGTCAACACGCCGGTCGATCCCGCAGGCCAACTACTTCCCCGTGAGCAATACGACCGCCAGCTTCCGGAATGGCTGCCAAGCGATGCCGACCAGGCCTTCGTGCGCAGTGTGATGCAACGCATAGTGCAGCCCGGAAAGATCGCGGGCTGGATCGCGCCGCCGGACCGGGGCATCAACAATCTTCCGGTCGAGTACGAGTACGTGAGGTTGTAAGAAGGAGGGGTGGCACGCGAAGCGTGACGGGGTGGTTCGGCGTCAGTCGTCCTGGCGCCCCTCAGCCGCGGCCGTCAGTGCAGCAAGATCCAGGATCTCGGTGCGGTCACGTTCCTGCTTCAAAATGCCGGTTC
>Ga0187780_10004853_pt1 | contig 10065 bp, 9 predicted proteins | sample 1015_Q2_SP10_20__FD_132429 | JGI IMG/M metagenome (GOLD analysis project Ga0187780, IMG submission 132429) | Tropical peat soil microbial communities from peatlands in Department of Meta, Colombia - 1015_Q2_SP10_20_MG | ecosystem: Environmental > Terrestrial > Soil > Wetlands > Peat | place...
CGAGATCTTCATCGGCGAGGTGCTCGAGCTTGGCTTCGACCCCGACGGCCAGCCGCTCGTCTTCCACGCGGGCCAATACAGGGCAGTGGGACAGCCCGGTTAGCCTCTGGATGGTCTTGACAACTTCTGCAGCGTGGTAGATAGTCCGGCGTGGGGTGGCCATCGGGGCGCAGACAACTGGTGAAGGGCGGGGACAGCGCTCCGGCCTGATTCTGAGGGTCGTCGCCGGTCCAGCGACCGGAACCGTGATCGAGGTAGGCCCGGACGCGATTGCCCTCGGCCGCGGTCAGCATGGAGCCGCCCGACTGGGTGGCGACCCAGAGCTCTCACGTGCACACGTCCTGATCCGGGCGCTCGAGGACGGGCGCGTGCAGATCGAGGACATGAAGTCGACCAACGGCACGTTCGTCAATGGGGTTCAGGTCACCCGTCCCCGGATCGTCGATGTCGATGACGCAATCTGGGTCGGAAACACGACGCTGCTCGTACAGCGCTCCGGCGAACCGGTGCCCGACGAGCCTCCCCTCGAACCCCCAACGCCCTCCGCCGAGGCCGGGCTCCTGTCAAGGATCGCCGACGCGGCGGATCGCCGCCCGAAGCGCCTGGCAGCGTTCGTGGGGATCTTCGTGCTGATCGCAGTGGTCGTCGGCGCTCCGGTCACCGGGATGCTTCGCGACAACAACGGCTTCGTGCCGCCGAACAGCGAGAGCGCGAGAACCGACAACAGCCTTGCCGCTGCGAGCGGCTCGTTGCCGGAACCGCGCACACTGGTGGTCATCCGGCCCGGTGCAGATGTGAGCACGCCCGAGGCGCGCAGCAGGGTGCTTGCGATAGAGAACGCGATTCGTCGCGATAAGGCCGTCGCGAACGTGATCGGGTACTACAACATCCCCATTGGGCTGTTCGTCTCGCGAGACGGGACCGTCACATATCTCGCGGTGTTCTACAAGAAGATCTCCCAGCAGGCCCAGGAGGACGCGGCCAAGCGGTTGTCCGATCGGCTCCAGAGCCCTCCGAACGTCATCTTCGGCGGCATTGCCTCAATCAACCCGCAGCTGCGTGACCAGGTGCGCCACGACCTGGGCCTGGCGGAGGCCATCGGCATCCCGCTCCTGTTCCTGATCTCCATCCTGGTCTTCCGAGGCGTCGTCGCAGCGTTCATTCCGATCCTGGTCGGGATCGTCACGATCCTCGGCACATTCCTGGTGCTGCGGATCATCAACGCCGGGTTGGCGATCAACGTCTTCGCGCTCAATATCGTCACCGGCCTCGGACTCGGTCTATCGATCGACTACAGCCTGTTCCTCGTCTCGCGTTACCGCGAAGAGTTGGCCAAAGTCGGTCGAGCGAAGTCAGACGACGTCCTCTACGGCGCACGGCCGGATCCGTCCGCCTCCGGAACAAGTCGCTTCGCCGGTTCGGAGTCCGAAGCGCTCAGGCGAACCATGCTGACAGCCGGGCGCACGATCCTGTTCAGCGCGTGCACGGTCGCCGCCGCGATGGCTACGCTGATCATCTTCCCGATACCGTTTCTGTACTCGATGGGGATCGGGGGCGTGGTAACCGCGCTCCTCGCGGTCGCCACCGCGCTCGTGGTCGTGCCGACGGTACTTTCGCTGCTCGGACCTCGGATCAACAGCCTCGCTCCCAAGGCCTGGCGCCAGCAGGCACTCCGAAGCGCCGCTGAGGAACGGTCAGGCCCGTGGTACCGCTTCTCGCGCTGGGTGATGCGTCATCCGGGAGCGATCGCTGCGGTCAGCGCCGCTTTCATGATCTGCATCGGCAGCAACTTTCTGCGAGCTCAGTTCACCGGCGTGGACGCCCAGGTGCTACCCAGCAACCTCGAGGCTCGCCAAGCGAGCGACGTGCTGGCACAGGAGTTCCCGGCAGACCCGGCCGCCCAGGTCAGCATCTTGATCAAGGCCCCGGCAAGCGCAGGGGCACAGATCCAGCAGTACGCGACGCGCCTCTCACAGATCGCAGGGGTTGAGTCAGTGTTTGCCCCGCGCCATCTCTCCGACGACTCGTGGGAGCTCAACGTCCAGCCGTGGCTCGGACCTCTCGCGAACCGTACGATCGACCTGGTGAAGAGCATCCGCGCGGGCCCCGCGCCGTTTCCGATCGGAGTGACCGGGGCCACCGCACAATTCCTGGATGAGCGGAGCGCGATCGCCGACCGCCTGCCGATCGCCATCGCCGTGCTGGCGATCACGACGATCGTGATCCTGTTCGTGATGACAGGTTCGGTCATCCTGCCGCTCAAGTCGGTCGTGATGAACCTCCTGACACTTGCTTTCACCCTCGGGCTGCTCGTCTTGATTTTCCAGGATGGTCGCTTCCAGAAGCTGCTGGGATTCACTTCGCCCGGAGCGATCGACGTATCCCAGCCAGTGCTGATCTGCGCGGTGGCGTTCGGGCTCTCGACCGACTACGCCGTGTTTCTGCTTGGGCGGATCTACGAGGAACACCGGCTTGGTGCCTCTAACACCGAGGCGGTGGCGGTCGGACTGGAGCGCACCGGTCGGCTCGTCACACAGGCGGCGATCCTCTTCTGTCTCGCGATTGGAGTATTCGCCACCTCAAAGGTGATCTTCATCAAGGAGGTCGGGGTCGGCACGGCAGCGGCAGTGATCATCGACTCGACGATCGTCCGGGCACTGCTCGTCCCGTCCCTGATGGCACTGCTGGGAGAGGCCAACTGGTGGTCTCCGCGCCCGCTGCGGCGATTGCACAACCGCATAGGCCTGAGCGAGGCATAGCGATCCACATTTACAGGAGGAGGACATGGCAGACCAGGCAGACGGCCGACGCGCACTGATTGTCGGTAGCGGCATCGCAGGTGTCACAGCAGCATTCGCGCTTGGCAAGGCGGGTTGGAACACGATCGTGCTCGAGAAGGCGCCTGACGTTCGCAATCTTTACGTAGGCTCCGGCATCCACCTGTGGAACAACACGATGCGCGCACTCAAGATGCTGGGCCTCGACGACCGGGTGATGGCGGTGAGCGGCCCTGGTGCCGTCGTCGAGCAGATGAAGTTCATCACCCCGAAGGGAAGGGTCCTGGCGACTGTCAAGTGCGGGGAGGTGGGGCGTCGTGTCGGCGGCGACTGCGTGGGGATCAACCGAGCCGAGTTACTCCCCTCCCTGGCCGCAGCCCTGGATGACGGAGTGATCCAGACCAGTAAGGAGGTCGTCGGCTTCGATCAGGACGACGCCGGCGTGACCGCGAAGCTAGCCGACGGGGCAGAAGAACGAGGAGACGTATTGATCGGCGCCGATGGGATCCGGTCAACGATCAGGAAGCTCGTGACGGGAATCGACGAACCGCCACGTTACGCCGGGTACACCATCTGGCAGGGAATAGCCAAGGTGACCCCGGACGTGGCTCCGCTTGGCCTGTTCCCGCTCGTCTACGGACCGGGCTTGCGGTTCGCGTACTACCGAGTCGACGACGAGCGACTGTACTGGTTCGGCGTCGCGAATGCGCCCGAGGGCGGAACCGATCCGGAAGGCATGATCAAAGAGTCGCTGCTCGAGCGGTTCAAGGGGTGGCCGTACCCGACCGAGGACGTCATCCGGATGACCGATGAGGGCGTGATCCACCGCCGCGACCTGTACGACCGAGACCCGATCCAGAATTGGGGCCAAAGGCGGGTCACGCTCGTGGGCGATGCCGCCCATCCGATGACGTTCGACATCGGTCAGGGTGCCGGCCAGGGCATCGAGGATGCCGTGGTCCTGAGCCGCTGCCTATCGGAGAACAGCGAGAGGGAGGCGGCGCTTCGGTCCTATGAGGACCAGCGGCGCAAGCGGACGGCTCACATGCAGCAGCTATCTCGAAGTGTGGGAGCGGCCGGCCGCTGGAAGAACCCGGTGGCGGTTCAGGTACGGAACCTGATCACCACCGTCACGCTCGGCAACCCGATCGGCGTGAAACAATTCGAGAAGGATCTCGCCTACGATTTCTGAGCAGGAACAGGCTAGACATGTCGGTGTCGATTGCGCAGAAGGTCGCCGAGATCGTGAGCATCGTTCTGATGTCGATGCTCGCCGGCACTCTCTTCGGTCTGGCATGGGCAACATCCGGACTCGACCGCAAGCAGTTGGCCGGGACACTCCAGCTGATCCTGGCACCGTTGGAGAAGTGGTTTCCGCCGCTGTGCTTTGCAAACCTCGGGGTACTGATCGTGCTCGGAATCCTGGCCCGGGACTCTGGCTTTACGCTTGCGTCGGCTGTGGTCGGTGCGATCGCCGTGGTGGCATTGATCGTGATCACGGTCCGTGGCAACGTCCCGATCAACGCGGAAATCAAACGCTGGGACATGAGTAATCCACCAGCCGACCTGGATGATCAGGTCCGTCGCTGGCAGCGCTTCAACTCCGCGCGCTCCGTGATCATCTACTTCGCATACGTCGTGCTGGTCACGGCGGTGGCTGTGCGCTCGGGCCACTAGCACCGCGCAGTTCGAATGTGCTGCCGGGGTAGACATGCGAACGTTGGCGTGAGAGGATCGCTGGACGACCGCATCAGCACAACTGGGGGACGGGGAATGGGCGTTTCAGAGATCTTTGGGGGACGGCGAGGGCGGTTGGAGAGCGCCCTCTGGGCCCGTGCGCTCGGGGCAGGGGTCGAAGCGTTCGACCGATGCCGCGTGCGCGGGGTACCGCCCTCGGCGTATGCTCGAGGCGTCGCGACGTGAAGCTCGCGGTGATCGGGGCGACTGGATGGATCGGCGGCTTCGTGCTGCGCGAGGCGCGTGACCGAGGCCATGAGGTCACGGCGGTGCTGCGCGGTCCGCTCCGCGGGGACGGGCTCGACGAGGACATCCACACTGCCGTCGCGGACATCCAGGACCGCGATGCTCTCGCCGCGGCCATCGAGGGACACGATGCCGTGATCAGTGCGTATCGGGCCCCCGAGGACCGTCCCGACGACCTGGTCACGGCTGCGCGTGCGCTGATCGGCGCTGCCACAGACGCACGCTTGCCGCGCATCGTGTGGGTCGGCAGCACGGCGACGCTCAAGGTGCCAGGTGGTGACACCGATCTCGTCGACCTTCCCCAGTTCCCTGAGAACTGGAAGCCGTCAGGGTTCGCCCACCGTCACTCCCTTCGCGTGTTCCGGGAAGAGAGCCAGGGACTCGACTGGACTTACATCAGCGTGCCGCGCACGGTCAAGGACGGTGTGCGCACGGGCACCTACCGCGTAGGCGGCGAGGAGCTGCTGATCGATGAGGAGGGACAGAGCGAGATCTCAACGGAGGATCTGGCAGTTGCGATCCTCGACGAGGTCGAAGGCGGCCGTCACGTTCGCGAGCGGATCACAGTGGCTTATTAACTCGGCACCGATAACGAGAGGCGTATCCACATGACGACTACACTGGGCTCGAGGCCGCAGGGGGTGCTCAGGGTCATCTCGGGTCCGTCGGCGGGCCAGTCCCTTGCGGTCTCCCGAGAGCTTCTAATCGGGCGCGAGAACGCAGATCTCGTCATCCCCGATCCCGAGGTATCCCGAAGGCACGCAGCGCTACGTCCGGCTCCGGACGGTGTGATGATCGAAGATCTCGGCTCGAGCAACGGCACGTTCGTCAATGGTGTGCGAATCAGCGGCGCCGTTACGCTGACGGAGCCGGGGCGACTGCGGATCGGTGACTCCGAGATGGCAGTCGAGATCCAAACCGAACCGCAGCTCGAAACGACTCGAGTCCGGCCGGTGGTCCCGGACGACGCGACGAGGATACGACCTGTCGCGGAGGACCGCACCGCGGCAGCACCCGTGACGCCCCCCGCGCCGCCGTCGGTGGCCCCCCAACCCTCTGAACCCATTCCCGCTGCCGAGCAGAGCGTGCCCACTTCGCCGCCGAGCGGATCTGAGCCGCTCCCTAAGCCTCGGGGCCCCTGGGCGAGGGTGCCCGGCCTTGTCGCAGCCATCGCTGCCGTGGCGATCGCCGTCTTCGTGATCATCTCAACCAACGGCAGCAGCGCCAAGACGCGCCCGGTCTCCGGAACGCTGACGACGGTGCTGCTCCGAGAGATCGGTCCCAACGCGCTGTTCGCGGGCATCGTCACCGTGAACCCTGGCGGGTCAGGCTCTGTGACAATCGATCAGGTCTACGGCGGCCCCCTCGTGCCCCACGGCAAGCCGGTCCCGGTCACCGCCCGGATCGCGTTTCGGTTCGATGACGGAGCGGTCGACAGCACCATCCAGGCAACCGCCGTGCCACAGCCGAACGGCAGCGTTCACGTCAACGGGCGCGGACATTTCGCAGGTGGCACGGGGAAGTACAAGGGCGCGACCGGTTCATTCGACTTCTTCGGCGGCCGAGCGAAGCTTCAGGTTCCCATCGCGCTCTTTCACATGAACGGGACCATCAAGTATTGACAGCACTGTCACTCTGAGCCGGATAGCACCTGCTCACGGTGGAAGTCCACTCCGAACTCGCTGTCTGACACGTGGGTCTTCGTACCAGAGTTGTCGATGAACTCAAGCGCTTTCGGCGTGATCTTGAAGAACGAGATGTTCGTGGTCGACGCACCCGAGGAGGGCGAAGGAAACTTCTCGGCGAACAGACCCACAGCGCGTTCGACCTCGTCACCAGAGACCGGCTGACCATCACCTTCGCCCTGGATGCCCTTTGCCTTGTTCCAATCCGCGACATATTCGTCAATGGCAAAGGACACACGGGGATTGTCGCGGAGGTGCTGGGCAGTCGTTGAGCTAGGACGCGCCCAAAAATAGAGTGTTAGCCCATCATTGACGTACATGAATGTTCTCGCATGCGGGATACCGTCGGGCGAGGCCGTGGCGAGCGTCACCGTCTTGCCCGAGCTCAGGTAGTCGAGCACGGGTTGCGGTACTTCGGTTGCCATCATTCCTCCTGATCTTCAAAATGGGATGAGCGATGTCCTCGAACTGTTGGGCGCACCATAGCCTCAAGCTCACGGCCGTGTCAAAGCACCGATCGCCAGGCCCCACCGGTACACGGGAATGAACATCGGCTTGGGCAGTCATGTGGCGGGTGTCCGCCTCGGCAGCGTGATCGGACACGGAGGGATGGCGATCGTCTATGCGGGCAGGGACGAGGGCACCGGCGAAGAGTTGGTGGTCAAGGTCCTCCGGGAGGAGTACGCTCGCGACGAGAGGATTCGGCGTCGTTTCAGACGCGAGGCCGGCTACGCCGGCTCGCTCGAGCATCCCAACATTGTCCGGGTACTTGACTCGGGTGAGGCCGGCGGGCTCCCCTACATCGTCATGGAGTACGTGCGCGGGACGGATCTCCGAACGCAGTTAGCGGGCCGAACGCCGCTCGACGCCGCCGAGACGATCCGCATCCTGTCCCAAGTCGCCGAGGCGCTGGACGCCGCACACGCGGCGGGGCTGTTGCACCGCGACGTGAAGCCGGGAAACGTGCTGATCGCCTCCGGCGCGGGCTCTCAGCCTTCCGGCCGCTGCTATGTGACCGACTTCGGGCTCAGCAAGCAGCCGGCCCGTGACAGCCGCGGGCTGACTGAGCCGGGCGAGTTTGTCGGGTCCGTTCTGTACACCGCGCCCGAGGAGATCCTTGGCGAGGAGACCGACGCAACGGTCGACGTCTACTCACTCGGCTGCGTGCTCTACGAATGCCTGGTTGGAAGTCCCCCGTTCGACGGTGCTCGTGCCTCCGAGCTGATGCAGGCTCATATCGAGGCTCAGCCGCCGAGACCATCGAAGCAGCGGCCGGGCATTCCTTCGGACCTCGACCGTGTGATCCGTAGAGCGCTCGCCAAGCGTCCTGGCGACCGCTACCGGAGCTGCCGGGAGCTGATTGAGGCGGCTCGCGAGGCGCTCGGGTTGAGCGTCGGCGAGCCCTCTGAACCGTCACGGGTCTCGCTGCGGCTCGAGCTCGATTTCCAAGCCGGCGAGGCACGAGTGCGATTCGACGATGGCGCGGTATCGGTGCGAGTCGCGCGCGACCAGGCGCGTTGGCGTCTGGCAAGCGACTGAATCGTCGAAGCTGTCACCTCATCGTCTCGTGAACGCGAAGCCGTTGACCGGCGGCAAGCTGCGCCCGCAGTCGAAGGCCAAGCATGATCGGATAGATGATCGCCGGTCCCATGATCACGATCAGAATCGTGACGACGTAATCGCCCGCATCGGCGTTTGAGGGCAGCGAACTCAGCGTCAGCGTCAGCAAGACGAGTACAACCAGCAGACCGATCGAAAGCCACCGGAGGGGGGAATGGCCCGCCGGCCGACCGAAGTTTCCGTAGAAGCTCACCGAGTTGCCGACGATCTGAAGCACAGTGATGATAATGATCGTATGGAGGTGCATCACGGTGAGATTCGTCGACACGTTGAAATACTCCTCGGCCGCCGTCCGGATGGTCAGGTTAAGCGCGAGTATCACGGGGAAGATGCTCAGTGCAGCGCGCACGATCCACTCCCGGGGGACAGGCGCCCGGGCCACGAGGACGCTCAGGAGGTCCCTGGGGACCGCGTGCACTCCGCCAATCGCGAGATCGGCTTCGTGCTCCGGCGCCTCCAGTCCTTTCGGCGATCTCCCCGCTCCCGAAGCTCCAACCGGCGGCGACTCCTTCGCCGTCACGACTCGCAGCACCGATGTGCCCACCGCAACCGCATCGCCCACGTTCACCACAGTCACCTTGGAGACGGGCACTCCGTTCACCAGGGTCCCGTTCGTCGACCCCAGATCCTCCACCAATAGACGCCCGTCCTCCCCCAGGGAGATCCGAGCATGACGCCGCGAGAGCTCCGGATCCCCGCCAAGGTCGCCACCACCGACTGCCTCGCGCCCGATGAGCAGGGGTTCCTCCACGGTCAGCCACCTGCCGGCGGCGGGCCCGGCAACGACCTCGACCGACGTTAGCGTCACAGCTCGCCCGCTTCGTTGTCAGTTGGCGCTCGCCGACAGCCCGGCGGCTCGGGTCAAGACGGACTCGCGGCGACCCGAGTCCACTCACGCTCCCTTCGACGCGGTCGGCACGCCCGGAGTCTATACGTTCGGGACGAACAGCTGGGGATGTTTTGTGGCACACCGGTCCGATCAGCCCGCTCAGGTTGCTTGCCGTCGTGCGTTCGGTTATCGTCGCCCAGACGTTGTGAGGACTCTGCGGTTCATCTCCGGACCCCAGGCGGGTGAGACCCGCGAGATAGTCGGCGAGCTGGTGCTGGGCCGCGAGAGCGCCGATGTGGCACTCTCAGATGAAGAGGCCTCGAGGCAGCACGTGGCCTTGCGGGCAGTGAGTGAGGGGGTCGAGCTGGAGGACCTCGGCTCTCGCAACGGAACCTTCGTCGACGAGCGCAGGGTTCAGGGGAAGGTGACCCTGACCAGCAGCGCGACACTGCGCGTTGGGCAAACTCGGTTCAAGATCGACATCGCGCTGCCACAGGTGACCAAGCTACATCGGCCAGAGGCCCCTTCGCCTCTTGAGGACACGGAGGGGCAGCCGCTGGCCTCGCCGGATGTGACCGTGCAGCGAGCGATCCTGTCGCCGCAAGCAACAGCGAAACGGCCGGCGGTCTCATCCGACCCGGCCGTTGATGAGCCGATCGCCGCGCCAGATGCGACCGTTCAGCGGCCGATCGCTTCACCCGATGCGGCCTCCAGGCGGCCGGTCGTCCAGCCGCCGCCTCCTCAGGCGCCCGCGCGTCCCGGACCGCAGCGGGGCCTCAAGCCGTGGCTTCCGTGGATCTTCGGCGGACTGATCCTGGTGGTGGCGCTTGCTGTGATCCTGTCACTGATCCTCAAGTGAACGAGCAGCCGCACCCGCCCCCGAGTCCGCCGGGCGCAGCCCGGCCCTTGGTCCTGTCCGTGGCGGCAGGAACCGGCACCGGGACGGAGATCGAGGTCGGCGAGACGCTGCTGATAGGCCGGCATGCGTCCGGCATCGGGGAGCTCGCGAACGACGCCGACCTCTCACGACGCCACGCATTGATCTCCCGCTCCGCGGGCGGCACCTACATAATCGAGGATCTCGGCTCAACGAACGGAACCTTCGTCAACCGAGAGCGGATCACCCCCCTGAAGCCACTCGCTGCCGGCGACCGGATCGAGGTCGGGAACG
>Ga0187780_10004854_pt1 | contig 10064 bp, 4 predicted proteins | sample 1015_Q2_SP10_20__FD_132429 | JGI IMG/M metagenome (GOLD analysis project Ga0187780, IMG submission 132429) | Tropical peat soil microbial communities from peatlands in Department of Meta, Colombia - 1015_Q2_SP10_20_MG | ecosystem: Environmental > Terrestrial > Soil > Wetlands > Peat | place...
AAGTGACGCTCGCAGTGTCGGTAATCTGCGTGCCAGAGGCTGTGCCGGCCGCCACCTTCAAGACCGGATTGAAAGTTGCTGCGCTAGCGGCGCCAACAGCCAGAGACCCGATCGTGCACGTGATCGTTCCGGTTCCATTCACTGGTGGATCCGTGCAAGACCAGCCCGCTGGCGTGGTCATGGAAACGAACGTCGTGTTTGGCGGAAGTGTTTCCGTGAACTGAACGTTAGCTGCGGCTGAGGGGCCGTTATTGGTTACCGTCTGCGTGTAAGAAATATTGTTCCCGGCCTGAACGGGATTGGGGGTAGCCGTATTTGTGACCACCAGGCTGGCATTGTTGGCTGCGCCTACGATAGTAACAACAGTAGCTGTGTTGTTTGCCAGATTCGGGTCGTTCGTTCCTGAGGTGGCTGAGGCGACATCTGTAATTTGCGTTTGATTCGCTGTGCCGGCATTGACCTGGACCACTAAAGAAAATGACGCGTTCGCACCGTTATTCAGCAGGGCGTCGCTGCAATTGATGTTTCCGGTTGCCCCGACCGCCGGTGTCGTGCAATTCCAACCCGCTGGCCACGTTAATGACCTGAAATTCGTGTTCGCGGGGATGGCCTCACTAAAGACTACGTTGACAGCAGCCATCGGGCCGTTGTTGGTGACACCCTGCGTATAAGTAATGTCGTTTCCCGCCACCACCACCGCGGGAGATCCCGAATTCGTCACCGCCAGATCCGCAGTTGCGCAATAGGCGCCAGATTGCGCTCCAGGTGTCTCCGTGATGATGTGATTGGTTGCTGTGACTCCAGACTGGCCCGGCGTCGCGCCGAAGGAATCCTGGACGGTGTCTGTATAGCCGTTTAAGCCGCCTACCACGCTCATCACTGCATTTCCCGACAAAAGAATCACGCCGCCGCCGCCTCCTCCTCCTGGGCCGTGACGCGCACCAGAACCTCCCGTTGTAAAGGCTCCCGGAGCTTCCTCCGGCCAGGCGTTTCCAGCGCTGCCACCATTAGCACTTACCGTTAAGCCCGTGAGCGTCCCGCTGTTGGCGAAGAACAGAATCGAACCGCCGGCGCCGCCTCCGCCGGTACTGTCGTTGTCCGTGCTCAGCGTGGACTGGCCGTTGGAGGTGATCGTTCCTGTGCCCACCATGGATCCGGTGTGCACAATTACGATTCCGCCGCCTGCACCGCCGCTGCTGTAAATGCCCGTGCAAGTAGGAGTGCCCCCGGTCGAACACGGAGGATCAATCGAGTTGGAGTCGTGGTTCGTTGCCGAAATGAAATACGAGCCGTTGTTGTTTGTGCCTGCGCCGCCTCCGCCGCCCATGACAAGAGTACTGGTTGACGCCGGAAACGCCAGCCCTCCGAAGCCTCCGTCAGTCGAGTTCAGCACCGTGAAGCTGTTCCAGCCGTAGCCTCCCAGCCCGCCGGTGCCTCCGTTGCCGCCGCCGCCGCCGCCGGAGTTATAATCGTTGTTTGGTGGATCGCCGTCGGTGCCGCCCCCGCCAGCATTCCCCGGCGCGCCACGGGCAAAACTTCCAGCGGGGTATCCTTCGGCTCCAGTATTGGTCGGCGTTGTTGTCGTCGTAATCGTCGCCGGGGCGATATAGAGTGGTGTTCCGGCAATCCCTTCGCCTTTTGAGCCATCTGTGTTGTTGGTGGACAAGCTCACATAATCCGTGCTCGTGCCGCCGCCACTTCCTGTGAGCAAGAGACCCCCAGCGCCTCGAAAGCCCAGGTTATCCGCGGCCACGGTTCCGCCCAGTGTGAGCTGCGAGGCCACGTCGATGGCCAACACTCCGCCCAAGTTTCCATCCCACGGCTGAGGTACCAGCCCGGAACTGAGCGTCGCGGAAGTGTATTGCGGAACGCGAATCACTTCGTAACGCTGCTGCCCGTGATTTCCGGCGCTGTAGGCGGCCCTGACATACGTGTTGAGCGTTCCCCCGTTCGCCCCTGTGCCGGTGAACGTCAGATTGCCACCGGTGAGGGGCACGTTGTTTGTTGCCGTGACAAACTCAAACAATCCGGTGCTCTGCAGGTTGGTGGAGCCCGTCGCTGGATCGCCAGGCACGCCATGACCGTAGGATGAGCTGTTGGTGTCGTTGATCAGGGCTTCTTGCAATTGAATGATGAGCAGTAAGTCTCCCGTCGATATCGGGGTTGCCCCCGCAGGCAAACCTGCGGCTAACCTCACCGTAGTGCTACCGGCAGCAAGCGTGCCGTTTGCATTGGCCCGGTAGTACGTGTTCACTACGCCGGTCAGCGTGCCGCCTGCTCCATCCTTCCCAGGCGTCGCGCAGACCAGCGGCTGAACCACGGTGATTGCTGTCGCGCTGTTGTTTGAAGCGACAGGATCCGTAGTCGTGGAGCTAACGCTTGCAGTATTCGAGATCGGGCCGGCAGCCGATGGCGACGTCACTGTAATCGTGATGGTCGCGGACGTTCCCATCGCCATTGTTCCGGTAAGGGAGCAAGTGACCGTCGGGTTTCCCGTGCAGGTCCATCCCGCGGGCGCGTTCGCCGAAACAAATGTAGTCCCAGCAGGAATGGTGTCCGTAACCTGCACCGTCGCCGCGCTTGCCTGGCCGAGGTTTTGCACCTGAATGGTGTACGTCAAGCTGGAAGTCAGGAACACCGGAGTCGGCGCCGCGGTCATCGTAAGTGACAGGTCGGCCTGGTTAGCCGGCTCAACAAGCACCGTCGTTATGCTGGTGTTGTTGCTGGGCACCGGGTCGGTCGTCTGGGAGGTGACCGTAGCGGAGTTCAGAATGGTTGTCCCGTACGCTGTTCCGCCGTTCACGCTTAAGGTGAACAAGATTGGGTCGGCACTCGTGTTTGCGCCGCTGGCCAAAGCGGGAACGTAGGTACAAATAATGGGACCTGCCGTTCCGGGATTTGAGCAATTCCAATTGGCGTCCACCGTAATGCTCTGCAACGTGGTATTGGGCGGCGTCTGTTGATATACGACCAAGGTTCCCGCTGGAACCGCATTGGGTCCTTTGTTGGTCACGATTTCGGTGTAGTTGAAATTGATCCCCGTGTCCACCACGGAAACCGAAGTGGCTTGCGACATCGTGAGATCGGCTTGTGCCGCAGCTGGCGCTGCAGTCAACAGAATTCCGCAAGCCATCAGCAGTGCCATCAACGCAAGGTGCGGACCTACTTTCTTCAAACGCAGCTTCGCGGCCAGCCTCAAACGCCGCGCCATTCTCCGCGTAGCCGCCACAAACTTCTGGCCGGGATATGTGAGCGAGATTCTTCGCCCTTTCCGTTCTATGGCAATCACGCGGCCAGCTAGCTCTTGCGGCTCAGGATCGTTTTCCTGCGCCGCGTCACCCCTGGTGACAATTCCATTGCTTTCATGGGCGGAAACAAGCCTGTGGACGCGCAATCCATCCGTGTCCCGCGTCAATACAATGTCCCCTCGATGCAAATCTTGCCTCTGAACCGGTGACACCAGAACCTGATCGCCATCCAGCAAATTCGGCTGCATGCTCATTCCACGGACGTGAAAGCGCACGCAGGAGCCTGCAGCAAGCACGGCTTCGCACATCGCGCGGAAGTGCGGAGAATCGGTCCAGAGTTCTGTCGAGCTAGGCCGCACGAACGATCTCCTCAATGGCGCTGGCGTCAGGCTTGAATCGGTACACGGCAACGGGCACCTGCGCTGTAAGGCGCTCGAGAAACTGCAACGTGTGCGTAACGCCAGATGCGCTGTGGTAGGGAACAAACGTGCGCGTAAACAGTTCGGCGGCGGCGCGCCCAGGTTCCAAAGGAACAATTTCGTTTTGCTCGCTATGCGCGAGCAGGAAAATTTGATTCACTGGAGCGGATGCCTGCTCGGCCAGACCCGCATCACCATGCCAGGGCGTTCCATACATTACGGGGTTGCCGTCTTGCAGGCGGACGATGATTCGGTCGTCGCTCAGAACAGTTACACCGGGCCGGCGCATCCAGAGCCGGGAAGTGGTGCTTTTGCCGGCGCCGGAATGTCCGACAAAGAGCCGGCCAATGCCGTCGGGCGTGATGACGCCGCAAGCGTGAATTTCTGCGCCTTCACCTCGCGCCAGCCGATGGATCATCAATAGTTCGTCGAGGGGATACTCGAGCGGGTAAACGGGCAGTTCCTCATCAAAATAGCGCCTGAGAAGCTGGACTTTGCCCTTCGTGTACTGCGAATCGAACCACGCGCGCTTGTAAGGAGCTTCACCGAGATAGGAAGTGTGGAAGTAGAAGGCCGTGCCGCCATCCTCTTCAAACGCGCTCCACAAGCCACCGGACTCAAACGCAGGGCGGCGAGTGGGCGGCCTCAGTTCTTCTGCCCATTCGGCGAAAAGCTCTACGTCACAGCGCCCGGAAGCACATTCAAAGACGCTCATTTCCGGATCAAGCGCGAGCCGAAGGTCTTTTGCGGAACTCACCCCGAAGGAAATGTCGCCTACACGGTAAGAGAAGCGGTGCGGGGACAAGCCACATGAGCTTTCCGGATGGTCCGGTGAAGACAAGGTCATGTTGGAAGGGAAGAAGGTCATAGGTTCCCTCGTCACGACCCCACAGACCGGCAGGTGATTGCCCGGCAGGTGCTCGAAACAGGGCCAGCAGCGGTGGCGGTTTTGCAGTGGCCTAATACGGCCTCTTCCGGACGAAGGCTCACGGCAATAACCTTCGGCGGCTCGTAAGGAGCCTTCTGTTCGGCCGGAAGCTGTCTGGTCGTGCTCATCTACTCAGTTCTATCCGTGATGCGAGGCACACGAGCCGCAAGCGCTCGTGCCGCATCCCTCTTTTGTTTGCAGCACCGGGAGTAGGGAAGAACCCACACTTCTTGGCAACCAGGATCCAACTTCAATTTCATGGTTCTCGATGCGTTGGGCGGAGCGGCGGAGTTCCGGATGATGGCCCCCTCCGGGGCAGGCCGGGCAATCCCCGTGTTCTGGAACATCAAGTCCGAGTGCGTAAGCTCGCAGATGAGCTACCTGGCACAGAAAGTCGACGGGGGATTCGGCGTCGCCGGTTTCCAGTTCACCATTCGCGGGACACATGCTGCACAGGGATTGAATGCGGCAGCGGTCGCAGCGCGACGCGCGAGTGCGCTTTTTCTTGCGCGTTTCCCAGAGGAAGCCGTCCCAACCCTCTTGGAAAGTTCCGTTTCTCCAGTCGTAGCTTTGCTGGTGGGAGATCACGCAAATCGACAGTTTCCCGGTGGGATCGATGGCGCAGGCGCTAATTCCCCCGCCACAGGTATAAACGTGCTCGGTGTCGCGCTCAGCGGTAGTGCCTTTTGCCAAATCGTGATTGGCCAGACGGCGATATTCTTCGCGGCGCTTCGCGTCGTGATAGTCCAGAGCAACTACTTCCTCGGGCGTCAAGCGCACGCCGAGGGGGCTGGCGGAGCAATCAATCCGGGGGTTTATGAGCGGGTCGAACTTGAATTCGACCCCGAAATCCTCCTCTGCCATGCGCTGCATTTCGTAGACTTCGTGGCGGTTCACCGTGGTTGGTACGGTCTTTAATTTGAGAGGTACTTTTCTATCTAGGAGGAGCCGGATTCCGCGCAAACACCGGTCGTAAGAACCAGGGATCTGGGTGAGAGCCTCGTAGGTCTCGCGCGTTCCTCCATAAAGCGTAATCTCGACCGCGAAGGGGCGCCATTCCGCCAACATATCGGCGACGGCGGGAGTAATCATCGTTCCGTTGGTGAACAGGGTGATAAGAAAACCGCGTTTTTTCGCTTCCTTGTAAATGTCCGGGAAATCTTTTCGGGCGAAGATCTCGCCCCCCGTGTACAAGAGCCAGAGGCACCCCGCGTCTCTTAATTCATCGAGCAGCCGGCAATGCTCCTGGAAAGTCAGCTCCGACGAGCGGGCATTTGCATCTGCCATGGGCAGATTGTTGTAGCAATGGAGGCACTCAAGCGGGCAGCGGTGCGTGACCTCAATAGACACCTCAACCGGAGCCCTCTTTCCGAGGTATTTTTCGTGAATCAACCCGCTGAACCGGCTGTATTCTGCGACTTGCATGCTGGGCTAGCTGCTTTCCTCAGACTGCGGCGGCTTCCACGAATGAGTTCACCAACCCGGATCCAACGAGTTCGTCAAGAAACTCACGAATGTCGGTCAGAGCCTGCTCCTGGGAGACTTCGTAGTGTTCGGTGACCCAGGCACACATCTCCTCTACGGTCACCTCCTTCTCTAAGAGACTCCAAATGTCGGAGCCCACGGCGTTGAAGGAATAAATAGAATCCAAGTCACCGACACCGCCCCGAATTGGGACCACGAGTGTTTCATCGGCGATCAGTCTGCTTACGACTCCTGCGTTCCGAACATACTTCGTCTTCTCTATCTCCAACATTTCAGAGGTCCTTTGCTTATCTCTATGGACTGCGGACAGGGACTGTCCTTGCGGACCTACCCGCACCTATAGTCAGTGTGTGGTACTAGAAGTCCTATACGCAAGTTGGTGTTCTCTAATCACCAACACCTTTGCCGACACAGGGAGAAGCGGAAGGGACGGTGGCAGGTTGGTAACAGGAGAGGACGGAGCAGTTGCAGAAGCTAGAGCTTTCTAATACTAATAGTACTGGAACCGACTTGAAGCGCTCGGAAGTGAGTGTTATGGAAGCTAAGAAAATCGTTCTTTCAGGCTTGGCGATGTTAGCTCTCTGTGCGTCGCCCGGGTTCTCGCAACAGGCTGTCCCCTCGGGAGTGGTGACTATGGCTTCCCGCGCGATGCTGGGGAATGAGGCAGTAACCGTTGGATCGACGGTATACTCCGGCGACCTGCTAAAGACCGAGGATGAAGGCCGGCTGAACGTCCAAGCGGGCACAGTGCAAATTGCCCTGGGGCCTAACACGTCGATCCGGCTATTCCGCAACGTCAATCGCGTGCTCGTGGAAGTGGAGCGCGGGTCCATTGCGTATACCGCCAAAGGGACAAACGAAGATCTCACGATTTTTGCGTTGGACGTTCGCCTGGTGCCGAAAACCAGCGTGCCTGCCTCCGGCCAAGTGGACATCGTTTCCCGCTGCGACGTTCTTGTGACCGCGAGCCACAGCTCAGTCGATGTGACCTCGGGACGGGAGACCAGAACCATCCAGGAGACCAAGTCGTTTCGAGTGCTCTCCGAGTTCGGAGTGGATTATCGGGATTCCTGGCAGCCCGTATTGGCGGACTACCCCGACTTTCCCCGTGATGCGGAATATCACAAGTCCCATAGCCATGTCGCCTGCCCGGCAGGAGTATGGCAAGCTTCTAAGCCACCGGTCGCTGCGGGAAGCTCACACTTTGCCGAGATCGTCGGCGGGGCCGCAGCGATCATTACGTGGATTGGCGTGGACGAAGCATTCGAGAGCGCCGATAGGCCCTAATCGGAGTAATAGTCTCGCGACGCGGGAGTTCCTCCAACTCGCCCGTAACCAGCACGCTGTTCGTTAATTCAATGTCACCTTGGAGCCGTCCAGCCTCAGTTTTGCAGCGTCCGAGTTTTGCATGAACGGTACGGCCTCGCCTCAAATCTTAGTTCCTATATTTGATCTAAGTGCGTACCATACCTGCCGCGGGAAGGGTGTGCCCGGCAGGGAAGGAGCTCAGGCGAATGCGAGCTGAATCAGTACGTCGAGTGTTGATGGTCGGGGGATTCGTGGTTGGCGTTGCGATAAGTTTGGGATTAACTGCATTTGCGCAGCGGCCACCAGCGGGACGCGACGAAGAGACATTTAAGTTTCGATTTGTCGGGCCGCGCGCGGGGAATCGCGTGGCGTCGATTGCGGGTGTGCCCGGGGATGCGAGCACATACTACGCGGGAGCGGCGTCCGGGGGTGTGTGGAAGACGACGGACGGCGGCAATCGCTGGGACCCGATTTTTGACAAGGAGCCTGCAGCCGCGATTGGAGCGATCGCCGTTGCGCCATCCGACCCAAGCGTGATTTGGGTGGGAACGGGCGAGGCATGGGCGATTCGCGACAGTGACGTTATGGGGAACGGCGTGTACGTCTCCACGGATTCAGGAAAAAACTGGGTGCACGTCGGATTAGATGAAACAGGACGGATTGGGAAAATTGTGGTTCATCCGACGAATCCGGATGTTGCATACGTGTGCGCGCTTGGGCGAACGACGGGGCCTCAGCAGGAACGCGGAGTGTACCGCACGATGGATCGCGGACAGCATTGGGAGCGGGTGCTGTTTGCGGATGAAAACACGGGATGCTCGGGCCTGGCGATGGACGCACACAATCCGCGTATTCTCCTTGCGGGAATGTGGCAGGTGGAAATGCACACCTGGGGAGAGTTCAGCGGCGGGCCGGGCAGCGCTGTTTACATTTCAAAAGACGGCGGAACGAAGTGGACGAAGCTCGAGGGCCATGGATTGCCGAAAGCCCCGCTCGGTAAAATCGACGTGACGATTGCGCCGACGAATTCGGAACGTTATTTCGCGCTGGTCCAAACGAAAGACCAAGGCGCGCTGTGGCGGTCGGACAACGGCGGCGAAAACTGGCAAGCGGTGAATTATCAGCGACAGTTGATTGGGAGAGCTGGATATTACATTCGAATTGCGGTGTCTACGGGCAACGACAACGAAGTTTACGTGTCGAACAGCAGTTTTCTGGAATCCCTGGACGGCGGAGAGATTTTCAAGGAAGTGCCCTGGGGCGGCGACAATCACGATATCTGGATCGATCCGCTGAATCCGGATCGCTTTGTAATTACAGACGACGGCGGGCTCAACATAACCACGGTGCATGGGCGGGGCTTCCATCGCATCCAACTTCCCATCGGCCAGATGTACCACGTCGCGGTGGACAACCAGATTCCTTACTACGTGTACACGAATATGCAGGACGGGCCCAACATGCGTGGGCCGAGCATTGCGCCCCCGCTGGAATATGGGCGCCTAGTGGATACGGGCTGGGAGCGGCGGATGGGCGGATGCGAATCGGGGTTCACGCTGCCTGACCTGACGGATACAAACATTGTCTGGGCGAGTTGCTACGGGAACGAAGTGACGCGGTGGGACGCGCGGACGAAGCGGGCGCGGTCGGTGAGCCCGTGGATTCATTCGCTGGATTCGCCGCCCAACGAACTGAAGTACCGGTGCCACTGGACGCCGCCGCTGGCGATCGATCCGTTCGATCACAACACCGTGTATTACGGGTGCCAGGTGATTTTCAAAACCAGCAACGGCGGTCAAAGCTGGACCGTGATTAGTCCCGACCTGTCGACGCAAGACCCGAGCCGCATAGTGTCTTCGGGCGGAATTGTGGGAGACAATCTCGGGCAGTTTTATGGGGAAGTTGTGTTTGCAATTGCGCCGTCGCAGGTGCAGCAAGGGTTGATCTGGGCGGGGACGAACGACGGACTGATTTGGTACACGAAAGACGGCGGAGCGAATTGGACAAACGTCACAAAAAACATAAAGGACATGCCAGCGTGGGGAACGGTGACGCGCATCGAACCGTCGCACTTCGATTCGGGGACCACGTATGTGAGCGTGGACTACCATTTGATGGACAATCGGGATCCATACATTTATAAGACGACGGATTCTGGAAAAACTTGGACGAAGATTTCGGAGGGGTTGCCGAAGCACGCGCTGGGGTACGTCCGAACGATTGCGGAAGATCCGAATCAAAAGGGGTTGTTGTTCGCGGGGACGGGCAACGGGATTTTCTATTCGCTGGACGACGGAGCCCATTGGACTGCGTTGGGAGCGGGATTGCCGCACGCACCGGCAACGTGGGCGGTGGTGCAAAAACAGTTTCACGATCTGGTCGTTTCAACGTACGGCCGCGGCATCTACATTTTGGATGACATCACGCCGCTCGAGCAGATGGCGCAAAAAGCGGCGGATGTGCCGGTGCGGTTGTTTGAGCCGCGTGAGACGTTCCGCTTGTTTCCAAACGGCGGCGAATTGATTAACTATTCGCTGAAAGCGGCGGCGAAGGCCGCGCCAAAAATCGAGATTCTGGATTCGAACGGCACGGTGATTCGGAAGATGGACGGGCCGGGACGCGCGGGAGTGAACCGGGCGACTTGGAATTTTCTTTATGACCCGCCAAAGCTGGTGG
>Ga0187780_10004856_pt1 | contig 10063 bp, 8 predicted proteins | sample 1015_Q2_SP10_20__FD_132429 | JGI IMG/M metagenome (GOLD analysis project Ga0187780, IMG submission 132429) | Tropical peat soil microbial communities from peatlands in Department of Meta, Colombia - 1015_Q2_SP10_20_MG | ecosystem: Environmental > Terrestrial > Soil > Wetlands > Peat | place...
ACGGCGAGACGCTCGTCCTGGTCCGGCGGTACGTGCCTGAGCTGCGCGAGTGGCTGAATCGCGAGACAGGATGGCGTCTGGTTGTGGATTCGGAAACAGCGCGGCTGTACAAGACCGCTCCGGAACTGCACGACGCGTCCCATCCGGCACGCGGGCACAACAAGGAACCGTTCGGCCGCCGCCGGTACGTCACCCTGTGTCTCGCCCTGTCGGTGCTCGCCCGCGCCGACGCGCAGACCACGCTCGGCAGCCTGGCCGACGACGTGCTGACCGCCGCCGCCGAACCGCAGCTGGCCGCGACCGGCTTCACCTTGACCTTGGACAACCGCTCGGACCGGTCCGACCTGGTCGCGGTGGTCCGGATGCTGCTCGGCTGGGGAGTGCTGAGCCGGGTCGCCGGGGACGAGGACGCCTACCTGTCGGCCGGGACCGACGTGCTGTACGACGTGCGTCGGCCGGTACTGGGCGTGTTGTTGTCGGGTATCCGGGGACCCTCCGTCATCACCGCCCGGGCATTCGACGGGCGGCTCGCTGAGCTGACCGCCGAACCGGTCGTCGAGAGCGACGAACTCCGCAACCAGGCGCTGCGCAGGCGGCTCACCCGGCGGCTACTGGAGAACCCGGTCGTGTACTACGACGAGCTCGACGAGGACGAACGCGCGTACCTGCTGTCGCAGCGGCATGCGATCACCCGGCGGATAGCGGAGGCGACGGGGCTGATCTCCGAGATGCGCGCCGAGGGGATCGCCATGGTGGACCCCGAGGACGAGCTGACCGACGTACGGATGCCCGAGCAGCGTACCGACGGGCACGTCACGCTGCTGGTCGCCGAGTACCTGGCCCGGCGGGAACGGGCCACGCTCGACGAGCTGCGCGCATTCGTCCGGCAGGCGGCCGCGCAGCACAAGGGATTCTGGCGCAAAGGCGTGACCGAGCCGGGGGCCGAAACGGAGCTGCTCGCCATCGCGCTGGAGAAGCTGGCCGCGCTGCGGCTGGTCACCGTCGATCAGCCGCACGTCCGCAGTCGGCCGGCGATCGCGCGTTTCGCCCTGGACGAGCCCACCATCCGCCAGACGAGACAAGCCGAGACGAGAAAGGCGACAGCCGATGCTGCCAGCGCCAAGTACTGAACGGTGGAAGCCGCTGCGGGCCGGCCTGGTCGACATGTTCTACTACGACGCCGAGGAGTTCTGGTTCCACGACGGCAGGCTCCTGCTGCGCGGCAACAACGGAACCGGTAAGTCCAAGGTGCTGGCGTTGACGCTGCCGTTCCTGCTGGACGGGGAACTCACACCGCATCGGGTGGAGCCGGACGGCGACCGGCAGAAGAAGATGGAGTGGAACCTGCTGCTAGGCGGCAAGCATCCTCATCCGGAACGCCTCGGGTACACCTGGCTCGAGTTCGGCCGCCGCGCCGCCGACGGCACCACCGAGTTCCGGACTATAGGGTGCGGGCTGAAAGCCGTGGCCGGCCGTGGCATCGCGCGCCACTGGTTCTTCGTCACGACTCAGCGGGTCGGTGATGACCTGCACTTGCTGCCCTCGAGCCGGGTACCGCTCACGCGGGAAAAGCTGCGCGAGGAGATCGACGGGCACGGGCTGGTGTACGACCGCGCCGCCGACTACCGCAGGGCGGTGGACGAAGCCCTGTTCGGGCTCGGTGAGCATCGTTACGAGGTGCTGATCAACCTGCTGATTCAGCTCCGGCAGCCGCAACTTTCCAAGAAACCCGACGAGAGGCTGTTGTCCCGCGCGCTGACCGAGGCGCTGCCTCCGTTCAGCCCGGGCTTGGTGACGACGGTCGCCGAGGCGTTCCGGGGCCTGGATGAGGAACGCGACGCGCTGCGAGCCCTGATGGAGGCGCGCGGCGCCGCGACCGAATTCCTGCGCCACTACCGCAGGTACGCGCAGGTCGCTACCAAGCGCAAGGCGACCGGGCCACGTCAGGCGCAGAGCAGGTACGAACAGCTCGGCCGGGAGCTGACGGCGGCAGAGGAGGCGTACACAGCGGCGGACGCGGAGCTGCGAGCGGCGCAAGGCGAGCTGGAAGAACTCGAGCGGGAGCGGACCAGGCTGGAGGCGCGGCGCGAGGCGCTGGGGCGGGACCCCGCGATGCGAGACGCCAGGGAGCTGGACCACCGCCGCGAGGACGCGAGACAGCGGGACGAGACGGCCAGCGAACGAGAGCAGACCCGGGACCGGCTGACCGGGGAACTGGCCCGTCGCTCGGCGAAGGCCAGCCAGACCGCGCAGCATGCGTCGGCCGCCGAAAACGAACTGAACGCAGCACAGGACGCCGCCGCCGCGGCGGCCGCGGCGGCGCGGTGCGCGCCAGGTCATCGTGAGGCGATCCGGGGCTGCCGCGAGGACCTGCCACGGGCCCGGCGCACGGCGCAGGAGGTCGCCGACCGGCGGGCCGGGGCGATCGGGCAACTGGAGCGCCTGCTGGCCGAGGTGGGTGCCCGCCGCTCGGCGCTGGAGGCGGCCCGTGCCGAGGTGGACCGGCTCACTGCGGAAATCCATGCGGCCAGCGACCGGGTGGCCGAGGCGGAGCAGGCCGCGGCCGCGCGGGCTGCGGAACTGACCTATGCCTACCGCGCCTATCAGACCAGGCTCACCGAGCTGCGGGTTGACGACCCAGACGAGCTGATCGAGCTGGTCGCGGACTGGGCGGCGACCGGCGACGGGGAGAACCCGGCCCGGCAGGTGATCGATGACGCGGCCCGGTCTGCGGTCGACCTGCTAGGCCGTCAGGGCGCGGAGCTGTCCGCCCGCCGGGACGCATTCGCGACGACCGCGGCCGGGCTGACGGCGGAGATCGGACGCCTAGAGGCTGGCGGCCACGACGCCCCGCCGACGCCGCATTCCAGGGATCCGCAGGTCCGTGATGCTCAGCCGGGAGCGCCGCTATGGAAGGTGACCGACTTCGCGGCTGGCGTGCCCGAAGAACACCGAGCGGGCCTGGAGGCCGCGCTGGAGGCGGCGGGGATCCTCGATGCGTGGCTGACTCCCGGCGGTGACCTCATTGCAGGCGACGTCGTCCTGGTCAGCGGGCGCCACCCGGTCATCGGGCCGTCCTGCGGTACCGTGCTGGTCCCGGCGGTCAACACCGGCGACCCGCAGGCCGCCGCCCTGCCGGAGGCTGCCGTCCGCGCGGCGCTGTCCGCGATCGGCCTGGGCGAGGGCACCGGGATCACCTGGGTGACTACCGACGGGCGCTGGGCGAACGGGGTGCTGGCCGGAAGCTGGCACAAGGATGCCGCAGGCTACATTGGGGAGGGCGCACGAGAGACGGCGCGCCGGGATCGGATCGCTCGGCTGACCGTCGAGCTATCCGAGGTAAGCGACGCGATCGCCACGCTCGACGAGACGCTTGACGAGCTTGACCGCCGCAAGGACCAGCTGGCCGCCGAGCATCGCGCGGTACCGCCGGATGCGGCGGTGCGCGAGGCGCATACCAGGGCTGCCGAACAGCGCAAGCGCCGTCAGGAACTCCGGGACTCCTGCGTCGAGGCGGAACGAGTGCGTGCCGCACGCCAGGGGGCGCTGGAAGCGGCCCGGATCGCGGCGAACGAGTTCGCCGCCGATACCGGGTTGCCCGCCGATCCGCAAGAGCTGGCCGCCGTCAGGACGGGACTGGGGGATTACCGGGTGGCGCTCGCCGCGCTGTGGCCCGCCGCGGAGGGGTTCGAGGCTGCGCGTCGGCACGCGGCAGATGCCGCCGACGAGCTTGCCGAGACACGCCAACTACTTACCGAGGCCGCCGAGCGGGCAGTGGCGGCCCGGGAGACGGCGACCGCCGCCCAGGCGTTGTACGAGGCGCTGCTGGAGACCGCCGGCGCCGCGGTCGAGGAGCTGAACCGGAAACTGGGCGAGCTCCGCAGGGACACCGAACGCCGCGCCGCCGACGAGAAGACGGCCCGCGAGCTTGAGCAGCAGGCGATCAGCGACCGCGGCAAGGCCGAGGGGAAACGGGACACGCTGCGCACCGAGATCGAAGAGGCGACCCGGGTGCGCGACGCGGCCGTCGCGGAGTTCCGGTCGTTCGCCGCGACCGGGGTGCTGCGGATCGCGCTGCCGGACCTGGAAGTTCCCGATCCGGCCGAACCGTGGCCGCCGACCCCCACCGTGATCCTGGCCCGGGCGGTCAACGCGGCGCTGGAGGACACCGACGGCACGGACCCTGCCTGGGATCGGGTGCAGCGCAGAGTCACCGACGAACACAAGCTACTGGCCGACGCTATGGCCCGGCACGGCCATTCGGCCGGCCTGACGGTACGCGACGGGATCATGGTGGTGGACGTGGTCTTCCAGAGCCGCAGCCACGACATACCCGGGCTGGTGGCGGCGCTCGGCGAGGAAGCGGAGCAGCGGGCGCGGCTGCTGTCCGCCAGGGAGCGCGAGATCCTGGAGAATCACCTGCTCAACGAGGTGGCAGGGACGCTGCACGAGCTGATCACCGCGGCCGAGGCCGAGGTCAGGGCCATGAACCAGGAGCTGGAGTCCCGGCCCACGTCGACTGGCATGAAGCTGCGGCTGATCTGGCAGCAGGCGCGGGACGCGCCGGATGGTCTTGATCAGGTCCGGCACAAGCTCCGGCAGACGATCGATGCCTGGTCTGCCGATGACCGGGCCACGGTCGGATCGTTCCTGCAGCAGCGCATTGCCACTGAGCACGCAGGTAATCCCGCGGCCGGATGGGCCGAAGCCCTGACCGCTGCGCTGGACTACCGCAGGTGGCACGAGTTCACGATCCAGCGCTTCCAGGAGGGGCAGTGGCGGCCCGCCACCGGCCCGGCGTCGGGCGGCGAGCGGGCCCTGGTCGCCTCCGTTCCGCTGTTCGCCGCGGCCTCGGCGTACTACAAGTCGGCGGGTAACCCGAACGCCCCGCGGCTCATCGCGCTGGACGAGGCCTTCGCCGGAGTCGACGACGACTCCCGGGCGAAGTGCCTCGGGCTGCTGGCCACGTTCGACATGGACGTGGTCATGACCAGCGAGCGGGAGTGGGGATGCTACCCGCAGGTCCCCGGGCTGGCCATCTGCCAGCTTGCGCGGCACGACGGTATAGACGCGGTCCTCGTCACGCCATGGCGTTGGGACGGACGAGAACGCCGCCCGATCGAACGGGGGAGGGTGTGACCGAGGCCGAGGCCAAGCTGCATCGTCTACTCGGGGGCGAGCCGGTCGCGTGGCTGGTGCGGCGGGCCCGAGACCGGCTGGAAGCCGGACGTCCGCTGACCGGCACGGTTACCCTGCCCGCAGCCGCCCCAGAGCAGCGGCGCGCGGTTGAGCGGCTGACCGGAAGAACAGCCCGTTCCGGAACGTCGCTGTCGGTGTCGCTGACGGAGGTCGACCGCATCCTTAAAGACAGCGGCGCCGCGCCGGGAGGGCTGGCCGAGGCGGTGACGCACCTGACCGGACCGATCCGGGATCGCAACCGCGAGCGGGCGGACCTGGCTGCCGCCTGGGCTGCCGCGTTCGCGTGCCTGGACGCCGCCGTGGATGGCCATGACGAGCTGGCACAGTGGCGGCGATGGCTCGACGCGACCGGCGTGGTACGCCGTCTCGCCCCCGAACCCGATCGTGCGCGGCTGCTGCTCGGCCAGGTGGCGGCGGTGCTCGGGCGGCTACCCTCGCGCGGCGTCCCCATCGGCCGGATCGCCGCCGAATGCTGCGGCGATGCGCACGCCCTGGACGACGGCCGCCCGGCCGGTACGCTGGTGCTTTCCGCGATCCGTGCGATGGCCGGCAAGCCGTTCACCCCGGAGGGAACCGCCGGCTCCCGCCGCACCGCATGGGCCGCCGTGGGGGTTCATCTCGACGAGCTATCGTCGCTGGTACTGTGCCTCGGGCTGCCCGGTGACAGGCGTACGGCCTTGGGCCGGATGCTGGCGTCATGCCGGGAGGCTGGACAGCCGATGGTGCTCACGCTCCGTCAGCTCCGCACCCATCAGGAGCCCCTGCACGCCGCTCGGGTGCGGATCTGCGAGAACCCGGTGGTAGTCGCGGCGGCCGCCGATGAATTGGGCACAGGGTGCCAGCCATTGGTTTGCGTCGGCGGCCAGCCCTCCGCCGCCGGATCGCGGCTGCTGGAGCTACTCGCAGTCGGCGGAGCGGAGTTCGGTTACCACGGCGACTTCGACTGGGGTGGCGTCCGGATCGCGGGTGGGGTGTACCGCAGGGTGAACTGGCGGCCGTGGCGGTACGACCGCCAGGCCTACGAGGCCGCGGTGTCGGCGGCGCATCCGCTGACGCCGCTGGCCGGGCTGGTCGGTGAGCCGACGGCGACGCCGTGGGACCCGGAACTCGCCGCCGCCATGCGGCACTGCAACGTCCGTATCGAGGAGGAGCTCACGCTCGACGCCCTGCTCCAGGATCTCAGTCCCTAACACGACCGCTCTGGTACCGAATCTTCGTACATCAGTGGTACGATAGATTGGTACCAAACAGAAGGGATTGTGCAGTGGCCATCAGTGCCAGCGAGGCCCGCTCGCGCCTGTTCCCGCTCATTCAGCAGGTCAATGACGACCACGTGCCGGTGAGAATCAGCTCCAAGGGCGGAGATGCCGTGCTCATGTCCGCCGAGGACTTCGACTCCTGGCAGGAGACTATCTACCTGCTGCGGTCTCCCGCGAATGCCCTGCGGCTCATGGAGGCCGTCGCTCGGGATAAGTCAGGCCAGGCCACCATGGTCAAGACCATAGACGAGCTAGAGGCCGTGGCCGGCGGGTAGTGAGAAGTATCCACTTCGACACCGACGCATGGGAAGACTTCCTGTACTGGCTGGGCGCAGACCGGAAGATGGCGACGAGAATTGCGCGCCTGACCGGTGAGATCCAGCGTGACCCGTTCGCCGGAATAGGAAAGCCTGAACCCCTGAAGGGTGATCTGTCCGGCTACTGGTCCCGCCGCATCGACGACGAACACCGACTGGTCTACCGAGCCGACGACAAGGAGGTGAAGATCCTCAAGGCTCGCTATCACTACAGCGACTGACCAGATCAGCGGCCCGACGTTGTGCAATTGCACCCGGGAAGTTTTCCCGCTCGCTGGCAAGCTTGCGGCCGCCGCTTGTTAGGCGGCGCATACCTGCAGTTCCGGTAAGTCAATGCGTTCCCGCGGACGGTGTCCGTGGCTGTCCATGCCGCGCGGCGACTGTATGTCCCTGTTCACGGACATATAGCGGACAGCGTCGGCGTAACAGATGCTATAGAGGGTCATTTATGCAGGTCAGGGCCATTTGACAGCACGGGAAGCATGGGTCTGTAAAACCGTCGGCTTCGCCTAACCCAGGTTCGAACCCTGGACCTGCCACCACAACAAACATCAGCTCAGGGACGTCACGGCGTCCCTGACTCGTCTCGGGGTCATGCAGCCAGATGCCACCAGAGGCCGTCCAGTGCTGCTTTCCGTGGGATATACGCGGGATCGATCCCCGCCAAACCACCAGGTACGGGGCTAGGTCGCGCCACGTAGGCGTCGTCGTGAATCGTGGACGCGGCGCCGATGAAGCACGTACCGAGGTTGTTTGCCTACAGTGCTCCTTCGGCCGCCTCGCCCTCCAGTTCATCTGCGGCAATGCCGTGGATGAGGGTGGCCATGCGCAGTGCGTCCTCGGTGCGAATCGAGGCTGTGTAAGCACGCCCGTCCTCGTCCCACATGTTCAAGATGATGAACCCGTCCCCGTAACTCGTCTCGTACTTGTCCACTATGAACCGGGCGGCCGCTTCGATGACCGGATCGCCATGTTCCCTTTCCATTTCTGTCCCCTCCCCTCTATCGCCCAGCTGAGCTTGTTGTTCGCTGCATCCTCATAGCGTTCTCCGCCGCCTCGCGCCTCCATGTGCTACCCGGCGTCGTGCCTGTCCGGTGGCGGGCTTAACCGACCCTCCTGACCCAGCAGGCTCCCCTATGCGAGCTGACCGGGCCAGAGGAATCCGGCCCCAAACTGGGGGACCGACGTCCCGGGAAGACCGGGACACCTTCTCGAACTGACATGAACGGGTCTGGATAGGCGCACATAGAGCTACGGATTAGCAGGCTCCGAGGATGGTTCACTGGAGGGCAAACCGCGCTCGGCGGTCCTGGCGGGGCAGGTGCGCTGTCCGGTATAGCTACCGTGTTCTACTTCATTCTCGTGATCTTCGCGGGAGCGCAGCTGCTCGTGTCTCGGCAGGAGAAGCGTCCTGGCGGGCAGTCACCACGGCGGCCAGCACTCGGTGCGGGCAGTCAACCAGTCCAGCGTCTGCCATCAGCCGACCCCGGCAGGCACCTCCCGCCGGGCCATGGCGCTCACAGGCACCGCCGGCTATTCCTGCACCGGTGTCACGTGCAGGTAGACGGGTCCGTATGAGTAGCAGGCTTTGAAGGGGAAGGGGATCACCTTGTACGTCCACGAGCGGGGGTTCGGCGGGATGACATGCAGCCCGGCCGCCGTGGGGAGCGTGCCCGGCTTGCCTGGCGCCGGAGCTTGCCCGGGCAGGTAGCAGGCGGTACCGAAGTTGGCCGGGTCGTCGATCTGCAGTGTCGCCGTCGCGGTGGCGCCGTTGGCGAGGGTAACCGTGGTCGGTCTGATGGTGCCCCCGATCACAGGGCCGCCGATCGAGCCTCCGCTGAGAGTGACCGCCCAGACCCCCGGGTAGCCGTACAGCGTGCAGGCGTGGCCAGACAAGTTGGTGAATTTGAGCGTATAGGAAACGCCGCCCGCGTAGGCCCGGCCGACCGTGTCCATCCAGACGACAAGCCCTGATGTGGCGCATTCGGGCGTGCTGGCGGCAGCGGCCGTACTGGCGGCGGCCGTGCTGGCGGCGGGCTTGGCCGGGGATCCCGTCGCGGCACAGGCGGTGACCGTGGTCAGCGCCACGGCGCAGGCCAGGGCCACTACGCCGACCAACCGCCGCGGAGACAGGGTGAGGAGTTGCATGGCGTCCTCCTGGTGCTTTGACACTTCCAGGCCTACGCGTTGACCACTGGGCTCCCAGAGCCGAAAGCCTTGGCATGCAGAGCCGTACGTCACGGCTTCGGCGCAAGGCAGCAATCCGGCCACCCCGACCCAGGTCACAGGCCACTTGCGATCTTCGCGAGTGGCCTGGGGGTTGACTGTTACGGCGCCAGGTGCCTGGTGAGGAAGGCGGTGGTGCGGCGGCGGGCGTCTTGGGCTGACGGCTGGTGATATCTGGAGGCCCCGGCGAAGGCGCCCATCACCACGGATATCGTCCATGGGGAGCGGTCACCGGCGGTCTCGTGGTCGTTGAGGAAGCCGTGCCCGGCGCCGGGGTACTCCTTGATGTCGTGGTCTATCCCCAGATCGTCCAGCACCCGGCTGAGCTTGGCGGTGGTTCCCTGGTTGGCCCGGTCGTGGGCGCCGTAGCTTCCGACGATGGGACAGGCGCCCGCCAAGAAGGCTGGCGAGTAGGTGTCCTCGGGCACGCCGACACCATAGTTCACGCTCGAAGCTGAGAACCATGGCCGGGGGCGAGCAGCAGGGCAAACCCGCCGCCGATGCCAAAGCCGATGACCCCGATCCCGCCAGAGCAGTCGTCCCGGGCGGCCAGCCAGCTGCGCACTGCTTCCACGTCCTCAAACGCGCGGCCCTTGCAGGCCCGCAGGTCGTTACCAAGGGCGCGCAGGCATCGCAGTGTCCCGCCCCAGGCAAACAGGTCTGGCGCAGCCGCGAGGTAGCCCTCGCTGGCCAGCCAGCCGGCCTGGCTGCGCAGGTCCTGGCTCATGCCCATGGCGTCATGGATGACCACCACTCCCCGCCGCGGCCCCTGGCCAGAAGGGGTCGCGAGGTAGGCGGGCACCGGCCCGCGAGCGGCCGGGATCGTCACGTTGGCCATCACGCCTCCTCACGGGGCGCCGCTAGTCCGGGACGAAGAGGCCTCGCGGCCTAGGTCCCTGATACCGTCATGCCACCTCTTATTTCGACGGTATGGCGGACCGCTTCTTGTGCAGGAATTCCTGGAGCTGGTCGAGCGGCCAGGTGTTGATTACATGGCCTGGGGTGAGCCAGCCCCGTTGAGCGGTTGCGACCCCGTACCGGAGGTGTGCAAGGTGCCGGGTG
>Ga0187780_10004857_pt1 | contig 10062 bp, 6 predicted proteins | sample 1015_Q2_SP10_20__FD_132429 | JGI IMG/M metagenome (GOLD analysis project Ga0187780, IMG submission 132429) | Tropical peat soil microbial communities from peatlands in Department of Meta, Colombia - 1015_Q2_SP10_20_MG | ecosystem: Environmental > Terrestrial > Soil > Wetlands > Peat | place...
AGCGTTTAGCCTCCCAATCGAGCCTTCCCACGCCTACAGGCAGCGCACGAACGCCTGGTGAAAACGTCCCCACCAACTGCGTGACGTATGACCCTGGCCCAGGGACGCGTCCAGACCCTGGACAGGTTACACGTGCCCACTCGGACAGGCCAAGATTGCTGCCCTTTCTTTGGCCTGCTGTCCAGTAGATAGGAACGCTGAGCGGTTTCTAGACTGTGTGCGTCATGAAATCACGCACACAGGCATCCCACGGATCACGCAAAGAGAGCTGGCGCAGCGTATTCGCCTTTCTTTCGGTTCTGCTAGTTACTGCAGCCAGCGTGGCTCTTTCCAGTTGCGCGGGGTACACCTCGGCCTCGGCGCCGGGAGGCGGCCAGGCGGGGGATCCGGGCGCTGGCGTCCTCTCGCCCGGCTCAACCAGCGTTAGTTTCGGAAATGTCGCTGTGGGAAGCACGGCAACTCAAACAGTGAGTGTGACCAACACGGGAACGGCAACCGTAAACATCTCGGGCGCAACCATCACAGGCGCAGGGTTCACCATGGTAAGTGGAAGTGGCGCGACGTCTGTGCCGGTTGGTCAATCCGCCAGCGTGCAGGTTCAGTTCGCTCCGACGTCGGACACCAATGACGCGGGAACCTTGACGGTTACGAGCAATGCCTCGAATTCGACGCTTACAATTTCGCTGAGCGGGACGGGCACCGAGGCTATCGTAGCGTTGTCTCCCGCATCGTTGAACTTCAACGACGTGCCGGTCGGACAGACCAGCAGCCAGAATGTTACGATCACAAACAACGGGAATTCGAACCTGACGTTTAGCTCCGCGACGATTTCGGGCACAGGTTTCACGATGAGCGGGCTGAACCCGTTGCCAACGATCGCGGGCGGCCAGAGCGCCACGTTCAGCGTTCAGTTCACACCGACATCAACCGCCGGCGCAACTGGAAGCGTGGTTCTTCGCGACAACGCCGGAAACTCTCCGCAGACGCTGACCCTGACGGGGAGCGCCATCGCAGCGGGAAGCACGCTTACACCGAATCCGGGCAGCGTGAACTTCGGCAACGTCGTGGTGGGAAGCAGCAGCCCGCAGACGATTACGCTCTCGAATACGGGAAACTCGACTATCACGATCAATCAAGTCACTACAACGGGCTCGGGGTTTAGTGCGAGCGGTATCAGTGCTGGACAAACGATCGCGGCAGGCGGGACGGCAAGCCTTACAACCACATTTTCGCCGAGCGCCACTGGAACCGTGTCCGGGAACATTTCGATCACATCGACCGCAACAGACGCCACGATATCAATTCCTCTGAGCGGGACCGGAACTCAGGGCGCCCTCACTGCAAATCCGGCCAGTATCAGCTTTGGGAATTTGCCGGTGGGCGACACCGCATCGGTGGCGGTCACGCTGACCAACGGCGGAACAGCGGCTGTTTCGATCACGGGGACCAGCGTCAGCGGCACGGGCTTCAGCATGAGCACGCTCTCGCCGCAGACGCTGAACCCGACCCAGACGGCGTCGTTTAATGTGACGTTTGCACCGACTGCCGCGGGAAGCGTCAGCGGAAGCGTATCGATCACCACCAACGGTCCGGGATCGCCGCTCAAGATCAATTTGAGCGGGACCGGAACTCAGCCGCAGATTTCAGCGAACCCGGCAAACGTGAATTTCGGGACCGTCACAGTAGGGAACAGCAACTCGCAGCCGGTCACTCTTACAAACAACGGCAACGCGACTCTCACGTTTTCTCAAATCACGGTTGCCGGGACCGGCTTCAGTCAGACGGGCCTTTCGACTTCGACGACGATCGCCGCAGGCGGCAGTACCAACTTCAACGCCGTTTTCACGCCGTCTTCCGCTACAGCAGTGAATGGAAGCATCACGCTGACTACGAATGGCGCGCCGTCTCCTCTCGTGATTAGCCTATCTGGGACCGGTGCAACGCCCACTTTATCGCTCGGAACAAGCCCTGCGAGTCTGCCATTCGGCAATGTGGGTGACGGAACGAGCAGCGTGCTCACGACGACATTGACCAACAACGGGAACTCGAACATCACGATTTCCAACGTGGCAGTGGCCGGCGCAGGTTTCAGCGCCAGTGGCGTGTCGAACGGCACAGTGCTCACGCCCGGCCAGTCCGCTACTCTCTCCGTGACGTTTGCACCTACAGCGGCGGGGGCTGTGAGCGGAGCGAGCGTTACGATCACGAGCAACTCAACGAACTCCCCGACGACAGTCACCTTGTCCGGGACGGGGACGCATTCCGTTTTGCTGCAATGGCAGGCCAGCTCGACGTCGGGAGTCCAGTACAACGTGTTTCGCGGAACGAGCTCCGGAGGCGAAGGAACGTCCCCCATCAATTCAACGCCTGTGTCCACAACCTCGTTTACGGACACCAAGGTGACCTCCGGCCAGACATATTTCTACACGGTCAAAGCGGTAAATTCCGGCGGGAGCAGTACACCCTCGAATGAAGTGCAGATAAGTATGCCCTGAGCAAGCGGTCGAGCTGTGCGGGCGAATAACTTGTGACGTTGAACCGAGGACGTAGAAGTTAGAGACGACCTCGGAGACAATTCAAATCGCTGGCCTGCCGGACAGGGCTCCGTACCTGTCCCAAGTGTGTACCTGCGTCCAGTACCTCCTGGTTCCATCACATTGCACAATTAGCGCTTCATAGAGGCTGGCCGATTTCACCAAGCTCTCACGCCCGCAAACTTTCACCTTCAACAAGAAGAATCTGTTCGCGCGTCCTGTGTCTCCTCGCAACTGCCATCGTTCTCGCTGGACTTCTTGGCGCGAGCGGATGCGGTTTGGCAATGCAACCGAACACCACTAGTTCCTCGGCAAGCGGCGGAGGAACAGGAACAAGCGGAGGCAGCCCGGCGCCAGGAGTGCTGACACCTAGCTCTGCGAACGTGGCCTTCGGGAACGTTGCGGTTGGCACGTCGACGGCCCAGCTGGTAACACTGACAAACACAGGCGGATCGGACGTCAAGATTTCTTCCGTGGCTGTCAACGGCAGCGGACTGAGCGCGAGCGGCGGCTCGAATGTGACGCTGACTCCCAATCAGTCGGTCACACTTTCCGTAAACTTTGATCCGGCGAGTGCGGGACAGGTGACAGGCAGCTTGTCTGTGTCTAGCGACGCATCGAATCCAGATCTGGTAATCGGCGTCACAGGCACGGGATTCACACAGAATGTACAGCAATCTGTGAAATTGAGTTGGCAGCCAAGCCCTTCCGTCGTGATCGGCTACTACGTCTATCGCGGGCCCGCAGCAGGCAATCTTTCGAAACTGACTGGCACGATAGACCCCTCGACGAGTTACACAGATAATTCGGTCGTTGAGGGTCAAACGTACGTCTACGCAGTGACCGCGGTCGATTCAAGCAAAGTGGAGAGCACTCAGTCGAATCCTGTGACCATCACGATACCAAACAACTAGAAGTATTCGTCTCGCCCCTAGGTCAAACAACCAGAAACGGATAGATTAGCCGCCTAGCTCAACGCTAGCCATTCTAGCCCTACCAACTATGACCCCGATTTCGACGCTTTTGGATCTCTAGGATTGTAGTCAGATTCCGCTGACCTGAATTTCGAGGAGTTGCAGGGACCTGCAAAACAAGCTGGTTCGAACCTGAGCCAGCTAGGCTTTCAAGAATGTGGTTTATCAGAAAGTGCAGCCCCGCTCTGAGCAACACGTTCGGAGGCGAAAGCTCCTAAGTGCTTAGCGTGTGCGGAGGTCTGATGCTGAATAGGCCTTCAAGCGGCCTGTAGGTGGCTGTTGCGGCCCACAAATCTCCACGCCAGGAGCGCTAAACCAACACCTAGTAGCAGGAGGCCGCCGGAACTCGGCTCAGGCGTGGAGACGCACGGCGGCGGGGGCGTAAAACACACGCTCCCGCTCCCATAGGGCTTGCCATGTGAGCCATCCGCAAACCACGGGCTGTAGTCGGATTTGCCGTTAGTAGTATCAGTGATCACAAAGTCCCAACTTGAGCCCTTGGTATCGATTCCCCATGTATAGGTGTCCGTTCCCTTATCCGACGAGTCCAGCGTAATGTCAAACCCTTGCCCATAGAAGCTCACTGGAATCGTTGGGCCGGGAAAAGTCACCAGCGGGTCCGTCGGCACGTCCACACAAGAGCTGTCGCACGTGAAGCTAGCATCGGCGTATGAATCCGCATGGGCACGTGGGGTGACGACTAGCCCAATTAGCAATGCCAACATCCATAGACACTTTCGCATTCAACCGCTCCCGGAAAGCCCAAAGTGCGGACTCGTGAATAGACTCTGCCTCTCAGGTTGCACGTCAGAGACCAATCTTCGCGCACTGAAAACAAAGGGGTTGCGAACCTTACATGCACCGCCAACTGCAAGAGATTGCGTCATCGGGGAAGCTCTGCAGACTTAGGCCTGGTCTTTCCGTTCAACCTGGGGACTTCAACTTTCCGGGGCAAGCTCATGAAACGCCTCGGCTTGTACTTCACCGTCCGGATGACCGGAAAACACGCTTCATACCCGGGCGGCCTTTGCGCCCACGAGCAACGCGAGTTTCGACGAAGTTCCGAAATGATCCGCGTCCACGCTCGAGCGGCGCTACGCGATGCTAATCAATGGTGAGGGGTCCTGTGGAGAAATGTAGGGCAGGGATGAACAAAGCTTAGATCCACGGCTGTCAGCGATGGCCACAGACCATGCCGCTGGTCTTCGAGACCCGTTTTCGGTTGGTCCCTGGCGGACTCAGTCGAGCGTCTCGCTCACGAGTTTGCTAACGTGCTCGGCGATCGCGGGCGCTGACGTCAGTCCGGGCGATTCAATCCCGATCAGGTGTACCACGCGCGGGAATGCGGGATCGCGTTGAATGATGAAATCGGTCCAGCCTTTCGCGTTGGATTTCGCCGCTGCAGAGCCTGGTGGTGGTGTCAGCTTGGCTCGGATTCCAGAATGGGCGGGGACTAGGTCGGCGGTTTCAATTTCAGGAACCAGCAACTTTGCGCGGCGCGCGAATTCCTCCATCGTCTCCCGATTGCTCTCGTAGTCGTTCTTGTTATTGATATAACGGGCGGTCGGGCCGATGAGGACATTTCCCCACAATGTACGCGTGAAGTGTGCGCCAAGGCTCAGTCCCGTAGGATGCGGCAGAGGGTAGACGAGGCCTTGCACCAGATCGCGCTTCGCGCGGACGACTTCGCAATAGTCGCCGCGCACGGGATAGATTCTGTGCTGGGCCATCTTTGAGCCGAGCATGCCGGCGACTTCGTCCGCGAACAGCCCTGCACTGTTAACCAGGCAGCGTGTTGCGATCTCTCCAGCTGCCGATATGACCCGAAGGGTGCTGTCCGTGGGCTCAAGACGATCTACCTTTGCGTTTGTGACAAGATGTGCGCCCTGATCCGAGGCGACCCGGGCGTATGCCTTGACGAGGTCTTCGCTTGAAACAATGCCCGTGGATGGAACTTCGATGGCCTGGTATCCCTGGATGTGAGGTTCGCGAGCGCGAATTGCGGCGCGATCCATGACGCGGAGGTTCTCGACTCCGTTTGCGCGGCCAATCTCAACGAATTTGGAAAGCTCGTCTGCCTCTTCCTTGGAAGAGGCAACGACTAGCTTTCCGCAGTTTCGATGAGGCACACCGTGCGATGCACAGAATTCGTACGTTAGCCGATTGCCTCGCAAGCAGTGCTTGGCCTTGAGTGAACCGGGCGTGTAGTAGAGGCCGGAATGGATAACGCCGCTGTTTCGCGAGCTGGCGCCCATGCCAAGTTTCGGCATGGCCTCGAGTAGGAAGACATCGTCCCACTTGGCTGAAAGCGCACGGGCAATCGCGCAGCCTACGACGCCGCCTCCGACAATGACGACATTCGCCTGGTCCATGACTACCTCGCTGAAATGAGCTGGTTCCGGTCTCGCAGCGCGCCCGAGGAAGCGCGATCTGTGTTGATCCAAAGACTGCCCGCCGCGGTCAGCAGGATCGATAGCCCGACGTTTTCAAACGAGACCGCCCGGCCACTGACATGAACCAGCATGGCTTCGAGAATTACGGAAGGCAAGATGAATCCCGGCAACAGCAGAGAAACCTTTGCCAGCCAGCCTGAAGTCATCGTCCTCCAAGCAAGTCCGAGCAAACAACCCGCCGGAATGAAAACGAGTGCACAAAACAGATACTGGTAGCCCTCAAGTTCGGGCGTTCTGATATGGCGAATGAACTTGGCAAGGGCGGCTCCGGGGCCGAGTTCGTACGTGCGGCCACGTCTCTGCCCGTCGATGAAGAGGTTAAGATTGGCACCATCGAAAGACAGCAGGATATCGCGCATTTCGTTGGCCGCGAAGGTTGCGGGAATAATCCAGGACATCCTTGAGCTCCGCGCCGAAAGCGGAGTGTGAAACCAGAAGATTAGGCTTGCGTCCTTTTGTTTGAGTTCCATGTCCGCGGCACCAGAGGGTGAGGAAATGGAAACGATCCTTGCGTCGACTCCGCTAATTTCGGCGGGCTCGCAGAGAATTCGGAGAGAAAAGTGTCCGCTCTTCTTCAATTCACTTATCAGAACCGTTGCGGTGCCAGAAGAGACAAGCCACGACTTCCCGTCCAAGAAAGCACCATTCGGGTCGGCCGTGACCGGTGCTCGGGGCGTCCAAGAAAGATCGGGGACAAAGTGGCGTTGGTCTTGGAACGGGGCAGAACCTGAAAAGCTATACGCGACGATCGAATCGGAGGCATGGTGGCCCGGGACTTCCCCTGCTGTGAGTTTCTGAGTGAGCTCCGAGGACAGGGCCTGGTCCCAAATCTCAAGGCCAAGGACCTGCCCCTTCCAAGCAGATGAGAAATGATTGGACGCCGAGTTGCCGACGACAATTAGGGACTCTACGTTCCAACTGCTCAGCCGGGCCTCTTCCTGCAAGCGAACAGCAGCTGCACACCAGAACGCAAAGTATAGCAGTAGGACCAGAGCGGCTCGTCGCCAGGTCAGCCAATCGCACACCTTCTGCCCGATTGCAGAGAGTAAAGCGAGCGTTGCGCTGCCGACCAGGCTAAAAAGCACCGCGCCGACAGCGGCACCGAATGAGTTAGTGAGAACGTCTTCCCACCCTGAGTCTCGAAAGGGAATGTAAATTTGAAGCAACTCGACGGCGTAAGAGAGCGAGGCACCCGCCGCGATCGTGATACCAACGGTTCGCATCGGCAATGTGCCTCGTTCCCGAAGCTTCTCAGCAAGACCGAACCCATACGGCACAAACAGCAACACGTTTAGAAAATCATCGAACGGACCAATCCCTTTTCCCCAGCCGCCCAACGAGAACGGAAACAACGGACGCGGCAGGTGCCGGCCAAAATCAAACCGAAAGGGGTAGAGCGTTAGGAAAAGAATTCCGGCGACGGCGAGGATGAGGATCCGATTGGACCAGCCAGAAAAGGGATGGGAAACGTCTGAATGAATCGGGGTGTCTGGGGTCATTCGCGGCGTGCCGAATCCTAGCGACAAGTCGTAAGTCTAGCATGGGTCCAGTCGTCGTTTTGCTTTGGTGGCGCGACCAAGCGCGATTACGATCGTGCCTTTTACTAGGGCGATTTTACCGGTTCGGGTCGCGGCGCTGCGGTGCTTTGCACAGCGACGTATGTGTTCAGCAGCCCTTAGTTTGAAGGCTGTCTCTGCTGTGCCAAGGAGAAGCCGCCCTCAAACTTGCGATGCAGCCATTGGATACTCCAGACATCCCACAGCATTTTCACCGAGTCAGTGACCACATTGACTTTCGACCCGGGCTGGGCAACCCAATTGACAGGGATCTCGGCTATCGCGAGCGACAGCCGGCGAGCAATGAAAAGGATCTCCACATCAAAGGCGAACCCGGTTGTTTTTTGCCGCGAAAAGATCGCCTGAGCCGCCTCACGACGAAACATCTTGAATCCGCATTGCGTGTCGGCAATGCCCCCGAAGGCGAATAGATTGACAAAAAATGCAAAACAACGACCGATGATTCGGCGATGAAGGGAGGTTTTGACCTCAACCTCTCCGGGATTCTGCACAATGCGCGAACCGATCGCCACATCATGTCCTTGCTCGAGAGCTTCAAGGAGTTTCGGAATCTCGTCCAGAGGTGTCGCTCCATCAGCATCCATAAACAAGACATAGCGGCCCTTGGCATTGAGTACGCCGAAACGCACGGCAGCGCCCTTGCCCATGTGCGAACAGGCAAGAGTGCGAATCCGCACGTCGCTCTCTTCGAACAAGCGCCCCAGCGCTAGAGTCTGATCCCTGCTGCCGTCATCGGAAATGATGAGTTCAAAGTTGAGTTTGCGTCGGGTGCACCAAGCGATTGTCTCCAGCACGGTTCGAGGCAGTCGTCCTTGTTCGTTGTATGCGGGAACGACGATCGACAACTGAATCTCGCTTAGTTTCGGCGGCCTCAATTCGAGTGAAGAGGAGAGTTCACCGAGAATCGACCGAGTGTCGTCAACAACTGGTGAAGACGGCGCACTGGTTGCATGGCGATCCTCCACACCTTTGAGGCTGGCAAGCGATATTTTGTAAAAGCCGCCCGTTACGTAAAGCACCGCCCCACTGAACGTTGTAAATGCGTACTGAACCGCGTGTTGCAGCAGTACCATCGCAAGTGCCGCTGGATAGCCAGGTACGCCGCAACTGACGAGGAAGAGCGGTGCGGTCGCCTCGATTGATCCAATGCCGCCCATCGTAAGGGGAATGAGAGAAGCAAAATTCACGGCCACCATAAAGATCAGAGCGATCTGAACGGTCATACTGCGCCAGACCGCCAACCCGAAACAGTAGTATGAAGCACTCTCGATCGCCCAGACCAGAGCCGTGACAATAATCGCCTGCAGCATTCGCGCTGGCGCGCGCAGGGGCAGGAGCCCATCGATAAATTGGAGCGCTTTTTCGCGTGCGTACGCCGGCACATGCCCGGGAAATCTTTGATTCGCGCCAGTGATGAACGAATGTAACTGTTGATGCGAACGGACACCAAAGATAAGTCCTAAGGCAAGAGCGGCAAACGCAAGCGAAACAAGAAACAGGGATTCCTTAAACCGGTGATCGATCGGAACAAGCGTGATACCAGTGAGGCTGAATGCCGCTAACATCAACCCATCAAGAATTCGCTCTGCAGCGATGGACGCCAACGCGGTCGTTCGTCCCCTGTCCTGACTAGTTTTTGGTGACGTACAATGCGCGCGTAGAACCTCTCCCAGACGAGCAGGCAGGACATTATTGCCCATGAAACCGATCAGAATCAGACGCAGCGAATTCCAATAACTCAGGCTGCGCTCCCAAATTAACCACCGCGCTGCTCGGAGAAGATAGCCGGAGACCATGAGCGCGGCACCGAGCAAAAGAAAACTTGGCCGTGATTGACGGATCAGAGCGATCGTTTGACGCGCGCCAAAGTGCGAAAGGACCTCGTATAGAAGGGTTGCGCCGAAAGCGATTGAAATGGCTGCCTTGAAGCGCTTCATTGCTCGTCCGTTTTGCCGATTCTACGATCTAAACTTCGCCTTGCTGTTAGGGGTGAGCGCCGCATGGGAAATTCGTCTCGACCAAGCGTCATGGCTTGGCCGAGGCGTCGTTACCAAGATACCCTGGCTGCGCGGGTCTGCGGATCAATCAGACAAACTACAACTCTGGAGTTCTCGTCCGAGAGTTTGGAGCGCAATCATCTCGCCAAAGTTGTCGCTCAGCCGGGAAGGCACGATTGCTCTTGTAAGTTACTGCTACTATGGTATTAAGCTTGTCGTATGGGGCTTGCCGGAATGGAGATCCGGGAGTTGTGAGTGCGCGCACATGCCATTTGTGAGAAGAGCCCTTCCACTGTCATCTGGGCATTTCAGCCGTTCAGTCTTCTTATCAAGGGCTTCCGGCATTCCTTAGCCCTTCGGAGACGCCCGAATTGTCGGGATTGTTTTCGGACTCTCCAGTCGCAGTCTTCGAGGGCAACATCTACCTTGCCTCTCAAAGCAGGACTAAGCTACGTCTGCCCGTTCGGCAGTTGAACGCCGAACACCAGGTTCAGCCAAAATGATGGAATCGCGAGGGCGGCGAGCTA
>Ga0187780_10004858_pt1 | contig 10062 bp, 9 predicted proteins | sample 1015_Q2_SP10_20__FD_132429 | JGI IMG/M metagenome (GOLD analysis project Ga0187780, IMG submission 132429) | Tropical peat soil microbial communities from peatlands in Department of Meta, Colombia - 1015_Q2_SP10_20_MG | ecosystem: Environmental > Terrestrial > Soil > Wetlands > Peat | place...
CGTGAGGTTACTAACCCGCACGTGCCGGTTTACCTGCGGTAACGTCCCGGACCTGCGATTCGGTGTCGGCCCGGGGGAACAAGTTTGGCCGGAGGGCGAGTTGGCCCGGGCAACAGGTTGGCCCGGGAAACGAGTTGGCCCGCGGAACGAGTTGGCCCGCGGAACGAGTTGGCCCGGGGAACGAGTTGGCCCAGGCAACAGGTTGGCCCAGGTAACGAGTTGCCCGCGAGGAGTTGGCCCCGGGGACGACTCCCGGAACCCTCGCTCCTGGGAAATGCCATCCCGCAGGCCCCCGGGCCCGCGGGCCCCCCTTGAGCCCTTACGTGCCGAACCTTCGGTTCCTTGCTGCGTAGGACCGGAGCGCTCGGAGGAAATCGACCTTGCGGAAGGCGGGCCAGTAAGCGTCGCAGAAGTAGAACTCCGAGTGGGTGCTCTGCCAGAGCAGGAAGCCGCCGAGCCGCTGCTCGCCGGAGGTCCGGATGACGAGGTCGGGGTCCGGCTGTCCCGCCGTGTAGAGGTGCTCGGCGATGTGCTCGACGTCGAGCACCTCGGCCAGCTCCTCGATCGTGGTCCCCTTGGTCGCCTGCTCCTGCAGCAGCGAACGTACCGCGTCGGCGATCTCGCGCCGGCCGCCGTACCCGACGGCCACGTTGACGAGCAGTCCCGGATAGTGCGCGGTGGCCTCGCCGGCGTCCTTGAGGATCCGGACTGTCTCCCCCGGCAGCAGGTCGAGCGCGCCGACCGGATTCACGTGCCAGTGCTCGGCGACCAGGCCCTGCACGGTGTCTTCGATGATCTTCAGCAGCGGCACGAGCTCGCTGGCGGGCCCGGCCAGGTTGTCGGTGGACAGCAGCCAGAGGGTTACCACCTCGACACCGGTCTCTCGGCACCAGTCGAGCAGCTCGAATATCTTGTCCGCGCCCTTGCGATGGCCGTTGCTGACGTCTTGGAAGCCGGCGGACCTGGCCCACCGCCGGTTCCCGTCGCACATCACCCCGACGTGACGCGGGATCGCGTCCGGCGACAGGGAGGCCTGGATCCTGCGCTCATACAGCCGGTAGGCCAGGTCACGAAGTCCCATGCTGCGGCCTTCCTCGTCGCCGTGATGATCTGGTACTGAAAGTATCCAACGAATGGAACGCTCTGGTTAACAACTGAGGTTCCAGGGCCGAACCGCGAATCAGCCGAGCGACTTGACCAGCGATTCGTCCAGGCCGGGGAACGAGTTGAGGAATTCCCTGCGTTCCCGCTTGAGCCTGGCCACCATCGCGTCATGCTCGTCCGTCCTGCCCTGCCTAGCGTAGAGCAGCCGCGGCTGCAGGATCTCGACGTCATCGACGCCGGGCACCGAGGCGGCTACCTCGTAGCCGAAATCGGGATCCTCGGTCCAGTCGATGGTGCCCTGGACGATGCCCTGGACGATCGCGGAGGAGTAGGGAATCGTGACCTTCTTGGCTCCCAGATGGTCGTCTCCTCCGCCGGCCACGGGTCCACGTAGGAGAACGGCCACGTGGTCCTGCCGTTCTTCGCGTAGGAGGTATCGAAGAAGTCCACCTTCCCCGACGCATCGACCGAGACGTTCTCCAGGTAGGCGTCCGGCTTGGTGGTGGCCCGTACCAGTTATGTTTGAGCTTCAGGTGCTGCCCGGTCCCTGGTCCCGCACTTCCTCGACCTGCCGCAGGGCCGCACGCAGCCGGGATAGCCAGGAATCCGCATTTTCTCCGGTCAGCCGGACGCACCAGGCCAGCGCGTCGCTGCGGCTGCGGGCCACGCCGGCATCGACCAGCGTGTCGAGCACCCGCCGCTCGGGCTGCCGCAGCCTGGTCATGACCGGGACCGAGAGCGTGGTGAACATCTCAGTCACGTTCGCGCAGCTGACCCCCCACGACACCTTCCGCCGGAACCGGTGCTCCGCCTCGCGAGCGATCTCGATCCGCTGGCTCCTGGTGTCCTCGCGGAACCTGCGGACCTTGCCCGCGGCCGCGGCGGCCCGATCGGCCTCCGAGTCTCCGGCCGCGGCCGGGTCGGCCAGCGTCCCGAGAACGGTGATTTCCTCGCGATCCACCTCGATGTCCGGAACATCGGTGAACCAGCCGGCCGGGAGCCGGCCGGCCAACCAGCCGCGCACCTTCTCCGCGGTCCCGGCGCCGCGGTCTGATGCCGGGTCGCGGCCTGCGCCCGCGTCGTCGCCGGCCGCCGCCGGGCCGTCCGCTGGCCCAGGATCGGCTTGCCGCGTACTCATGTAATGATGCTTACGTTCGGCGCGGCAGCCGTCAACCCAGGTCGATACATGGGCGTCAGCCGATGAGCTGGCGTCGTCCAGCACCTCGCGGTACACGGCGGCGGCGCCCTCGAGGCCGCGGTGGCGGAGGATCTCCAGCCACGAGCCGGCGTCGGCGGCCAAGCGCAGCAGCGCGGCCTGGTACCGCTGCTCCAGCAGCGGCCAGCCCCACTCCCGCGCCAGTTCGCCGATTCGCTGCGGAGCCGGGAACACCGTGGTCCGCTCGTCGGCTGCGTCCCGGCCAGGGCCCCGGCATCCCCGTGAGTGCCGCCCGCGATGATCATCTCGGCCAGCCGACCCAGGTGCCGGTCGACCCGATCGCGCGCCGCGGCGGCGGCGGAGATCCGCTCCTGTTTCTGCATGAGCGAACCCGATGTCGCCTCCAGCGACCCGACCAGCCTGGCCACCACCATCTGCCGCGACGGTGACGCCCTCGTCGTCACCGGGCGGAAGTGGTGGAGCACCGGCACCGCCGACCCGCGCTGCCGGCTGGCCATCGTCGTGGGCGTCAGCCACCCCGAAGCCGGCCCCCACCAGCGGCACAGCCTGGTGCTCGTGCCGCTCGACAGGCCCGGCGTGGAGGTGGTACGCGACCTGACCACCACCTTCGGCTACAGCGAACAGCACGGCCACGGCGAGGTCCGCTACCACGATGTCCGGGTCCCCGACACGGGTCATCGACCGCGCCATCCAGGTATTCGGCGGCGCGGGCCTGTCCGGCGATACGCCGCTCGCGCTGTTCTACGCGATCGCCCGCCAGCTGCGCATCGTGGATGGACCGGACGAAGTCCACCTCCGGAGCGTGGCCCGGCATGAGCTGAGCCGTCCGGCGCCCGCACGGAGCAGGGATGAACGGCATCAGGCCAGGCCGGCGGCCACCTCGGCGGCGATCTGCGGGTAGACCCGGATGGCGCCCGCGAACTCCGAACCGAAATTAGCCGGTACCACCTCGACGCGCTGGCCGGGCTGAGGCGCCTGGATCATCCACCCGTTGCCCAGATAGATGGCCACATGCGAGATGTAGCCGGGCGCGGTGGGGTCAGTGTGGTAGAAGAGCAGGTCGCCCGGCCCCAGCTGGCTGACCGGAACCGCGGGCCCGGTCCGCGCCTGGTCGGCGGCGACCCGGGGCATGCGGACGCCAGCCTGGGCGAACGACCACTGGACCAGGCCGGAGCAGTCGAAGGAGGAGGGCCCGGCTGCACCCCACACGTAGGGCAGGCCCTGCCTGCTCTCGGCGGCCCGCAGCGCCGCGGTCAGCTGCGCCACGGTCATGGCCCCGCCCTGGGCGGCGGTGCCGGACGGGGCTATCCCGGCGGTAGACGGCCTGGCCACCTGCGTCACCAGCGGCTCGACGGCCGCGTGCGCAGGCAAGATCCCTCTGATCCGCGCGGCCAGCGGCACCACGCTCGCGGGCTGCGCGCTGATGACGATGGCGTTCCCGGCCGGCATCCCCAGCGATCTGGCCACGGAGTCCGATACCACGGCGTCCACCCCGCCGATTCCCACCGTGCCGAACGCGACCACGCGCAGCCGTTCGGTTCGCCGGCCGCTCACGGTCACCCGGCCGCCGAGCGACAGCCGGTCCAGGGTGCCCATGGTGTACGACACGGCGACGCCGCCGCTGGCTACTCCCTGCCAGAGCGAGTCGGATGCCGCCGTCGGCCGGGCGGCATAGCCGCGGAACGCCGACGGGTCGACGCCGAGCACGGCCATGTACGCGCCGTTGATCTGGATCTTGGCGGCCTCGATAGGATCGGCGCTGGTCACTCCCGGCAGCCGGGATACCGCGGCCAGGACGTGCCTGGACAGCGAGAACGGCGCGACCACCAGCAGATCGGCCTGCCGCAGCCCGCGCAGCGGCGCGACCTTGGCGGCTGGCGCCGCGGCGGGCCCCGGGCTCGCCGCGGAGGTCGCGCGCGCGACCGGCACGGCCACGCGGGCATCGGCGTTGACGTCGAGCAGCGGGACCACCGGCACGGCGCTGTCCGCCGGGGCCGGGCGGGTACTCGGGGTCCGCGGATCCGGGCCGGCTACGCCGGCCGGCTTGCCGCCGGCCGTGGCCAGCAACAGGCCCGCCGCCGTCCCGGCCACCACCAGCACGGCGACCAGGGCCGGCCCCAAGCGCCTGGAACCCGGCAACCCAACCGAACCCTGGGGTGCGCGCCGTAGCCATCGCCAGAGCCGCCGCGGGATGTCGGTAGTCAGGTGCATCGCTTCTAAGATGCCTGATAGACCACCCGGGCGTCCACTCGGGTGGTCCCGCTGATCTAGTGTGACCGGGCGAGCAGCTCCGTGAGCTGCTGCGACGTGGTGACCGGGGCCTGGCAGGTGAACTGGCGGCAGACGTACGCGGCAGGTGCCCCGTCGACCAGCCCGCGCCCGGCCAGCAGCGGCACCGCCGCCTCGACCCCGTCGCCGAGGGCGAGGACGGCCCCGGGCGGGGCGGCGTGCAGCGCCGCCTGGTGCAGCGCGCGGGTCCGCTCATCGTCGCGCTGGCCGACGATGGCGATCTCCGGCGGCCCGGCCAGCAGTGCCTCGGCAACGCCCAGGCCCGCGCCGCCCGCCCGCGGGTACCGGGCCGCGATGGCGGGCAGCACGCCGAGCGCGGCCTCCGCGGCCTCCCGGTGCCTGGCCGAGCCTGCGAGAGCGGAGTAGCTGAGCAGAGCTCCGGCCACGGCGAAGGTGCCGGACGGGGTCGCGTTGTCGGCGGGATCGGCCGGGCGGAAGATCAGCGGCTCGCCAGCGGCCGCGGTGTCGTAGAAGCCGCCGTTCCCGTCGCCGAAGGCGCTGAGCGCGGTGTCGAGCAGCTGGCCGGCCAGCGCCATCCAGCGTCCCTCTCCCGTCACCCCGGACAGCACGAGGAATCCCTCCGCGACGCAGGCATAGTCCTCCAGGACGCCCGCGGTGTCGCCCGCGTGGCCGTCGCGGGAGGTGCGGACGAGGCTTGCGCCGGCCAGGTGCACGTCGGCCAGCAAGGAGGCGGCGGCGTGTGCGGCCTCGATGAAGTCCGGCCGGCCGAGCAGCAGGCCGCATTCGGCCAGGGCGGAGATGGCCAGCCCGTTCCACGCGGCCACCACCTTGTCGTCCCGCGCGGGGCGGACCCGGCCATCGCGGGCGGCGAGCAGCGCCCGCCGGACGCGGGCGAAACGGCCGGCGTCCGCGGGCCCGGCGCGCCGCTGCAGGACCGAGGCGCCGCGCTCGAACGTGCCCGTCTCGGTGACGCCGAAGGCGCGCGCCGCGAACTCCCCGTCGTCACGGCCGAGGACCGCGGCCAGTCCGGCGGGGCGCCAGACGTAGAACTTTCCCTCTTCGCCCTCGCTGTCGGCGTCCAGGGCGGCCGCCAGTCCGCCGGCGGGCGTGCGCAGCTCGGCCAGCATCCACGCGCACGTTTCCTCCGCCACCCGGCGGCCCAGCTCAGACCCGGTGGCGCGCCACAGGTTCAGGTAGACCCGGGCCAGCAGCGCGTTGTCGTAGAGCATCTTCTCGAAATGCGGGACCACCCAGGCAGCGTCCACCGAATACCGGGCAAAGCCGCCGCCCAGCTGGTCGTACATGCCGCCGCGGGCCATCGCCTCGCAGGTGCCTTCGGCCATCCGCAGCGCGACGGGCGCGGGGGTTCGCCGGTGGTAGCGGAGCAGGAATTCCAGGACCATCGACGGCGGGAACTTCGGCGCGCCGCCGAACCCGCCGTGGGCCGCGTCGTAATCACGGTCCAGCGCCGCCACGGCCGTGTCCGCTATCTCTCGGAGCCGCTCACCCGCCTGGACTTCGCCGGCTCGCAACGCGCGGGCGGTGGCCGCCGTGTTCTCCGCGAGCGCGGTCACGATCTGCCTCGCCTGGACCTCAACGCCTTCGCGCTGGTTTCGCCAGGCCCGCGAGACATTCAGGACCAGCTGCCGGAAGCTGTCCCGGGGGAAGTAGGTGCCACAGAAGAACGGCTCCTTGTCCGGGGTCATGAACACGGTCATCGGCCAGCCGCCCTGGCCGGTCATGGCCTGCGTCGCGGTCATGTAGACCGAGTCGACGTCGGGGCGTTCTTCCCGGTCCACCTTGACCGCGACCATGTGCTCGTTGAGCAGCGCCGCCGTCTGCGGGTCCTCGAACGATTCGTGGGCCATCACGTGGCACCAGTGACAGGCGGCGTACCCGACCGAGAGCATGACGGGAACGTCGCGCCTGGCGGCCTCGGCAAAGGCCTGATCGCACCACGGCCACCAGTCCACCGGGTTGTCCGCGTGCTGGAGCAGGTAGGGGCTCGTCGAATTCTTCAGCCGGTTCACCAATCAACCGTACTCAGAGCACTAGATAATGCCTCCGGCGGTCGGCGGTTTATATTCCATCCACGCTGAAGCCTCGCGCGCGGTGATGTCCATGCGTGCTGTGACGCATGTGCGCGCCGTAATGCGCCGGATCCTGGATTTGCCGGGAGGATCCGGGTCCCGGGGTGCATCCGGTGCATCCCCATCCCCCTTTTCGTCCCCCAGGCCCGGATCCTCCCCGGTAATGGGGCACCGCATATCAACCGCTCATTCAGGCGGGCGCGGAGCTGTGGACCGTCCTGTGGCGGCGGGCCGCCGCGTAGCAGCGGCCGGCCAGGAAGAAGGCGGCGCCCATGACGCCGACGAAGAAGCCGAGCGGCCAGTTGGACGCGTACGAGAGCGCGATGCCCGCCCAGACGGTGACGAGCGCGATGACCACGGAAAGGCTCATCGCGAGTCCCGGCCGGGCGGTCAGCGACCTCGCCGCGGCGGCCGGGCCGATCATCAGGCTGAACATCAGCAGCGCCCCCACCACGGGCACGGTCATGCTGGTCGCCAGGGCCATGACGAGCAGGAACGCGAGGTCCATCCGGCGGGCCCGGACGCCGCGCGCCTCCGCCACCTCGGGCAGCGCCGAGGAGAGCATGAGCGGCCGGAACATGACGGTGATCACCGCGATCGAGATCGCGCCGAGCAGGATGATAGGCAGTACCTCACCGGTGCTGACCCCGAACACCTCACCGAACAGCAGCGAATACGCCTCCTGGGCGTACTCGGTGCTCCAGCTGACGAACAGCGCGCCGACCCCGAGCATCAGCACGAACGTCAGCGCGGTCGCCACGTCGTTCCTGGCTCGGCGGCTCAGCCCGGCGATGCCGAGCGCGCCCGCCACCGAGAACACCGCCAGGCCGGCGAACACGTTGAGCCCGAGCAGGCTGGCCCCCGCCGCCCCGGCGAACGCGCCGTTGGGTATCGCGTGCGCCGCGAACGTCTGCCCGCGCAGCACCGCGAAGAAGCCCGTCACCCCGGCGATCACCGCCACCACCGTCGCCGCGATCCAGGTGTTCAGCATCAGGCCGGTGAACATGCCTGCTCCGCCTCGGGGCTTTCCGGCGCGGCCTCCCGCCTGTCGGGCCGGCGCAGGTAGGTGAACAGGTAACCGCCGACGATGAACGTCACCACGAAGAAGCTGACCGGCCAGCCGCGCCCGGCGGGCGGCCAGTAGAAGCTGTCGTACGCCAGCAGGATGCCGAGCCAGACGGCCGCCACGCCGAGGCACGCGGCCGTGGCCATCGCCCGCACCGGGCCCTTCGCCAGGCGCAGCGCGGTCGCGGCCGGCCCGATCAGCAGCGCGGTGCTCAGCACCGCGCCGATGATCACGGCCGACAGCGCCACCGACACGGCGAGCGCCATCAGGAAGGCCGCGCCGACGGCACGCACCGGCACGCCGCGCGCAGCCGCGATGTCCGGGCTCAGCGAGCTCAGCAGCAGCACCCGGGCCAGGGCCGCTACGGTGGCCAGCGCCAGCAGCGCGGACGCGATCAGGGCCGGGACGGTGGACGGGGTGAGGACGAACATGGAGCCGAACAAGATGGTGAACGACGCGCCGGTGGTGGAGCTGTACTGGGTGCCCAGGTAGAGGAAGAGCGCGGCCAGGCCGAGGGCGGCGCCGAGCACCACGCCGGTGGCCACGTCACGTCCCCGGCGGCGCTGGATGCCGATCATCTCCATGAACGCGGCCGCCCCGGCGCCGAACGCCAGGTAGCCCCAGAACTGGTTGATGCCGACCAGGAAGGCGCCGGAGCCCCCCGTGGTGGCGATGTCGGCGAGGGAATGACCGGCGAACGACTGCCCCCGCATCACCGTGAACACGCCCACCACGGCGGACGTGACCGCGATGACCGTCCCGACCCCGAGCGCGACGTGTACCGGCCCGCTGGCGAAGAAGCCGGGCTCGAAGACGTACCGCAGCAGATGCCCCACGACCTCACCTCACGGCGCTGGCGTGCCCGGCGTCGGCCCCCTGATCACCAAACGCTTCCTCAGCGTGGCCGCCGTACTCGCCCTCGGCGCCGGCCACCACCAGGACCCGGCCGTGGACCCTGATCACGTCGACGTGCCGGCCGTACAGGCGGGACAGGACCTCGGGCTGGACGACCTCGTCGGTGCTGCCGACCGCGACGCGGCCCCCGGCCACGTAGACGATCCGGTCCATCACCGGCATCAGCGGGTTCATGTCGTGCGCCGAGAGCAGCACGGCGACCCCCTCGGCCCGGGCGAGCCGGGCCAGCACCGAGACGATCCCCTGCTCGCTGGACAGGTCCAGGTTGGCCAGCGGCTCGTCCAGCAGCAGCAGCCTCGGCCGGCTGATCAGCGCGTGCGCGATCATGACCCGCTGCTGCTCGCCCCCGGACAGCTCGCCGATCCGCGCGTGGGCATAGCGCTGCGCGCCGACCGCGGCGAGCATGTCGCTGACGATCTCGCGGCGGGCCCGGGACGGGAGCCGGATGCCGAACCTGTGACCGTCCAGCCCGAGCGATACCACGTCCCTGACCCGCAGCGGCATGTCCGGCTCGATGGCCAGTTTCTGCGGCACGTACCCGATCGAGGAATCGCGGGCCGCCCGCGGCGCGCCGTCGATGAGCACCGAGCCGGCCGTGGTCGGCTGCAGGCCGAGGATGACCCGGAGCAGGGTCGTTTTCCCCGCGCCGTTCGGTCCGATGAGGCCGGTGAACTCGCCGGGGCGGATGCCGAACGAGACGTCCCGAAGGACCTCCCGGCCGCCCAGCCGCACCCCGACCCCGTCCAGCCGGAGCAGGTCGGTCGTCATGGCTACTCGCTCGAGGTCGGTCATAGGTGCTCGCTTGAGGTCTTGTCGGCCACGGCACGGCGCAGATCCTGGACCTCCGCCAGCATCCAGGACTGGTAGTCGTATCCGGGCCCGGGCATCGTCTCGTAGACGCCCACGACCGGGATGCCGCTCGCGTGCGCCAGCGTGATGAACGATTCGGTCAGCGGGTCCGTCACCTGCTGGTTGTAGAGGAACGCCTTCACCTTGTGCTGCGTGAACAGGCTCCGTTCCACCGCGACGTCCTGCGGCGACGGGTCGGTGCCGTTCATGATGTCGGCCTGGAAGGCCCAGGGCGTCAGGTTGTCGGCGCCAACCGCCTGCAGCATGTAGTCCGCGACCGGCTCGGTCGTCGCCACCGGCGTGTTCGGGTAGGCCGCCTTGAACGCGGCGATCGCGTTGGTCCACGCAGCCAGCGAGCTGACGAAGCGGGCCGCGCCGACCCTGAAGTACGAGGCGTGGGCGGGCTGGAGGGCGGCCAGGTCAGCCGCGATCGCGTTCGCGACGGCAGGCATGGTGCCCGGCTTGTACCACAGGTGCGGGTTCGGCGCGCTGTCCGGGAGCCCGAGCAGGTCCTGTACCACGATGACCTTGCGCGACGAATTCGGGACGGCGCCCTCGATCGTGTTCATGAACGCGTCGTAGCCGAGGCCGTTCTGCACCACGAGCTGGGC
>Ga0187780_10004861_pt1 | contig 10056 bp, 13 predicted proteins | sample 1015_Q2_SP10_20__FD_132429 | JGI IMG/M metagenome (GOLD analysis project Ga0187780, IMG submission 132429) | Tropical peat soil microbial communities from peatlands in Department of Meta, Colombia - 1015_Q2_SP10_20_MG | ecosystem: Environmental > Terrestrial > Soil > Wetlands > Peat | place...
ACAAGTTCGACGCGATAGAACGAGCGATCCGACGGAAGACCTGCCCTGTGCATCATCAGAGCCCCTCCGTCCACCGCACGCGATCCGGCGACAAAGTCAACTTCCGCATCGTGGCGTGCTGCGACCAACTCAGAGATGAAGCGCAGGCGGCTGCCGATCGGGCGTTCAAGGCTTAGTTGCCAGTGCACGGCTTCGACTCCGACTTCTACACGTTCGCGGCGTCCGTGATCCCGGTCGTGTTCTTCGCGCTGATGCTGCCGGGTTGCATCCTCGCGCGCTATGCGCGATGGGTGAAGCAATGGCGCGGTCGGCGTGCACGGCCGATCGTCACGGCCGACAAGGTTTCCGCGCGGCGCCTTTGGCTCGTGCTGCGCAGCTACGACCTGCTGATGCTCCCGGTGATGGCCACGATCTACTTCACGCTGGAAGGAGAGCTCCGCTCGATCGATGCGCTGAGCGACCAGCATGCGTCGGCCTCCGACCAGCGCTGGGTCACGATCTCTCTCGTCGGGCTCGTCGTCATCGCCGTGGCCTGCACCGTGGCCGCGATCTCGCAGTCGTGGGCCGCTGACATCGGCACGTCAAGAGAGAGCGACGGCTAGCCAGATGCTGTCGTGAGCTTCCGTCCCTACACGGACGAGTACAAGGCGCGGTTCGCAGAACTGGCCGAGCTGTTCGTCGCATGCCGCCAAGCCTTCCGTGATGTTGCGGCGTCCACCAACTGGCGCCCGGTGCGGAAATCGCCCGCCGCCAGCGACATACAGAAGCTGTCTGAGCACGATCCTGCCTATCCGCAAACAGTCGCTCCCAAGATCAGCATGGTCTTGTACTGCTACTTGTACTCGGCGAGCGAGCACCTCGGATCTCTCGGGGCGCTCTACACGATGCAAGAGGTGCTGATCTCGCCGGGCGTGCTGCTGCGCTGTGTGCTTGAACATTGCGCAGTCTCGATGTGGGTGCTGCAGCGCGGTAATGGAGCGTTGGAGGATCGCCTAGCGCGTGCTTACCTTGAGGAACTTGCGAGCGCCGAGGAGGCGAAAAAGACCTCTGGGCGCCTGCTGGGCAAGAATGCCAACGAGCACCAGGAGCAGGCGGCCCAATTCAAGGCGCTCAGAGAAGAGGCGGAACTCGTCTTTGGCGAGCCTCCGTTCGACAAGAAGGGCCGAGCATCGATCAGGGATCAGTATCGGCTCGGGCCGACGGAGACGGTCGTAAGGATGCTGGGATTCATGAGCCAACCGCGGGCAGCGACTGAGGCCGCTGGCGTATACGACTACCTCTCTAACCTCTCCCACCCGACGCTTTATCCGCACTACCAGCTGTGGATGCGCTCGGACGATGGCGGTGAGATCCGGTCAACTATGAACCTGGATGCCCACGAAAAACAGGTTCGGCTAGCCGTCATCCCGTACTACGAAACACTGAGCTACGTGATGTCTTACCACGGCTGGCCGCCTGCTCCGCAGGAGAGACTCACCGCAGTGATGGAACGGGTGCTACCCGGCGTGTTCGTCGCCTCCGAAAAGATCTAGGCGGCGCAGTGCATGGCTAGAGAAGCCTGGATCGTTCCTCAGCGCGAGGCTGAGTTTGCCGAACGGGCCGACACCGAATTGGACGCTTTGAGTCTTGCGGACGAGGTCAGCCGTTTGCTCGCCGAGATCATCCAGAAGGTCTCGATTGACGCCACCAAGGACGGGCGCGATGCCGACGAGCTTCGTCGTCACGCCCTGTGGTTCATGGCGATCATCACCTTTCGCGCCCTCAGAGCAGCGATGCACATGTTCGCCATTGGGTACGAGGATCAAGCGATCGGCTTTCACCGACTAATAGACGAAGTACACAACCGCGCTGCGAAGATCAACGATGATGATTCGGGGGATCTTGCGCGAGCGTGGCTTGAAGGCAAGAACTTCGGTAAGGGCGCCAAGCTGGCGGGTCAGGAGTTCTGGGAGTTCCTGTCCGGGCCCGTCCATGCAAATGTGGCCGCAGTTCATGACTGGCTGGCGGTCACGCAGTCGGAGGACACCGCTCGCGTGACCGTCGGCCCAGAGAGGCGACCCGACATGGCTAACCCGGCCCTGACGTTTATGTCAGGTGAGGGGCGCGATATCGCCCACCTGCTCGCCCGTCGCTGCGATCTGCATGTCGATCTCGAGATGCTGGATGCAAAGATTCGCGCGGCACAAGCAGTGCACATTCCCGAGGACACAGCATAGACCGCTCAGCAACCCGCGGTCTACGGAGCTGTCCTCGTAGCCGGTCTAGCTGCGAGGACCCAGCCGCTTCGCTGTCGCCGATTCGTGCGCTTCTCAGACCAAGCGGTAGCCGACGCCGCGCACGTTGACGATCCAGTGTTCGCCTGCGGCGCTGAGCTTGCGGCGTAGGCGGCTGGCGTGGCTGTCCAGGGTTCGTGTGGGGCTGGGGGAGTGGTATCCCCACACGGCCCTCAGCAGCTCCTGTCTGCGGAAGACCCGGCTCGGGTTGCCGGCTAGGTGGAGCAGCAGCTCGTACTCCTGGCGGCGTAGCTCCAGGCGGTCGCCTGCGAGGCTGACCGAGCGGGCGGCCGGGTCGATCGTCAACGGGCCAATCTGCAGGGGCGCCACTTGCTGGTTGGCGCCGTCGGCGCGGCGCAGTAGCGCGCGGACGCGCGCTCGCAGCTCCAGATAGCGGGCGGGGCGGGCTATGAAGTCATCTGCGCCTGCCTCGAACGCCCGCAGCATGTCGGGCTCTGTCCTGCGTGAGCTGAGGACGATCACGGGGAGGTTCCGCGGCCACGGGGGGGCTTGGTGGCGTCGGGAGGCTCCCGGGTCGTGCCCGCGGATGGTTTCCAGCAGGTCGAGTGTGCCCCGCGGCGAGTCGAGTTCCCCGAGCACGAGCAGCCGCGGCGGGTGGGCGCCTGCCGTCATCTCGGCATGGCTGGCGGTGCGGGAAAGCTCCGCCGGATGGCCGTCGGCGGCGAGCTGCTCGACGAGCGCCCGTCCGAAGTCTGCGTCGGCCTCGACGACGAGGATCGGCTCGCGGCTAGTGCTCGTTGCTGGTGTCGCCTGACCGCGGCTGATGCCGGTGGGGCTGGTGGCGATTGCTCTCGTGCTCATGCGGCGAGCGCCCCCGTATCCGTGCGCGCTGCCTGGCGCGAACGGTTGCGATGGGTTGAGGGCGAGAGTCCGTATCGGCGTCTGAACGCGCGGGCGAAGTGAGACGGGTTGGTGTAGCCGACGCGCCGCGCCACGTCGCGCACCGGCAGCGAGGTCGACTGCAGAAGCTCAGCGCCGACTTCCATGCGGCGGCGAGCGAGGTCGTTTCGGAAGGTGTCCTCGCCGAACCGCGCGTAGGCACGCTGCATCTGGCGAGGGGAACTGGCGATTGCCCTGGCGATCCTCTCCAGTGTCAGTGGCTTGTGGTAGTGGCGCTGCACCGCGGCTCGCGCGAGCACGTACAGGCGGCGGTGTTCGGCGAGGGTGGATGGGCGCGGCATGGTGGACCTTCGCCTTCTTGTTGCGGGCTGGACCCCATCGAGATCGAAGTGCAGCTTCAGGAGCTGGCGCACCCGTGCGCCGCTGACGTCGAACCGGGCGCCGATCTGCGCGAGCGTCAGGCCCTCGACGGCGCGCAGACGGAACATCTCACGCTCGCGCTCTGTCTGGACGTGTCCGCCGTGGCGAGAGAACGGCGTCAGGCCGTGGCGGTGTAGCTCGCAGATCAGCTGGTGCAGCTCGACTCCGCTGCTGAACTCGGGGCGGCGGAGCAGCTCGCCGATGGGGTGCTCGGCGAGCTGCTCGACCTCGTGGATGCCGACCTTGGCCAGGCTGGGGAGGACAGCCTGGCTCAAGGCCAGTTGGTTGACGCGCATGGCCGATCCGGCGCGTCAGAGGGTCATCAGTTCGTCGAGACGCCGCGCGACCTCGGAGGCGATCGAGCGCCCGCCGCGGCGTTCGATCAGCCCGGCGCCCTGCAGGCGATCGAGCGCGTCGTCGATCTGCAGGCGCTTCTTCTGCTTGGTCGCGCCGAACGCCTCGTAGGTCTGCTGCGCGGTGCACGGGCCTTCGCCGTCGGTGCTGCGCGCGAGCAGACCTTCGAGGACGGCCTTCTCCCAGTGGCGCTCGTTGGCGTCGCCGGGGCTGAGGCCGTCGGTGGGCTGGGTGATCTCGTGGAAGCGCACCGCGGCGTGTGCGGCGACGGCGAGGTCGTTCCAGCGGTGGATGAGCTTGCAGGCGCGCAGGCGCCGGAGGCTGTCGCGGACGTCGCCGGGGACGCTGATGGTGCGGGCGATCTCGTCTTCGGCCCACGGCCGCTGCCTGTCGAGATCGAGCATGAGGTCGAGCACGGCCCGGTCGATGCAGGCGTGCTGGCGGTGACGAGCACGCTCCGCCGGCAGCCGCGAAGATCGAGTGTGAAGGGTTAGCGCTCCTGTTAGCTTGAGCGAAACAGCAAGAATGTAGTAAGATCGCTCATGCAACGGGGATCGACATGGCTGCCTCTGCTCTTCCTATTTCTGAGCGACCGTTGAGGGAGCGGGCGGTCGTCGCGCTCAACCGTAGAGCTTTGGACGCTGACCGGCATCCGGTCGTCCGTCTGGACGAGGATATGGAGGCTCTGGACACGAGCACGGGCTCGCGGCGCCGTAGCCAGGATGCGCTTCGCCAGCTCAGGCGCGACGGCCGCTTGCGACGGGTGCGGCGGGGCGTCTATCTCCTGGTCGCGCCGACGGGTTCGACTGACGCTCGTATTCTGCCGCTGATAGACGCGGTTACCCCGAGGCCGTATCTAGTCACCGCCGGTCGCGCGCTGGCGGAGCTTCGTCTCAGCGACCAGCACTTCTTTCGGGTGATCGTTCTGACCTCGCACCGCCTGAACGATTGGAGCTGGCAGGGCGATGAGGTCCGCTATGCCCTGCTCGCCCCGGGGCGGATATGGGGTGTGTCTACGTCAGACGGCCCTTCGATCGCGTTGCCTGAGCGGGCGATCCTTGACTGTCTGGCAAACCCGCGATGGGGAGTGACCTTGCCCCAGGCTGCCGAGGCGCTCGATCGTGCCGTGCCCTACCGCGCGACCCCGGAGGGTCTTGCCCGCGCGGCAGAGCGCTACGGCAGCGCCGCGGTAGCGCGGCGACTCGGCTACCTGCTCGAGCTCCTGCATGGTCCCGACGCCGCCGAGCCCTTGCTGGCGTTGCGGGGCCGTAGCCACGCACACGTCCTGCTCTCCTGCTCCGCGCCGGATCGAGGGCCGTCGAGCCCCCGCTGGGGTATCCGGGTCAACGCCGATCCTGAGACGTTGATCGCGCACAGGCTGGTCGGATGACTCTGCCTCGCTACTTGATCCACAACGAGTATGACCTGCAGGAGCTCGCCGAACAGCAAGACCGGCCGATCGAGCCGATCGAGCGGGACTTCGCCCCGTGCCAGGCAGGGCCGGTGCACACATCCTCGAGCACTTGGATGAGGATGCCAGCTGGGTCGATGCGAAACGGACGCTCCGTACCGTGGGGGCTCGAACCCTCGCCGACCGCGGCTGCCGCCGAACTTGCAGGCTCTACCTACGCCCGCCCCCGGACGAGATGAGCGTTGCTGAATGAGCGGCAAGCCATGGCCAGACGACGACCCGCACGGGTTGCTCTACCACTACCTCTCCGAGCGAGCCGCGCGTGACATCATCGAAGACGAGCCGCCGCCCTACTTCCTCGTCGGCGCCGGTTCGCATCACGGATGGGGCATGTACGCGACTGACATCGAGCCCGTCGACGCAGCAACCATGGACCAGGTCAGCACCGAGTGCTTCGCCGGACTGGCGGGCCAGGCAGAGCTCAACTACGTGCTGGTGCTGCACCGCAGCAACGCCGAGACGTCGTTCCAACGCGTCGCCCCTTCGGAGTGGGTGCTAGGAGAGAACGTTCCCGGCGAGATCATCGAGCTCGAAACCCTCCTCGTGGAGGTACGGCGCTGGGACGGCGAGCAATGGACCGTGCTCGCCATCTGGGACGGCACAGAGTGGACCTAGCCGAGCCGTATTACAAGTGGTTGTGATAGTATGCGCTCATGGCCGATAAACAGGCAAACGTGACGCTCCGGCGAGATCGCCGCGGGATCGAATACCGAGGCGAGTCGATCGAAGGCTTTCCCCACGACAGCACCATGACACCCGCAGACCAACTGCGCGTAGCGCGCTGGGCCAAGCAGCTAGCGCCCGTGCAGATGACCGCACAGCAACGCGCGCTGATCGCCCACCAGCCGCAAAGGAAAGTCTCGCCTCACCGGCGCGAGGGGCTCAAGCAAGACGAAGCGCTGCGCTCACCGTTCGTCCGTGGCCTCTGGCGGGGACTCGATGAGCCCACCCAAGCATTGGTGCTCAACCCCAACACGACGCTCCAACGGCGCTACCCGTTGAGGACCAACGAGCTCGCGCAGCTGACCGGACTCTCGCGTCGCCAGGTGCAGCACTGGAGCGACCGCGGCCTACTGCCGCACTGGACCGACGAGCACGGGTCCCGCTACTTCGAGGCGCCCGCCGCGATCATCGCGTTCGCCCTACGCGACCGGAAGCAGCACGAGCGCCAGTTCTACGCCGACATCGCCAGCCACGACCGTCCCCTCGTCGCAGTCCGCGACGCGCTCAACATCGTCGGCATGCGCACGCTCGACCTCGCGGAGGACGCAGACCCCCAGGATCTCGCCGACACCGAGCAGACAGCCCGAGCGATCGCTGAAGGCATAAACAAGCTGCTCGCCGGCCCAGCCAAAACCAAGAGGGCCGGCAGAGCGAAGTCGGCCTCCCGAGCCTAACGACCGATCACGCCACCTCCACGGTATGCAGGCGTGGATCCGGTGGAGAAGGGACGACTACCGTTGAGCGCCCTTGCTCCCCAACTGGGGAAGCAGATGGAAGCAGGGGCCTCGCGCACCCCCACTGGCAGGCAAACCGCTGGGCTGCCACCTCCACAGCCGGCGTCGAAGCCGCCCAGCCGAGTATCCGGAAGGTGGCGCGGCGAGTCCGCGGCGCTGGTGGAGACGGTCGATCGGCGTCGGCACGCTGAGGGATGACTCCTACTCGAACATCGGGCAGCTCCAGAATCGCTGTCAGTACAGCGGGTCGCCGCCGGCAGGTATGTGGCGCAGCCACGTGCCCGTCACGGCGATGCGGGTCGCGCGGGGCGCGTCCACGACGGGTTACATGAACGTGGGGGACTCGAGCGAGGCTATGAGGCGCGAGAGCTCCTCATAGCCGCCAGCGGCGAGGATGTCGATCGGCTTGCGATGGTCGAGTGCTGCGAGCGGCCGGTTCAGCCACACCGGCACGTAGTCGGCCTCCAACAAAGCAGAGAGCCGGTCGATGATCGCCGAGAGCTCCACCAGCCGTTCTGCGCGAGTTCCCGTGGGCGCGCGAGTGCGGTGAAGCCACGCGCTCACCGTCGAGACGCCGGCGCCGGTCGCCCTGGCGATGTCGCGCTCTGTCAATGGGGCGAGTCGCCTGATCCGGATCGCCTCGTCTGCGTAGGCCAAGCTCATTGCTATCAGAGTAGCAGGAAACGGAAGCAAAACGGAAGGCAGCGGCACTTTGGCTCACGTTGCGGACACACACCTCATAATCGGTAGGTCGCAGGTTCGAGTCCTGCCGGGCCCATGCGATGGGTCGATCGACACAAACCACGATCGATGCAAAGATCGCTGCGACGTCAGAGCTCGCTGCGTAGCCGGCGCCACCTGGCTCCGCGGCCTGCACCTACAGGTTCGATTACGCCTTCGTCGCGCAGCTTTGCGAGTGTCTTACTCAAGTGCGACTGGCTGACGCCTGCAGCGAACTGGCGGATCTCGGCGATGGTGAACTCGTCTGTGACCGAAGAACGGATGAACTGCCTGACTGCTTCTTCCTTGGCGCCCTTCCCGGCGAGGACTCCCACGCGGCTCTCGAACTCCTTGTGGGCGGCGTTCAGGATGCCGAGGAAGTAGCTGAGCCATGGCTCGATGTCGTGAGCGTCGTCGTGCCAGCCGTGGCCGGAGGCCGCGAGCGCGTCGTAGTAGGTCTCCTTGCTGTCGTTGATGAGGCGCTCCAGGCTGATGAACCGCCCGACCTCATAGCCGGACTGGTAGAGCGCGAGCAGCGTGAGCAGACGGCTCATCCGTCCGTTGCCGTCGCGGAACGGATGGATGGCGAGAAAGTCGAACACGTAGGAGCCGATCAGCAGCAGCGGGTGGTGGTCGCGTTCGCGAAGCGCGGTGGCGAAGCGGGTGTGAAGCTCGTCCATCGCTGCCGGGGTCTCGGCGGCCGAAACGGTGCGGAAGCGAACGACCTTGGTTCCGTCCGCGCGTTCCTCCTCGATCGCGTTCTCGACCGTCTTCCAGCGGCCGGCGGGTGCGTTGGTGAATTGGTAGAGGTCGCGGTGGAGCTGCTCGACGACCGACGGCTTGAACGGGATGTGTGCGGCGCTTGCGTGGATCGTGTCGAGCACGGCTCGGTAGCCGGCGATCTCCTCCTCGGAGCGGTTGGCGGGCGTGGTCTTCTCAGCCACGAGCGCCTCGATCCGTTTTCGCGGGGCCGTGATCTGCTCGATCGCGTTGGATGCCTCTGTGCTCTGGATGCGCGCGATCTCGATGAGCGTCTTCAACGCCTCGGGATGCTGCTGGCGGTATGCCTCCTCGCGGCCCCGGCCGAGGTCGACGCCCGCGAGTGCGAGCGCCATCGACGCTGGAATCAGTCCGAGCTGGCGATCGAGTGAGCGGAAGGTGTGCATCGATCTAGACGTCTCAGAGAACCTGTCATCATTCTCAAAACATAGCACTTAGGGCGACATAGTGCCATGTTATGCCCGCTCGCGCCAACGTGGCACCAGCCATGCGAACATGGCATTTTGTTCACGTCCATGTCACGTTCCGAGGCCTAACACGTGTCAGGGTGGCGCGCGGCCCTGGTCCAGCCGCGACTCATAATCGGTAGGTCGCAGGTTCGAGTCCTGCCGGGCCCATTGACAACGCCGGTCGCTGAGGTGGCGTCGCGTGATTCCTTGAAGGTAAGCCGGGATGAACTCCTACAATCTCGGAAGTCGTCGTCGGAGCTCACCGCACCACTCCACCGGTCATGGCAAACATCCACTCTCAGGCGGGGCTTCCGGGCGCAGAGCTCGTCGAGCGGGGTATTGAAGATCTGGCGGCCGGACGTGAAACCGAGGAGGCGCTCCTGGTCGAGATTGCCGCGCCTCGGCTGCGTAGTCTCGGCGTGAGCCTCGAGGCCCGGGCGGATGGCAGCTGTCAGTCGCCCGAGCATCGTCTCTATGGGCTACTGAGCGCCGAGCCCGACGCACACAGCCGCTACAACGCGCTGCTCGCCAGGATCGCGAGCTACGCGCGCGCAGCGGAGCACGTGCGACCACCGGTTGATCGCGAGCGCCTTCAAGCTCTAGCCGACAAGCTGGGGCGTGTGGCTCAGGAGAGAACGATCGTCTACCTGACCGGCGGAGCGACGGCCGTTCTGGAAGGCTGGCGCGGTTCGACCGTCGACGTGGATATTCGCTTCGATCCGGACAGCGATGCGCTGCTTCGCGTCCTGCCGGCGCTCAAGGAGGAGCTGAGGATCAACGTTGAGCTGGCATCGCCGCCCGACTTCATCCCAGAGCTTCCGGGATGGCGGGATCGTAGCCCGGTCGTGTTCGAGGCCGGCAATGTGCAAGTGCGCCACTTCGACCCCTATTCGCAGGCCTTGTCGAAGATCGAGCGGGGCTTCAGTCAAGACCTGGAAGATGTCAAGAAGATGCTCGAGGGAGGACTGGTCGAGCCTGGTCGCTTGCTGGAGCTCTACGAGCAGATCGAGCCGGATCTCTACCGCTACCCCGCGATCGATCCCGCCGCGTTTCGCGGAAAGGTCAGGCGAGCGGTCGACGACGTGATCCCATAATCGGTACATGCGTGGCGCGCCCCATCGTTGCTCGGGGTCCAAGAGGCCGTATCATACGCGCCCGCCTTCCTCCGATTCGAGCGGGAATCGGGCGGGATTTGGGCAGGAGGCAGCGGCTCGACCGCTCAAGCCGCTGAACAATTGACGGCGCACCGACGGGCACAGGCTCCGCGACGC
>Ga0187780_10004862_pt1 | contig 10056 bp, 9 predicted proteins | sample 1015_Q2_SP10_20__FD_132429 | JGI IMG/M metagenome (GOLD analysis project Ga0187780, IMG submission 132429) | Tropical peat soil microbial communities from peatlands in Department of Meta, Colombia - 1015_Q2_SP10_20_MG | ecosystem: Environmental > Terrestrial > Soil > Wetlands > Peat | place...
GCTCCCAAAGCTCAGCCCTCTGCTTCGGCGTAAACCATGTCCGTGCATTCCCTTCCATCGCACACCTCCCCATCTCGCAAGATTAGAAGGTGTTGCGTCGATCGGTTGAACCCGCCGCCAAAAACAGACATCAGCCGAATCATTCGATCAAGTTTGCTGCGTCCCTCAACGCAATAGCGCCAATCCCACCGCGATAAGACCGGCGATCATAACACCGAGGAAAACTAAGAAGGTCCACCTGAGATAGTGGTAGGTTTGCTCCTGCTGGAGCCGTTGCGCTTCGGCTTCATCACCCAGCCAACGAAACGCTGCCTGCCTCTTCAATTCATTCGTGAAGCCATCGCCGTTGAGCGCGTCGCGGGGTTCTTTCGCGCCGCTGCGTTCGAACTCAGCGCGCCATGCCGCTTCCACTTCCGGTTCGGCCATCCGCGATCTCTCATGCCCTTTTAGACCGGATCACCAGTCGTTTTTGCTGCATCGCACTCGATTTCAGCAGAACTTGAAATTAACATTTTACACCGGCTTTTGATTTTATTTTGAAAGGCGTTCGTGCTTACTTTGGGCGGGTGGCAGTTTAAGGTGGAGGTCTCAAATGACAGACCTGCACGAGAGCAGTGATCCTAAGTACACGGCGCAAATTGACACCGTTGGTTGGATATTTGTCGCCTTTGCGGTCGCTATTACGGTCATCGCGGGGGTGGTAGCCTATCAGGGTAGCAGCACGATGATCGCGAATACCCCCGTCTCGCACGTCGCGGGATCTCCCGGCTAGGGAGTGTTACTGCCGCAATAGGGACGATCGCCGCGATCCGCCACGCCGTCTTTGCAGCTTCGTCGCAATGTCCGCTATTCTCCTGAAAGCAGACATCCGTCAGCGCAATTAGCAGGTCCGCTTTGTGCCAACAGCAGACATTCTGCCGTTTGCAGGTGAACGATGCTCTCAGGCCGTGTGCGCTTTCTCGGCCAGCTCGCGGAGGTTTAGGCTCCTATCTTCACTACCCTCAGCACTAAGATCAGCACTGCTGCAATACCGAAGGCAATACCGAGAGCGATAAACGGCCGTGCTTTTCGAGCGACCTCTAACGAATCACTTTTGAGATTCATCAAGCCGACTCGGAATAGGCCTGCTCCAATGACCACGAACAGCGCGGTTACGAAGAAGATCACGTAGTCGCTGTCCATGACCAACCCCCCTTCGCTCGCCCAGACGGCTTACTAGACCAGCTTGGCGCGAAGACGTCCGTACTCGGCCTCAGTTATCGATCCCGACTTCTTGAGCTGATCGAGCTTGGCAATTTCGTCCGCGGCACTGAAACCGACGACGCGTCGCAGTTCGTCTCGCGCCTGCTGAGCTTGCTGAGCGTTGCGCTCGGCCATACCTCTCCCTTGGGTGATGAGGTAGGCAAAGATGCCAAGGTAGGAGGTTAGAACCAGCGCTATCACCCATAGCGCTTTACCCCAACCGGAGATGTCGTGACGCCTGAACAGGTCGCTGTAGATTACAATGAGCAGCCAGAACCAAACGACAAATGCAAACACCGCAATCATATCCATCAGGAAATTCCGATAGGTGAAGCCTTCTTGTGCGAAGAACATTGGCGATCCTCCTTGTGTAATGTCCTGAGGCGCAGGAAACCCTTTACCGCTTAACGAACTTTGCGTGGTCTCTCGGCTTCATCCTCAGGCCGAGGACCATACCCTAGCATATCGTTGATCGAGAATTGTGCTGTATCGCAGCAAATTAATCGGCACATGTTCGCCTCGTGTCAGAAGGCGACATCGGCTCTTCCGAAACCGTTGCATGAACTTCAGCTGCAGGGCGGCGCAACTGTGTCTGCAATCTTGGTACATCTGCGCCGCTCTTACTCCCGACGGTAGCCACGTGTAATCTAAACCTTTGTATAGGGATGCTCACAAACGTTACGCGATTAACATTTGTTCCGCTAAGAAGTGCAAGAAGTCACAAGGAGTATAGGGAGATATAAATGTTGAATTGGAAAATAACATTCCGGCTTATCGCTACAATGATGCTTCTCTCAATCGCCTTCGTTCTGTATCCCCAAGGCCCCGCCAACGCCGCCATGTACTGTGCGGAGCCAAGAGGGGCAACAGCTACGGGACACCCCGACTGCTCATTTGCATCGCTTCATGCGTGTCGCGCGCACGTAAGGGCTGCGGGCGGCGGGCACTGCTACAAATTGCGTCACTAGGCACCCTCAGGTTTGCAGCGGCACAATACCGGCGTCACCCACACGCATTACAAGCAAGAACGCACCGAGCGACCCTGACCGAAGCGATCTATTTTTCGGCTCCGGTTTCGGCCGCGAGGTACATCTTGGCGATGCGGAGTCGAATAACCACTCAGCGTTTTTCCTTCGTTTCTTTGCTCAGAAGAGAGGTTAAAGAAATGATGCATCGAATGACATTTTTTCTCGCGCCGATGGTGATCGTTTCTGCGTTAATCGCGCAACCATCTGTGGCTCAAACCGCTCGCGGCGCGTTGGGAGGCGCAGCCGGCGGCGCTCTTATTGGTGGATTAGCCGGTGGCGGCCGTGGGGCTGCCATCGGCGCTTTGGTTGGAGCGGGCACCGGCGCACTTATCGCGAGACAAGGTCGGCGCGTCCGCGGCCGTCATTACTGGTGGAACGGCAACTGCTACTACCATGGGCGCAGCGGCAGATGGTACCGTGTTTCACACCGATATTGTCGTTGAGTCTGTCTGTTTCCGGAGGTTGAGAGCGATCCTCGAATATTACTTGGCGGGCAATTAGTTTATGCAAATTTCCGAAGGAGGACATCGCAAAATGCATGTCATCTGGAAAGCCGTTTGATTTTAGGTCAACGCCGCTTCATGGACTGCCCTCATCACCGCGGATCGACACTAGCACATCATCGAATGCGTTTGTGCATCACAGCGGAAGCAGGCCGCCGATGTCCGACATGGGTAAGACTCGGACATCGCAGCACTGTAACCGCACGTCCGCTTTACTCCTCAAAGCAGACATTCGATGGCACGCTTGGCATGTCCGCAACGTGCCAAAGACAGACAGACTCATGCACCGCAGCAAACGCTCGGTTGCAGTGTCCGTGGCACTACCCTCGTCGTGAGCGATAATAAAAAGTCGACTCGGCGAAAGAGCCAGCACCACTTAACGCAATATCGTGGAGCTGGCGCTAGACTGGGCTCTGCGAAAAGGAGTTTGCGCCATGGCGAGAAAAGAAATCCTCGAGCGCATCGAGAAATACGTCGATCCGTTCTGCATCACAAAGGGTAAGGGTTTCAGGCTCACCGACTTCGACCCGGGCGACACGCGCGGCCTGAGACTGGACAAAGGCGAAGCAGCCGAACTCCTGCAACGCGGCACCGAGTGGCTCGCGGAGGAGCAGGACATGCTTTATGCGCAAAATCGCTGGTCGCTGCTGCTCGTATTCCAGGCCATGGACGCGGCCGGCAAGGACGGCACCATCAAGCACGTCATGTCGGGTGTAAATCCTCAAGGGTGTCAGGTTTTTTCGTTCAAGCAGCCCTCGTCGGAGGATCTCAACCACGACTTTCTCTGGCGCTACCTCAAGTGCTTGCCCGAGCGGGGACGGATCGGGATCTTCAACCGCTCGTATTATGAGGAAGTCCTCGTTGTGCGCGTGCACGAGCAAATTCTGCAGCGTCAGAAACTGCCCACGCCGCTCACGACCAAGCGGATCTGGAGCGAGCGGCTCTTCGATATCGCCCATTTCGAGGATTATCTCACTCGGCAGGGGACGGTCATTCTCAAGTTCTTCTTGCACCTGTCGCGCAAGGAACAGAAAAAACGCTTCATGGAGCGCCTCGACAGGCCGGACAAAAATTGGAAATTCTCGCCCTCCGACGTGCAGGAGCGCAAGTTCTGGGGCGACTACATGCACGCGTTTCAGGAAGCGATTCGAGCTACCGCATCGAAACGCGCGCCGTGGTACGTAGTACCGGCGGACAACAAGTGGTTCAGCCGGCTCGTTGTCGCCGCGGCCATTGTGGCAACGGTGGAAAAACTCGACCTCGCTTACCCAACCGTGGATGCGAAGAAGAAAAAGGATTTGCAAGCCGCACGTGCGGCACTGAGCCGAGAAAGATAGAAGATCGCTCCGCGCCGAACATTCTGCCTCGACATCGGCTGCTTTCACGCTGCAGCTGCGATACAGTGAACATTAGCCTAATCGTCGTTCACCTCGGGAGTGCGCATGTCGACGGCAATCTCCGTCTTAGGCGGGGTGGGTCTCTTTCTGCTCGGCATGACCGTGATGACGGAGGGCCTCAAAGCATTGGCCGGCTCGGCGCTGCGTACGGTGCTTGGCAAAGCGGCGGCGACGCCGCTGCGCGGCTCTTTCTGGGGCGCCATCGTCACGCTCCTAGTGCAATCGTCCAGCGCAACCACCATGACGACGATTGGTCTCGTCAGCGCCGGCTTGTTGACGTTCCCGCAAGGGTTGGGCCTCGTCTTCGGTGCGAATGTCGGCACGACGGGTACCGGCTGGCTGGTCGCACTCGTCGGCGTTCGCGTGTCGCTTACGGCCGCCGCACTGCCGATGATCTTTGTAGGCGCGCTGGTAAAGCTTCTGACGAGCGGTCGGGTATCCGGGGCGGGCGCCGCGCTAGCCGGGTTCGGGCTTGTGCTTTTTGGGCTGACGACCCTGCAGCAGGGCATGGGCGGGCTGGCCGAACGATTGCACCCGGCGGACCTTCCGGCGGTTCTTGCGGGTCCCGGTGCCAAGTGGTGGTGGGGCATGCTTGGGGTGCTGACGTTGGTCGTAGTCGGGCTGGTCATGACTGCGCTGATGCAATCGTCGACGGCCGCCATCACGGTGACGTTGTCAGCGTACTTCGCCGGTGCGGTCGGACTCGACCAGGCTTGTGCGTTGATCATCGGGCAGAATGTCGGAACGGCGACGAGTTCGGCGTTGGCGGCGATCGGCGCAAGCACCACCGCAAAGCGATTGGCCATCGCCTATGTGCTGTTCAAACTGATCGCCGCCGTGATCGCGCTGGTGCTTTTCCCCGTCGTCACCCCTCTGCTCGTGCGCGCCGCCAGCACGATCGACGGCGTGACGCTACTCGCCGCTTATCACACTGCCTACAATGTCGTCGGCGTCGTGGTCCTGTTGCCGCTGATCGACCGCTTCACGCGATTGGTCGAGCGCATCCTTCCCGAGCGCGGCTCGCCGCTGACGCGCTATCTCGATCCCTCGGCGCTCGAGACGCCGATTGTCGCCGTCGAAGCGGTGCGGCGAACGATCGCGCGAGTGCTCACGGCGGTCTGCGGTTCGGTCGAGGCATCGCTGGCAGCCGCAAGCTCCGGCGAGCCGGTTCGTCGGGGAAAGGATGCGATATCGGCGCCTGAGGCTGCCGATGCGTTGCGCCAGGCCCAAATCTTCCTGTCGGATGTGGCCGGACCGCCCGACACCGACGACGAACAGCGGCAACTCACAAGCACATTGCACGCACTCGACCACGCCTCGCGGCTCGCGGAAACAGCAAGTGGGGAAATCGACTTCGGAACCGTGCACGGCGGGCCGGACGACGCGCGCGCCGGAGAGTTATGCGCGGATGCGATGCGAAGCGTAGCCTCGGTTGCAGGCAAAGTCGCGGTGCTGCCTTATATCGGCCAACCGCCGCGGGTCGCGCCGGCCTCGTCCGGCGCCGACGCCACCTCAGGGGCAAATGCGGTGTCGACCGATGAGGCTCTCGTTCGGCTCCAGCGCTGTGCCGCGGAGCTAGAGAAACTGCAGCGCAGTCAACGCAGCGCGACGCTTGGCGCGGTCGCGAGCGGCGCGTTGACCGCCGATGCAGCGATGGCTCGCGTCGACACGCTTCGAAGCTTACAAACGCTGGCGTATCACGCCTGGCGCGCCGCGGCGCATCTTGTCGGTCGCGGTGAATAGCGTCACGTTCCGGCTTCCACCGTGGTCACGGTTTTGCGCAGCGCATCGGATGAGCGGATGACGAACTTTTCCGCCTCCACGATGGCGAAAAACAATAAGCCGCCCGCAAACAACCGAGGCCAGACCCAAAGCGGAATGGCTTCGTTGCCGAACATCGCCTGGAACGGCGGCGCATAGGTGAACAGCAGCTGCAGGATCACGACCGCGCCGATGCCGAGCGGCAAGTATTTGTTTCCCATATGTGCCGTCAGGGAAAGCGACGAGTCCAAGAGATAGCGGCTGTTCAAGAGATAGAATACCTGGCCGATCGTAATGGCGTTGACCGCGACCGTCCGGGCGAGCGCGTCCGATCCGCCGTGGGATTTCATCCAGAAGAACGCCCACATCGTATAGGCGAGAAGCGCCAACCCGACGAAGACGATGCGCCAGATGCCGAAGCCGGTCACGATCGGGCGGCCGACCGCGCGCGGGGGCCGGCTCATCACGTCGATCTCGTGCGGCTCGAAGGAAATTACGAGCCCAAGCGCGACGGAGGTGACCATATTGACCCAAAGGACCTGTGGCGCGGTGATTGGCATGGTGAAGCCCAAGAAAATCGCCACCGCGATGACCAGCGCCTGCGCGACGTTGGTGGGCAACAGAAAAAGCATGGCCTTTTCGATGTTGTTGTAAACCGTGCGCCCTTCCTTCACCGCCGCGGTGATCGAGGCGAAGTTATCGTCGGCCAGAATCATTCCGGCCGCTTCCTTGGTGACCTCGGTACCCTTGATGCCCATGGCGACGCCGATGTCGGCCTTCTTGAGCGAAGGCGCGTCGTTCACGCCGTCGCCCGTCATCGCCACGATCTGCTTGTTAGCCTGAATCGCCTTCACCAGGCGAAGCTTGTGCTCGGGGCTCGCGCGCGCGAACACGTCGACATCGCGAACGCGCTCCTGCAGCGTGGCGGTATCCATGTCCTCGATCTCGGCGCCGGTGATCGCGGTCTTGCCGTCGCCGATACCAAGCATTTTGGCGATGGCCGCGGCGGTGATCTTGTGATCGCCGGTAATCATCGTGACGCGAATGCCGCCGCCGTGGCATTCCTTCACGGCTTCGATCGCTTCCTTGCGCGGCGGGTCGAGAAGGCCGATCAGCCCGAGCAGGACGAGGGTTTTCGGCAGGTCAGCCGGACCGAGGCTACCGGCCTTGACGGCCGGATTCTCCAGCCACGCCAGCGCCAGCACGCGCTCGCCTTGGGCGGCGAGTCGGTCCGATGCTTGCATGAAATGCGCGCGCTCGAGCGATGCCGCCTGACCGCTGGCGGTCTGCTGGCGATCGCAGTGTTCGAGAATGACTTCCGGCGCGCCCTTGACGAACAGGGCCTGTTCGCCCGCGGCGGACTTGTGGAGCGTCGCCATGAATTTGTGTTCCGATTCGAAAGGGATGGCGTCGATCCGCGGCGACGCCGCCTGCTCGGTAGCGCGATCCATGCCGAGCTTGCTCCCGAACGGGTAGAGCGCTCCCTCGGTCGGATCACCTTCCACTTTCCACGCCCCATTGTCCTGGAACAGCTCGGCGTCATTGCAAAGCATCGAAACGCGGCCCATGAGCGTAAGCACTGGGTCCTTGCCCGCGGCCTTGCCATCGTTCCGGATTTCGCCCTCGGGCGCATAGCCGTCGCCGCTGATCTCATAGGCGGACTCGGCGGTGACGGCAGACACCACCATCATCTCCATCAAGGTGAGCGTGCCGGTCTTGTCCGAGCAGATCCGCGATACCGAGCCGAGCGTCTCGACCGCGGGCAAACGCCGAATGATCGCGTTGCGTTGCGCCATGCGCTGCACGCCGATGGCGAGCGTGATCGTAATAAGCGCAGGCAGTCCTTCCGGGATGAGCGATACGGCGATGCCAACGACCGCCTGAAACAACTCGACGAAGGCCATGCCTTCCACCCATTTGCCGTAGGCGAAGATCAGCACGCTGATCACGCCAATGGCGGCGGTGACGGTGTAGCCGAACTTTTTGATCTGGCGCAGGAGCGGGGTCTCGAGCGGGCTGACGCTGGCGAGCAGCTGATTGATGCGGCCGAGCTCGGTCTCGGTGCCGGTCGCGACAACGACGCCAGTGGCGCGACCCGATACGACCATCGTGCCGGAGAATGCCATGTTTTCGCGGTCGCCGACCGTGGCATTGGCAGGCACCACATCAGTCGTCTTGTCGGCCGGCACCGATTCGCCGGTGAGCGCCGCCTCTTCGGTGCGCAGGTTCTTGGCGTCGACCAGGCGCAGGTCTGCCGGAATCTTGTCGCCGGATTCCAGGATCACAACGTCTCCCGGAACGACCGCTTCGGCGGCAATCATGCGCGCCTCGCCGCCGCGCACCGTCCGGGCCTCGGCGGATAGCATGTTGCGGATCGAATCCAGCGCCTTTTCCGCCTTGCCTTCCTGGATGAAGCCTAGCAGCGCGTTGAGAACGATCACGGCGAAGATGATGCCGGCATCGACCCACAGGTTCAGCATCAGCTTGATGAAGCCGGCGCCGAGAAGGACATAGACCAGGATATTGTTGAACTGAGCGAGAAACCGCATGAGCGGTCCCCGCTTTTTGCCCTCCGGCAGGCGATTGGGACCGTACTTTTGGAGCCGGGCGGCGGCTTCGGCCGCATCGAGCCCCTTCTCGCCGTCGGTAACGAGCCCCTTCACAACTTCGTCGGCGGCTATCGCGTGCCACGCCGTGGTATCGGTATCCGTATTCGCGTTTGTTGCTCGGCTCATGCCCGCGCTCCGTTAAGTCAGTTTCGCATTAAGCGCGCCTCGGTCATCTTCCGAACCCGCGCTCACCGGGTAGGTGCGTTAGAACTTTAAGCCAATGCATCAACCAGTATCGTACACGCGGGTTTGATCACTTACACCGTACACACCGTCTACCGCGACGCGAAATTCGATGTAATAGGGATACTCCTTAGGCTGGATAGCTTGCGCTTGCGCGACGGCACCGATCGACGCAGCTCCGCTTGGTGCCGCTAAAAAACATGCCATCGACATTGCGGCGACCAGAAGCGTTTTAGAGAATGGACTTCGTTCTATACTCGCGCCCATACCAGCACCCCGACTGGCGACGCGCCCCCACGAAATTATTAAAGGTTCCGGCCGTCGTGTCGCGTTAACAATTGGAAAGATTCGCCGGCACGTATTGGCTGGTTGAGGCTCGCTGTCGACGTGGCTGGTCCTAGTGGAGCGGATTTGACGTTCGCTCCGCCGGCCGCGAACTCGTTGGAAGTGACTGATGTCTCTTATGGGTCATCGCTAAAGCTGCAAGTCCGGTTTCCCCTCAATAGCGGACATGACGTGGACGTTAGACGATGTCTGCTTCGTGCCACAAGCAGACTTATGCACTGCAGCAATCAATGCCAAGCTCAGGACAGATACTGTCTAATTTTCGCCAGTAGTTGACGTGGGCTGAAGGGCTTGGGAACATAATCATCGCAGCCAGCTTCCCGCGCCTTCTTTTCTTCGCCGCTGAGCGCGTAGGACGTAACCGCGATGACGGGTATCGATCGCAATGCGGGATCGGCCTTGATTTTCCTCGTGGCGGTGTAGCCGTCCATGATCGGTAATTGGATATCCATCAAAATGAGATCAGGACGCTGCTTTGCGATAGCCTCGAGTGCCTGCTCGCCGTCTTCGGCCTCAATGATTTCATAGTCGGTGCCGGCAAGCATGTCGCGGATAATCTGGCGATTATCTGGCTGGTCCTCGACCACCAGAATGCGCTTGCTCATGTCGCCTCCACTTGCCGCTCGACGATGACCGGGAGCGAGAATACAAACGTCGAGCCTTGCCCAGGCTGGGACTCGACCCAAATCTTACCGCCGTGCATCTCGACGATGCGCTTCGATATGGCAAGTCCCAAGCCGGTGCCGCCCTTCTTGCGAGTGATGGCATTATCGGCCTGCTGGAACTCCTGAAACAGCTTGGCCTGGTCGGCAGCGGAGATACCGGGGCCAGTGTCACGAACCGAGACATGGAATGAGCCGTTTTTGGCTTCGGCCTTGATCGCCACTTCGCCGGCATCGGTGAACTTAATCGCGTTGCCGACCAGATTGATCAGCACTTGCGCCAGGCGGCGTCCGTCGCCGCGGCCAGACGGCAGGTGCGGAGCGAC
>Ga0187780_10004863_pt1 | contig 10055 bp, 11 predicted proteins | sample 1015_Q2_SP10_20__FD_132429 | JGI IMG/M metagenome (GOLD analysis project Ga0187780, IMG submission 132429) | Tropical peat soil microbial communities from peatlands in Department of Meta, Colombia - 1015_Q2_SP10_20_MG | ecosystem: Environmental > Terrestrial > Soil > Wetlands > Peat | place...
CATTTTTTATGAGTCAATTCGACTCGTGCCTTCTGGCGAATGATTCTCCCGGAATTTGGTATAATAAAACTTCTGACGTACGGAGGTATACACATGAGGCGGGCATGTTCCTTCACCACATTGAAAGCCCTTGAAGGATTCAGAAAGACCCTCAAGAGTAAGGGCGAGGCCACCCACGCGAAGACTGACCAGGAGATCTTCTCTGAGGCTATGGCTGATGTGCGGGAGATTAAGGAGTTCCGGGAAATCCCTTTTCAGCAATCGCTGTGGACCAAGCCACGCGTTATGCAAGGAGACAATAGTATTGAAGTATTAAGACAGATCGTTGAGGGAAAGAAAAAAATAAGACTTTCCGATACCGGTGAATACATGGAATGGGCAAGCCCTTCTCTTAAGGGCAATATCCCCAGAAGACTGCATGAGGGGTGCTTCGCGGTTCAGGATTGCATGGATCTCCACGGAATGACCCTCAGTGAAGCAGAGGACGCCCTTAACCTCTTTTTCAGCGAGGCAATAAGAAAAAGGCTTTTCTGCATCAAAGTGATACACGGGAGAGGGCTCAGGTCTCCCAAAGGTCCGGTGCTCAAAGAAGCACTGAGCAAATGGCTCCATGGTTCCTTCAGAAAATGGGTTCTCGCATACGCCACGGCAAAAGACTGCGATGGCGGTTTAGGGGCAACCTATATCATACTACGATCAAGATAATAGAGCCTCTCTTATACAACTCCCGACCTGCGTTTGACTTTCCCTCACACTTTCTTTAGTATCACGGAACGGGGATTACCGCAATGATCACCACATTCATCGATATGTTCATGCATTTGGACAAGCACATCGATCTGGTTATCAGAGATTACGGAGTGTGGACACATGCCATTCTCTTCCTCATCATATTTTGTGAGACCGGGCTGGTCATCACGCCCCTCCTTCCAGGGGACTCCCTCCTGTTTGCGGTCGGCACCTTTGCCGCGCTTGGATCCCTTGATATAAAATTGCTGAGTATATCCCTTGGTGTTGCGGCCATTGCAGGAGATACGGTGAACTACTGGATAGGATACTTTGTTGGCCCCAAGATATTCAGCAAGGAGAAGTCAAGATTCTTTAACAAGGCTTATCTGGACCGTACCCACAAGTTTTACGAACGATATGGTGGAAAAACAATCATCATTGCGCGGTTCATACCCATCATCAGAACCTTTGCACCATTTGTTGCGGGTATAGGACGTATGACCTATCTGCGCTTCATTCTCTACAACGTAGTGGGAGGAGTTGCATGGATAGGGGCATTTCTGTTCGGGGGGTTCTTTTTCGGCGCACTTCCCTTCATCAAGCAGAATTTTTCCCTCGTCATTCTTGCAATAATTGTTATCTCAATGCTCCCAGGTCTTATAGAGTTTCTGCGCCACAAATTGTTTTCACGATAAGATTCGTCTCCTTTCACCATGACGCCGAGAGGGAACGCGGGGGGGGGAGGGCATAATTGACTTTTTGTACCTACATCTTTTAATCTGAACTAACTAAAATGAATTTTTAAGGGGTCTACATGCAAGAATCAGCCATTCAACTTATCATGCACGCAGGGTATGTGGTAAAAGTAGTATTACTCATCCTCTTATTCTTTTCGGTCTTCTCATGGGCAATCATTTTTTACAAACACCGCTATTTTTCAAAGGCATCGAAGGAATCTGAATCCTTCCTCAGGACCTTCAGGGCCGGCCGTGACATGAAAGGCCTCTATAATACGGCCAGGGGCTTGCAACTCAGTCCCCTTGCCAATGTGTTCAAATCGGTCTATGCTGACGAGAGCCGCGCAAACAGGGATGAAATAAAGAGACTGCTCAGAAGATATGAGGCCCTTGAGGTTGCCAAGTTACAGTCATATCTCAACTTCCTTGCCACAACGGGCTCCACAACGCCGTTTATAGGACTTTTTGGTACCGTGTGGGGAATCATGAATGCATTCAGGGGAATCGGCACTGCCGGTTCTGCGTCCCTTGCAGTGGTGGCGCCCGGTATCGCAGAGGCATTAATCACTACGGCAGCAGGACTCGCTGCAGCAATCCCCGGCGTGGTTGCGTACAATTACTATCTCAGCCGCGCAAAGATTCTGATTATTGAAATGGATGACTTCTCAGAAGAACTCTTTGACTTCTTTACAAAGGCCGCTCAATGAAGATTGAGAGGGACAGGGGGGTGATGTCGGAGATCAATGTAACCCCTCTTGTGGACGTAATGCTCGTGTTGCTCATTATTTTTATGGTTACCGCGCCGCTCCTCCAGCAGGGCATTGATGTGAATCTTCCGAAAGCCAAGGGAAAGGATATGCCTCCTGAAGAACGGATCGCCCTTGTAATAAAGAGGGACCAGAAGATCTACCTGAATGACACCCCTGTAACAGTAGGCGAGATGAGGAAGAAACTGGAGTCTGTGAGCAAGATGAATCCCAATGTGTTCCTTAAGGCGGACAAGGATGTCTCCTACGGACTGGTGGTTGAGGTCATGGGTGAAATAAAAGAGGCAGGAATAGAAAAACTCGGGATGGTGACCGAACCAGCGATCCGCATGCAATGACCGGGCCCTCTCTGCAACGGTTGACCCTCCTTTCCCTCGTCTTTCACCTCACTTTCTTCTTGATGGTATTCCTGATCGTGAGACAATCAGTGCACCGTATCATGCCTTCTCCCTATGTGGTGAGCCTTGTAGGGCCAGAAATCACAGCAGAAGGGAACAGCGCTCAGCCCTTGAATAAAGCACCGGAAGCTCAAGAGCCTGACACACCTCCAAAAAAGGAGAGACCTTCCATTTCACCCATGAAAGAGCAAAAAAGACAGGCGAAGAATCAAGAGCAGCAGGTCCAGGAACAGATTGACGCGTTAAAGGCAAAGAAAGCTGTAGAGACAATTGCGAGGCTGAGGAATATTATCTCTCTCAAGGGAAGCGGGACCGAAGGAAAGGCTAGGGGGAAGGCGGGTGCTCCTCAGAGGACAGCAGGAAGGGGGGAAGGCTCGGTCGAGAGCGACTACTATACAAAAATCACAAAAGAAATCTGGGAGCAATGGATATTTCCTGAGACCGGAGATAAGAATCTCGAAGCCATTATATCCATTAGGATAATGAGGGATGGGGCTGTTCAGGTCAGCAGGGTGGAAAAATCTTCAGGGAATTCCTTATTCGACAAATCCGCGCTCAGGGCCATCTCCAAGGCAAGTCCCGTTACTCCCCCGCCCCATGAAATGGAGATAGGGGTTAGGTTCTATCCATGAACACACCTCTCATCATTCGCACACGGAACACCATCCATAGGAAGAGAGGGAAAGACCTGTGCGTCTTCATCCCTTGTGTGTTTCTCTGCATTCTTGTGTTCTTGGCTATTTACTGTTCACTGTGCCCTGTTGCTGAAGCCAAGGAATACATAGACATCTCCTCCCCTGCATTCAAGAAACTGCCCATCGCTGTTTCTGAATTCACAGGGTCACCAGGAAAGGAAATTTCTGATATCATTAAAAATGACCTTGATTTTACCGGCATCTTCCTCTGCCTTGAGGGAAATGCCTTTCTGGAGAACTCCTCACAGCCTTTTAAGCAAGAGAACTGGACCGTGATCGGCGCTGAGGCTGTGGTAAAAGGCTCTGTGCTTGGAGGGGGAGAAAAGAGCCTTCTGGCATCCGTCTCCCTTTACGATGTGACGGAAGGGAAAGAGATATTCAAGAAGGAGTACCGGACAGAGGCGTCTCTTGTGAGACCTCTGGCACACGCAGTGGCAAATGATATCTACAGGCATCTTACCGGTGAACAAGGCATCTTCAGGACACGAATCGCGTTCATCGGAAGAAAGGGAGGAGAAGATAGCCTTTCTCTCATGGACTGGGACGGTCACAGGGTAAGCGACCTCGGGATAAAGGGAAATGTACTCATGACTCCCCGCTGGTCAAAGGACGGCAAAAGGCTCATCTATTCATCGGAGAGATATAGACAGTGGGGAATTTACCTGCTAAACTTTACCGAAATGACCGAAGCAAAGGTTTTCTCTTCCAAGGGCACCAATATTGCAGGTGATTTTTTCCCCAATGCTGACAGCGTTATCTTCTCCTCATCCATTGGAGGTAGCCCTGACTTATACATGTATGACATCGCAACGTCAAAGCTTACAAAACTCTCCTCCTCGCGAGGAATCGATGTATCCCCTTCCGTTTCCCCTGATGGCAGTCAAATATGCTTTACTTCTGACAGGGACGGAACCCCTCAAATTTTTATAATGGACAGCAACGGGTATGCGGTGAGGCGACTTACCTTTCAGGGGTCTTACAACACAGCACCTTCTTGGTCGCCGAAGGGAGAGAAGATTGTATTTTCAGGCAGACAAGGCGGGAAAAACCATATCTTCACGATAAACCCTGACGGTACCGGATTAACCCAGCTCACCGACAGGGGGAACAATGAGGACCCTTCCTTTTCTCCGGATGGAAGGTATATAGTATTTTCATCAGACAGGGATGGCGACCGTGCCGTCTACATCATGAGAGCAAACGGAGAGGCACAGAAAAGGATAACTTCTAAAGGTATGAAAGCATTCGGTCCCCGATGGTCATCAAATTAACACAGGAGGTCTGCCCAATGAAAAGGTTTTTGGCATGTGTGGCAATCATAGGATTTGTGATGTTCGGGTGTGCTGAGAAGAAGGCGGTGGCCCCAATACCGCAACCTGGAGAAGTGACGACGCCTTCTGAGCCAAAGGAAGCGGAAAAACCGAAAAAAGTCCCTGTCACCGAACAGGTTACCGAACAGCAGATTGCCAAGGTGGAATCGGGCGATGTTCCTTCGAAGGGAGAAGAGATTTCGGGGATGTTTAAGGACATATATTTCGACTATGACAAATATGAAATAAACGAGAGCGGAAAGCTTGTATTACGGTCAGTGGCAGATTATCTCACCAAGAACAGTGCACATAAGATACTCATTGAAGGCCATTGCGATGACCGGGGAACGTCAGAATATAATCTCGCTTTAGGAGACAAACGGGCCAAGTCTGCAAAGGACTTTCTCCTTTCCCTGGGTGTAGTTTCTTCCCGCGCAGAAGTGATAAGCTATGGGAAAGAGAAGCCGCTTTGCAGTGAACGCACAGAAGAGTGCTGGGCAAAGAACAGAAGGGCACACTTCGTGATCCTCAAGGGGAAGAAATAAGATGGTACGGCTGGCTTTTTTGCTCTTCCTCGTCATAGTGAGTGGCTGCGTCTCTACATCAGAATTCGATGCGATGAAAGCGGACATAAACCAGCTGAGAAGGGATTCCAATGAACTTAAGAAAAATGTAACCGCATTGAAAGAACAGACATCTGGCACTGTGAAAGAAGATTCCTTCCTTGCAATCAGGGAAAGTCAGGCATCCCTTTATTCCCAGGTGGCAGAACAGTCAAAAGAGGTGCAAGTTCTCCGGGGAAGGTTTGATGAAAATAAGTTCTTTGTTGAAAAGGCGCTGAAGGAAAGCTCCATTGAGCGTGAGCTTCTGCGCTCCCAGATAAGCAGTCTTGAAAAACGCGTAAATGAGCTTAATGAACGCCTTGGCAAACTGAGTGAGCCAGGCACCTCCGTTGCTCAGAGACCTTCAGCTGAGGGAGAGGACTCTTCCCCTGACAGGGGGAGAGTGCCGCAAAAAAGCCTTGATGATGAACCTGCGAAGGCATACGAAGCGGCATATACCCTCCTCAAAGAGAAACAATTCAAAGAGGCGAGGGAAAAGTTTACCGCGTTCATCAAGAGGTTTCCTAAAGATGGTCTCGCAGGGAACGCGCAGTTCTGGATAGGAGAATCCTATTATGCGGAGAAGGATTTTGAAAGCGCTATTTTGGCATATGAGACGCTCATCAAGGACTATTCCCATAATGAAAAGATCCCCGGCGCACTTCTCAAGCAGGGACTCTCGTTTGCGGAGATAGGGGATAAGAAAACTGCAAAGGTCATCCTGGATAAACTCATCGAGAAATATCCCGATTCCAGGGAAGCAGCGCTTGCGAAAAAGAAAAAGGCTGAACTTGACAAGAAACCGGTGAACCCTCAGAAAAACAGATAGCAAGAAATTGGGCTAAGGGTGAGGAATTCCTTGGCTCTTGCCCATTCGTGATATCTTCATGAAAGATATTAAACTCACAGATAAATTCCATCGCACCGTAGATTACCTGCGTATCTCCGTTACCGACAGGTGCAACCTCAGGTGTATCTATTGCATGCCTTCCGAGGGTGTCAGGCACGTCGAACACAGGGATATCCTGTCCTATGAGGAAATTACAAGGATCGTGAGAGTGGCCTCTGGCCTCGGGGTAAGAAAGGTCAGGATTACAGGGGGAGAACCTCTTGCGCGGAAACATATTAGCCGTCTCATTGCATCCATCAGAGAGGTCCCCTGGATAGACGATCTGAGCCTCACCACCAATGGAGTGCTCTTGGAACATTATGCAAGCGAGCTGGCGGGTGCGGGACTGCACAGGATAAATGTGAGCCTGGATTCCCTCAAGCCCGAAAGGTACCGGGAGATCACTCGCGGGGGAGACATCTATCGGGTAATAAAAGGGATAGAAGCAGCGGAAAAGGCCGGGCTGATGCCAATAAAGATTAATATGGTGCCCATCAGGGGATTTAACGGAGATGAGATCGGGGAGTTTGCGGGGATCACGCGGGATACTCCCTATCATGTGAGATTCATCGAATTTATGCCCATCGGAGGGAGGGAGCTGTGGAGCCCTGAGAAATATATTGCAACCGATGAGATAAAAGCCAGTGTAGAACGGATTGGCTCTCTTTACCCTGTTCGGATGCGCAAAATAGGGCCAGCCCGATATTTCAGGTTCGGAGACGCCCCGGGTGTCATAGGATTTATCAGTGCATTGACGCACCATTTTTGCGGAGACTGCAACCGCCTCCGCATCACTTCTGATGGGAAGTTGAGGCCTTGTCTCTTCTCTGAGACAGAAATCGATTTGAAACCCGCGCTTCGGAGCAGCTCGACCCCTTCTGATAAGGAGATCGAGCGTCTGCTCAAGCTCGCGATAGAAATCAAACCGGAAAGACATATGCTCGATAAGAGCAGAGAGTTGCCGCCCCCTGGCTCACCATCATACCTCGCCTCCCCTCTCAAGCCCATGTCGAGAATAGGAGGATAAATGGGGCTCACACACCTCGACAAGAGCGGAAAGATAAAGATGGTAGATGTTACAGGAAAACGGCCTACTGAGAGGGAGGCCACTGCACGGGGTTCTGTGTATGTGAACGCGGCGACACTGTCACTGATAGAGGACAAGGCTATGCCCAAGGGAGACGTCATTGCGGTAGCAAGGATTGCCGGAATACTTGCCGCAAAGAAAACATCAGACCTCATACCCCTGTGTCATCCCCTCAACGTAACCTCAGTTGATGTCACTATCACTGCTGACAAAAAGGAAAACAAAGTGGAGGTGGAGGCAAAGGCTAAGACCATGGGGCAGACTGGGGTGGAGATGGAAGCATTAACCGCTGTGTCTGTTGCAGCACTGACCATTTATGATATGTGTAAGGCGGTAGACAAAGAGATGACTATTTCCGACATTATGCTTATGGAAAAGCGCGGAGGGAAAAGCGGAGAGTTCAGGAGAAGCAAGATGCCGAAATCTAACAAACATTCTCACTAACGACACTCGCACTAAAACCTGCGGGCTCCTTTCTTTCTATGTGCTCTACCTGCGATCGTCTTGTCCGGAAATGAATGTTCAAGCACTCAATGGGAAAATGAGCCTTGTCTTAATTCCCAAAATAATAACCCCGCATAAAATTTGACAATTGCGCCTATCCATGATAAAAGCTAATTAGGAGAGGAAAAGTCCCGGGAAAAGCGATCATTTGCCGAGCATAAAAGAACTTTAATTTGACGAAGAATGTTCAATGGGTTGATTGAACTTAAAAGAAAAAGGCTATGATTACTGCCGAAATAGTGAAAAAACTGTCTTATCTTTTTATTGTGGCAGTCCTCTTGATTGGAATAGGCATATCCATAGGAGCCTATACTCTCGTAAAGGGATGGGAAGGCCAGAAGTTGTGGACAGAGTTTTATCAGGCTACGGAAAACCGCCATGCGTCGCTCCAGAGACAAATCGACTCTGACTTGCAGGCACTTGTATCACTTCAGGCTTTCTACCGTAATTCGGCGAGGATTAGTAGGACAGAATTCAGTGGTTTTACAAAGGCTCTTTTGGTGCAGCACACCAGTGTTCAGGCTATTGAATGGATACCGCGAGTACCGTATTATCAGCGTGAAGAATTTGAAAAGGCTGCGCAAAAAAATGGCTTTCCTGATTTTCAAATTACCGAACGTACGGCTCAAGGGAAAATAATAAGAGCGGGTGGACGCGAAGAATATTTTCCTGTGTATTTTGTTGAGCCAGATGGAAGCAGTGAGATTGTCCCGGGGTTTGATCTTGCCTCTAATCCGGCGATTAAGGAGTCTTTGGAGCAGTCCCGTGATACGAGAGAACTCGTTGCGACTGTGCCTTTAATAGCGGGCCAGAAGTCTGTTGGTCAGTCGGGGTTCTCCGCTTTTTGGGTATTTGCACCGATAGACGAGAAAGACGCCTCGAGAGATTCTGTTCAAGCCCATCGTGAAAACCTTAGAGGCTTCACTGCAGGCTTCTTCCGGCTCGGTGACATTGTGCGGGCATCCTTGGAATATCTGGAATCGGCAGGCATCGATTTTTATATTTATGACCAGTCCGCATCGAAAGGTGACCGTTTTCTTTACTTCCACCAATCACGTACACGAAAGAGGGCAATTTCGCCCATGAGCGATCAGGAGTTGAAATCATTTAAGGGCATCAAATACACCAATACGCTCAATGTGGCGGGACGGATATGGATGGTTGTATATGTGCCGACACCTCAGTTTGTCGCAACGAGGGAGTCATGGCAGCCTTACTATGTTCTCTCGGTTGGATTGGTGCTTACCGGTCTTCTCGTGAGTTACCTCTGGTTTAGTATCAGGCGAGCAGAAGAACTGTCAAAATTAAATGTCCAACTCCTCAGTGAAATTGCCGAAAGGAAAAGTGCAGAGGAAGCATTGAACGAATACCGCATGCACTTAGAGGATTTGGTAAGTGAAGGCACCGCTGAACTATCAAGGGCAAATGAGCGTCTGCAGGAGGACATTGCTGAGCGCAAAAAGATAACAGAGAAGCTGCGGGAAAGCGAGGAACGGTTCCGCAGGATTTTTGAAGATGGTCCGCTCGGAATGGTGATTTCGGATCAACACTATAGCGTTCTTAAAGTCAATAAGGCACTCGCTGAGATGTTAGGGTACTCGGAACAGGAGCTCTTGGAGTGCAATATTGAAGATATGACCTATCCTGAAGACGTGGAGAAGAGCGTAAAGTTATCAAGACAGGTGCTCAGAGGGAAAATGCCCCTTTTTTCCTTGGAGAAACGCTACGTCAAAAAGTCCGGAGAAATTCTCTGGGTCAATCTTACAGCTACTGCCATTCGCGATGAAGAGGGAAACGTGCTCTACGCCATGGGTATGATTGACGATATCAGCAAACGAAAGGTCGCCGAACAAGAGAAGGAACTCCTTATCTCCCAGCTTCAAGATGCACTGGCTAACATCAAAACATTGAAAGGCTTGATTCCTATATGCGCATGGTGTAAGCAGATACGTGATGACAAAGGATACTGGAAAAAAGTGGAAACATACCTGGAAGAACATTCAGATGCCTCCGTTACTGCTGGCATATGCCCAAAATGTTTGCACAAGGAAGACCCAGAAACATACGAGGAGGTATTTGGACATGAAAAGGAATCAGGAGTCTCCAAAATAGAGCAGGAATAAAATTGCTGTGCCACACAATTCCTGCCTTTACCACTTCCACCAGAGCATTTATTAGGAATCCATCAAAAGCCCTCTCACCACATTCAGGTTTCTCGGGTCATCCTCCTCGCTTTTTTTGGGAGTCTCGAGGATCAGGGGAATATCCCTTAATGAAGGATGACGAATGATCCGTTTCAACCCTTCCTTTCCGATCTCTCCTGTCCCTATGTGCTCA
>Ga0187780_10004864_pt1 | contig 10055 bp, 11 predicted proteins | sample 1015_Q2_SP10_20__FD_132429 | JGI IMG/M metagenome (GOLD analysis project Ga0187780, IMG submission 132429) | Tropical peat soil microbial communities from peatlands in Department of Meta, Colombia - 1015_Q2_SP10_20_MG | ecosystem: Environmental > Terrestrial > Soil > Wetlands > Peat | place...
TATCAACAGCCAGGCTATGGGCAGCAGCCTGGCGGGTATCAGCAACCTGGTGGATATCAACAGCCAGGCTATGGGCAGCAGCCTGGCGGGTATCAGCAGGGATCTTATGGTATGCCTCCCTATGGTGTCCAGAGTCCTTTAGGTCCCACTTCGACCGGTTTGCAACCCAACATTGCAGCAGGACTGAGCTATGTATTGGGTTGGTTGACAGGCCTCATCTTTTTCTTGATTGAGAAACAGAATCGGTTTGTGCGTTTTCATGCCATGCAATCGATCCTCTTCTTTGGTGGTCTGACAGTAATACGAATCATTCTCAGTGTTATTGGTGCACTCGGTCTCCCATTCCTGGGTTTGTTCACAGGTTTAATCTGGCTTGCTGTAGTAATCATTGGCCTTGTCGGCTGGATCGTTTTGATGATCAACGGCTTCCAGGGGAAATATTACAAGTTACCAATTGTTGGCGATTACGCTGAGAAATATGCGAATCAGGGCATATAAGGCGAATTGACAATCCTTTCGAGGGCATGAAAAAGACTTCTGCACTTCAAATTAGATATAAGTGCAGAAGTCTTTATGTTTTCAATTTTTTACTCAATCGAATCCACGTTCCTCATTTCAGTCAGTAATTTGATGTTGCCTGAACAGTAGTAAGTACATGCTTGAGAAGAAGTCAAGAAATTCTGTGTGCCTCTTTCAATTGTGCAAATATTTGTTATAATATTACTGTTAAGGAGTAAATTCTCCTTTCCCTTTTCGATATGCGGGTAATAATGATAGTTTCTTGTCTGGATGCGATATCTCCACCTTCTGCCGTGTAAACTATCTCTGGTATCGTGAAAGTGAGTCTTCAATATGCGCTTCTCTACTCGTGCCCCTCCTCTGTTCACTCGTATCCTCTAGAGCAATACGAAAAGCTGCTTTTCCACGAGGGTTAGTGACTCGCATTTGTCAGTTCAATGTATCGACGATCCTCTACCCACGTCAACTTAGTAAAGTTAGAGATCCAGCAATGAATTGCACCAATGGAGGTTTGTATGATGGGCACACCTGATAGAGCTCTTCCCACAGTTGCTCCAATCCGTCGTCCTATTTTATTCATTGTGGCTGTACTCAGTGTGGCTTTGCTTCTCACTCTCTGCTTGCCTGCTGCTTACGCCTCTTCACGTACATCACCGCTTGTAACACTCCCCAATAGCGTTTCACCACAGTTTGCTGGCGCAGAGTTGATGGGTCATCATAGTACGAGTGATCAGATGACCATTGGGCTACTGCTGCAAATGAACAATCAAGCGGAGATACAAAATCTTATTGCGTCACTCTATAATCCGCACAGCGCTCTTTACCATCATTGGCTGCAGTCAGGTGAGTTTGCGGCACGCTTCGGTCCTTCCAGTAGCCAGGTAGCAGCAGCACAGAATTTCTTGACTCAGGCAGGTTTACGGCTTGTAAGCTCTTCCATTTCAACACTTCTGATTGCTACCGGAACGTCCAGCCAGGTCGAGGCAGCTTTCCATACGTCGATCAGTGATTATCGTACAGCTGATGGGCAGCTATATTTCGCAAATACTACCAATGTACAACTACCTGCCAACTTGAGCGGAACCGTCATTGGAGTGTTAGGGCTGAATGATGTTGCTGCTATCAAATCACACCGCAGGGTAGATGACGGAACGGCCAGTCAGTCACCTAATTCCCCACTCCCGCCACCCTACGGTGGAGGGCCGTTTGGCAGAGGACTCACGCCGTCACAGATTTCGGGCATCTATGATGCGGACGCAGTGCATAAGAAACTGAATGACCAGGGACAAGGTGAAACGCTTGCTGTTTTCGAACTGTCTGGTTACAACCAAAGCGATATCGCTGTCTACGAGAAGCAGTTCAATTTGCCGCAAGTTCCACTTCAAAACCGATTGGTACTTGGCGGACCTATTCCCGAAAACGGCTCTTTAAATTATGGTGCTGGAGAGGTCGAACTCGATATTGAATTGCAGATCGCTATGGCTCCTGGAGCAAAAACCTTGCTGGTTTACAACGCTCCGAACACCGAAATAGGTGTCGTAGCCCAGTACCTGCAGATCGCCAAGGACAACCAGGCCGATTCAGTCAGTACGAGCTGGGGAGAATGCGAATACCTGGAAAACTCGTCGGCCAGGCTGGGTGAGTTCCAGGCCTTCGCGCAGATGGCAACACAGGGGCAAAGTATCACTGCTGCCTCGGGTGACGATGGGTCTTTCGACTGCCTTCCATACACAGATAGCAATTTGACCGGGAGCAACGAACTTCAGGTGGATGATCCCGCCTCACAACCCTATATAACCGGTGCTGGAGGTACCTCCTTCAGGCAGCCTGACAAAGGTCCGGTCATCTTCGATCCAGGTAAAAATCCACATCCTACCTATCCCGGCACCTCAGCCGAAGGAACCTGGAACGAGGGTTGTACTGTCTCCGCGTGTGAAGGTAGTGGTGGTGGTGTTAGTCGCGCATGGGGAAGCCCAGATTATCAATCTTTTGCTGGGCAAGCTGTACCTGGTTTTATTGAAACGGGATTCACCCAGAGTGGAAGCTACTGCAATCAGACAGCTGGTGTGTTCTGCCGCGAGGTAACCGACATCTCGATGGATGGCGATCCAGGCACAGGGTATGCCATCTACTGCACTGCTGCTGGCGATCCAGACTGTTCGAACCCCAGTTTCGATATCCACGGATGGATACGCTTTGGGGGGACGAGTACAGATGCTCCTTTGTGGGCTGCAATCGCAGCTTTGATAGATCATCAAAACGGTGGACGAGTGGGCTTATTGAACTACTATTACTACTCATTCGACTCGACCGCTGGATACAGCAGCCAATTCCACGATATCGTCCTGTATGGTAATGGGCACTATCCTGCCGGAGTAAACTATGATATGCCGACTGGAATTGGTAGCCCAGACATCTTCCACCTGGTGAAGCCATAAGTGAAATCCTTCCTACTGGGAGGGTCACTATTTATTCTGTGAAACGCTTCGTGAGGACCTCCTCATGGAGCGTTCCCTTAACTGTTCAAGACTCCTCTTCTCGGGTATCATTTCACCACAACGTTGTAAGTCAAATCCAGGGCATAGTGAGGACACATTGCCCCTTTTTTACAGAGAGCCCTGGCTGTAAAACTTACCTGTGTTTGACCGGTATTCCTGGCCACAAACTGCCAGACACATGTAGTAGTGTTACCGGTCTTCCAGACGTACCCGTATGGTACCTGGAGCTGTAGTGTGCCCAGCGAGCTAGTTGGGCCATTCCACCGCTGGCCTGAGGACAAATCAAATTCAATGAGATTGCCTACATGGGCGGTAATGGTAGTATCTGCAGTACCGGATTTGACGCGGATATTTGGTGTGGGCGGTGTAGCATTCACTACATCGCTTGGACATCCATAAGAAGCTCCATAACCCTTCACCACTGTCGGGCTAGCTGTAGGAGTGGTACCTGTGCCTGTGCTCCCTACATTTGTGCTGGAGTTTGTTCCACAAGCGGCAAGTACAAATGCGAGTGCTATACTAAGCGAAATGATCATCAAAAAAGGTTTGTTTTTGATTACGCCTGCTGAATACATAAGAGAACTCCTTTTAAACCTCCTCTGACCTCTTACCTGTTGAATTATTCCTCTCGAGAATTAAGACGTTCCTTTATGCCAAAAAGTTCCGCGAGTGATGGAAAACCAGCATCCTTTTTTACCTGATGTAAATTAGGGTGAGAAACCGGCTCTAAGGCGCTAGTGTCGTTGGATAGTTGGATTGGTGCCAGCGGATGCCCGGCTAGCTTCTATGTCAAGTCCCTTCGATGAGGAAAATATGAGGGCAATAGGTGCAATCAGCGTAAAGTTGGGCAGCCAGTGCGATAATATCCATGCAGGTAACATTTCAACGCATTGCGTGTACACGCAATGCGTTACATAATAGGGTATCAAATGAAGTAAAGCCTTTCGTGAGGATAGTAGCCAGTGAAGCGAGAAGATGAGCCCGAGTTACTATGACAGAATGAAAGGGAACAAATGAATAGCCATGGATGCTAAAAATCCTTGGTGAAATCTAAAGCGGAAAGCGAGGAATAGAATGAAAAAATTTGAAGATCAAAGTGACGGTGGTATATGTATTACCGACAACGAGCTACAAATACACCTGACACCTCATGAAGCTTATGCATTATGGCAATGGCTTTCAGCTCGTAAAGACGCTTTTCAAACTCTCGCGAATGAAAATCAGATTGAGCTAGAAATTCATCTTTACCAGCAAGATCTGAGCCACTTAGATGAATTGAAAGCTATAATTCCTGACCTACACGAACATGGATCTATGGCTAAAATATTTGATGCACGCTTAGAAACAGTCTCTGAGCAGGCCTTAGATTTGCTCAAGGAATACCAGATTGAATATCACATTCATCCTCTCCTTGAAGATGATGATATATATGCACAAGGTTAGCCAGACGCGAGGAGGGTAAGGAGTGTATTGCTTACATCAAATCCTCCTTCCTCAACTTTAATCCATCTTGAATCTCATAGGCAACTTCACGCTGTGAGCCTGAAAGCTCCAAAGTCGTGATAATAATCCCTATTAACAGCGCTCCGGTGCCGATGAGGAAAATTAGTAAAGCGGCCACTGAGATGAGTGTTGAGATGGTGAGAGCAGCCAATGCGATAATAAACATGCTTATCACAAAGAATGCGATAGCGGTGTTCTCAGATAGTACAGCATTGCGTAGTAGTATATGCCGGTGCAGCAGTCTAGGAAGTTGCACTTCTATCTCGTTAATGCGATGGGTGCTAAAACCGGCTGCTGGCACACTACTGTTTGTTGTAAGTTCCAACCTTTGTAAGAGCTCCAGCCGCTCGTGATGCATCAAACGCATCCGAGTACCCACGGACTCATATCGAGTGATAATGCCATTCAAAAAGATTGCACAACTGCTAATCATCACTGCATGAAAAGCATTCTTCAGAATTCAGGGCAAATGCTAACTAGAAGCCTCGACGTCGCTCACGCCGGCGTACGCCTGCAACCGACACGGGTGACAACGGCCTGCCAATCGGATCAATAAACAATGAGCAAGGTCCCGCTTTGGCTGGTAGTTTTCCATCAAGCACATTGACCTTATAGGTAAGGGTATTCCCCTCAAGCTTTGGATCCATGATCGTTAACGTCACTTCTTCAGGTACCTCGTCACCGTCTTCTAGGAAAGAAACAACCGCGTTTGGCGGATCTTCCGCGAAGCTATCCTCGCCTTCACCCCACTGGTCAACAAATTTCTTGGAAGTCAGGTGACCTACAACCCTTTGTGGCCTGTCAGCAAAAAAGAGTGTTTGATGCGCCAACCCGTGAAATGTCACAGAGTCATTGTTGGTTGTTAATCCGTGGGCGCTCTGCACAAAAAGGGCCTCAATGCTATCAATCTCTGGGGAAGTATTTTCGCTCATAGAAACGTTCCTTTCATACGTACATTCATATGCAAAAAACTGAACAACGCACCTATTGTAATCTCTTGTGGAAGAATATTCAACACGCAAATGCACTATTTTGCAATCTCTTTACGTATTTTGAACATGAAAAGGAATGGATTTGACTGGTGTATTTGTACTGGTTTAGTGGTTGAAATGTATGGGTATCACCCATCGTTCTCAACCTGAACTTTCTTGTGCAATCTGCTTCGGACGCGCCTAAAAACGAGGTCAGCAACTTCAACGAAAATCACCAGCAGCCAGAGATAATAAGCAAGATCGTTATTAAAGTGGGGTTTCAAGAGTTTGACTTCTTCTTGAAACCCCACCATGAAAGTGAAAAACTACGTTTAACTTATGGGAACGATCACAAAACGACCATACGCTACAAATAGCGTTAACAACAGGAGTACAAGGTTGATCCCCATTGGGGAAAATTCACCACGACGTCCATGAGTGATCATAGCGCAAATCATTGTCAAACCTAAACAAGCCGCTGCGAGCGGTGTAAGCCAGGGTAAGATACCCGTTAGCGCCGGAAGAATCAGCCCAATAGCTCCCAGTATTTCTAATGTGCCAATCAGACGTACTCCTCTTTGACCAACATCTTGTACCCAACCTCCCATCCTTGTTTCAAGCTTGTCAATTGGCTGTGTGACCTTCATAATGCCAGCCATGCCAAATGCCAGAGCCAGTAGAATTTGCAGTGCCCAAAGTGCAATGTTCATCTTTTTCTCCTTCGAACGAGTAAGACATGTCAACCTGAGTTCTTGTAGAAATAAAGCGCGTCGTTATCGTTGGTAAAAAAATTCCGTAAGTTTTTTAATATACTTACGGAAGTAAGTATATACAAGGAAGTTACTTTTGTCAAGAATCCCGTGTATGCGAAAAATATGGTATAGTATTAATTATGGAAACATCAAGCCATACGCAAACAACCGAACAGCAAGTCAATTGCGATGATCATTCAATGGATCGAGCTATTCGCCTGCTTGGTGATATGTGGACTCTCCGTATCGTCTATACCCTCTTAAGTGGCCCCAAACGTTTCGGTGAACTGCTAGACGCAATGGGCAATGTCAGCCCAAAAACGCTGTCCCAGCGACTTAAAATGCTTGAGGAAATCGGTTTTGTGGATCGCATTGCTTTCGCGGAAATCCCACCTCGTGTCGAATATAACCTGACCGCGAAAGGATTGGCGCTGGTCGATGTTATCATGGCTATCAAGCAATTTGCCGGGAAGTATCTTGTTGATAGCGAACAGGTTCTAACCGCTTCATCCTCCTTGTCCCAACCCTGCGAGTAAAAAACAGACGTGCGACACTCCGCGCTACACCTGTAGAAATTAGCAGTACCTACCTGATACTTCTTCTCATAGAAAAACTGGCGAAAGAGACAATGCATGCTCTTCATTTCTCAAGTACACTGTACGCAGTATTTTCATGGTTTCTTTCAACGTTCAGGAAATAGAGAAGTGGAGTAGCAAACGAGCCTATGAGTCAACGAATAACTTTCATGCGAGGTCCAGGACATCGTACCGAGGAAGAGAAGTTTTCCTTTAGGAAAGTTCCGGGGGCCTTTGCAAGCCTACCGCATGTATTGCGCCTGGTGTGGTCGACCAGCGCTTTGTTGACAACATTGTTAGGGCTTTTGAATCTCGCCCAGGGTTTTGTTCCTGCCTTCAGCGTCTCGATAACTGCCCTTGTGATTGACAGTGTTATAAGGGCGATTAAAATCCACAGCACATCACCTATCTGGTTGCCCATAGGCTTGCAACTTGCAATAGCTCTCCTTTCGAGTCTTCTGAATAACTTGAGCAACATCGTGCAACAACTGCTGCAGGAACAGGTATCCAATCGCGTGCAGTTGGAAATTCTGAAGAAAGCGAACACATTGGATCTGGCTTTTTTTGAAAATCCCGAATTTTATGATAAGATGCGCCAGGCTGCGAATCAATCCACTTATCAACCTGTTTCTATGATTTCTCAAACCTTCGGTCTTGGCCAGACTGTCGTAACGCTGGTCTCGTTGATTTTCCTGCTGGTGCACCTGGCATGGTGGCTTGCAATTGTGGCTCTCATCGTCCCTATTCCTGCCTTCTTCTCCAGTACACGATATGGATGGAGAGGGTATCAGCTTATGCGTCGTCAATCGCCTGAGCGTCGCTTGATGGCTTACTTCGTGACGCTGATGACGACCGATACATATAATAAAGAAGTCAAACTCTTCAATCTCGGTGACTATTTCATCAAGAAATTTTGGGACCTGGCAACAAAGTTGTATAAACAAGATAGGAAGTTGCTCCTGCGCCGCTACAATATCAATTTTCTCTGGACAGGGCTCACGGTTGTAGCGAATACCGCGATTTATCTTTATGTCGCTCTGCAAGCTGTCGCTGGTCGAATCACACTTGGTGGTCTGACATTGTATACCCAGACGGCCGTACAGGTAGGCCAGAATTTCCAGAGCTTGTTAAATGGTATCTCCAACACGTACGAGAACACCTTATATGTGAATACGTTGTTCGACTTCCTTGAATACCAACCCGGTATCGTTTCTCCTCCAAAACCGCAGCCAATAGAACTACCCATGAACGTCGATGGACTCGATATAGAGTTTCGCGATGTCAGTTTCACCTATCCGGGAAAAGATCCCGGCACACACACTGCATTGAAGCATGCCAGTTTCACCATTCATGCAGGCGAGGCAGTTGCCCTGGTTGGACGTAATGGCGCAGGCAAGACGACCCTGGTGAAGCTGCTTACCCGGCTCTACGATCCAGATGATGGAGAGATTTTCATTGGCGGTCGCAATATTAAAGAGTACAACTTGAAGGAACTGCGCGAACAAGTTGGCGTCATCTTCCAGGATTACGTGAATTACTATATGACTGCACAGGAGAACATAGGGGTAGGGCGAGTTGAGCATATTGAGCAAAGGGATTTGGTGATGAGTGCTGCAAGCAAAAGTGGAGCTAGTGCGGTAATTGAAAAACTCCCTAACGGTTACGATACTATGCTTGGACGCTGGTTTAAAGACCTCAAGGATAGCACTCAACTGAGCGGTGGTGAGTGGCAAAAGATCGCACTGGCAAGAGCTTTCATGCGTGATGCTCGTATTCTTGTGCTGGACGAACCGACCAGCGCGCTCGATGCTCAGGCCGAATACGAAGTATTCACGAAGTTCCGCGAGCTAACCAGAGGGAAAACCGCCGTTTTCATCAGTCACCGCTTTAGCACGGTGCGCCTGGCAGATCGCATTTTCGTGATCGAGAACGGGAGCATTATCGAGAGCGGATCGCACGAAGAGCTTATAGCGTTAGACGGGCGCTATGCCGAATTATTCAATTTGCAGGCCGAAGCATATCGATGAGTATCCCAGTTTCTCGTCAACCAGGAAGTGTCATTCTGAGCGGCAGCGAAGAATCTCATACGCCATGTCACGAGATTCTTCGCTGCCGCTCAGAATGACAAGAAAGAACAATTCTTTCTATTGAAGCCTTGCCTTGGAACTCTCATCGGAACAAGCTACTCCAGGGTGATTTAAAAGTCCCAAAAGAGCAACGAACGAGCCATTTCTTGCTAGAATGAGCAAAACACTCATCAACTCACAAAGCGAGGAATGACTCTGTATGAACTATACGACGTTGGAAGCAGCAATGGAACAGGCGGGACTCCCTGTGGAGGTGGATGAGTTCTCGGTGTATCAAGCCTTTGAACAGATTCGGGATGGCCGACACAAGCGAGGGGTACGCTACAGCAGCGCCTTGATCTTGACCTTGATCGTGTTGGCCCGCATTGGCGGGGATGACGAGCTTGGCGGGGATAGCCGAGTGGGTACGATTGCGCGCGGGGTGGTTGAACCAGGCCCTGCCCAATCCGTATCAGAGCTTTCCCTGCGCAGCGACCTACAGCAATGTCTTACGAGCTGTGGATGCCCAGCACGTTAGACAGGTGCTCAACGATTTACTGACGCGTGTGGGAACGATGAGGCGCGAACGGGAGCAGGTACGTTCGGGGGCAGAAGCAGTCGATGAGGAGGTGCAGGACCATGTCGCGCTCGATGGCAAGACGCTGCGCGGCACCTTAGGACATCTGGCGGCTGATCAGCAGCAGATGCATCAACTGACGCTCTATGACACGCAGAGTGGCGTCTTACTCAAAGAGCAGGTGACGGGGAAGAAGCAGAATGAACTCTCGCTTGTGTCGCAGTTTCTCACCCCGGTGCTGGTGAAAGGACGCATCATCTCGGCTGATGCCATGCATACCCAGCATGCCTTCTGTTTCACGGTCACCCGCTGGGAGGGAGTGTACCTGCTCATCGCCAAGGACAATCAACCCACGCTGGCCGACGACCTGCGCCTCTTTTGGAGCCGAGCCGCCTGTGGACTGCCGGGACTGGCGCACCGCACGCACGGTTGATAAAGGGCATGGACGGCTGGAAATCCGCGAAGTGGTGGCCAGTACTGAACTCAACGCGTTTCTGGCAGGACAATGGGCCGGGGTCGCCCAGGTGTTTCGCGTAACACGCACCGTGTATGAGAAAGGCCAGATGCGTCGGGAGGTCGTGTACGGCATCACCA
>Ga0187780_10004865_pt1 | contig 10053 bp, 11 predicted proteins | sample 1015_Q2_SP10_20__FD_132429 | JGI IMG/M metagenome (GOLD analysis project Ga0187780, IMG submission 132429) | Tropical peat soil microbial communities from peatlands in Department of Meta, Colombia - 1015_Q2_SP10_20_MG | ecosystem: Environmental > Terrestrial > Soil > Wetlands > Peat | place...
AAACCGGTCAATGTCATGGGCATGACCAAGGCAATCCAGGAGCGCGTGTTCATTGCGGCGAACGTGCTGAATCCGAGGACCAGATTCATTTGCGTCCGTTATGGGAACGTTTTGGCCTCGCGCGGCTCGGTCATACCCCTATTCCTGGATCAAATCCGAAATGGCGGCCCCGTTACTCTCACCGTTCCTCATATGACGCGTTTCCTGCTCAGCCTGAATCAAGCGGTCGACACGGTGTTCGCAGCGATCCGCGAGGCGAAACGGGGCGAGACCTATGTACCGGACGCGCCGTCCGCAACCGTGGTCAACATCGCAAAGGCGCTGATAGGCGATCGCGGTATACAGACCAAAGTCATCGGGATCCGTCCCGGCGAGAAGATGCACGAGATCATGGTGTCGGAGGAGGAAGCCAATCACTGTGTCAAGCGAGGCGCTTACTACGCCATCCTTCCAATGCTGCCTGAGCTGGCCGATGCGACCGCCAGCGAAGCGACCGCCCTCGCGAAAGAGTTCAGCTCCGCTGACAACGTGCTGGGCTTCGGGGGAACGTTGGACCTAATGACGCAGAATAGGCTACTTCCGGACGATATGCCGGAGCTGGATACCGGACACGAGTTGCTGCGGTAACGAGCCGGAAGATCGACGGGATCACCTGTGAAAGTCTTGACAATAGCGGGCACGCGGCCTGAGATCATCAAGTTGAGCCGCGTCATTGCCGAGCTGGACCAGCATACCGACCACATTCTGGTCCACACCGGGCAGAACTACGACTACCAGCTCAATCAAGTGTTCTTTGATCAGCTGCGGATCCGCGCGCCAGACCATTTCCTTGAGGCAGCAGGTGCTACTCCGGCCGAGACAATCGGCAACGTCATCGTGCGCTCGGACCTCATCATGGAACGAGAGCGGCCCGACGCCGTCCTCTTGCTGGGCGATACGAACTCGTGCTTGTCCGCGATCTCTGCGAAGCGGCGCAAGATTCCGGTGTTTCATATGGAAGCCGGCAATCGGTGTTTCGACGATCGGGTCCCCGAAGAGATCAACAGGCGGATCGTGGACCACGTGAGCGACGTCAATCTCGCGTATACAGAGCATGCTCGCCGCTATCTGCTGCGCGAAGGAATGCGGCCGGAGACCGTGATCAAGACTGGATCTCCGATGAAGGAGGTGCTGAATCACTACCGGTCCGGGATCGATGCCTCTGGCGTGTTGTCGGATCTGGATCTCACGCCGAACCAGTTCTTTCTGGTGAGCGCTCATCGCGAAGAGAACGTAGACAGCGATGAGAACTTCGGAGACTTCATTGCCACATTGCATGCAATCCGCGAGCGCTATGGTTTGGAGCTCGTCGTCTCGACCCATCCTCGCACCCGCAACCGGCTCGAGGCCCTGAGCATAGCGGCGGTAGAAGGGGTCCGGTTTCTGCTTCCGCTAGGCTTCCTCGACTACGTGAAGCTGGAACAACACGCACGGTGCGTCATCTCGGACAGCGGGACGATTACAGAGGAATCGTCGATCCTGGGGTTCCCCGCAGTCACCATCCGGCAAGCGCATGAGCGACCGGAAGGTATGGATGCGGGGACCTTGATCATGTGCGGCCTAAAGCCCGCGCGCGTTCTGGAGGCCATCGACACGACCACTGCGCAGCACGACGCCGGCGTGCGCCCGCAGTTGGTGCCCGACTACGATGTGGACAACGTGTCCGCCAAGATAGTGCGTATTATTTTGAGCTACGCGGACTACGTGAATCGGGTCGTTTGGTTCCAGTAGCAGCATCGCTACGCCCGGCCCCTGGGCTGGTAGCCGCCTGGCTCCTTTGCCCTATCGGGCCCGCTTAGACCGCTTTCCACTTGATTTTGCCCGCATTTGAAGGTCTAATGCGGAAGGTGTTCAATCATTGAACACCACCATGCTGACCGACGAATACCGTTACCGCATTCTCAAGCTTCTGGAAAGTAATCCCGGCGCAAGCCAGCGCGACATCGCTCGCGAGCTGGGAATCAGTCTTGGGCGGGTCAACTACTGCTTGCAGGCTCTCGTGGAAAGAGGTCTTGTGAAGGCCAACAACTTCCGCAACAGCGACCGCAAGCGCGCTTACCTCTACTTGCTCACGCCGAAAGGCATACAAGAGAAAGCAAAAGTCACCGTCCGGTTTCTGAAGATCAAGCTCGATGAATATGAGAGTCTGAAGCGAGAGGTGGCGCAGCTGCAACGCGAGGCGGGCAAATTGGATCCACCGGGACAAGTGAGGAATGGCAAGTAGGTGATGTTAGAGACACCCCCGACCAAGGAAATTGCCAGATGAAAATTCTCGTAACGGGAGCTTGCGGGTACAAAGGAACAGTCCTCGTTCCCAAGCTCTTGTCCGCCGGTCACAAGGTGGAGGCGATCGATACCATGTGGTTCGGAAACTACCTTAAACCGCACGACAGGTTAGCGGTCAGGAAAGTTGACGTAAGAGATGTCGACCAGATAAACCTGGCTGGAATCGACGCCATCATTCACCTCTCATCAATTGCCAATGATCCGTGTGGTGACCTTGACCCAAAGCTGACTTGGGAAGTGAGCGCGCTGGCGACGATGCAACTAGCCGACAAGGCAGTCCGGCATGGCGTGACCCGGTTCATTTTCGCTTCTTCGGGCAGCGTCTACGGAGTCAAGGAAGAAGCGCAGGTTACAGAAGATCTGGAGCTAAAGCCGATCTCCGAGTACAACAAGACCAAGATGGTTTCGGAACGCGTTGTGCTCAGCTACGGAGCCGAGATGGTGGTGCAGGTTATCCGGCCGGCAACGGTGTGCGGTTATTCCCCACGCATGCGCCTAGACGTCTCGGTAAACATGCTAACGATGCAAGCTCTTACCAAGGGAAGGATCACCGTGTTTGGCGGTGCGCAGACGCGCCCCAACATCCACATAGACGACATCACCGACATCTATCTGTACATGCTCGACCATCCCGAATGTAAGGGCGTGTTTAACGCCGGTTTCGAGAACATCTCGATCATGGATATTGCTCGTCGCGTCACGCACCACGTGCCTGCCGAAGTCGTGGTAACGGAATCCAACGACCCTCGGTCTTACCGTGTGAATTCGGACAAGCTTCTCGCCACTGGATATCGGCCCAAAAAGACGGTGGAGAACGCAATCCAGGACATCATCGAAAGATATCGCTCCGGTGAGCTGAAGGACGAAGAGCGGTATTACAACCTGAAATGGATGCAGCGCGAGGTACTGAAGTGAACGAACTTAAACCGGGTCCTGCTGCATTTGCAGGAGACTATGCACGCCGGCTGGTGTCGGTGCTGAGCAGGCAGGATTGGACGAACGTCGGCCGTCTAGCAGAGGAGCTACTCGACTGCAGGGACAGCGGGCGGCAGGTATTCCTATGCGGCAACGGCGGCAGCGCCGGTAACGCCATGCATATGGCCAACGATTTTCTGTATGGGATAACCAAGTCCTTGGGCGCGGGCTTGCGGGTAACAGCCCTTCCGGCAAATTCATCGCTAATTACATGTCTTGCCAACGATCTGGGTTACGACTCGGTTTTCTCTGCGCAGCTCGCTGTGCTGGCGCAGCAGGGGGATGTCCTGATCGCGCTGTCGGGCAGTGGGAACTCACCGAACATTCTCAAGGCGTTGGACCAGGCGAAGTCGATGAAAGTGCGGACTTACGCGATTCTTGGGTATTCCGGCGGCAAAGCGAAAGCGGCCGCCGACGTGCCGATCCATTTCGCCGTGGACGACATGCAACTGGCCGAGGATCTACAACTCGTTGTGGGTCATATGATCATGCAATGGCTTTACCAGCGCAGAGTCAAACAGGATTAACTCCTTGGCATCGACAGAGACTTTTCTGATCGTCGGCAGCAATTCTTTTTCCGGCGCAAGCTTGGTTGATCACGTTCTAAGAAGCGGATCGAGAGTGATCGGTGTTAGCCGGTCGGCGGAGCCACATTCCGTCTTCTTGCCCTATCGATGGCATGACCGGTCAGACCGCTTCCAGTTCCGTCGGCTGGATTTAAACCATGATCTCGAAGAAATAATGGGTCTGGTTCAATCCGAACAGCCCGACTATGTGGTCAATTTCGCGGCACAGAGCATGGTCGCAGAGAGTTGGAGGAATCCGGATCACTGGTTCATGACCAATGTAGTGTCGACGGTGCGGTTTCACGATCGCCTCCGTGAATGCGCGTTTCTCAAAAGGTATGTTCATGTCACCACGCCGGAGGTATACGGAAGCACTGGCGGCCTTATCAAGGAGGATGCTCAGTTCAACCCGAGCACACCTTATGCCGTATCGCGCGCAGCCGCGGACATGAGTCTTCGAACTTTTCATCAGGCCTACAACTTTCCTGTCGTGTTTACCCGAGCGGCGAACGTGTATGGTCCGGGTCAGCAGCTCTACCGGATTGTTCCGAGAACTATTCTTTTCATTTTGACCGGAAGGAAACTCCAACTCCACGGGGGTGGATATTCCCGGCGATCTTTCATTCATGCGAACGACGTTTCAACTGCTACGCTGAGTATTGCCAGGGAAGGACGGTCCGGCGATACCTACCATATCTCCACCGATGAGGTCGTCAGTATTCGCGAACTCGTTGAGAGAATTTGTCGGAAGCTGGATGTCGACTTCCATGCCCACGTAGAGGTCGTGGGCGAGCGTCTCGGGAAGGACGCGGCATACACACTCGACAGTGGCAAGCTGCGACAGACCCTCGGTTGGAAAGACCGGGTCTCGCTCGATACGGGATTGGATGAATGTATTCGCTGGGTGAAGTCAAACCTGGAAGAACTGAAACGGCAACCATTTGACTACCTTCACAAACCGTGACGCTGGGTACATGAGAGAAGGCCGAAATTGAAGATAGACGAGTTGCAGAATATTGCGCGTGCAGTTCGTGCCCGCACCATTTCCACTTCACACCTGACGCAAACACCGCATCTCGGCTCGTGCCTGTCGTGCGTAGATATCCTCGTTGCCGCCTACTTCCACAGCCTGCGCATCGAACCGCAAAATCCGCTGGACCCGGATCGCGACCGCTTCATTCTAAGCAAGGGACATGGTGCGGCGGCACTTTTTCAGGTCCTGGCGCTCCGAGGCTTTTATCCGGAGTCGATGCTCGATTCCTATGGTCAAGACGGGGGGATCTTCGCAGAGCATCCTCCCGCTCCCGGCCACTTGTCGGGGATAGAGGCGGCAACTGGATCATTGGGACATGGCCTGCCAATGGGGCTGGGTATGGCACTGGCCGGACGGATCCAAGGAAGGCGCTACAAGGTAGTCGCGTTGCTCAGCGACGGTGAATGCAACGAAGGTTCAGTATGGGAAGCCGCCATGATGGCGGCGGCACAGCGTGTCGACAACCTCCTCGTCATTGTCGACTTCAATAAGTGGCAGGCAACAGGAAGAAGCGAGGAGACCCTCGGCACAGACTCTCTGGCGGGCAAGTGGAGCGCATTCGGCTGGGAAACGTATGAAATGGACGGCAACGATATCGGGCAATCCATCGAAGCCATGTCGAGGATTCCAAGCAAGAACGGGAAGCCTGTCGCCGTTGTCGCGCACACCGTGAAGGGCAAAGGCGTGTCGTTCATGGAAGACGACAACAACTGGCACTATCGGATTCCCACGGCGGAAGAAGTCACCGCGGCCTGCAAGGAACTGGGGGTGGTGGCGTGAGGAACGCGTTTGCAGACGAGATTACCAAGCTGGGGATGGCTGACCCGCGTGTCGTCCTTCTAAGCGGGGATATCGGGAACAAACTGTTCGACAAGTTCAAGCAGAACAACCAGGGCCGTTTTTTCAACTGTGGAGTGGCTGAGGCCAACATGATGGGCGTCGCGGCGGGCATGGCGCTGTCCGGTCTGCGTCCAGTGATCTACACGATAACTCCTTTCACGACGACGCGGTGCTACGAGCAGATCCGTGTCGACGCGTGTTACCACGAGGCGCCAGTGGTCATCGTCGGCACTGGCGCCGGACTCGCGTATGCCGAGCTTGGGCCGACGCATCACTCTTGCGAGGACTTGGCAATTCTGAGGGTGCTTCCAAACATCACGGTACTGGCCCCGGCCGACGAGATAGAGCTTCGCCTTTGCCTGCGGGCGGCGCTTGCCCTCCCCGGCCCTGTATACATGCGCATCGGCAAGAAGGGCGAGCCGGTTGTGCACAACAAGGATGTCGTCCTCGAGATCGGGCGTTCGATCACGGTGAGGAGCGGCTCGGACGTGTGTTTCATCAGTACCGGTACCATGCTTCCCGTCGTCATAAGCGCCGCTCAGGCGCTAGTCACAAAGGGGGTGACGGCCCGGGTAGAGAGTTTTCATACCGTCAAACCTCTGGACCGAAACACCTTAGCCGATGTGTTCTCGCGCTATCCGATTGTGGCGGTAGTGGAAGAACACAGCCGCCTCGGGGGTTTGGGCGGCAGCATCGCCGAATGGCTCGCCCAACAACGAGGTATGTCGGGAAAGCTGATTGCGTTCGGGACAGACGACGAATTCATGCATGAGATCGGATCCCAGGCTTACGCTCGCGAAAGGTACGGCCTGACGGCCGAAAACATGGCCGGGCGGGTTCTCCTCGCTTTGGGCAGAACTTCCAGTTAGGGCAGGCGTCGGCGGGAAGATGCTCATCGGACTGGACTTCGACAATACGATCGTGAGCTATGACGGGCTGTTTCACCAAGTAGCACTGGAAAAATCACTAATTCCAGCTGACGTCCCTCAGTCGAAGCTGGCGGTCAGGGATTACTTGCGCGGCGTGGGGAAGGAGGACGCGTGGACTGAAATGCAGGGCTACGTCTACGGAGCGAGAATGGTTGACGCCGCCCCATACCCTGGCGCAATCGAGTTCATGCGTCTTGCAAGGCAGGGCGGGATATCGCTGGCCATCGTAAGTCACAAGACCAGGTATCCGTTTCTGGGCCCTCGGTATGACCTGCATGAAGCTGCGCGCTCCTGGGTGAAGAGCCAGCTGGCGGCCCAGGACCTGATCGATCCAGGTCAGGTTTTTTTTGAGCTGACCAAGGATGACAAGATTCGCCGTGTCGCCGGGATAGGGTGTGACTATTTTGTCGACGATTTGCCGGAAATTCTGATGGCTCCCACCTTTCCCAGAAAAACCGCGACCGTTCTGTTCGACCCCGAGCGCGCCCACAGGAAGGAAAAAGTAGGTGCCAGGTTTGAATCCTGGCAAGACATTGCACAGCACTTTGAGGCGATATGGAAGACCTGCAGGTGAAGGCCGCCATCGTCAAGTTGCTTTCCGAGGCCGGTCTTGGCGCGGGGGACATTGCGATCGAAGCAGCGGGTGCGGGAGGCAACAACCGCGTTTTCGCAGTTCATGCGCGAGGGGCAAAATACCTCGCCAAAGTCTACTTCAGCCATCCCACGGACAAGCGCGACCGTCTGGGTACTGAATATGCGTTTCTCTCCTACGCCTGGAACATCGGTTTGCGTTGTGTGCCCAGGCCGATTTCCCGCAATGCCGAACACAGCATCGGTCTATTTGAGTTTATCGACGGCAGAAAATTGACCTCTTCAGAACTTGAGGACGGGCATTTGCATCAGGCCGTTAGTTTTTTTCGCGCGCTGAACGCCCGGACGGCTCGTGAGCTGGCGCTTATGCTGCCTGATGCATCCGAGGCTTGCTTCAGTGTGGCGCAGCACCTTGCACTCGTGGATCGTCGGCTCGATCTGCTTCGCGAGCTTCCCGTAGATTCTCCGGTCGATCGCGGAGCACTCTCCTTCACCGCGGAGCTCGAGGAGCAGTGGCGAAAGGTGAAGCAGACCATCTCGCGACACATCGGTCATGACGGGATCCATGCCACGTTAAGCGTCGCAGATCGCTGCATATCCCCTTCGGACTTCGGCTTTCACAACGCGCTGATGCGCAACTCTGGGGAGATCTGCTTTCTCGATTTCGAGTATGCGGGATGGGATGATCCGGCAAAAGCCGTTGGCGACTTCTTTTGTCAGCCGGGAGTCCCGGTTTCATTCGATCACTTCGAGCCGTATCTGGCGCAAGTCGTGGGCTACTCGCCGAACGCGAGCGTGCTGGCGGAACGCGTACGCAGGCTTTTGCCGGTGTTTCAGATAAAGTGGTGCTGCATCATGCTCAACGAGTTCTTGCCGGAGGCTGCGCAGCGGCGCCGCTTCGCCAATCCCACAGCGGAGTCGGAGGTGAGAAAACGTTTGCAACTGGAAAAGACACAGCAATTTTTCAGTTCCACTACGAACCAGCCATGGCCTACATAGATTTTCTAACCGCCGTGCACAACAGCACCAAACGAGACTACCTGGGCCGGGTGAACGATCCTGAATACCCCAAGGCAAAAGCGGCTGCGTTGGCAAAGAAGTGGGGGCGTGACTACTGGGATGGCGACCGCCGGATCAACTACGGGGGCTACCGCTACATGCCGGGTCGCTGTGAGAAGGTTGCCAGAGCCATGGTCGAACATTACGGCATCAAGCCTGGCGACAAGATCCTCGACGTGGGCTGCGGCAAGGGGTTTCTGCTCTATGACTTCACCCTGGTCGTCCCAGGTGTTGAGGTGTACGGAATTGACGTCTCCGAGTACGCCATCACGCATGCGAAAGAGGAGGTCAAAGACCGCCTCCGTGTCGGCAACGCCGAGGCGCTGCCTTTCGCCAACGGGCAATTCGATCTTGTTTACTCGATCAACACTTTGCACAATTTGCATAACTACGATCTGGACAAAGCGCTGCGCGAGATCCAGCGGGTGGGCGGGAAGCACGCTTACATCTGCGTAGAGTCCTACCGGAACGAAGTCGAGAAGGCTAACCTTCTCTACTGGCAGGTAACCTGCGAGGCGTTTTGCACGCCAGAGGAGTGGGCGTGGTGGTTCAGGCAAACCGGATACACCGGCGACCACTCATTCATCTACTTCGAGTGACCAGAGAGTGCAACTCCCGAAAAGCATGCAGGCGGCAATCCTGGTTAAGCAGAACCAGCCGCTGGTTGTTGACCAGATAGAGTTGCCGCGGACGCTCGATATTGGGCAGGTCCTGGTAAAGCTCCACTACAGCGGGATCTGTGGATCTCAACTGGGTGAAATTGACGGCACCAAAGGCGAAGACAAATACCTGCCGCATCTGTTGGGTCATGAAGGTTCGGGGACGGTGCTCGCAACTGGACCCGGTGTCCGTTATGTCGAGCCCAAGGACAAGGTGGTTCTGCATTGGCGAAAAGGTCTTGGAATCGAGTCTCAGCCACCGGCCTACGCCTGGAGGGGCCGGCAGATCAATGCTGGCTGGATTACTACGTTCAACGAATACGCCATCGTTTCAGAGAACCGTCTGACGCGCATTCCGCCCGACAGCGACATGGAGGTGGCTGCGCTGTTCGGGTGTGCCGTAACGACTGGCTTCGGTGTCGTCCAAAACAACGCCAAGCTGAGGATCGGGGAATCGGTCGTTGTCTTCGGTGCCGGCGGCGTCGGACTGAGTATTGTTCAGGCCGCAGCGCTGGTCACTGCGTATCCGATAGTAGCCGTCGATCTCTACGATAACCGCCTCGAACTGGCGAAGCAAATGGGAGCGACCCATATCGTGAACGCGGGGCATGAGAACGCCGCCGCTCGGATTCGCGAACTCATCGGCCCGGGAGGACTGGACGCGTTTATAGACAACACCGGCTTGCCTGAGATCATCCGGATGGGCTTCGACCTGACGGGGACAAAGGGGCGTGTGACGCTCGTCGGCGTGCCCAAAAAGGGTAACGAGGTTTCGATTTATTCGCTGCCATTGCATTTCGGAAAAAGCCTGTCTGGCTCGCATGGCGGCGAAACCATCCCCGAGCAAGACATCCCGCGCTATCACGCCTTGTACAAGGCGGGTCGAATCAAGTTACGCGAGCTCGTTACCAATCGCTACAACCTGAACGAGCTAAATGATGCCATCGCCGGGATGCGCAGCGGCGAGGTTGCGGGGCGCTGCTTGATCGCGCTGTAGCCGGTGCCTATATGAAAAGCACGAAGGTATCCGCGAGCCCAAATGCGGGCACGGCTTTCAACCACGAGAATGCACTTAC
>Ga0187780_10004866_pt1 | contig 10052 bp, 5 predicted proteins | sample 1015_Q2_SP10_20__FD_132429 | JGI IMG/M metagenome (GOLD analysis project Ga0187780, IMG submission 132429) | Tropical peat soil microbial communities from peatlands in Department of Meta, Colombia - 1015_Q2_SP10_20_MG | ecosystem: Environmental > Terrestrial > Soil > Wetlands > Peat | place...
AAGAGCGCGCAGCAAATGATCACTACTGCGAGCGACCTGAAAGACGCCGGCATCGAAGTCCCGTTGCTCGTCGGGGGCGCCGCACTCTCCGCCAAATTCACGCAGACTAAAATTGCCCCTAGCTACGGCAAAGCTGTCTGCTATGCGAAAGACGCCATGACCGGGCTTCGGCTGATGAATGAGTTGATGGATCCGGGCACGCGGGAAACGGTATTGCACGCGCACACCCCTTCGGGTGATGGCTGTGAGATTTCCACGACCGCGAGGGTTGCCGACGTTCCCAAAGTCCCGAGGTCACCTCGTGTTCGCGTGGACCTGCCCATTCCGCCAGCGCCTTATCTGGACCGTAGAGTCCGCCTCGTACCCGACCTTGGCGAAATCTGGTCGTATATCAATCCCTACATGCTTTACGGGCGGCACCTTGGCTTTCGCGGCGATTTTGAAAAGCGTCTTGCCGATCGCGACCCGCAAGCCCTCCAACTCTTCGAAAGCGTGGAAGAGGTAAAGAAGGAAGCCACGTCCTTCATGAAGATCCGCGCCGTCTGGCAGTTTTTCGAGGCCGAGCCGCTGGGAGAAACGCTCCATCTTTTTGCCCCGGGCTCGAAAATCCCCCTCCATGCTTTCCGATTCACACGCCAGCGTCAGGGTGATTTTCTCTGCCTGAGCGATTATGTTCTGCCCCCTCAAAACGGCCAGCGCGATCATCTTGCCCTTTTCGTGGCCACCGCCGGCGAAAGCATTCGCGCACGTGCCGAAAAAGCAAAAAACGGCGGCTACTACTTCCTCAGCCACGGTTTGCAAGCTCTCGCCATTGAAACCGCAGAAGCTTGCGCCGAATGGCTGCACCGCCGCATCCGTGAGGATTGGGGTTTCCCTGATCCTTTGCAAATGACCATGCAGGAACGATTCACCTCCCGCTATCGCGGCAAGCGCTACAGCTTTGGCTATCCGGCTTGCCCCAATCTCGAAGACCAGGCCGGGATCTGGAAACTCCTGAGGCCCGAGGAGATAGGGGTCCAGCTCACCGAAGGGTTCATGATGGATCCCGAGGCCAGCGTCAGCGCCCTTGTGTTTCACCATCCGGACTGCACGTATTTTTCAGTGGGAGAAGCAGAGGATCGATGAGGGTGCTTCTGAACGGGCTGCTCAGTTATCCTCTTCGGCCATCCACCTTCCTATTAGCGGATTGACCTTGCTGAGCATTTATCTGCGGACGCGCGAGCGGAGCTGCATGTTATCCTCGATGGAAAGCGAGAGGTTCCTCGCTGCTACTTTGTTGTGCCGGAGCACCCTGCAACTGACAGCTTCTTGAGAACATGAACCGTTTCAGCAAGATCATTTTCCTTTGGCTGTTTCTCTCCGCGCAGCTCCTGATCATTCAGGAAGTCGCTCAAGCGCAGCGTGCGCGCGGCGAGCTCCGCATTGAAGTCCACGATCCCCAGGGGGCCGCGCTTACTCCCCTCGCCGAATTAGTCAGCGACGCCAACCAGTTTCGCCGTGCATTTCAGATCAACGCGGACGGCCGCTACGTTCTCCAAGATTTGCCCTTCGGCATCTACCATCTCACTCTTTCTGCCAAAGGATTCGCTGCCTGGAGCGATCTCGTCGAAGTTTCTTCCGAAGTTCCAGTACGCCTGTCCGTAACCATGGGCGTCGCTCCCGTCAGCACTCGCGTGGAAGTCAGCGATTCGGACACGCTTGTCGATCCTTCCAGCACTAGCTCGCAATATTTTCTCGGCCACCAATCCCTTGCCGAAAATCTCGCTGCGCAGCCCGGGCGCGATCTCTCCGACCTTGTCGACGATTTGCCAGGCTGGCTCTACGAATCCAACGGGGTCCTCCATCCCCGCGGCTCAGAATATGACGTGCAATACGTCGTCGATGGCCTGCCTCTCACGCAGAACCGCTCCCCGGCCTTCGCGCCTGCATTTGATTCTTCCGAAGTCGAATCCCTGCGGGTCCTGACTGCGGGCTTCCCTCCCGAGTACGGAAGGAAACTGGGAGGCGTCGTCGAAGTCACCACCGAAAAAGATATTCCCTCCGGGCTTCGCGGCCAATTCGACGCGAGCGGCGGAAGCTTTTCCGCGGCGAACGGTTCGGGGGCACTTACCTATGCCTTCGGCAAGAACCGTTTCACTTTCACGGGAGATGGCTTTCATACCGATCGCTACCTCGATCCCCCCGTGCTCGATAATTTTACGAATGCCGCTAATGCCTCCGGCTTCTCCTCGTCTTACGAGCGGGATTTTTCCGATCGCGACCGCCTCCGCCTCACGTTTTCGCATCGCGAAGTCCGCTTTCTCGTCCCGAATTATCTCGTCCAAGAGCAGGTCGGACAGCGGCAAGACGCCGCCAATACCGAATCTGCCGGCGAGGTCTTTTTTCAGCACACGATTTCTCCGGAGCTGTTTCTGTCCTTTTCCGGCAGCGTGCGCGATTCGAGCTTTAGGCTCCAGTCGAACCCGTCTTCCACTCCTGTAATCGTTTTTCAGAATCGCGGCTACCGCGAAGGGTACGCACGAGGAGATCTGGCCGGCCATCATCATCGCCACAGTTGGAAAGCTGGCGTCGACGGAATCTTCAACCTCGTGCAAGAACATCTGCAGTACACCATCACTGATCCCACTCAGTTTGATCCCGGCACACTGCAGCAGTTCCAATTCTCTGACCGCCGCTGGGACATCGAACCTTCCGCTTACGTTCAGGACCAGATCCGCCTCGGCAGTTCCAACGTCAGCTTCGGCCTCCGCTACGATCACTATGGTTTTGTCGTTCACGAAAACGGCTGGAGCCCTCGTCTCGGCCTCTCTCATTTCTTCCCGGCTCTGAATCTCCTTCTTCATGCCTCCTACGACCGCGTGTTCCAAACACCGGCCGTCGAAAATCTTCTTCTCGCCAGTTCACCACAAGTCCAGTCCCTTGAGCCCACAGTACTTCGCCTTCCAGTGCAGCCCGCACGCGCCAACTACTATGAAGTCGGCGTCACCAAAGCCTTCGCCGGCAAGGTGCGTCTCGATGCAAACATTTTCCGCCGCGATTTTCGCAATTATTCCGATGATGACGTCTTGCTGGACACCGGGGTCAGCTTTCCCATCGCCTTTTCGCAAGCGCGCATTATCGGGGAAGAATTGCGCCTCGAAGTGCCCCACTGGGGCCGCTTCTCAGGTTATTTGAGCTATGCCAATCAATCCGGCCTCGGCCAGGGCCCCATCACCGGCGGTCTCTTTCTCGGCAGTGAAGCCCTGAGCGGCCTCACCGATACAACCAAGTTCGCTGTTTCACAAGACCAGCGCAACACCGCCCGCGCACGCGTCCGCTTCCAAGCCGCCTCGCGTTTCTGGCTTGCCGCTGGCGCCCAGTACGGTAGCGGCTTGCCCTCGGAGTTGTCTGGAGAATCCACATCGGTTCTGCTGGCGGAATTTGGCACAGCGGTTCTCCAGCAAATAAATCTTTCGCGAGGTCGCGTTCACCCCAATTTTTCCTTAGACGCCGCGGCGGGCGTGGACGCTTACCGCAAAGAGCAGTACAGCATTTCCTTTCAAATCGTCGCGGCCAATCTCGCGGACCGTCTGAACGTCATCAACTTCGCGAGCCTATTTTCCGGCACTGGCATCGCCACACGCCGTTCGGCCTCCGCTCGCCTCAAACTGGCTTTTTGATTGGTAACGATACCTCGCGGGAAGATAGATGACAGGTCGGAGACGTTGGCCACTGCGCCGCCTTGAAGGCACCTCATGATCTCGGTAGGTCTGAACGACGCGGTGGGAATCCTACCTTCAATTTGAATCTTTCGCGGGGTGTCGAATTTTCACCCCTTGCATGCTGCCTGGGCAACAATGTAAGAATCAGGCATGTGCCTACATGAAGAAGGAGCATTCACAATGAAGCGTTCTCCGTCGAACTTCTTTCTTGCGGTCGCTTCGTACATTGCGTTCTGCCTCAGCCCTTTCTCGATTGCTCCCCTGCTGGCAAGGCCGCAGCAAGCTGTCTTTCACCCCCCAGAAAATCTCGTGGTCGATGGTCTTCCGCAGATTCCGAGGACGCTGGTCGTCTCCGCGGGAGCTTACAACACGTTTCGTGCTGCGACATTTGCTGACTGGCATCCCACCAAGCGGCAGATGCTAGTCAGTACGCGGTTTGCCGATACTCCCCAACTGCATCTCGTCATCATGCCGGGAGGAGCGCGGCAGCAACTCACATTCTTCCCCGATGGCGTCACTGCGGCCCGTTTTGAACCCGGTGACGGTGACTCCATCGCCTTCATGAAAGATACTGACGGGGATGAATGGTATCAGCTGTATCGCTACGAAATGGCAACGGGCAGAATCCGGCTCCTGACCGACGGGAAGTCTCGCAATATTCTCGGACCTTGGTCTTCGAAAGGAGATCGCATCGCTTACACCTCCACGAGGCGCACCGGAAGAGACACCGACCTGTGGACCACCAACCCGGAAGATCCGCGGACCAACCGTCTCCTCGTGGAACTTGCGGGGGGCGGGTGGCACCCGCTGGATTGGTCGCCGGACGACAATACGATTCTGTTGCTAGAGGAACTGTCGATCAATGAATCCTATCTCTGGTTGGTCGATGTCACGAAAAAACAGAAGACCGCCCTCACTCCCCGGCGCGACGGCGAGAAAGTGTCCTACCGGGATGCGAAATTCAGCCCTGATGGCAGGGGCATTTACGTGATAACGGACAAGGATTCCGAGTTTTACCGGCTGGCATATTTCGATCTTCCTGACGGCCAGCCGAAATATTTGACGAATGGGATTCCGTGGGACGTCGAAGAGTTTGATATCACGCGCGATGGAACGCGAATCGCCTATGTAACCAATGAAGACGGCATAAGCAAATTGCGTGTTCTCGAAGTTAGAAGCGGAGAAGAACTTTCTGTTCCGCAATTGCCCGTAGGGTTAGTTAGCGGACTCCGCTGGCAAAGGAACGGCCAGGAGCTGGGCTTCAGCATAAACACCGCGCGTACTGCCACGGATTGTTTTTCTCTCGATGTCGCAAGCGGCAAACTGGAGCGCTGGACCTTCAGTGAATCAGCCCTGAAAACGGATTTGTTCTCCACCCCAGAGCTGGTGCACTGGAAAAGCTTTGATGGAAAGACGATTTCCGGATTTCTTTACCATCCGCTCGGTAAATTCTGGGGAAAGCGGCCCGTTCTGGTTGTCATCCACGGCGGGCCGGAAGGCCAGTCGCGACCCACTTTTCTCGGGAGGAATAACTATTACCTGAACGAGCTGGGGGTCGCGCTGCTTTATCCGAACGTGCGCGGGTCGACGGGATACGGGAAAACGTTTTCGCAACTAGACAATGGTTTTAAGCGCGAGGATAGTTATAAGGATATTTCTGCGCTCTTTGACTGGATCGCGACCCGATCCGACCTGGACGCGGACCGGATCGCGGTGACTGGCACGAGCTATGGCGGTCACATGACCCTTGCGGTTTCCAGTTTTTACAGCGATCGCATCCGCTGCTCTATCGATGTGGTGGGAATGTCAAACTTGGTGACATTTCTAGAGCATACGGAGGCCTATCGGCGCGATTTGCGTCGTGTGGAGTACGGCGACGAGCGGGATCCAAAGATGCGCGAGTTCTTGGAAAGAATTGCGCCGATGAACAACGTTGCCAAGATAAAGAAGCCCATGTTCGTCGTCGCGGGGAAAAATGACCCACGTGTTCCGGTGACTGAATCCGAGCAGATCGTGGCCGCATTAAAGGAACAGAAGACTCCTGTGTGGTACCTAGTGGCGAGAGACGAGGGTCACGGCTTTCAGAAAAAACCAAATCAGGACTTTCAATTCTACTCCTCGATTCTATTCCTAGAAGACAATCTATTGAAGTAGCGAAGACTTGCCAGCCAAGAATGTGGCATGCAAGTGTGATTGACGACTCGTAGGCAATTTGCATTTATGTTGCCCATTCCGACGCTAGGCTGCGACGGCGTTTGAGCTTCGTGCAGCGGGAGCTTTGGATCAGTCTCATTCCAGCTCGGAACGTACTGGGGACCCTAGTGAGCACGCTGCGGTGGTGGAAAAAGTTTACCCAAAAGGGTCAGGGGGCGAGCGAGAGGAATAATTCCAAAAGCGGGAGAGTAACTGTAATTTATTGAAATATAAGACTTTAAGTGATCTTCACGTGGCCCCCTGATTGCTGCAACAAAGCTAATCACTTTGTAGGCTCGGAATCACCGGAGGGCAGGATGCGATTTCTGCAAAAGATGTTGAGGCGGCTCGGAATTGCCGGGGAACTTTTGTGGTTCTTTTCCACTGGCAAAAGATGGTGGATGCTGCCGATCATGGTAGTCCTGTTTGCGTCCGGAGTTCTCCTGATCCTAGCGCAGAGTTCTGCTATAGCGCCCTTCATCTATACACTATTTTAGGTGGCCTCTTGCCAGAAACCAGTCTGATTCGTCGAATTTGGGAAGGATGGAAACGTGTCGGCCGAAAGATAGGGGACTTTCAGGCCCGCGTCCTCCTGACGTTGATCTATGCGATCGCCTTGCTTCCGTTTGGATTGATCGTTTCCCTGTTTGGCGATCCCTTGCGAACTCGCCGTCCACGGACGAAGTGGTCCGATCACGCAGACCAAAATATGGACCTAAAGTGGGCACGCCGGCAGTGGTGATTGGCCTCGTTTTTCATGCCCAAGGAAGCCCGTGGCACCTCCGAGCGACGCGCAAGGCACAAGCTCATGCGGTTCGAACAGCGATTGAGGCAAGCGCCTCCGGCTATCTAGTCCGGAGGTTCAAGGCTTAGAAGAGGATATATATGTATGTTCTCGGGGTTTCTTGCTACTACCACGACGCGGCCGCAGCGCTGCTTAGGGACGGCCAACTAGTCGCGGCAGCAGAAGAAGAGCGCTTCTCGCGCGTGAAGCACGACTACGGTTTCCCGAAGAATGCGATTCAGTTCTGTCTGGATACTGCCGGCATTCGGGGTGAAGATCTCGACTACGTAGTTTTCTTCGAAAAGCCATTCCGCAAGTTCGACCGCATTCTAATGTCAGTTCTGCAAACGTACCCGAAATCGTGGAAAGTGTTCCGAGAGTCCATGATCACATGGATGATCGACAAGCTCTGGGTGGGCAGCACCCTGGAGAGCGAGTTAGGCGTACCGAAAGAGCGAGTACTGTTCTGTGAACATCACCTTTCCCACGCGGCCAGCGCTTTTCTTTGTTCCCCATTCGACGAGGCCGCAATCCTGACCGTGGACGGGGTAGGCGAATGGACCACCGGCACGTGGGGAACGGGACGCGGCGGCGAAATCAAACTGACCAAACAAACCGAGTTCCCCCATTCCATCGGCTTGCTATACAGCGCCTTTACGGCCTTCTTGGGATTCGAGGTTAATGAAGGGGAATACAAAGTAATGGGCATGGCCCCCTACGGTCAGCCGCGCTATGTCGAAAAGGTTTGGAAGTTGATTCGCTGGAATGATGACGGTTCTTTTTCGCTGAACATGGAGTACTTCAGCTTTCAACACTCGACGGAGGACACTTACAACTCGAAATTTGTCGAATTGTTTGGCGAACCACGGCCGCCAAAGATGTACTTCTACACGAAGGCATCGGGCTTTCCAAAATACTTTGGAGAGCCGCCGGCAAATTTTGAGGAGATGTGTGAGCGGAACCAGTTCTACGCGGACATCGCAGCCAGCATTCAAAAAGTGACGGAAGAACTCCTCCTTGGCATGGCCCGAGAAGTCCACAAGCAAACGGGGCTGAAGAAGCTTTGTATCGCTGGTGGAGTCGGGCTGAACAGCGTCGCAAACGGGCGCATTTTGCGCGAGACGCCGTTTGAGGAGTTGTACATCCAGCCAGCCGCAGGTGACGGAGGTGGAGCGCTTGGCGCCGCGCTGTGGGCGTATAACACATTGCTGGGGAAACCTCGGAACTTCTGCATGTCCCACGCCTACTGGGGGCAAAGTTACGGGGCAGGGGAAATTCAAAGCTTTCTGACGGAAAACCACATCCCGTACCGATTCATCGAAAATGACGACCAGCTTCTGGATGCGACGGTTGACCGCTTGAAAGATGGGAAAGTGATCGGGTGGTTCCAGGGAAAATTCGAATGGGGACCTCGTGCCCTGGGCCACCGGAGCATTCTGGCGGATCCCGGAAATCCTGGGATGAAAGATATTGTAAATACTAAGATCAAATTCCGGGAGCCTTACCGGCCTTTCGCCCCTTCGGTCCTGGCTGAGCGGGCTCAAGATTATTTCGAACTTCCCGAGGCCACTCGCCATTATCCGGCGCGGTATATGCTGTACGTTGTTCCCGTGAAGGAATCGAAGCAGAGCGTCCTGCCGGCGATCACCCACGTGGATGGAACCGGGCGGCTTCAAACCGTGTTCCGCGATCAGAGCCCCCGCTATTACAGCTTGATCGAGAGATTCGGCCAAGCCACCGGTGTGCCCGTGCTTCTAAACACATCGTTCAATCTAAAGGGTGAGCCAATTGTGACCACTCCCGCGAATGCCTTCCACACTTTTTCGGCAAGTGAGATGGACACGCTGGTGCTCGGAAACTTCGTGGTCGATAAGCCATCGAAATAAGGGGTTAGACTCGGACGAGGCTACCAAGGGTAGGGTAGCCATTACTCGGGGGAAACAACCGGCGTAGGCCTCCCAAAAGATCCAGAGTAATAATATCCTTGTGCACTTTGGTCTAATTACCTCTCGGATGTAGGATACTGGTTCGCGATGTTGGACAATCCCAGAAAAATAAGCGGGGGAGTGGAATCCGAGCCTAAGTCGCCAGCCTTTGGCTCATTCGATGCTCTAGCGCTTGCGTCTATTTTTGCGATTGGCGGCTTGCAAGTCCTCCTCCCGCAACATTCCAAGGATTTCTTTTTTGATGATGCTTTTGTTGCGGATTGTGCCCGCTCTCTGCTTCAGCATGGCTTCTACGGGATTGGCGGACGCCCGGAAACCAGCCAGCCGCCGGGAACTGCAGGAATCCTTGCCGCGATTTGCTTCTTTGGCGGGTGCAGCCACATCGTGTACCTGCGGGTTATGGCCGTCTTCGAGACCCTCGGGTTTCTTGCCTGCTATGGCGTTCTGCGCCGTGAGATGCCACGCTTCGCCGCCGCCGCAATTTGCCTTCTCTTGATTTCGTCCCCCATCTGTTTTTCGTTGGCCACGCAGTGGGTGACGCCATGTTTTCCTTATTTCTTTGCGACCATGAGCACACTGCTCGCAGCAGGGAAATTCAAGGAGGCCTCTTCACGTGGTTCGCGAGCGCTTTGGGGAATTGTGCTGATAGTGCTTATCGCAGGGTCGCTCATGCTGGCAACTGCGGCGATTGCACTGCTGGCCGGTATTGTGATGACCACCGCGATCAAGTTCCTTCGCAACCGGCATGAAGGAATCCTCCAAGCGAAAAGATTCGCTGCTGTCCTTCTACTGGGCATAGTTGTACAGGGATGGTGGATGACCCGCAGGCCCGCGCAACTTGAGTGGCAGTTGCCTGGCTATCCCCGGCCCTATCTTCAGCAGCTGAAAGTAAAGAACGGCAATTATCCGGAGTTGGGCCTAGCAGGCCCGCTGGACATCCCCACTCGCGTGGGGAAGAACATGTACGATCATTCCTACCTGCTCAGTCAAACCCTTCTCCGCAAATGGATTGACCCGACTTGGTTTTCCATCCTGATTCTCGGGCCAATTTTGTTGATCCTGCTAGGTTGGGGATATTCGGTGTGGCAAACCGGTGGAAGCCTGCTGGAATGGTACTTCGTCTTGCACGAGGCGATCTATCTGCTGTGGCCCTGGAACCTGGAGTCTCGGTTTTTTCTCCCAGTTGCGCCGTTGGCTTGCCTTTACTTGTGGCGCGGGGCACAAGCTTTGGTCTTCTGGGCAAGCAGCAAGCCGAGGCGGCTAGGTACGTTGTGGCTGCCGCTGTCGGTAATCCTTTTCTCGAGCATCTGGCTTTGGATTCATGGTTCGTGGGGCAACCATCCGCAACTCCGTTTCGGCATTCAACTTGAGATTTCGCTCGCGGTCTGGGTGTTTGCAGTTCTGGGAGCTATTTATATGGTGGCGGCC
>Ga0187780_10004867_pt1 | contig 10050 bp, 9 predicted proteins | sample 1015_Q2_SP10_20__FD_132429 | JGI IMG/M metagenome (GOLD analysis project Ga0187780, IMG submission 132429) | Tropical peat soil microbial communities from peatlands in Department of Meta, Colombia - 1015_Q2_SP10_20_MG | ecosystem: Environmental > Terrestrial > Soil > Wetlands > Peat | place...
ATTCGGATACACCCGGTCGGCGGGCAGCATGGGCGGCTGATCGAGCCCCGTCGCGGCGAAGCGCGCCCATTGCTGCGGATCGCCCCGCCCGAGCACCGAGTCGTGATAGAACGTCATCGACGAGTACACGTTGATGAAGGTGTTGAACCCCTCGTCCATCCAGGCGTACAGGCGCTCGTTCGTTCCCACGATCATCGGGAACCACTGATGGCCCAGCTCGTGCGTGGTGACTGAGAAGAGGGCGCGCCCTCCCGTGCGATCTTCGCAGAACACCAACATCGGATACTCCATCCCGCCCACGGGACCCGCCACGTTGGTGGCGGTGGGATAGGGATAGGGGAACCACTTCTCGGAGTAGTGCTTGATCGTGTGGCGGGCGTACGCGGTCGAGTTTGCCCAGTCGGCGTTCGCTTCCGGGGGGTAGGCGGACTGGATGAGAATGCCCTGCCACCCGGTCGCGTCCCAGATGAAGTTGGGCGCGGCTCCCCAGGCGACGTCCCGCACGTTCTTCGCGCTGAAGTGCCAGGTGAGTGTCGGACTTGCCCCCGCCGGCCGCGTCGTGCCCTGGCCGACCTCCGTCTTCCCGATGATCGCGACGGTCGAGTCGGACTTCATCGCCTGGGCGAGGCGCGCGCGCTCGCCCGCCGTGAGGACTTCGAGCGGATTGAGGAGCGTTCCGGTCGACACCACGACATAGCTCCTCGGCACGGTGAGCTCGATGTCGAAGTCGCCATACTCGAGATAGAACTCACCCTGGCCGAGGTACTGCTCGGTGTTCCAGCCGCGCACGTCATCGTAGACGGCGAGCCGCGGATACCACTGGGCGATCTCGTACAGCCACCCTTCGGGGAAGTGCTCGCGTCCCATGCGGTCCGAGCCGTGCTCGGGGATCGGGAAGGAGTACGCGATCTCGAGCTGCGCGGTGGCCCCGGGGACGAGGGGCCGGTCGAGGTCGAGGCGACCCACTGTCCCGTTCACGACGATCGAAAGCGATGCTCGCCGCGGCGCTCCGCCGGCCCGGGCGGCGAACACCTCACGCACCGTGTCCACGGTGAATCCACCCGCGAACCCTGCCCCCGCGAACCGCGTGTCGGGGGGATTCATCGCGTTTCCGCGGCTGTCCTGGCGGTAGATGTTCTGGTCCAGCTGCAGCCAGACGTAGCGCAATGTGTCGGGCGAGTGATTCGTGTAGCGGATCGTCTCCCGGCCGCTGATCGTCTGCGCCGCCGTGTCGAGTGTCGCCCGAATGGCGTAGTCGGCGCGCTGCTGCCAGTAGCTGGGCCCGGGCATCCCCGACCCGGTGCGGATCAGGTTCGGCGCCGGCAACGCGAGCCGCCGGAAGGGCGACGTGTCGGCCACCTGCGGAGGTAGCGGCGGAAGCGCCTGGGGCGCGGCGGGCATCGGTTGCTGTTGCAGCGTGGCTGCCACGAGGGCGAGCAGGAGCATGGGAATTCCCTCAGGGGGATTGAGTCGGAGGCGCGCCTGTGGTGGCTTCCTCGATGTAGCCGCCGGACACGCCGCCCACTACCATCGCGAGGCCCAACCAGCCGAAAGAGGTAAGCCGCTGTCCGAAGAGCACTAGGGCGAGCAGCGTGGCGACGACAGGCTCGATCGTGGCGGCGACCGCCGTTGGTGCCGCGTCGATTCGCCGGACGCCCGCATAGAACAGAATGTTGGCGAGCAGGACCGTGGCGAGGACGAGCGTGATCAGATACACCCAGCCACCGAGCGTGTACGGTGGAGCGGGTGGGCGCCCGGCGAGTGGGAGCACCACGCCGAGCATGACCGTTCCGCCGATGAGCTGATAGAACAGCACCCTCGCGACCCCGTAGCGCGGGACCGCCCAGCGGGCGAGCACGGTCGTCCCCGCGTAGGACGCCGCCGCGAGCAGGCCGCCCGACACGCCGGCGACGAGACTCGGTGTGGACACACCGGCGAGGCCGGCGCCATGGGAATCTCCGTTCACGGTCAGCGCGGCGCCCGCCATCACCACGAGCGCGAGCAGGAGCCGGATCGGGGTGAGCGATTCCCCGAGCAGGGGTTTGGCGAGCAGCGCGACCATCACGGGAGCGGTGTAGAGCAACGCCGCGGCTCCGGCGACACCCGCGCCGGCAATCCCGAATTGGTACGCGACCTCGAAGAGCGCCGCGAGCGCCCCGCCGAGCACGGCCATGATCAGGAAGCCGCGGCGATCGACGCGGAAGAAGCCCGGCTGGAGCAGGCCGTACGGGATGAAGCACAGCGTGCCGATCAGAATCCGCCAGAAACCGATCCCCGTAAGCCCCGCTCCGGCCGCATAGAGGGCCGTGCTCAGGGGACCCGTCGTGCCCCAGAGGGTCCCGGCGCCGAGGGCGAAGGCGTAACCGGCGAGGCGGGTCGAACGGGATGCGGGGTGCGCGGCACTGGCGGTCATCGGGGTCCCATGGCGGGAGTGCCGACAAGTGTAACACCGATTGGGCTCACGTGTGGGTGATACGGGCCGCGAGCGCGGTTTGTTGCGAGGCTCCGCCTATTCGGTCGTGAGGCTTCCCCGCAGCACGGTCACGGCCTGGCCGCCGATGCGGACGCGGTCACCGTTCACGCGGAGGCGCAGAACGCCGCCACGGGGCGAGGCTTGATACGCGGTGAGCTCGGTTCGACCCAGACGCTCGCTCCAGAACGGCGCGAGCGCGCAGTGTGACGAGCCGGTCGCCGGATCCTCGTTGACCCCGCTCGCCGGCGCGAAGAACCGCGACACGAAGTCGAACCCGTTGCTCGACGATCGGCTCGTGACCATGATGCCGCGGGCGTCGACGCGCCCGAGGGCGGTGAAATCGGGCGCCAGCGTGCGGACGACGTCTTCTCCGTCGACCTCCACGAGGTAGTCGAAGCGGCTCCTGGCGACCGCGCGCGGCTTCACGCCGAGCGCCTCGATGAGGCCCGCCGGCGCCGGGGCGGGCGTCGGCGGCGTGGCCGGGAAGTCGAGCTCGATCCAGGGATCACGGCGCTCCGCGGTGAGGAGCCCGCTCTTCGTGTGGAAACGCGCCTGCCGGTCACGCGCCAGGTGCCCTTCCTCCCACAGCACGTGCGCGCTCGCGAGGGTCGCGTGACCGCACAGCGCTACCTCCACGGTCGGCGTGAACCAGCGCAGCGCGTACCCGTCGGCGACGCGGTGGAGAAACGCCGTCTCGGAGAGATTCATTTCCCGTGCGACCTGCTGCATCCATCGCTCGTCGCGCGGGCCCGGGAGGATGCTGACGGCGGCGGGGTTGCCGCCGAATGCCTTGTCGGTGAACGCGTCGACCTGGACGATCGGGAGGCTCATGGCTCGACGCCTCGGCCCGGAGCGATGCGTTCGAGGACGAGCGGCGTCGCGGCCGCGACGGCGATGGAGGCGAGCAGCGCCCACGTCGCGACGTGCTCGATGTTCCGAAACGCGGTCGCGGCCGCTGCGCCCGTGGCGTATCCCACGCCGGTGAACAGGAGGGCCCACGCGAGGCCCGTCGCCACGTTGTAACGGAAGAACCGGGCCGGCGTCACCCCCGACGCGCCGCACAGAATCGGGAGCGGAAGCCGGATGCCGTAGGCGAATCGCATGGCGAGCATGACCCGCGCGTCGTTCGCGAGCAGGGCGGCGCGGGCGCGGGTAACGGCCGGAGCGAAGCGACGCGGGAGGCGCTCGAGTGCCCGGACGCCGATGCGGCGTCCGACGGCATGGTAGATCTGGTGTCCGGTGATGGCGGGGATCGTGGCGAGGATCCAGACCGCCCACCACGGCCAGTAGCCCTGCGCGGCGAGGGATCCGCCGAGGATGACGGCCGTCTCGCCCTGGAGCCAGGCCAGGACAAACAGGACCGGGCCGCCGAAGCTGTGGACGACCGCCGCGAAGTCCGTCAGCCGGCCGCCGTCTCCGGCACCGTTCCGAAGCGGCGCTCGCGTGCGTGGAACTCCTCCACCGCCGCGCCGAGATCGCCCGGCTTGAACTCGGGCCACATCTGGTCGGTGAAGTACAGCTCGGCGTAGGCGCACTCCCACAGGAGGAAGTCGCTGAGGCGCAGCTCGCCGCCCGTGCGAATGAGGAGGTCGACGTCGGGAAGGATGCGGCCCGCGGTGATCGACTCGCGCGCGGAGTAGTCGATGGCGAGCCGGAGGTGCAGCGTCGGTCCCGCGGCGGTCGCACGCTCGGCCGCGACGATCGCGGCGATGAGCGCGGCCGGCAGCCGGTCGCGACGCCCGACCACTTCGAGACGGACGCCGTTGCGGACCAGGCGCGGGGTCTCTATGCGCAGATGGCGCGCCAGCAGTCGCATCAATGCGGCGACCTCGCCCGGAGGCCGTTTCCAGTTGTCGGACGAGAACGCGAACAGGGTCAGCGCCCCGACGCCGTAGTCCGGAGCCGCTTCGACGATGGGGCGCACGGCCTGCGCGCCGGCCCGATGACCCGTCGTGCGGAGCCGGCCGCGCCGCGCGGCCCAACGCCCATTCCCATCCATCACGATCGCGACGTGCAACGGCCGTCCCGAGGGACGGCGAGTCGAGTGTGGCTTCATAGTGGCGATCCGCGGGTCGCGCGGATCAGCGCCTCCATGTGGTCGAGGTACTGCTCGAGCGCGCGCCGTCCTGCGGGGGTGAGGCGGTACTCGGTATGAGGGAACCGGCCGGCGAACGACTTGTTGCAGCGGATGTACTGAGCGTCCTCGAGCTTCCGGGCGTGCACGCTGAGGTTCCCGTCGCTCGTCTTGAGGAGCTTCTTCAGCTCGTTGAAGGGCAGGGCGTGATTGACCGCGAGGGCGCTCACGATGCCGAGGCGGACGCGCTCGTGGATGAGGCGATCGAAGCTCGGCGGCGCGGCCTGGCCGTGCGCCGGTCCGGCGGCCCGCTCCACCGCGTCCTGACGCCGCGCGGCGGTTGACTTAGCCACCGTACCGCCGCGCGATGATGCCGCCGAAGATGATGTGGAGCCCGCCGAATCCAGCGGCCATGCACCAGTTGCCCCAGGTCGCGGGGCCGAACAGCGCCACGGTGCCGGTGAGCATGAAGCAGAGGCCCATGACGGGGACGACGCGCACCGAGAACGCGCCCGCCGTGGCGACCCCGGCGCCGTAGAGCATGAGCCACACCGCGGGCAGCGACGCGGTGGCGCCGGCCCGGTACAGAGCGATGGTAAACAGCCCCGCCGCCGCCATCGGCGGCAGGAAGCTCAGGCCGAAGCGACGCGCCGGCCCGGTGATGATCGGATCATTCGCCGCGTGGGCCTTGCGCGCGAGCCCCCAGCCGCCGATCACGAGCGCCACGATCGCCTCGGCGAGCCAGACGGCGAGCCACAGCTCCTCCGTCGGTTGGCGGGCCGCTACCAGGGCGGCGATCAGGGCCGTCACGCCCACGCCGACCTGTCCCCAGCCGGGCACGGCGGTGAAAGCGCCGGCCCGCTCCATCGTTTCCCGGATGAAGCGCAGGTCGTCGATGGCGCGGTCATGCAGGCGAAGCGGGGCAGGCATGGACAGAACGCTAGTGTGGAGGTCCGGGATCGGTCAAGTACTTTGTAACGCAAAGCAGGTGGGGCGGCTGTTATCTCGATGTCCGCAACCGAAACCTCAGGCTCCGCGCGAGGACCCCGATCCCGCGCGGCTCGCCTTCCCGCGGCGGCGTCGCCCGATAGATCAGGACGACGAGGACCCAGGTGATCCAGCTCACCCGCTCGGGCCAGGTGAGGGAGCGCAGCATGAGCCACGGCTGGGTGTACGCGGCCGTCCACGGCAGCCATTCACCTTGCAACAGCGCGATGGGGCGCGCGACGACCTCGTTTGCCGCGAAGCCGTGAGCGCTCGGGCTCGCGAGGTTCCAGACGCAGGTGACTTTGCCCCATCCGTGATTGTCGCTCCCACCGACCACGAGCAGGTTGTGCTGCCGGGCGAGGGCGACGACGCGCGCGCGGGCTTCTTCGGGGAAGCCGATCGCCTTGGGCGCGCAGTTGGTGATCTCGAAGCCGTCGATGCCGGCGCGCACAAAGTCGTCGAGATCATCCCAGTGATTCTGCCAATACTCCGGTATCGAGGCGATCGCGAGCGCTCCCCGGGCGTGCAGCGCCGGGAAGATCCCGAGCAGCGATTTGGTGTCGCGATTGAAGGGGTCGCGATCGAGCGGAGTCATCTCGCCGAGGGCGAGCATGTGCTGCTGGTAGACGCTCCATTCCACCCCGGGAAGGAGCCGAATCGGCTCGTCGATGTGGTCGTCGAACAGCAGGTTGTGGTCCGTGACGTACGAGGCTTCGAATCCCTGCGCCGCGTGCCACCGGGCCAGATCCGCGGTGGTCCAGCCGTGCCGGCCGTCGTGCGACGCCATCGTATGCGCGTGGTAGTCGATGACGGTTACCGCGGGGTCGGCGGACACGAGGCGCGGCACGGGCCGGGGAAGGAGCACAGTCGCGACGACGAGGCCGAACAGCGCGAGGGGACCCGCGACCGCGCGGAGCGCGCGCGGTACCAGGCTCCCGCGGCGCGCGGCACCGACCAGCGCAAGGACGATGGTCCAGACGATGAGCAACGAGCGCGCGCGATCGAGACTCAGGAACGTCAGGGCATCGAGGACATCGGAGAGCGGCGCGGCGACGACGTAAGCGATCGGCCGGGTGAGGTCGGCATCTCCCGCGGGCGCGCCGGTCACCACGTCCACGAGCGCGGGGAGCGGGTTCACCGCGCTGAGCGCGACGAGCACGATCAGGAGGAGCGAGATCGGGTGGCGGCGCACGAATCTCACCGGTAGAATCCGGCCATGAGGGCGATAGAAGGTACGCTCAGGTGAGCCGGAAGCGAGGGGAGCCGATCAAGCTTCGGGTGCCGAACCCCGAAGCGCCGGCGAAGGAGCGTCTGAAGACGCCGTCCCACAAGGTGCACCGCTCGAAGAAGGCGTATCGCCGGAAGGAAAAGCACCAGCGACCACCCGGCAACGGCGAATGACGGCTCGCGCGATCGTTTGCATGCTGGGGGCGCTGGCGCTCGCCGGCTGTCGGCCGCGCGAGGCTGGGCCACCGGTCGCCACGAACCGCGTCACCCTTCCACCTTCCTACCGGTTCGCTCCTCCCGCCATCACCGTCGCGGTCGGCACCAAGGTGACGTGGGTGAATTCCGATCACTTCACGCACGCGATCCGGTTGCTCGACGACGGCGGTGCCGTGCTCAAGATGCGTCCCGGTGACAGCGTCGCCTTCGTGTTCTCGACGCCGGGAGTGCGACGCTACGATTGTTCCGTACACCCGCACGACATGCGCGGCACAGTCGTCGTAACGGCGCCATGACGCGCGGCTAGAACTGGAATCCAGCGGCGGCGTTCAGGTGGTTGTCGCTGAAGGTGCCCGTGCTGTACGTAGTGCGAATGCGGCGGAACTCGAACCCGAAGACGAGCGGTCCGCTGGGTCGGATCTCGATGTGAGCCGCGCAGGCGACGTTCTTCAGCCTGCCCTGGGGCGGTCCCGACGCCCCGGTGAGGTCCGCATCATTCGGATCGTCGATTCCGCAGCCTCCCCCGAAGACGACCGCGTGTGCGGGCTTGATGTTCAATTGGGCCCAGCCGCCCTTGGTGCGCACCGGCACGCCGAGGGGTCCGAGGTTCTGGCCGATCCCGCCACCGCCCAGCCCCGCGAGCGCCTGGCCGGTGAACGCTTCGCCGATGATTTCCAGCGGTCCGAGCTTGATGCGCGTGTCGATCGTGGCCGCGCGGGACTCGATGAGCGAATCGCCGCGCGCGAGCCAGCCGAGGTGACCCCCGATCGCAATCTCGCTGGGATCGTCCGTGGGGCCCCAGCCGAGACGGATGCGGCCCTGCAGATACGGCCGCCGGCTCCGCTCGGCGGAGTCCGGCCGGGTGACGAGAGAATCGCTTTGCGGGCGCCCTTCCGTCGGCGCGAGCGCGGCGACCTGGAACGCGAGGCGGAGGGTGTAACCCGCTTCGACGGTGGCGCGGAACTGCGGCAGCCAGAGCCACAGATTTCCGGCGCTCGCGAAATCGGGAAATCCCACCGATGCGAGCGAGCGCGGGCTCCGCTCGGCAACGAGCGGCGATTCCTGTCCGAACAGAATCGATGCGTGCGACCAGCTGACGGTTCCGACCGCGCGCCGCATGCGCAGCAGGGGAAACGTGCGGTCCCCGCTGCTCGGCTCCTGGCCGCCGAAGAAGTCGACATCCAACTCGCCGGTGAAGGTGCCACGCATCACGTCTTGTTCTGTCAGGAGGACGCCGAGGCGGGTCTGACGAATCGAGGCGCCGCCCGCTCCCGCCGCGGACGTATCCGGCAGGACGAATTGTGGAACGTCGCTGTTGTTGACTTGGGAGCTGTTGAAGAAGCCGTTCGTGAGCACCAGGCCTGTGAACTCGATGGTGCGCTTGGATGGCTGCTCTTGCTGCTGCGACGCGAGCGAAGTGACCGCTGCCGCCATCAGAAACAACGTGGCTCGAGTCAGACGATGCTCCTGGCAATTTCGATACGATTACAGTAAGCTGAGCCGCCTTGGGCGCAACAGGGATGAGACGGGTGACGCGTTGGATGGTGCTGGCGGCGGGACTGGTCAGCGCCGCGGCAGCGGGCTCACCCCCGCGGCTCACGAGAGTTTCGGGTCGCGTCACCATGGTCGAGAAAGACGCAAAGCCGACCCAGGATCTCGCGAGCGCCGTGGTCTATCTCGACGGCGGTGCACCGGCGCCCGCCCGCCCGGCATCGTTCGATATCGCAACGAGCGACAAGGAGTTCGTCCCGCGCGTGGTGGTCGCCCCGGCCGGCTCGACGGTGCAGTTCCCGAACCACGACCCCTTCAACCACAACGTCTTCTCGGTGAGCGACCAGAATCAGTTCGACCTGGGCCTCTACGGGCGGGGGATGGCGAAGGGGCGAGAGTTCGCGAGCCCGGGGTTGGTGCGGGTGTTCTGCAACATCCATCCGCGCATGGTGGCATTCATCGTCGTGATGGCGAATCGCTATTACACGCAGCCGAACGCCGACGGCAGCTTTACGATCGACAGCGTGCCGCCGGGTCACTACACGCTCCACGCCTGGCACGAGCGCAGCCCGCAGGTGGCGCAGGACGTGGTCGTCGGACCGGCGGGCGTGAGCGACGTGGCGGTCCAGCTCGACGCGCGGGGATTCCACTGGGTGGCGCACAAGAACAAGTACGGCAAGGACTACCCGACGAACGCCGGCCGGGAGCGCTACTAGCACGATGCGATTCGGCCTCGCCGCCAAGATCTTCTTCGGGTCCGCCCTCCTTGTCGTGGCGGTCCTCGGCGCGGCGTTCGCGGTCACGTCGCTCGAGGCCAACCGCACGGCCGACGCGTCGATCCAGCGGGCGCTCGCGAATACGCGGAACGCCGTGAACGACTTCCTCGCGGCCCGCACTCGCAACTTGGCCGGGCTGAGCCAGGTCTCCGCGAACGTCCCCCAGTTCCGCGAGCGGCTGCTCACGAGCCACGACCGCACCAACGTGCTCGACCAGGCACAGGAGTATCGAGACCTGATCGGCGCGGCGTGGATCCTCGTGACCAACAGCGACGGGATCCTGCTCGCGCGCACCGACTATCCCGATCAGTTCGACCGCGATCTCTCCCGTGGCGCGCTGATCGGCGGCGCTCTGTCCGGGAGCCAGTCGTCGGGTGCCTGGCTCGACGACGTGGCGCACAAGCTGTTCGTCGCGGTGGCCACGCCGCTCGCCGCCTCGCAAAACGCCGCGCCGCAGGGAGTGCTCGTCGCGGCCTACGCCCTCGACGACTCGCTCGCGAACGCGGTGAAGCAGGCCACCAATTCGGACGTCGTCTTCTTCGCGCTCGACACCTTGAACCGTCCGTTCATCGTCGCGAGCACGCTGCCGCGCGATCAGGTCGCGCAGGCGCTGGTGGTCGACAGCGCCGCCATGCATTCCCTCGCGAACGATTCGACCGGCATGGCCGTCTCGGCGGCGGTGGGCGGCGAGCATCTGATGGGGCTCGCGGGAGCGATTCGCTCCGCGGGCGGGGACGTCTATGGGGGGTTCGTCCCGTTCCGGTCGCGGGACGCCGAGCTCGCGGGGTTCCGGGCGCTGCGCCGCA
>Ga0187780_10004868_pt1 | contig 10049 bp, 8 predicted proteins | sample 1015_Q2_SP10_20__FD_132429 | JGI IMG/M metagenome (GOLD analysis project Ga0187780, IMG submission 132429) | Tropical peat soil microbial communities from peatlands in Department of Meta, Colombia - 1015_Q2_SP10_20_MG | ecosystem: Environmental > Terrestrial > Soil > Wetlands > Peat | place...
AATCGCAGTCCACGTCCGAAAACTGGAACGGCACGTGCGCAAACGCATGCGCCCCATCCACAATGCTCGTAATCCCCCGCGACCGCGCCAGCGCGCAAATTTCCTTGATCGGAAAAATCTGCCCGCTCATAAACACGACTTGTGACACGTGAATCACCCGTGTCCGCGGCGTGATTCCCTTCTCAAACATTCCCACCAAATCCGCGGGATTCTTTACCGGCACCGCGTAATCCAGTTGCTTCAGCACGATTTTTTCGCGCCGTTCCCGCTGCTGCCACGTTGTAATCATTCGTGGATAGTCCTGGCTTGTCGTCAGCACTTCGTCGCCCGGCTTCAGGTCTAACCCAAACTGCGCAATTTGCAGCGATTCGCTCGCGTTCCGCGTAATCGCAATGCATTCCGGATCGGCGTTCCACATGTTCGCCATTTTCTTGCGAACGTCTTCAATTCCCGGCTCCAGGTCGTGCCACATCCGGTACGCCGGAAGCTGATTGCTGTAGCGGATCGCTTCAATCTGCGCCTCCAGTACCTTCGTGGGCGTCGGCGCCACTCCGCCATTATTGAAGTTCAGGAGTTTCGGATCGCGCCCGTACGCGCCCTGAATCTGTTTCCAGAAGTCCTCGTCGCTCGCCAAATCTTCCGCCGGCACATGCGCGTATGCCCGGTTCAGCATCGCCGCCACCACCAGCGCCTCGGCTCCGCGCAAAAATTCTCTTCGATTCACTTCCGTCGTCATATCGTCCACTCCTAGCCACTCTCTTGACCCGCAAGCATACCGCAACCGCACACATCCGAGCCTTGAAACCCAAAAAGACTGCAATGATATGCCGGGTTCCCTATGACACCCAAACCACCAGTTTATTCACCACTTCCCAGCGTCCCCATTTTTTCCTGAGAACGTAGCGACTACCGCTCCCACAAAGCATTCCGCATACAAAAGCGGTAGACACGATTGCCTCATGCAGCGTGGAATCAAAACCTACATGCGAAAACGAGATGATTCCACTGGCCCCGGGAAAAACCTGCTCAAACGACTGCGGCCCATTTTTCTCAACCGGCCAACCGTCAAAGTTTACGCTCTCCGCTGGTACGAAAGTCCGTGGCAAGTCAGTGTGGAACGTTTGAGAGAGATGGCCAGCTGTGCAAGATTTCTCGAGGAAATCCTGAATTGTATCGGCTCGCAAAGAGTCATCGTAGCTGCCACCAGTGAGGACACGGTAGACTTTGTCAGCTAGTGAATTGAACGGAGGGTCGTTGGCGGTAACTTCCAATCGCAGGCGCTTGCGAACTCGTTCTTTGCAGGAATCTATATCTACTCCATGCCTGAGGTCCGTCAGCACGGCATCGCCAAAGACTAACTGGCTTATCCTGACCTGCCCATCCGGTTGCGTAATCATGTCGCGGACCACTGCTTCATAAACTTCATCTTCAGCGGTTAATACTTCCTTTTCGCCCGGGCGGCATTTCGACAGATAAAAAAAGCAAAGAACCGCGACCGCAGCACACGCCACAGTTGCAATCCACCAACGATGGTGCATTGTCGTCGACATGACTCCAACTAGCCTTATCTACCCTCTCTCCAAATACTCGCCCACCACCTTCGCACATGTTTCCGCAAGCATACCTCAACCCCGCCCCGCTTTCGCTCCCCTGAATGCCCAGCAGGGCGAAAGAGCGAGATGCCTTCCGAGTGTCACTAGGGATTATAATCTCGCTTCTTTTGCGTTCTGGATCAAAGCCGGAACTGAGGGGCCTGCTCAACCATGCTGACGGTGCGTGAAGCTGAAGCGGATGACGCGGACGCGGTTTGGTCGATCCTCGAGCCGATGATTCGGGCGGGCGAGACGTACCCTCTGCGGCGCGACATGAGCCGTCACGAGGGTTTGGCGTTTTGGTTCGCGAGTGGCCACGAAGTGTTTGTCGCGGAAGACGAAGGCGGCGTGGCCGGGACCTACTTTCTGCGCGCGAATCAGGGTGGCGGCGGTTCGCACGTGGCCAATTGCGGCTACGTGACCGCAACAGGCGCCACTGGGAAGGGTGTGGCGCGGACCATGTGCGCCCACTCCCTGGAGCACGCGAAGAGGAGTGGGTTTCGCGCGATGCAGTTCAATTTCGTGGTAAGCAACAACGAACGCGCCGTGCGGCTGTGGAAGAGCTTCGGATTCGAGATTGTTGGGCGGCTACCGGAAGCGTTTCTGCATCCCACGGCGGGCTACACAGACGCGTACGTGATGTATCGTTCGTTGTGATCATCTGAGGTCCGCGCGCGTCATTAAAGCTGGCTCCGGAACCGTTCCGGGCTCATGCCTTCAAGGTTTAGCGTAGGCGCGCCATCGAGGATGCACTCGGCGAGAAGTTTGCCTGTTACCGGGCCCATGGTCAGCCCGAGCATGGCATGGCCTGTGCCGACAAAAAGACCCGGACAGCGACGAACTGGTCCGATCGCAGGCATTCCGTCCGGCAGACATGGACGCAAGCCGCACCACTCCGACTGGGAGACGACCTTGTCCGTTCCAGTGATATAGCGTGCTGCAGCCAATGTCAGTTGTTCAAGACGCGGCCGGCGGATTTCGTGGTTGAGGCCCGAAAATTCCAGCGTCCCGGCCAAGCGCACAAACCCATCCATCGGCGTGCAAAAGACCATGTTCTCTCCCAGCACGCATGCCTGCCGCATCAGCGGAGGATTGTTCCCGGCGGGCGCGCAGTCACGGTGATAGCCTTTTCCGCCCTGCAGAGGAAAATAGATCCCCAGTTCGCGTAACAGCGAGGCGCTATATGCTCCCGCAGCTAACACGACCGCATCTGCCTCGAGTGTAGTTCCGTCCTTTAGACGCACGCCCTGTATGCGGCCACCGGCGTTGTGCAGCGCTGCAACCTCCGTGCTTGTTACGAAGATGACGCCCATCTCGCGGCACCTACGCGCCAGTCCCGCAACGAATTTGTAGGGATTGAGTGTCGCGGCTTCGGGAAAGAAGATCCCGCCGATCACCCCAAGCCGCATCGCGGGCTCGCGTTCCCGGAGCTGCTCTCCGTTCAAAATCTCAGGATGGAATCCATAACGCGCGGTGAGTGCTGCTTCCTTCCTGCCCCCCGCGAGACCCTTTTCGGTCCGATAGACTTCGTAGTAGCCAGCGTCCCGGAAGCAGCAATCGAGTTTCTCCTGCTGCAGGATCTCGCTGAATAGTTGCCGGGTCGCGTGGCCGAGCGATGCCAGCCGTTCCATCGAACGCTCCACATGCTCTTCGGTGCAAGTGCGACTGAAGGTCCAGAGCCAACGCGCTAGTTCTGGATCGGGACGCGGCGCGATGTAGAGGGGACTGAGCGGATCGAAGAGCGACTTGATGGCCTGCTTGATGCGGCCCGGCTTGTTGATCGGAGCATGTCCGGGAGCAATGCATCCCGCGTTGCCAAACGACGCGCCCTTGCCGATTTCGTCGCGTTCCAGGACGGTGACACGCGCGCCCCGTTTTGCCAGGTAATAGGCAGTGCAAACGCCAATCACGCCTCCACCGATAATGATTGTGCGTTGATCGCTGCTCAAACCGGACGAGTTCACGGAAGGGCTCACATTAACCTGCGTGCACTTTGGCAATCTAATCTAGCAACCGCGCCGATTGGGTGCAAATGATGCAAATGAGTGGGGATAAACTGCCTTCAAAATCAACACTAACAAAAAATCCCGGGAGGGCTCGCCGCCAGCCGATCCTCACCAATCACGAGTCGCCGTTTTCTCTTGTGCTATCATTCCCTCTCGCTCGGAAAGCGAGAGCTTCATGACTGCGCGCCTTCTCGATGGCCTGAAAATCCGCGACCAAATCTTCGCCGAGCTCCAAGACGAAATTCGCGCACTCGTCGCGGCGGGCATTCGCCCGGGGCTCGCCGCCGTTCTTGTTGGCGAAAATCCCGCTTCGCAGCTCTATGTGAAAAGCAAAATCGCGGCGTGCGAACAGCTCGGTCTCGCCAGTTGGCTCCTCACTCCTGCGGCAACTGTCTCAACGCAGCAACTTCTCTCCCTCATCGACGGCCTCAATCGCGACAACAACGTTGACGGCATCCTCATCCAGCTTCCACTCCCTCCGCAGGTCGACACCAAGGGCGTCCTTGAAGCCGTCGATCCCGCCAAAGATGTCGACGGTTTCCATCCTGTCAGTCTCGGCCGCCTCGTCAGTGGACGTCCTGGCTTGGTCGCCTGCACGCCTGCCGGCTGCATGGAAATCCTGCGCCGCAGTGATATTCCCATCGAAGGCGCGAACGCGGTCGTCCTCGGCCGCAGCGACATCGTCGGCAAGCCCATGGCGCTGCTGCTCATGCACGCCAACGCTACCGTCACCATCTGCCACTCCAAAACTCGCGACCTTCCCGAAATCGTCCGCCGTGCCGACATCGTCGTCGCCGCGATGGGCAAAGCCGGTTTTGTGCAAGCGGACTGGCTCAAGCCTGGCGCCGCCGTCATCGACGTCGGTACCAATACCATCAAAGACCCCGCGGAAGCCACACGCCTCTTGCGCAACTTTCCGGCGCGCCTCGAGAAGTTCCGCGCCAAAGGCTCCGTCCTCGTTGGCGATGTTCATCCCGATGCCGTCAACACCGCCGGCGCGCTCACTCCTGTCCCGGGTGGCGTCGGCCCCATGACCATCACCATGCTCATGAGCAATACCGTGAAAGCCGCGCGCTTGCGCCGCACCCCACAGCAAATCTCGGCCACGCAAAGCACCGCAACGGCTCGGTAATCAGGAATGCTGCGGCTCGGCCTCACCGGTGGAATCGCCAGCGGCAAGAGCGCTGTTGCCGTAATGCTGCGCGATCTCGGCTTTCCCGTTCTTGATGCGGACGCGCTTGCGCACAAACTCATCGAACCCGGCCAGCCTGCCTACGACGAAGTTCTCCGCGAATTCGGCCCCGCAATCACGGACGCAAACAAGAAGATCGACCGCGCCAAACTTGCCGCGGCTGTTTTCTCCGATCGCGCGAAACTGGATCGACTGAACGCGATCGTTCACCCGCGCGTTGCGGAAGTCGTGTTTCGCCAGTTTGAAGAATGGGAGCGCCAGGGCACGCCCGACGCCGCGTTCGTCGAAGCCGCGCTGCTCGTCGAATCCGGGATTCACAAGAAGCTCGACGGATTGGTGGTCGCCTGGTGCGAACCCGAGCAACAACTTGAGCGCCTTGCGGCACGCGGCCTCAGTGAAGCCGAGGCGCGCCGCCGAATCGCTGCGCAAATGCCCGTGGAAGAAAAGTTGCGCCTCGCCACCGAAAAGATTGATTGTTCGGGTTCACTGGAGCAAACGCGCCAGCAGGTCGTCGCGCTCGCCGCGAAACTGCGCCGCCGGCCTGCAGCTTCTTAATCTCTTCATTCCGAGCTGTAGCTCAGGCCTTTAGGCCTGAGGAATCTCTTTTGTCGCTCTGCTCGCCGTGCCGAAATGAATCTTAGGTCAGTTTTCCCTATACTATTCGCATCGAACAAAGCAGAAGGGACGATTTCCATGAATCTGGTCAACAAATCACATCGCGCGCGCATCATTCTGGCGGCGCTCGTGCTGATTCTCGGCGCCTATTGGGCAGGCGCGCGCTACGGTTCCCGCCAGCCCACCAAAGTCGAAGCGGTTCCTCCCATAGCCTCCAATGCTTCGACCGTTGCGCAGCGCGACGCCGCTTTGACCGAAGACGAAGCCATCAACGTAAAAATCTACCGGCAGGCTTCTCCGGCCGTCGCCAACATCATCACGGAAGCCACGGAATACGATTTCTTCATGGATCCTGTTCCGGTGAAAGGCGCCGGCTCTGGATTCGTCATTGATCCGCGCGGCTACATTCTGACGAACTTCCACGTGGTCGAGGGAGCGCAGTCGATCGAAGTGGTGCTGGGCGATCAAACCCGCTATCCGGCCAAGTTCATCGGTGCGGACCAGCAGAACGACGTCGCGCTGGTGAAGATCGACCCGAAAGGGAGACATCTTACGGCGCTGGAGCTGGGCGATTCGGGAACGCTGCAGGTTGGCCAGAAAGTTCTGGCGATAGGAAATCCATTTGGTTTTCAGTCCACGCTGACGACAGGAGTCGTCAGCGCGCTTGGGCGCACGGTACGAACCAGTCAGAGCACATCCATCGAAGAAGCCATTCAAACCGACGCGGCGATCAATCGCGGCAATTCCGGCGGCCCTCTGATTAATACGCACGGCCAGGTGATCGGCATCAACTCCGCAATTTACACGCCCTCAGGCACCACGGCCGGAATCGGTTTTGCCATTCCCATCAACACGGCAAAGACCATTGCCAACGACCTGATCACCGAAGGCCGCGTGCACCGCGCCTTCCTCGGTGTTCAGACAATTCCTCTCTCCGCAGATCTGGCCGAGGCGTTGGATTTGCCGGTCCAGGAAGGCATGCTGGTGGAACTCGTGACGAAAGGCGGGCCAGCGGCAGCAGCGGGAATCCATGGAGGGGACCGCGTGGTGCAAGCCGGAATGGTGCGTTTTTATATTGGCGGCGACGTCATCGTGGCCATCGACGGCCAGAAAGTAGCAAGCCAGTATGACGTGAATCTCGTTCTAAACCATCACCGACCCGGCGACACGGTAAACGTGACGATCTATCGCGGCGGCAAGAAAATGGACATTCCACTGAAGCTCGGCGAACGCACCGGCAACTGAAATCCGTTTCCGTCTTCTTGATTTTGCTTTTCAGTGCTGTCTCCCCATTGTGTCGTTTCTTGTCTTGGCAAGTCGATAGGTACGTCCACTGTGGGAGCAGTCCGTTCTTGCAATTCAAGGGGGTAAGTCCTATCTCACTCTAGCGGTTGAACGTGGCGCGGTGTTGGGCGCGGGCGTCCTCGGTGAGGAGGAACCAGGATTCGGCAATATCGCGGACGCGTTCGAGCTCGCGCTGCATTTCAGCGTGCTTGGATTCCATGACTTCCGGGCTGGCATCTTTGGGAACATTAATTGGCGGAGCAAAGAGAATCACGGCGCGCGCAAACGGCATAGGCAGTAGAAAGTGGTCCCAAGTATTTGTGAAGGTTTTGCCTCGCTCGACGCCAACGTGGAACACCATAATAGGGCAGCCGGTTTTTCGCGCAAGCATCACCGGGCCAGGCTTGGCGACATAGCGCGGACCGCGCGGGCCGTCGATGGTGAACGCGCAATCGACACCTTCTCCGAGACGCTTGGCCATCACCGCGAGGCCGCGCAAACCGCCACGCGAAGAACTTCCCTGCGCAGTGCCGAAACCGAGCCACTCGATGACCTTGCGTGTCCACTGGCCATCGAAGGCGGTGGTGTTCATGACCACGACGCCGTGATGGCGGTGCCACCAGACAATCGGAAGGATCACGCGGTGCCAGAACGCCCAGATGATGCGCTTTCTTTCGGCGTAAACGCGCTCGGCATGCTGCCAGCCCAGAACTTCGTATCGAAGAGTTGGTCCCAGCGTGCGAATGACACTGTAAACGGCGGCAGCGATGATGGGAATCTGGATGCGGCGCGACCAGGGAAGCTGCGGCAGGCGCGTGTCGTAATGAAGGTTGACCGGCTCAGAGGCCGAATCTTTCAGAGGCTCGAGGGCTGCGTCTGCTTTCGACATTAGTGTGAATACGAATCGCGGTGCAGGCAACTTCCAGTGCGGCCGCCAAGTTTCCACCTACCGAGGTGACCATACTGATGCCAACGTATAGTATAGGTGAGAGTCTCGCCCATTTGTCCGGGAGCTGACTGGAGTGCTGCCGCTTTTTCAAAGGAGCCGATTTTGGCGACGCGCTGCGTTTCTTTGCGCGAGTGTGTCTCTTTCCGGCGCAACCTGGATGAGCGCGCTCGCGGAGCGGACCGATCAGGTGCCGTACGACGCGGTGGGCGTAATTGAAGGCGATGCCATCGTGGTGAGCGGCCCTGTCAGCATGGAGATGGTGCACGGGCAGGTGAAGACGATGCTGCGGAGCGGCAGCGACGTGCGGGTGAAATGGGGGACTGCAAAGATCGATCTGGTAGAAGGCGGACAAATCCAAATCTGCGGGCCGGCGCATTTTTCGGTGCTGACGTCGGGAAGTTCCTTAACCGTGGCACTGGAAGAAGGAATGGTTCACGCGCACATCGAGCGCGGCCCGGCGCTGACAATTTACACAGCACAAATTCAAGCTCGCACCATCACGATTGGAGACGGGGCACAGGACGTTGTGGCGGGAATCGAACCAGCGGGAGCCATGTGCTTGCGAGCCAATCGCGGAGCGATTCGCGTGGAGCAGCAGCTCACCGGGCAAACCGTGATCATCCCGCAATTGGGCGACGTGCAGATTCTCAACGGACAGATCGAAGGACTGCAAAGCGGCGCGGGACACTGCGCCTGTGAGATCGAAAACGCGAAAGCGGCGCCGGAGCAGCTAGCGCCGATCACGCTGCCCGCGGTGGCCGCAGCGCTGACCGCCCCGCCTGTTGCTGAGGAAACTCCGAAGGATCAACCCATCTACCAGGTCATCCTGCCACCACTCGTGTACGATGCGAAAACCAAAGCACATGCGCCGCTGGACCCGCAAATGATCGTACTGGTGCGGAAAGTGCGAGTGCGTTCGTCGATCATTTTCCGGGGGCGTGTAGTCGGGGAAATAGAAACGGCTTCGGCGGCCTCGTCATCACAGGCCCCTGCACCTGCGACAGATGCCGGAAATGTAGTGAAGGCAGCACCGGAGGCCACAAAGCCAGGATCGGCGATTGCGACAAAGCCGGCAGCACCTGCAAATGATTCGTTTACAGACCGCGTGAAAAATTTTGTGCGGAAGCTGTGGTCGCGGTAGTCCAAGTCGAAGAGTAGCAACGGTCGAAAACCTAAGCGGAATTGGTTTGAACCTGTCCCCTGGATGGCCGTTTGGCCACTTGCACGTCCGTAATCTGTCCAAGGCCAAGCTATCCGTGGTATTTTTTCGGATACGGCAAACGCCACATTTCTAGACTGCAAAATTTCTGTCCCTATAGACCGAATCAAGGGAGACCCGCAAGTGACGCGAATTCCTGGGACTGCTCATCGATGTGGGATTTTGTTTATAACTCTTTGCGCGCTGGGCGGCACGTCTTTCCTCAGCGGATGCAATTCCAATTCGACGCCGCCGCAGAACATGACGCCAACGGCGCCGACAAACCTTGTGGCGACAGTCGTGTCGAACACCCAGATTAATCTGACCTGGACGGCGTCGACCGAAACGGGTGGGAGCATCAGCAAGTATCTCGTGGAAAGGTGTCTGGGAACGGGTTGCTCGAATTTCACGCAAATTGCCACGCCGACGGCAACAAACTACAACGATGCGGCGCTGCTCGGTTCCACTTCTTATTCCTATCGGGTGCGAGCGGCGGACGCGGCGAACAACCTAAGCCCGTATTCGAGCGTCGCTTCGGGCACCACTCTAGCTCCGCAACTGACCGCACCGAGCAATCTGGCGGCGACAGTGGCGTCGAGCACTCAGATCAACCTGACGTGGACGGCGGCAACCGAGACCGGCGGAACCATCAGTGGGTACTTACTTGAGAGGTGTCAAGGAACAGGCTGCTCGAATTTCGCTCAGATCGCGACGCCAGCGGGCACGAGTTTCAACGACACAGGTTTGACGGCCTCGACTCCCTATTCGTACCGCGTGCGAGCCACCGATGCAGGGAACAACTTGAGCCTCTATTCCAATGTCGCTTCGGGCACCACGGCTGCCTCGGGCGGGCCTATCTCGGTTTCGATTTCACCGCGGCAGGGCGGTGTAGTGACTTCTCAAACGCTTGCCTTCACGGCCGCGGTTACCAATGACGTGGGCGGCGCGGGCGTCACCTGGAGCAAGACAGGGGGAACTTTTGCGAACTCAACGGCTACGTCCGTTACATTTTCGTCCACAACCGCCGGGTCGTTCACCATTACCGCCACAAGTAATGCCGACAACACGAAATCCGCATCCACGACCATTGGGGTAACGGACCTCGCGGGCGTTACCACCTATCACAACAATCTCGCGCGGGACGGCACGAATACTCACGAGTTTGCGTTAACTCCCTCGAATGTCAATTCTTCCACGTTCGGCAAGCTGTTCT
>Ga0187780_10004870_pt1 | contig 10047 bp, 6 predicted proteins | sample 1015_Q2_SP10_20__FD_132429 | JGI IMG/M metagenome (GOLD analysis project Ga0187780, IMG submission 132429) | Tropical peat soil microbial communities from peatlands in Department of Meta, Colombia - 1015_Q2_SP10_20_MG | ecosystem: Environmental > Terrestrial > Soil > Wetlands > Peat | place...
AACATGCACCTGCGGCCGGGCACCCGGCCCACGCTGGTAGCCGCACCAGTGCTCTGCGAGGCCTTCGTCTCCGCCTCGTTCGCCTCCCGCTGGCTGGCCAGCGTGTCCCCGCGGCTCGAGGTCGTGCTGCGGGCCGGCGTCCCGCAGATCGAGGTGGCGGGACTGCCGTGGCTGCGGCTGGAAATGGAAACCGGCGCCGAGGGCCGGTCCATCCGGCTGCGGCCCCGCGCCGTGCACCTGTTCGACCGGCGCGTATCGCTGCCGACCCTGGCGTTCCACATGTCCGTGCCGGATCTGCCCGACGGGTTCATGCTCACCTCGGTCGAGCCGGCCCCGGGAGGCTTCCTGATCCGGGGCCTGCTCAGCGACTGGCAGCGATCGCTGTCGCGGGATACCGTCGAGCGCCTCCTAGCCGGGATGCGGGCGGGTACCGACCGCATCGACATCTGATCCGGCGTGCTTATTTACAACCATTTTCCGAACGGTTCGTGGTGCCCCCATCCGGCCACGGCCGACCATTTCCAGAGGTGGCGCCCACATGAGCGAACCGGGACCAGGTTCGGACCACGCCCGCCGCGGGCCGCTGGCCGGGGTGCGGGTGCTCGAGCTCGCCGGCATCGGGCCTGCGCCGTTCTGCGCCATGATGCTCGCCGACGCCGGCGCGGCCGTGCTGCGCATCGACCGGCCCGGCGCCGGCCGGGGACGGCCAGAGCGGGAGCTGCTGAACCGCGGCCGCCGGTCCGCGGTGCTGGACCTGAAGCATCCCCGCGCCGTGGACGCGCTGCTGCGGCTCATCGACGCGGCCGACGTGCTGCTCGAGGGCTTCCGGCCCGGGGTGACCGAGCGTCTCGGCGCCGGGCCCGACGTCTGCCTGCGCCGCAATCCCCGGCTGGTCTACGCCAGGATGACCGGGTGGGGCCAGGACGGGCCGCTGTCCGCGACGGTCGGGCACGACATCGGGTACATCGCCCGGGCCGGCGCCCTGCACGCCCTGGGGCGGGCCGGAGGTCCGCCCCAGTTTCCCGCGAACCTGCTCGGCGACTTCGGCGGCGGGGGGATGCTGATGGCCTACGGCATCTGCGCGGCCCTGGTCGAGCGCGCCTCGTCCGGGCGGGGCCAGGTGGTCGACGCGGCCATCGTAGACGGCGTGGCGTCGCTGCTCGCCATGCCGCTGATGCTGATGGCCCAGGGCCTGTGGCGCGACGAGCGCGGGGTCAACCTGCTCGACGGCGGCGCGCCCTGGTATGACGTCTACCAGACGGCGGACGCCGAGTGGATGGCCGTCGGGGCCCTGGAGCCGCGGTTCTATGCCGCACTGCTGGCCGGCCTGGGCCTGACCGACATGCCCGACCGCGACGACCCGCGGAACTGGCCGGAGCTGCGCGCCAGGCTGTCGGCGCGGTTCGCGGAGCGCACCAGGGACGAGTGGGCCGCCGCCTTCGCCGGGAGCGAGGCGTGCGTGGAGCCGGTCCTGTCGCTGACCGAGGCCGCCCGCGACCCGCACCTGGTCGCGCGGAAGACCTATCTCACCGGTGACGGCGTGATCCAGCCGTCCCCGTCGCCGCGGTTCTCCCGTACCCCGGGGCAGCTGCCCGATCCGCCGCCCGTCCCCGGCCAGCACACGGTCCAGGCGCTGACCGAGTGGGGCCTGGCCGACGCGGAGGCCCTCGTCGCCTGCGGCGCCGCCGTCCAGGCGGGTCCCTAACTCCGCCGCCTGCGCGACGGCCGCGTCGGCAATGTAGCGCCGGATGGCGATGTCCTCGATCTGGTCCAGCCGGCGCAGCAGGTCACGGAGCTCGGTGAGGAAGTCGGCCCGCCGCTTGGCCAGGTCCTCACCCGGCTCGAACAGGCCGCGGTTCCTGGCCAGCTGCAGTCCGGTCTGGAACAGCAGCACGGAGACCGACTCCGAGCTGCGCAGCCGCCCCTGGGCCACGTACTGCTGCCCCAGGCCCAGCGCCTGCCGGATCACCTCGGCGTCCTCGGTCGGCGCGTCATCGGCGGCCAGCACGTCGGCGACGAGCCGGTAGGCCTCGACGAACGGGCGCACGATGACGTGCGACACCAGCGGCCGCATGTGGGCCAGCAGCGCGTCCGCCTCCTCAGGACCGGACCTGAGACGCTGTTCCCAGGCGGGGTCGTGCCGGTCCATCTCATGGTGCACCTCGCGCCGGTACTCGTCGCGTTCCCGGAAGTAGAAGTCGAACTTCAGCAGGTCGCGCAGGTAGCCGATCTCGGCCCAGAACGCTCCGACCGGGTCGGTGCTGTCGTCCTTAGCCCGGAGCACGGCCGGCTCGCACAGCGCCGTGTCGAGCAGGAAGTGGATCAGCGAGTTCCGGTAGAACGTGGCGGCGAGCTGATGTTCCGGTTCGATCAGCCAGACCGGCTCGCGCCCTTCCGCCACGTAGCTGACGAGTCCGCCCTGGCGCAGCGCGTCGAGCGTCGCCCGCACCGGCTCCGCCGCGGTCAGCGCCCGCGAGCTCGCCGTGGTCGGGATGGCGCGACTGTCCAGGTAGGCCAGCGCGTCGGCCAGGCCGAGCCGGATCTGGCCGAACGTGAGGGCGGTCCCGCGCATGGCCAGCAGGATCGTGGTGATGATGGCCGTCGCCGTGACCGGCATGCCCTGGTTGATCCGCCAGGAGACCTCGAACGCGGTCTTCTGCAGGGCCAGCCTCAGGGCGGCCGGATCGGTGGCGGTCGGGCCGTTCGGCGGCCCGAGGAAGGAGCTCAGCGTGACCGGCTCGTCGAAGCGCACGTAGATCTTGCCGTAGTGGCGGGCGCCCTGCGCCTTGATGAAGCCGTACAGCCAGCCGAAGCCCTCCGGCCTCTTCTGCCCGCCGCGGGCGTAGTCCGCGTACTCGGCGATCTCGTGCAGCTGGTCATAGGTGATCGACACCGGCACCAGCAGGATGTCGTCGACGCGTCTCTCCAGGTAAGCGGCCGCGGCGTACGACAGCAGGCCGAGCCGTGGCGGGAGCTGCTTCCCGGTACGCGAACGGGTGCCCTCGATCGACCAGCTCAGGTTGAACCGCTTCTCCAGCAGGTAGCCGACGTATTCCCGCAGCACGTACTTGTACAGCGGGTCATCGCCGGTCGAGCGCCTGATGAAGATCACCCCGCCCCTCCGGAGGATCGCGCCCATCGGCCCGAACGCCATGTTGATGCCGCCGAATACGTGCGCGGGAGGCAGTCCCTGTTCCTGCATGGCCGCGCTGAGCACGAGGTTGTCCAGATTCGACCGGTGCGACCACAAGAAGATGCACGGGTAGCGCTGCATCGCCGCGCGCAGCCGTTCGACCTGAGCGTCGTCGTAGTCGATCTGCCGGTCGAAGCCGCGCTGGAAGATCAGCCGCCCGAGGTTCGGCATGATGTCGATCAGTCGGCGGCTCCAGCCCGCCACCAGCTCGTCGAGGATCTTCTCGGCCTCGGCCGGCGACGGCGGCGGCTCGTCAGGACCGCGCTGCACCTCGCGCAGCCCAGAACCGAACCTGCGCGAGGACAGGATCTCCTCCCTGACCAGGCTCGGCGTCTTGTACCTGGGCCCGAGCAGCTGGTACTCGGCCCGGTCCAGCGCCAGCGTGGCCCGGCGGATCACGTAGGAGCCGAAGTCGGCGGGATCGTCCCCGCCGGTGGTCTCGGCCCACTGCCGCCGCAGCGAGCCGATCGTCGCGGGCTCGCCGGCGAGCACGACGGCCCGGCCCGGCTCGCCGGACAGGATCTGCTGCTGCTGACGTTCGTTCGGGTGATACGGGTCCTGCCCCGGTAGCAGGTCGGCCAGCCGGGCCATGCGCCGGCCCGCGTGCTCGGCGGGCAGCCAGGCCACCCTGACCGGCACCAGCCGGACGTCATCGGAGTCTTCGAGCAGCGCGCCGGGCAGCCGGGCGGCCTGGCTTCCTGCCGACCCGAGGCTGACCCGCGGCCGTTCCGTCCCGCCCGCCGCGGCGATCCGCTCGGCGATGAGCCGCGCCTCGGTCGGGGTCGAGGCCTGGGTCAGCACCACCGTCTCGGTGCCGTCCGCCAGCAGCCCGGCCAGGTCCGGCTCGCCCGGTGCTGGCCCGTTCGCTGTGTTCTCCCGCTCGCCTCCCGGCCCCCGCTCTTCCGGGCTTTCCCGCTCGCCTCCGGGCCCTAGCTCCTCCGGCTCGCTCATGACCGCGTCCCGGGCCAGTCGGTGAGTGTGTCCACGTAGAGCTGCCGCACCTGGTCGATTCGTTTCGGCAGGTCATCGCGGGTCCAGTCGCTGACCTCAACGGGCGGCAGGACTGCGATGTCGACAGTGCCGGGACTGAGCCGGTAGGAGTTGCGGCCCGCCACTTCCTCGGAGTTCCTGATGACGATCGGGACGATCGGCAGGCCGGTCGCCATGGCTATCCGGAAGGCGCCCTTCTTGAACGGGCCGACAGTCCCGGCGTCCGTCCGGGTGCCCTCGGGCGCTACCAGGACCGACAATCCGTCGCGGGCCGCATCCTCAACGGGCTTGAGGGCCGCTACCGCCGCGGCGCTGTCCGCTCGGTCGATGAACGCGACGTCGAGCAGTTTGCCGAGCGGGCCGATCAGCGGGTTGCGTTCCAGCTCTATCTTGCCGACGGCGGTCCAGTTATCCTGCACCAGCGCGGCGACCATGAAGATGTCGAAGTTGTTGCGGTGGTTGAACAGGAAGACGGCCGGCCGCCGCACGTTCACGTTCCCCGCGCCGGTCACGTTCAGCTTGACTCCGTTCAGCGCGAGGACCGTTTCCGGCCAGTACCTGCTCAGGAAGTTGACCCCGGTCCGCTTGCTACGCGTCAGCACGCCGATCCACACCGCGCCGTAGGCCAGCGGGCCCAGCGCGCCGATCCCCGCCATAGTCCGGACCGTGGACAGCGGATTGTCGGCGCTCCGGCTGTGCAACCGCCGGATGGGCCAGCCGCGGCGGGTGGCCACCTTCGTCAGCTCCGGTCCGGGATTGACCGGCCGGGGATTACCCACCAGGTACATGAGGCCGAGATCTTCGTCGCCGTCGGCATAGAAGTAGCTCAGCCCGAGGTCGACCCCGTGATCGGCGGCGAACTGCTGGACGCTGGTGGCCTTGGTCGGGCCCCAGATGACCGGGCGGACGACGTCGCCGGTCAGTATCCCGTGCTCATCGACCACGAACCGGTTGCATACCACGTGCTTGATGCCGAGGTACCGGGCCACCGGCTCTGCCTGCATGGTCAGGGCCGACGAGCTCAGCACCACCGTGTGCCCCCGTCGCTGGTGGGCGCGGACCAGCTCGCGCATCTCCGGGTAGATCAGGTCCGCGACGGATTGCTGGAAGACCCGTTCGCCCACCTCCTCGACGTCCTCGGCCAGCCGCCCCTTGGCTGCCCGCACCGCACCTTCGATCACGGTCTCGAACTGGCTCCGCCCGAGCTGGTACGCCAGCGCCAGCTGCATCATGTGCAGGAACTCGCCCGGGCCGACTTCCCGGCGGCGCAGCCGGTCCTTGGTGACCGCCGCGACCGTGTAGCCGGCCACCAGCGTCCCGTCCAGGTCGAAGAACGCGCCAACGTGCGGGCCTTCGGGGCTGGCATTTATCTCGCCGACCGACCCAGGGAGCCGGATCTGCCAGGCGCTGCCACCGCGCGGGGTAGTGCCGGTCATGAGCTGCCCCGCTTAGCGGCCTGCCGCGGCCCGGACCGCGCCCGCGTGCGCGACCGCGGTCGCGCACGCGGGCGCCCGAGCTCGATCACCTCGTCGAACCCGAGCTGCAGGCATTTCTCGAGTTGATCGGGGACGGCGAACGACGCCGTGTCGTAACGAACGGTCACGGTACACGTGCCGGCCCGGGAGACCAGCACCGCCATCATGGCGACCCCGGGCAGCGGCCCCATCCCGTACTGCCGTTCCACCTTCGCGCCGGCCAGGAACGTCTCCTGGGCGTAGCCCGGCACGTTGCTGGCCTGGACGTCCGCCGACGTGACCCGCTCGGCGATCGGCAGCAGCGCCGCGTCGGGCAGGATGCTCAGGATCGGCGCGAACCGCCCGATCAGGTCGATCGCCGGTTCGCTCCGGCGCGCGATCACCTGGTAGCGGATGAGCCGCATGCGTTCGGCCGGGTCGGTCTCGCTCATCGGTGCTGCGATCGTGACGCCCGCGAACCTGTTCCCCGAGGCCGGGTCGTCGCCGGTTCGCAGGCTGACCGGAATGGCCAGCGGCAGGGCGTCGACCGGCACCCCCAGCGCCTCGTGGTACCGCCCGAGGCCGCCGCACAGTGCGGCCAGGTAGGCGTCGTTGACCGATCCTCCCACCGCCTTGGCCGCGGCGCGGAGATCGGCGAGAGGTACCTCGAGCACGTGGGTGCGGCTCACCAGGCTGCGGCGGCGCAGCAGGGGCGACGGCTCGGCCGGCAGCCCCCCGAGCGCGCGCAGAGCCGAGCCGGTGAAACCCACCGTGTTCGCAATCGTGGGTCCCGGTCGCCGTATCAGGCGGCCGACCGTGCCGGCCACGCCGCCCAGCGCGTTCCAGTAAGCCGACAGTGCCGTTTCCGGCAGCCGCTCCAGACCGCTGCGCAGCAGGTCGTCGCCGCTCATGTCGCGCGGGATGGGCAGTGGCGGCAGCGGCCGCGGTTCCGGGTCCCGCTGGGCGTCGTAGAGCTGCTCGAACAGGGCGAGCCCGCCGAGCCCGTCGGTGACTGCATGGCTGAGCTTCATCAGCAGCGCCGACCGACCCCCCTCCAGGCCCTCCACGTACAGCGCCTCCCATAGGGCGCGGGAGGTGTCCAGCGGCGACTGCAGCGTGACCTCGGCCAGATCGAGGAGCTGGCGCAGCGTGCCGGGGGCGGGCAATGCCACCCGGCGCAGGTGATAGTCCAGATTGAAGTCGGGATCTATGACCCACCGCGGGGACGTGACCGGGAAGGTCGGCGTCACCACCTTCTGCCGCATCCTGACCACGACCCGGCTGGCGCGGTCCAGCGCCTCGTGCAGCATGGTCCAGTCGGCCGGACGGTCAAGGATCTCCAGGTCAAGGAACGCCGATCGTGTCGCCGGCCGTGACTCGCCGCGGAACAGCAGGTAATCCAGCGGGCTGAGTTCATCGGGCTGCTCGACGGTCAGTGGCGGATGGGCCATGATGTCCCCTGGTCTCCAGGACTGGACGTGCCTTCTTCATCGGCCATTATCGTCTGAAGCACCAGGGCCCTGATAGTGCCCCTGCTCCCGGCACCGCGCGGTGCCGGGCCGGGGGCTGACGAGACAGCGAGGTTCGCCATGAAACGGCAGCGGCGCGGCCACGTGATCGCGATGACCAGTGAGGAACTTGACTCGTTCCTGAGCGAGCAGCGGACCTGCCGGATTGCCACCGTCGGGCCGGGCGGCCCGCACGTCTCGCCCGTCTGGTTCGTCTGGGACGGGCAGGCGCTGTGGGTCTACTCGCTCACCCGCAGCCAGCGCTGGGCCAACCTGTCCCGCGACCCCCGGGTCGCGGCGGTGGCCGACACCGGCCACCACTACCACGAGCTGCGCGGAGTCGAGATCGAGGGCGAGGCCGCCGTGGTCGGGCCGGTGCCGCGGACCGGCGCCGACGACCCCGAGGCTCCCGAGCTCGCCGAGCCCGAGGCTCTGCTGGCCGCCAAGTATTTCGCCCCGGGCGGTATGATCCACGACGGCCGGCACGCCTGGCTGCGCATTACCCCGGCCAAGATCGCCAGCTGGGACTTCCGTAAGCTCGCCACGCTGCCCGGCCGCCAGGCCGGACCCGAACAGGCGGAGTCGAGATGAGCAACGAGGTGCTGGTCGAGCGCCGCGGCGCGGTGCAGGTCATCGTCATCAACCGCCCCGAGGCGCGCAACGCCTTGAACCGGGCGGTCGCGGTCGGCATCCGCGACGCGGTCGACGAGCTGGACGGGCTGGACGAGCTGCGGGCCGGGGTGCTCTCCGGAGCCGGCGGCACGTTCTCCTCCGGGATGGATCTCAAGGCGTTCCTGAGCGGGGAGGTGCCTTCGTTTCCCGGCCGCGGCCTGTGCGGGATCACCCAGACCCCGCCGCGCAAGCCGCTGGTGGGCGCGGCCGAGGGCTGGGCCCTGGCCGGAGGATTCGAGCTGCTGCTGGCCTGTGACCTGGTCGTGGCGGGCGCATCGGCGCGGTTCGGCGTCCCCGAGGTCAAGCGCTCGCTGGTGGCAGGCGCCGGCGGGGCGATGCTGCTGGCGCAGCGGGCGCCCCGGGCCCTGGCCCTGGAGCTCCTGCTCACCGGCGATCCGATCGGCGCGGCCCGGGCTGCCGAGATCGGGCTGGTCAACCACGTCGTACCGGAGGGCGGGGCGCTGGAGGCCGCCATCGAGCTCGCCGAGCGGATCGCGGCCAACGGGCCGCTGGCCGTCCTGGCCACCAAGCAGATCGCGCTCCAGGGCGGTGACTGGGCCCCGGATCAGCGCTGGGATCAGGCGGCCGCGCTGACCGCGCCGGTGTTCGCCTCGCAGGACGCCAGGGAGGGAGCCCGGGCGTTTGCCGAGAAACGCGCGCCGGTCTGGCAGGGCAGGTAGCGTCACGGCCCGCCGAGCAGGTCGTAGGGCCGGTACTGATCCAGGCCCGCGCGCAGGTAGATGACTGTCGCGCAGGAGCCTGGATGCGCATCGGGCGCGATCGGGGCGAACAGCTGCTGGCCCGGCCAGCCCAGCGGCGGGTACCGGCCGACGTCACGGACCGGGAACTGCGTTCCGGCTGTGACCTGCTGCCAGGTCTGCAGCGGGCCGCCATCCTGGTAGTCCCGTTCGCACCAGTGCACCCGGGCGGTAGCGTCCTGGCCCGGCCAGATGTTGTAGTACGAGCGGTACCACAGCGCGAGCAGCGCCGCGGCCACGGCCAGCACCAGCAGGCCGCCGGTCACGAGCGTCCGCCCGCGTGACCGGCGCCCGACCGCGATGGCGCTCACGGCGGGCCATCATGACCGAGCAGGGCCGCCCCCGCAACCAGGTCAGGGTGCCGGGACCGCCGTGACGTCCGCGGCCTCTTCAACCTCGGGGGCGCCGGGATCGTCGTCCAGGTAGCCGGGTATCCAGCGGAGCACCTCGGCCCGGAACTCGCCTTCGCACTCCAGCTGGCACAGCACGCCGATGCCGGCCGTGGACACGCGGTGGATGAGCACGTAAGACGGAGGCAGGTTGAACTTGCGCGTGATGCTGGACGTGCGCACGTCCGTGACCCGGGCCGCCTCCCCGCGTAGCCACTCGCGGCTGAACTTGAAGCAGTCCACCTTGGATGGCTCGGCCATCGGCGCCAGGAAGGCGTGCAGCGCATCCAGGTCGACTTCGATGCCCGGCCGCAGGAATCCGTGCGCGCGGAGCTCGCGCTCCACCTCCTCGATGTCGCCGTCGTCCTCCTCGTGCATGATGCGCAGCAGGCGGCCGAAGAACGGCGGCAGGCCGTCCGGCAGCCGGTCGACCGCGCCGAAGTCGAGCACGCCGAGCCGGCCGTCGTCGAGCAGCCGGAAGTTACCCGGGTGCGGGTCCGCGTGCAGTAGCCAGGCCCGGGCGGGTCCGGACAACAGGAACCGGATGAGCAGGATGCCTGCACGGTCGCGGTCCTCCTTGCTGCCGTCGCTGATGATCCTCGACAACGGGGTGCCGTCCATCCAGCCGGTGACCAGGACGTGGTTGGTGCCCAGGATGACGTCCGGCACGTAGATGTCGGCGTCGCCGGCGTACGCCGCGGCGAAGGCGCGCTGGGATTCGGCCTCGAGCTGGTAATCGAGCTCTTCGGTGACCCGATCGCGCAGTTCGTCGAGCAGCGGCTTGACGTCCAGCCCGGGCATCAGCAGGCCGAACAGCCTCCCGGCCCGGCTGAGCTGGTTGAAGTCGCTGATCAGGGCGCGCCCGGCCCCCGGGTACTGGATCTTCACCGCGACCCGCCTGCCGTCGTGCCAGACCGCCTGGTGGACCTGGCCGATGGACGCCGCCGCCGCCGGGATGTCGTCGAACTCGGCGAAGTTGTCCCGCCAGTCCTCGCCCAGGTCATGGGCCAGGACCTGGTGCACGGTGCGGGCGGGCAGCGGCGGCGCGGCTTCCTGCAGCCTGGTCAGCGTGGCCCGGTACGG
>Ga0187780_10004873_pt1 | contig 10042 bp, 5 predicted proteins | sample 1015_Q2_SP10_20__FD_132429 | JGI IMG/M metagenome (GOLD analysis project Ga0187780, IMG submission 132429) | Tropical peat soil microbial communities from peatlands in Department of Meta, Colombia - 1015_Q2_SP10_20_MG | ecosystem: Environmental > Terrestrial > Soil > Wetlands > Peat | place...
ATCACCGATTTGAAGAACGCGTTCCGGCCCGACCTGGTCCACATGAACTCCTACGGTCCCAGCTTTCTCCTGTATCAGCACACGATCATGCGACATCCCGTGCCGTTACTGGCGACCTTGCATACGACCCACGCCGCGGTGATACCGGCTCGAGCCTTTGCGGAGGACAGTCTGCTCCGCGGAGCGCTGCGCCAAGCGAGCTGGGTCACTTGCGTCTCCGAAGCGGTACGGGATGAAGCGTGTCGATTGCTCCCCGAGATCGCTTCCCGCTGCTCCGTCGTGTACAACGGCGTCGAGCCCCCTCGCGTCTCGCCCACGCCACTGCCGTTCGAACCACCGCGACTCTTGTGCCTCGGTCGTCTCGCCCCGGAGAAGGGCTTCGACGTCGCGCTGAATGCCCTGCCCTCCGTGCTGGGCCGTTTCCCGGCCGCTCGACTCATCGTCGCCGGCGACGGTCCGGCTTCCGCCCGGGACGGCGTTCCGGCCGCGGCGCGAGGGCCGGCCGCTGCCCGCAACGGGCTCGATGCGCTCGAAGCCGGAAATTTACCTTTCTTCTTGGCCATGATTCCTCGCGATTGAAGGGAGGCGCGCCCGGAAGGACCCGCGGAAGCGAAATCGTGGCACAAGAATGCTGTGAATTCGTTAACAATTTCAAGGGGAATCGGGCTACCGGCGAATCCGGACCGGAAATCTGATCGGAACCAGGTCTGATTGCCGCTGGACCACACTCACACCTGGGTGTAACAAAGTTTTACACATTCCAGTGTAGCTCTTGATCCGCACATGGATATCCAAGAACTCTTTCAGGGATCGGCGTCGGTCAAGCACCGCATCGTGCAGCTATCGGGCCGCCGCTATTCGATCAAGCTTGAACAAGGGTTTTGGAACTTCCTGGAAGAAAGCGCCAAGAAGCACGGGCTTCGGCTCAACCAACTCGTCGGCAAACTCGCGGCCGATCACCCGACCGAGATCGGATTTGCAGCGGCATTACGGCTTTATTGTCTGGCCGAGGCGCGCGGGCGGCTGAGCCGGGCCGAAGAGGAATTGCAAAGGGCAGCACTAGCGACAGGCACCACCGATCTTTCCGCCGTGGTAAGCGCGTGCCCGGCACCCTGCGTCGTGCTCGCTCAAGACCGGACGATCCAGCTGGTGAACGATGCATTCGCGCGCTGGCTCAATGCCGATTCGGCGGCACTCATCGGCAAATCCGTTGAACATTTTTTTCAAATTCGCGGGCAGTTCCGCTTGGACGAGTTGTGGACGCGATTTGGCAAAGGCTTGACCACGCCGGTGCCCGCCAAACTCGCCTATGTGGCGCCCGGCCGCGTGGTCGTGGCTAAGGCCCATCTTTGCGCCGCCGCCATCAAAGGGCCGGACGACTTTTCCTGCCTCATCATGCTCGATCACGCCAACCGCTAAGAACCAGGGTTTATTTGCAGGCTCTGGCGAGCGTCCGTCATCGACGCGCAGCGAAAGCTCGACCGAAAAACAGCCGTCAAATCGAAAGTTTGGGGGAAATCAGTAAGACCGCGCTTATGCGTGGTCGGCGGTGACCAGCAAGTCGATCTCGGGCGGGTAATAGATGGTGAGTCCCGCTTCGAAAGTGCAGAAGTGATAACCCGATACGTCGACGCCAGCGGAGGTGACGTAATGATCGGCGGTACCGGTCTCGGTCACCCGGCTGTCGGTCATGATATTCACCGCAAGCGGTCCTGCCTCGTTGAATAGAACGACCTCGCCCCGCGAATCGGGAAGGAGATCGTTCAAGGACAGAATCATTTGATCTTCGACATCGGTCGAATCGAAGGTCAGTGCTTGGCCGCCGACGCCCTGCGCCACGACATCGGCAACCGCCGATGCCGCGTCCCCATCAGTCGGAACCGTGACAAATGCGCTCAAATCCTCACCGGGGATCTTCGAGTCCCCGATCAGATTTGAAATGTTGTCTTTGTCGGCCATGGATCTGTTTCGGTCGTCCGCAATTTGGGCTCGCGGCCCTAAATGGCCACGATATCGCCCGGCATCCTTTTAGGCGCACCTAATCCTAGTATCATAAATATAAACAATCTCTAAAAAAGTCCAAGAATTTTAGAGATTCCGATATCGCCGCCGTTCGAATTTCATAGTTAACACAACATCTTGCCAAAATTAATGATTCCGGGCCCGAGGCCGGCGGTGGCTTTTGCGAGATCCGCCACAACCTCAAATGTCCATGCGCGCGGCGTAGGAGTCGTGAGCCCATGACTCGTATTTCGGCTGCTTTGTTTGGCCTGCTTGGGCCCATAAACGAAACGGGCGGCCCCGAGGGGCCGCCCGCTAATTTCGTCCCGCAAGGGGTCGCCGCTACTCGACGTTCCAAACCGGGTTGAAGTTCATCTGCATCGCTCCGTCATCCGAGACCTGGCCGGCTTGCTTGAAACCTTCGCTCGGAGCCTGAGCCGCCTGCTTGTCAGAAGCAGCGGTCGGAGCAGCAGGAGCTGCGGTATCGCTGGCCTGAGGTGCGGGCGCAGCAGCCGGCTGGCCATTGTCAGCTGGTGGCGTCTGACCATCAGCCGAGGGGGCCGCTTTTTGATCCGCACTGGCTGCCGGGGCTACCGCTGCCGGAGCGGCGGTACCGTCTGCAGCTGCTGGAGCCGCGGCTGGCGCCGTCGCATCGGTCGTGGCCGCAGCGTCCGCCGGAGCCGAGGTTTCGGTCGCCTCGGTGACGGCGCCCTTGCCTTGCTCGGCGTCCGCCATGTCGTGGGTCATCCCTTCCTTGGGACGATTCACGCCAAGCTGTTTCAGGAGCTCGCCTTCAACCGCCAGCATCTTATAACCGGAAAACAATTCGATGTATTCGGCGGCAATCAGATCGCCGCGCGAGACGAATAATTCGTTTTCCGAGTCCAACACGTCGAGGAGCGAGCGCTGGCCGAGGTTGAATTGCTGCGTATAGGCATCTCGGGTCTTTTCGTTTGCCCTCACCTGGGTCGCAATCGCGGTGTGGCGATCACGTGCGGTCTGCAACTGACTCCATGCCAGCCGCGCCTGCTGCTCGACCGCACGCTCCGCCTGTCCCAGAACCTCGCGGGATTCGGCGAGACGCTGGACGAATTCCTCGTTCTTCGCCACCGTCCCACCGCCGCGGAAGATGTTCCAATTCATGACGACGAGGGCCTGTTGGTCATGACTGTGGCCAGCGACGCCGGAATCGTTTCTGTCCCACAAGTCGCCCAATTGCAGCTTAACGGTCGGATAGTAATCGGACCGGCTTTGCCGCAATTCGGCCTCTGAAACATGAATACCTGCGTTCGCCACTTGAACCGGCGGGCTCGATTCGATCGCCATCGCAACCGCCATATCGACGGTGGCCGGCAATTGATCTTCGACGGAAGTTGGCTTCGACAAGCTGTCCGGCGCTTCGCCGACAGTCTTGATGTAAGAGGTCTCGGCGTCCTGTTCATTACCCTTTTCTTGGACCACGGTCGCGATCGCGCGGGCCAAACGAGATTCCGCTTGGCGGACATCCGCCATATTACCCGTCCCGCCGCGCAGGCGCGCCTTCATGTCTTCCAGGTAACGCTCGTGAGTCTTTTGATTGTCTTCGGCAAGCGCGACCAATTCCTGTTCCCGCAAGACATCGAGATAAGCCTGCGTCGCGTCGAGGCCAATTGTTTCCGACTCCGCGAACACGCGCAATGCCGCCTCATCGACGCGGTGCGTTTGACGCTGCACCTCGGAGGCCGCAAAGAACCCGTCGAACAAAGTCTGCGAGAGAATGAGTGAGTTATCTGCTTTGAGCAAAGTGCCGACTTGACCCGGGAGCGCATTAGGCTTTTCGACCGTGTCGTCATAGCCCATCGTTATCGCGCCATCCAAAGACGGATAGTAAAGCGCTTTGCCCTGTTGCAGTTCCTGATCGACCGCCAAACGGTCCTTCGCAAGAACGCCGATGTCCGGATTCGTACTTATTGCAGACCGGACCGCATCTTCCAAAGATGCTGCCTTTGCCGCCCCCGCACCTGTCGCCACGACTATCGCTGCGCACAGTGCTGCTTCAAGCCCCCATCGGCCAAAAGCACCAACGCGGAGGGTCTTCACGTCGCTATTGCCCTTTTTCATTTTCCCCTAACCCCTGAAAAAAAGACGTCACCGCGGCGCAGGCCCGCGATCTTTGCCTTTAACCCTATCTTTGGTTTGTAAACGATCTACCCCAATTCAGTCAAATGCCACGTGCTCTAATTTCATCGTATTTTCAATGCTCGACCGCCTCGACGCAAGGTTCTTCCCTAAGCATTTTTGACTGTTCCCAAAGGGTATAATTCCTATTTTATCCGCGGCAACACTAATCGCGTTCATGATTTGTATTATATCCGATATGATACACACACTATGTTTGTATTTATCTGAATCCAGCCGATCTACTGCAGTTAGTCGAAAAATACGTAAATATTCATTAACTTGTGCTCTCTAGATTGGGATCGGGTTAGTCGGCATCCCAGAGCCGCCCGTCGGTGGGGTCGTCAGGTAGGGCAGTAGACAGGTCACGCCTGAAGAAGAATTAAGAAATTTCGAGAGTGTCTTCCCGCGACGTCTTTGCAACACCCGTCACGATTCTTTCCTTGTCTTGGCCTTGTCACGGAAGATTGCGATGTTTTTCCCTCCTTTTCCTAGGATCTCCGCCTTTGCCGGTTTACCGCGCCGCGGCGCGATCGCCGACAGGGTCGTCCGTGGCAATCTCGACGAGGGCGCCAATTTCGGAGAAAAATCGTTTATAATTTCGTGGTTTGCTGTGATACCTGCGGCGCCGGCACGACGCCGGCAGTGGAGTGTTTCCTTTACGGCGGCCACGCTCCGCATAGCAGTGGCCGGTATTTGGAGGATTGTCTTCCGCGTAAATGCGCGGCGGAGCGTCGAGGGGCCGTCGTCGCAATAAACGGGCGGGCGGAATAAACAGGCGGGCGTCCGGGCCCGGATCGATACAATAAGATCAATGGATGAAGACGGAAGAATCATGAGCGAAAGACAGGCCTCTCAGAAGACCAGCCCCGTGGCGAAAGACGGGGTGTCCGCAGATCCGGAGGCGAATGCTGCGGCGATGCGCGCGGCCGGGGCGCGGGCGGTCAACCTCGATTATGGATCGATCGGGGCCGCCGCCAAGAAATCCGACGAACCCAGCCTCGTGGTGGTCGGCGGCGATACGTCGCCGGTTCAAGAGAAGACAGGCGAAACAGAAGTCAAACCAGGAATCGCCGTTTCCAAGGACGATCCTCTGCTCGACTGCCTGACCATGCTCACCGCGATCCACGGCAATCCGATGTCGGCCGAATCGCTGAAGGCCGGCTTGCCTCTCTCCGACAACGCGCTGACACCGGCGCTCTTCATTCGGGCGGCCGAGCGGGCGGGTCTCTCGGCGCGCGTCGTCAAACGCAATTTGCGCGATATCTCTGCACTGACCCTTCCGTGCGTCTTGCTGCTCGAAGAGCGTAAGGCGTGCCTGCTCGTCAAGCTCGTGGGCAAAGACAAGGCTGAGGTCGTGTTCCCGGAAACCGGCAAGGGCGTCACCCGAGTCTCGATCGACGGTCTCGCCAAGATTTATACCGGCAACGTCCTTTTCGCGCGTCCCGAATACCGGTTCGATGGCCGCACCGACACGTTGTCCAAGCCGCGCATGCGGGCGTGGTTCTGGGGCACGATCGCGAGCTCCTGGCGCATTTACATCGAAGTCGCGCTGGCCGCTTTCCTGGTCAATCTGTTCGCGCTGGCGAGCCCGCTCTTTATCATGAATGTGTACGACCGCGTAATCCCCAACAATGCGGTCGAAACATTGTGGGTCCTGGCGCTCGGCGTGGCTACCGTCTTCGGCTTCGATTTCACCCTGCGCACCTTGCGCGGCTATTTCGTCGACGTTGCCGGTAAAAAGGCCGACGTAATCATATCAAGCCGCATCTTCGAGCAAGTACTCGGCATGCGCATGGACAGCCTTCCGTCCTCGTCCGGCGCGCTCGCCAGCCAGCTTCGCGATTTCGAAACCTTGCGCGACTTTTTCACCTCGGCGACGTTGGTCACCCTTATCGACCTTCCCTTCGTGCTGCTGTTTATCGCCATCATTCTTTACGTCGGCGGACCGATCGCCATCGTGCCGCTGGTCGCGGTCCCGCTGGTGATCGCGATCGGATTGATGTTGCAGATGCCGCTCAACACCGCAGTGCGCCAGACCTTCCGCGAATCGTCGCAGAAACACGCGCTGCTGGTGGAAGCGATCGGCGGCATCGAAACGGTAAAGAGCACGGGGGCGGAAGGGCGGCTGCAACGCAGCTGGGAAAGATTTGTCGGTCTTACCGCCAAGTCGAGCATGAAGGCCCGCTTGCTGTCCGCCATCGGCATCAATTTCACGCTTCTATCGGCGAATTTGGTCACGGTCGCCGTGGTCATCCTCGGCGTCAATCTCATCAACCAGAAGGAATTGACGGTGGGCGCTCTGGTCGCGTGCACCATCCTCTCGGGCCGGGCGATGGCGCCGTTGGCGCAAATCGCCGGACTGCTCACGCGCTATCATCAATCGATGGCGTCGTTGGCCGCCCTCGACAAGATCATGACCACGCCGGTCGAGCGCCCGGCCGGAAAAGCCTTTTTGCACCGGCCGACCTTTGAGGGCGCCATCGAATTCAAGGAGGTCGTGTTCCGCTATCCGGGCCAGGAAACCAAGGCGCTCGACAAAATCTCGTTCCACGTCGCGGCCGGCGAACGAGTCGGGATCATCGGCCGAATCGGTTGCGGCAAGAGCACCATCGAACGACTGATGATCGGTATTTACGAGCCGACTGAAGGTGCCGTCATGATCGACGGCACGGATTTGCGCCAGGTCGATCCCGCCGATCTGCGCCGCAATACGGGTTGCGTGCCGCAGGACGTGTACCTGTTTTTCGGCTCGGTGCGCGACAACATCGCGCTCGGCGCGCCGCATGTGGACGACGCCGCGATTTTGCGCGCGGCGCAAATTTCCGGCGTCGAAGATTTCATCCGGCAGAGCCCGCTCGGTTTCGATTTGCCGGTCGGCGAACGCGGCATGACGCTGTCCGGCGGGCAACGCCAAGCCATAGCGATTGCTCGCGCCCTGGTCACCGACCCGCCGATCCTCATTCTCGATGAGCCGACGAGCTCGATGGACAACCGCTCGGAAGAAGCGTTCAAGCAGCGCTTGAAGGAAATTCTCCCGGGTAAGACGCTGGTGCTCATCACGCATCGCGCAAGTTTGCTGACGCTCGTCGACCGGCTGATCGTGGTTGACGGCGGCAAAGTTGTCGCCGACGGACAGAAGGACAAGGTGTTGCAGGCGCTGAGCTCGGGCAAGATCCGCACCGCGGTCTAGCCCCCCCGAAACGGCTCACGGGCGATGTTCCGGCAAGTGATTTAGGGAGAATAAGAGTGGCGAATAGCAAAGCCTGGGAAGATGCGGATTTTATGCCGGAGATCCACGGCGCCTCCAGGCGCGGGGCGAGCCGCTTCGCGCATATCCTGCTGCTCGTCATCATCATCTTCTTCGTGTCGTTCTATCTTTGGGCGCGTCAGGCCAAACTCGACGAAGTAACCCGCGGCGAAGGCCAGGTCATTCCGTCCGGACAAGTTCAGGTCGTGCAAAACCTCGAAGGCGGCATCGTCGCCGCTCTCAACGTCCACGAAGGCGAACTGGTCGAAAAAAACCAGGTGCTGTTGAAAATCGATAACACCACCGCCGATTCGGACCTCAAGGAAAGCCGGGCGCGATCTCTTGCTTTATCCGCGTCGCTCGCCCGAATGGAAGCGGAGACGACCGGCAAGGACGAGATCACCTTTCCAAAAGAGGTGCTGGACCAGGCGCCCGATCTCGCCAAACGCGAGCAGGAGCTTTTCCAGTCGCGCAAAGCCGGGCTCGATGCCGAGCTCGACATTCTGCGCCGCCAGGAAGATCAGCGCCGCCAGGAGTTGGTCGAGCTCGAAGGCAAATATGAAAAGAGCCAAGGCTCGCTGCAACTCGCCCAGCAGGAATTGGATATCACGCAGCCGATGGTCGAGAAGGGCATCGCGCCCCAAGTCGATCTGATTCGCCTGAAGCGCCAAGTCAACGATCTTCAGGGCGACGTTCAGGCGTCGGAATTGGCGATTCCGCGCGCCAAGTCGGCGCTCGCCGAAGCCAGCCGCCGCGTCAGCGAGCGCGTTCAGCGATTCCGTTCCGATACCTTGAAGGAATTGAACGATGCGCGGGCGACCCTCAATGTCGTCCAAGCGAACACCTCTGCGCAACTCGACAAGGTGACGCGCACCGATGTCCGTTCGCCGGTGCGCGGCACGGTGAAGCAATTGATGGTCAATACCATCGGCGGCGTGATCAAACCCGGCATGGACCTGGTTTCAATCGTTCCGATCGAGGACACGCTGCTGATCGAAGCCCGGATCAAACCCGCCGATATCTCGTTCTTGCGGCCCGGTCTCGACGCGACGGTCAAGGTAACGGCCTATGATTATTCGATATATGGGGGACTGCCGGCCACGCTCGAAGACATCAGCGCCGACACCATCAGCGACGAGAAGGGCGAGAAATTCTATCGCATCAAATTGCGCACCAAGCGCAATTATCTGGGAACCGAAGAACACCCGCTGCCGATCATTTCCGGCATGACGGTGCAAACCGACATTTTAACGGGCAAGAAAACGGTTCTCGATTATCTGCTGAAGCCCATCCTCAAGGCGCGCCAGCGGGCGCTCCGCGAACGGTAGAGCCTGCCTTTCCAGCGGTTAGGTTTCCGAACCGTAGGCGCTGCCCGTTCCGCGCGGGTCGTTTGCGGCGTGGCAGGATTCGGGATCTTCCATCACGCCCTTCGAGCACCAGACCACATTGACGAGGCCCAAGCTTTCGACGCCGAAGAGCTTGTATTTGTGGCCGGTAAGATCGTTGACGGTTTCCGCCGCCAATCCCCTCTCGTAAACAAGGACATCGGGCATTCCGGTGTGAAGCACCCGCTTGATCGAAATCGCGATCGGAAGCGGCCGCCCGATGACCATCGTTTCGAGCGCCACCGTCACCAAGGCGGCGGGCGCCGCTGTGCCGCCCGATGCGCCGGCCGCGAATATCAAATCGCCGTCCTTGTCCACAACCAGCATCGGCACCAGCGCCGACACCCCGCTGCCCTTGACCGGTGCGGCGGCGGCAACGATTCCAGTGCCGCGGGCAACCCGGCCGAGGCCGAACAAATTGTTCATGGTCAAGCCGCAAGTGACCGCCGAACCTTCCCGATCGACGACGACGAAGGACGTCGCCGCCGGATTTTCCAATGGGGCGGTCGGCGGCGGCGTCAGATTCGAAGACGGCGTGTGCTCGGTTTCCGAGTAGGACGACATCAGGTCCTTCAGCCGCGCGTCGGCGACGATGTCATTCATTGCGAGCTTGCTGTCGCCATTCGGCTGAAACCAATCGGAGCGATCGGCGAAAGCCCGCATCGATACTTCCCCAAAAAGATGGAGCCGCGTTGAGCCTTTTGCATCCCGATAGCGATTGTCGGTGCTAAGCATGCTCCACATTTCCGCGGCCAGCGGCCCGGCCGAGGCCGGCGGCGGCGCAAAGTTCAACGTTTCGTCGCCGGAAGCCACGGTGACGGGATCTTTCCAATCCGGCTGATAGTCGCGCAAATCGTCGGCGGAAATGGCGCTGCCCGAAACTTGTCCGGCCTCGCTGAAGCGGCGGGCTACCGCCGGCGCCAGCATGCCCTCATAGAGATCGCCGGGGCCGGCCGTCCGCAACCGGCTGATCAGCACGCCGAGATCGGCCTGAACGAGCGTGTCGCCTTCGCGCAAAAAGCCGCCGTCCTTGCGTCCGAAGGTTCTCACCGCCTCGGGATCCTTGGCCAGTAAGCCTGCCGCCAAATCCAGATCGTGCCCGAGCGACTTTGAAATCGGCGCGCCATTGCGCGCCAGCTTCTCAGCGGGCGCCAGCAACTGTTCCCACATCAAGCGTCCATGTTTCGAATGCAGCGCGAACATGGCCCTCGGATTTTCCGGGATGGCCAGGGGTGCATTGACGATCCCG
>Ga0187780_10004875_pt1 | contig 10041 bp, 9 predicted proteins | sample 1015_Q2_SP10_20__FD_132429 | JGI IMG/M metagenome (GOLD analysis project Ga0187780, IMG submission 132429) | Tropical peat soil microbial communities from peatlands in Department of Meta, Colombia - 1015_Q2_SP10_20_MG | ecosystem: Environmental > Terrestrial > Soil > Wetlands > Peat | place...
TCCCGAACACCGCGCGCGGGGTGCCATCCTGATAAGGGCTGATGGCCCCTCGCTAGGTGAGGGAGGATGACTTCCCTCGGGGAACGGGCATGTTCCGGGAGGTGTCGCCCACGTTGATGCTTGACACGAGCGCCTCGGCCCACCGAGTTGCAACGGTCCCTGGCCTTGGCTCGGCTCTCCCTCCGTTCGACGACAAACGTCGGGATGCGGGTTTCACGGAGGCGGCGTGCAGTCTTGCGAGGCCGCGCTTTGAATGCCTGTGCGGAAGCCTTGCCGCGCTACCGGTCTCGGTCGCACAATGATGGAGTGCCGGCGGAATCCAGGAATCCGATGAAGAGGGGAAGACTCTGTGGGGCACCGTTGGCCGTCAGAGTGAGCCCAGCAGGAAACTATTGGTGCTTCTCCGGAATGCTTCGGTTGGTGACCAGATCCTTCCCCAGAGGGAGAACCGGGACCCGAGCATGGTGAACAGACTCACTCAGGGGGGATCACGGACGAACATCCGGAGAAGGGCGGAGGCAGCGGCATGACGTTCTGGGACCTGATGGGGGATGTCTACTGGATCTACAAGCGCACCCGAGCGCCGGCATTCGTCTCCTCACTGACCGGCAACGGGGATGCGAGGAAGGTGATGCCCGAGCTGGTGAAAGCCGGGATCCACGAACGGAAGGAGGTGCTGCTGTATCTCCTCGTTCGATCATTGCGCCCCAAGCGGGTGGTCGAGACGGGAGTGTGGTACGGGTGGAGTTCCCGGGCAATCCTCTCCGCGCTTCATGCGAACGGGGAAGGACGCCTATTCTCCATCGACCTACCGACCTTGGGAGCGGGCCGGATCTACGAGGACGGCACGGTCGATCCGACGCGCCTTGACGCCGTGGGCGACACCGGGAGGGCCGTCCCGGCCTACCTGAGAGACAAATGGGACCTCCGGATCGTCGCCTCGCCCGCGGAGTCGACGGCGGCGCTGGCCGCCTCCACGAAGGAAGGCATCGACATGTTCTTTCATGACTCGGATCACAGCTACGAGAACATGCTGAAGGAGTTCCAGATCGCCTGGGCTGGGCTCCGGCCCGCCGGCGTTCTTTATGCCGACGACGTGGAATGGAACTTGGCGCTCCGAGACTTCGGCCGAAGCGTGGAGAGGACGCCTCACATTTTCCGCCTCTACCCCAACGCTCGGGCTGCGGTGGGTGCCCTCGTCAAGTAGGACCGAACAGAATCCTCGGAACCATCGATATCTGCGCGCTTGGGAACGACTATCCCAAGGGCCGGAACTCCTACGAATCCGGCTTTCGCCCGCTATCTCGGCCGTTCCCCAAATCTCGGGTGACGGCACCGATGTTCCCGGCCGGGAGACTCAAGCCTTGGCTGGGATTGTTGACGGAATTCTCGCGGGTGGCTTCGGGTGTCGCATCAACCCCATCCATCTCAGGGGTGCCCGAGCCCTGGGCAGTCGAGGTCGTCCGACCATCTGTTGCCGGTGATCTCGCGCGAATGCACCCCTAGTCGCGTCGGCTCCGGCACAGGAAATCCAGGTAGAGCAAAGGCATAGGCAGGCGAGCGATCCTCTGAGAATGCCCGCAGGCGTGCCCGGAAAACGATAAAGGCCGCATCCGGGTCGTCCGGCCGATGACGGACGCCCCGACCCATGTCGTCGAGCGCCTCCTCCAGCAGCGGGTCACCCTGCAACTGAAGGACTCGCGGGTCCTGACGGGGAAGCTCCTGGGCGCGGACGAGCACATGAACCTCGTGCTCGACGACGCGGAGGAGCAGACGTCCGAGGTCACCCGACACCTGGGGCGTGTCGTTCTCCGGGGGTCCAACGTCGTGACCCTGAACGCCCCGCAGGGTGCGGCGGGGAAGCCGCCCTGATGGGTCCCGCTTCCCACGCCCGGGTCGACCGGAGTCGCCCCCGAGCGAAAGGCGAGGCGCTCGCGGTCCTCAAGGTGCTCGCGATCGCGGGCGGCGACCACGCGGCGGTCGTCTTCACTTCCCGCGAGGTCGGCGAGCGGATCGGGGTGAGCCAGCAGGCGGCCGACCGCTATCTGGTCAGCCTCGAGGCGAGCGGGCTCATCACGCGGTCGCTCGCGCAGCGACGTCAGCGCCTTCTGTTGACCCCGGCAGGGATGGACCTTCTGCGAGCCGAGTACCACGGCTACCGCCGAATTTTTGAGGGCCCGGCCAAGCTCGCCCTGTCGGGAACGGTCGCCTCGGGGCTCGGGGAAGGGCGGTACTATCTCAGCCAGCCCGGCTACGTCATCCAGTTCACCGAGCGTCTCGGGTACTCGCCCTACCCCGGCACCCTCAACGTGCGGGTGGGACCCGAGGCCTTGCGACGAGCCTCGCTCGTGACCGAGTGGACCGGAGTGCGGGTCGACGGGTTCCATGCGAGCGGTCGCACGTTCGGGGGCGCCACCTGTTTTCCCGCCCGGATGAACGGCCATGCCTGCCACCTGATCCACCCCGACCGCAGCCACTACAAGGACGTCATCGAATTCATCGCCCGGGACCGTCTTCGCGACGTCCTCCACCTCAAGGACGACGACACCGTCGAGATCTCGATCGAGGAGCCGTGACGCCGGAGTCGGTCGGGCGAACCGTCGCCCGGGACCGCCACCCTTCGCCGGCCCCTACCGGCGAGGCTCGACGATTCGTCAACCAGTGGGTAGAAGACGAAGCGCTGGGACCGCAGCGTGTCCGGGCCTTCGTCCTGATCCTCCGGACCCGGGGTTGCTACTGGGCGGACGTGAAGGGCTGCTCGATGTGCGGTTACTCTAAGGACACGCTGGGCCGCTCGGCGACCCCCGAGGAACTCGCCGAGCAGCTCGACCGTGCGCTCGCCCGGTACCGCGACGAACCGTACGTCAAAGTCTACACCTCGGGTAGCTTCCTCGATGACCGCGAGGTCGACCCGGAGAGCCGGACGGCGATCGTCAGCGCGTTCTCGGGTCGCGCTCGGCGATTCCTGTTCGAGACGTTGCCCGAGTTCGTCCGACCGGAGACTGTCGACCCCCTTCGGTCCTCCTTCGCGGGGGAACTCGAGGTGGCGTTAGGGCTCGAGTCAACGGACCCAACGGTGCTCGGTCGGTTCGTCAACAAGGGCTCCACTCCGTCCGACTACCTCGCCGCTGCCGACCGCCTCTCCGAGCACGGCGTGCACCCGAAGGCCTATCTGCTGCTGAAGCCGCCGTACCTCACCGAGGCGGAGTCGGTCGCGGACGTGGTCCGCTCGGTGGAGGAGGCCGCACCGCACTTCGAGGCGATGTCGATCAACCCGGTCCACATCCAGAACGGTACCGTGGTCGAGTGGCTGTACCGTCGAGGTCGCTACCGACCCCCCTGGCTCTGGTCGGTGGTCGAAGCGCTTCGCATCGGAGCTTCGATGCGCGGACGGGCTCGACTCGTCTCGTTCCCCACCGCCGGTGGCCTGCCCCGGGGACCTCACAACTGCGGAACATGTGACCCCCAAGTGCTGGCCGCGATCCAGGAGGCGTCGCTCTCGCAGGAGTTCGCGCCGCTCGCGGAGCTGGACTGCTCATGTCGTGAGGAATGGCGGGCCTCGCTCGCGTATCCTCCGCTCGGGGTGGAAGCATGAGCCGGCTCGTCCCGCGACTTCCGCCCCACGCCGTCGAGACGATCGCTCAGTTCCTGAGGGCGCACGCGCTCGGCGAGGGGTCCGAGGGCGTGGTGATCGGCCTGTCGGGAGGGATCGACAGCGCTCTCGTCGCCCGTCTTGCCCGCGACGCGCTCGGCGCCGAGCACGTCCTCGGCATCCTCATGCCCGATGCGTCGTTCCCGAAGCCGCTCCTGGAGGAGACGGTCGAGTACGCGCAGGGGCTCGGAGTCGAGTCCCGGACGATCCCGATCGAACCGGTCGAGGCGGCCTACCGGGCGCTCCTCCCGGAGCTCGCCGACCGCGTCTCTCTCGGGAACGTGAAGGCCCGAATCCGGATGACACTCGCCTACGCGGTGGCCCGGGAGCGACATCGTCTGGTCGTCGGCACCGGGAACAAGTCGGAGATATTGCTCGGCTATTTCACGAAATACGGGGACGGCGGAGTCGACCTGCTGCCGCTCGGCGACCTCTACAAGACGGACGTGCGCGCGGTCGCGGAGGAGCTCGGCCTCCCGGCGCCGATCCGGGCCCGACCCCCCTCCGCGGGGCTCTGGGAGGGCCAGACCGACGAGGAGGAGCTCGGCATCTCCTACGCGGAGGTCGACCAGATCCTCTACGGCCTTGAGCAGCTGCGCTCCCCCGAGGAGATCGCATCGCTCGCCGGGTTCCCGGTCGAGCGCGTTCGCTCGATCGAGGAGCGCGTGCTCCGCTTCCGCCACAAGCGACGCATGCCGCCGATCCCGAAGGTCCGCCTTCGGACGATCGGGCTCGATTGGCGGGAATGACCCGGCCGTTGTGCGCCCACCGGTCAGCCGCCTCCGGCGTAACGTTATCCCCGCCCGCGGTTCGGGGCGCCATCCACGGATAGCGTGGCCGTATGGACCGAGCGACCTACCAGCGCCTCTACGACGCCCTCGCCACGTACGAGGACGTCCACCACGTTGCCCACAAGGAGCACTGGAACGAGGAGCTCCTCTTCGTCATTCACACGCACCGGGTGACCCGCGACGCGACGCGGCGGTTCTACGTCGTGAAGCGTCAGCTCCCGCGCCTGGTCGGCCAGTGGAAGCACGGCCGGTCGATCCTCGAGATCGCGCGGGAGTGGAAGTTCCCGCCGGTCCTGATGGGCCAGCAGATGCTCGGCGGCCTTGGGATTCCGCGCAAGAAGGTGTGGGGCGCCTTCCTCCACCCCGAGTCAGCGCCCGACGCCCGGCTCCGCAAAGAGGTCGAGGAACTCCTGGCTGCGGACATGATCTACTCCCCGCACGGGATGGAGCTTCAGCGGGAGCGGGGTCGCAAGGGCGAGGAGCGCCTGCAGGCCTGGCTCGAGAAGCACGGCATCGGCTACCGGACCGAGAAGGACCTCCGCGGGAAGTACGCGAAGACCCCCGACGCGCTCCTCGACGAGCCGATCATCTTCTACGGCCAGAAGCTCACCTGGATCGAGTCGAAGGCGAACTTCGGGGACGACGTCGAGCTCCGCAAGAACCTTCGACGCCAGCTCGGACCCTACACCCAGATCTTCGGCGAGGGCGCCGTCGTCTACTGGTACGGGTACGTGGACGGCGCGGAGTCGCCCCCCGGGATCCTTCTCTGGGACGGCGAGACGTTCGAAGGGATCACGCCGATCGTGCCACCGCATCACGAGCGAGCTCACGCTGCTCACCCGTCGCGAGATCACGTTCGACCAGCGCACCCGGCGCCGCCTCACGCAGCCCCAGGATCAGCGCACGGCGGCTCCGGCGGCGCGCCGCCTCCTTGAGCTGGCGGGAAAGGCTCCGCGATAGTAAGTCGCAGTCGGCGCTGACCCCGGCACGTCGCAGCTCCGATACGAGGGCGAGCGCGTCGGCCGACAGCTTCGGGTCCGCCACGGCGACGAACGTGTCGAGCGGAGGCTCTCCCTCCGGCCACCGACCGGCGCCCTTGAGCAGCAGCTCGAGGGTCTGGTCGCCGATGGCGACCCCGGCCGCCGGAGTCGGGGGCCCGTCGAACAGCTCGATCAGGTTGTCGTAGCGGCCGCCGCCGAACAGCGACCGCCCCTCCCCCTGCTTCGCGTATCCCTCGAACACCGTGGAGGTGTAGTAGGCGAGGCCGCGGACGACCGTCGGGTCGAACACCGTTCGGTCAGCGAGGCCCATCCGGTCGAGAAGAGCGAACAACCGGCGCATCCGCTCGACCCCTTCGAGGGCGGCCGCGTCGAGCCCGCTGCGCGCGAGTTCGTCTAGGAACGAGCCGAGCCCCGAGGGAGGGATTCCGCTCCCGGCGCTATCGAAGAACGAGCGAAGCTCGTCGACCCGGTCGACCCCGACTCCCGCCTTGCCGAGCTCCGCGGCAAACTCGGCGGCGGAGATCTTGCGATACTGGTCGACGGCGCGGTAGAAGGGGCCTGTCTCTCGTGCGCCCGCCCGACGTCCGAGACCCTCGGCGATGGCGCGGTCGCTCACGCGGAACGCGTAGAGCCCCGCCGCCCCGATCTCGTCCATGAGGAGGGCGGTGGTCGCGAGGATGTCGGCCTCGGCCTCGACTCCCGGCACGCCGAAGATGTCGAGGTTGAACTGGACGAACTCACGCGTCCTGCCGGCCTGAGGCTCCTCGTACCGCCATTGCTTCGAGACCGTGAACCACTTCGCCGGAAGCGGCTCGGACTTCGCCCGCGCGGCGAACACGCGCGCCACGGACGGTGTCGTCTCGGAAGAAAGGGCGACCGGGCGGTTCCCCTTGTCCGTGAACGCCCAGGTCTGGGCGGCGATCTCCTCCCCGCTCTTCTTCTGGAACAGCTCGAGGCTCTCGACGCACGGGGTCTCGAGCTCGCGGTAGCCCGCCCTGCGGGCGGCCGCCCGCATCCGCCGGCGGATCTCCGAGCGGGCGCCGGCTTCGGGCGGCGGGTAGTCCCGGAACCCTCTCAGTATCTCGGTCGGCACGACCCGGCGACCTCGGAGGTGCTAATTATCTATGCGGACGGACCGGGCCGGAGCGCCGGGGCGAGCGTCCCCACCTCAGGGGAGGCCGTCTCGGCGGGAGCGAGGCCGTCGGCGAACGACCGCAACCGCCGATACGCCATCAGCATGCCCACGAAGTTGCGCTGGCGGAGTTCCGTCGCCAGGTCCCGGAGGGCGGTCACCCCCACCGCGATGTCGGCGCCGGCGTTCCGGGCCTCGTTGATCCGGTCCCGGATCCGCCGCAGGTCTTCGAACAGCCGAGGCTCAAGGACGGTCCACAGGGCGATCGCCGCACGGGCGAGGACCTTCTCGGCATCGAGACGCCGGCCTTTCGCCAGCAGCTTGCGGCCTTCCTCGAGCGGCCCCTCGGCCGGCCCGGGGTCGCCGCCGAGTTCCCGTACCGTCTGAACGATGAGGTCGCACTCGCTCACTAGGATTTTCCCGACCTCCCACTCTTCCTCGAGGCGAACGAGCTCGTCCCGGACATGAGTGAGCCGGCGGAGGGCCCCTGCCAGGTCGCCGAGGCGGATCGATTCGCGGATGGCATCGAGCTCGACGTCGGCGCTGGGGGTCGGCACGAGCTGGGTGATCTCGTTCCGCTCGGCGAGCGCCGATTCGAACTCCTCGGCGATTGCGCTCACCAGGTGAACGAACATCTCCCGGGCGAGAACGGCGAGCGAGTTGGCGTCGCCCGAGACCGCGGCCGCGTTCGCGCGGGCGGCGAAGTCGGTGAAGTCGGCGCCCAACCGCCGTCCGAGCTCGAAGTACTCCCCGAGGCGTTGCCGCAACTCCGAATCGCTCGCCACGGTCGGGAGCTGCGGAAGGTCGCGGAGCGGTGCGATCGCCTTCGCCGGCCGCTTTCGCTTCAGCGGGGGCGCCCCCCGGGCGGCTCCCCGGCGCGGCGGGCTGAGAAGGCCGTGGGGGCGACCTTCCGCGGCGGGCGTCGCTGGTTTCGCGAGGTCGACCGTCGCGAGCAGCTCTCCGATGGTACGGAGGTACGCGGGGTCCTCGTCCGGCGAGGAGCCCGCCGCCTCCCGGACGGCGGGGAAGAGGCTCACCGACAGTTGGCAGCTCGGGCATTGGGTCGCCCCAGGACCCACCTCCGACCCGCATGCCGGGCAAGCGGGCATCGAGCGCCTCTAGCTCCCCGAAGGGCGACCGGGAGAACCGGCCGGGAAGGAGGGGCCCCGGACTCGGGGGCGATACGTGGGGTCGGCCCGCATCGCGCGGAGCCGGCGGATTCGCTCGGGCGTCGGCGGGTGCGTGGAGAAGATCGCCGCGAACGAGGCCCCACGGAACGGGTTCACGATGTAGAGGCTCGACTGCGCCGGGGAGCCCACGTTCATCGGGTGGCGACTGTTCGCCGCATCGAGCTTCTGAAGCGCGCTCGCGAGCGCTTCGGGGTCGCCCAGGGTGAAGGCACCCACCTCGTCGGCACGGAACTCCCGGGAGCGGGAGATGGCGAGCTGAATCAGCATCGCCGCAATCGGCGCGGTGACGAGGGCGAGCAGCAGAACGATGGGGTTCACCCCGCTGCGGTTGTTCGAACCGCCGAACAGCATCGAGAAGAAGGCGATCTGGGCCGCGTACGAGATCGCCCCGGCGACCGTCGCCGCGAACGTCATCAGGAGCACGTCCCGGTCTCGGACGTGGGCCAGTTCGTGCGCGAGCACCCCCCGCAGCTCCCGGTCGTTCAGCATCGCGAGGATCCCCTCGGTCGCCGCGACGACCGCGTGCCGTTCGTCCCGCCCGGTCGCGAACGCGTTCGGCGTGGGCGTAGGGACGATCGCGAGCCGAGGAGCGACCAGCCCGAAGGTCGGGGCGAGGTCGTCGACGATCTTCGCGAGGCGGGGCGCCTCGGCGGGCGTCACGATCTTGGCGTGGGTCGACCACAGCACGATCCGGTCGCAGTAGAAGTACGAGACGAGGTTGAGGACGACCGCGAGACCCAGGGCGACCGCGAGCCCAGCGATCCAGGACTGGAAAACGAACTCGCCGACGAGCCCGCCGACGAGGATGAAGATCGAAATGATGACGGCAAACAGGACCGCCATCCGGAGACGGGCGCCCATGGGACCGGACCTACTCTGCTTACCGTCAACCGGCTCAAAAGCTCTCGGTGGCCGTGGCAGACCCACTCACGGTTCCGGACCGAGCGGAGCGAGGTGGCGACGCGCCGACGGGGTCGGGTGGTAGACCCCCGGCGCGATCGGCGTCGGCCGGCGCTCGCGCTGGCCCAATTCCGGAGGAAACCGCCTATGGCATCGGGGGCAGCGGTATCCCCGGGCCGTTCCGAGCGAACGGGTCGTCCGGCGGCAGTCGGGGCAGAGCGGCGGAAGGGTGGGAGACCACCTAGGCACGAGGGAGACGACCCGAAGTCCTTCCATCTTCATCACGGGGTCCTCTCCTCGACTCCCCCAGACCTCCACGCGGTCGCCCGGGGTCAACTGCTGAACGACACGCGGCAGAATCTTCGTCGGTTCGAAGGCGATCGTTTCGATCGCGGTTCCTTCGGGATCAACGAGGCGAAGCCGAACGTGGCCGCCCCGCACGACCCGAGGCACGCTCGCGACGGTCCCCCGGACCCGACCGGATTCGTACGGCACGAGCTCGCGGGCGAGCCGACGCACGAGGTGGTCTCCGGTCGCTTGATTGGTACGGAACAGCACCCACCGGTCGACCGGCTCGGATCGGACGATCCGACGCGCTTTGAGCGGCGACGCCGGCTGCACTCCGCGCAGGCCGTACAGGATCGGACACGGCGTGTGCGGCGTGACGAGCAAGCGCCGGGTCCGGGGGTCATGGCAGAGGAACAGCGCCGGATGACGTCGGGCTGCGGCACGGACCGAACTGACGTCCACCCTCCGGCGGGCTCCTTCTCGCGCCACCGGACGGTAGGCGATCAACTCCCAGGTCACGCGACGCCCCGGCCAGGCGATCGCCGCGCTGGCCCCGACGAGGCCACGCCCGTCCCCTTCGGCGTGAACGACAGCGCCGACCGACCGCAGGTAGCGGCGGGTCTCTTCGATCGGCACGATTTCCCGCACCGCTCGGTAGTAGAGACGGGCCGGGAGTTTCCGACGCACCGCGACGAGGGCGGGGTCCGTGCGCGGCTCTCCGCGACGCGAGCCGGCGAGGACGCGGGCCCACGCATGTTCGACGAACTCGCCCTCCTCGGTGGCGGACAGGGGCGTCCCGTTCGAGAAGCTCCACAGCGGTCGTCCGTCCACCTCACCGATGCGACGTCGCGGGCCGCGCCCGCGACCGAACCGGGCCGCGAGCGCGGCGTTGCCCCGGGTCTTCCACGGGATGTTCGGATTCAGTCGGACGAGGTGCGGCTCACCGATGAGGTCGACCCCTTCGTCCCGCGCGAGCGTGAGCAGGTCGGTCAGGACCCAGGTGGTGCAGCCGCCGCGCGGGCTATCGGTGTCGTCAATCCCGACCCAGATCGTCGCCACCCCCCGGGCAGGCCGGCACCGAGGGCGA
>Ga0187780_10004876_pt1 | contig 10041 bp, 9 predicted proteins | sample 1015_Q2_SP10_20__FD_132429 | JGI IMG/M metagenome (GOLD analysis project Ga0187780, IMG submission 132429) | Tropical peat soil microbial communities from peatlands in Department of Meta, Colombia - 1015_Q2_SP10_20_MG | ecosystem: Environmental > Terrestrial > Soil > Wetlands > Peat | place...
CCAGCTTAAAGGATTGCGCGACTGTATACACTGTGAGTAAAAGGGCTATTACGTAGCCGAAAACTAACTCATACTGTGTTATGCCGAGCGCATGTAGCAACCCGCTGGAAGAACCAATGATAATAACGGGAATCGAAATGGCAACCGAAAGCAAAAGGGCCATGTAAAAGGCATTCATAGGCACGTCAGAAATGCGTTCATTTTTTTCGGCTACGATTTTTATGACGGCTTTGGGGAGTCCGATGGTCATAACAGCGCTCAAAATTGAGCTGATAGCGAGAATTACAAGATAAGTCCCGTAAACTTGTACACCCAGATAACGACCGACGAATAGCTCTTCCGCTAGGGAGATGGCTTTGGCTATGAAATAGCCAACCCCTAGAACAGAAAGGCCTCGCAAGGCGTTTTTTATGAAATGTGTAGACGATAAGTCGAGCACTTTTTGATAAGCGGAGGCGAATTCCTCAAAGTAATTAGCCATTATCCTTGAGATACTGGGCCTCTCCTGCTATATAGTTTGTCGGCCATCTAAAAGGTTATTAATGTGCACTATGCAATAGCAATCGAATGGCTCGCAAGAAGTGCAGGATTTTGTTTGTCACTTCGTTTGATGCCCGGCTAGCCGATAGCGTAAAAACTGATGGCAGCACGATGCGTTTACTTAAGGATTTCTTGTTGAGATACGACGATATGTGTGATCTATTCTTAGTCACCGGAGATACCCGACAATTCGATTTATCACCATCGATAGAACATGTACCTTCCGCGCTTTTCCAAAGATTTGGGCTCTGGCACGTCTCATATCTAGTGCTGAGTGCATTTAAAGTCGCCAAGCGGCTGAAAGGTAACGCCCTTGTTAGAGGGCTTTCTGCTGCATGTCCAGGCGCAATTATCGCTGCGAGAGTTAAGGACAAGCCTTCGATAGTTTTTTATGAATACAACTGGGGGTACCAAGTCGCCCACGTCAACAAAGGCAAGGCCTTGGGGATCATTGCAAGGTCCATTGAGGACTTCGTGATCAAGAATGCCGATGTCGTAGTGACACGAAATCACGCTCTGGAAGATGAGCTACATAAGAGAGGCGCTAAGAGAGTTGTCATTATACCGCTCACATTCGACGAACAAATCTTTAAACCGGGAATCGACGTCGCTGAGCTCAAAAGAACGTATGGCATTAAAGATGAAAAAATACTCATGTTTGTCGGCAGACTGCACCCTGTAAAGAGGCTTGATCTTCTTCTAAAGGCAGCTGCGAAGCTCAATGAGAACTACAAATTGTTTATTGTCGGTACAGGCGTCTTGGAAGACGAGCTTAGAAAGATGGCCGAATCTCTTCGAATCGCCAATAAAGTCGTCTTTACTGGCGCGGTGCAATATGCCGATGTGCCAAGGTACATGAATATGGCAGATCTAATCGTCATGACTAGTTCAATCGAAGGTCAGCCGAGGATTTTGATAGAGGCGATGTCTTGTGGAACTCCTGCCGTGGGTACTAACGTTTTCGGTATCAAGGATACCATAGAAGACGGGATTACAGGTTACTTAACGTCCGATGATCCTGCTGATATCGCAGAGAAGATTTGTGCAGCGCTAATGAATGAAACACTCTCTCAGACATGTAGATCTGTTGCGCTACAAAAGTACTCTAATGAGGCGTGTGCGTTAAAAGAAAGAGCCCTGTGCAAAGAGCTCTTGCGACTAGACCATAGCTAACGATGAACTCTCTTTATACTGAACCACCATCATTGCTTTAGAGCTAGCTCTACATCAACGTTATCGATCAACGCAGCGCTTATATACCGTATTTCGTTAGATGACATAAGTTGAGACAGCGGCCCAAGCGGACGTTTGTGCTTTCTCCTCCTTTTGCTCGATGCGGCAAGCAAATAGAAGTAATCACAATCAATGGAAAATCGATAATACACGCCGGTTGGAGCATTCGCGCTTTCACGCTATCAACGGGAAGCTGCCTGCTTTCAGGTTATTGGATTCTGCTGTTGCCACTATCCTGGATCTCAAACTGCTGATCGAGTTCATGCTTGAACATCGTCGTTAAAACGTGTTTCATTTCCGTCCGCGGGATCTCCCCCGTGTTCTTCACGTAACACGTTTCCAAATACTCCTCGTATGTACAAATGAATCGAGCCGGATTGCCCGCATAAACTGTATACGGAGGCACATCTTTGGTGACAACTGAACCTGCTCCGACAATGCTGTTTGGACCAATAACAACGTTCGGCATTATGATTGAGTTAACACCAATGAACGAGTTATCCCGGATAGTGACCGGACCAAACTTCGTGCCCTTGAAATCTCCATTCTGCTCGAGCACCCATTTTGCGCCGTCATGAGTCATGAAAGTCACTCCGTAGGTGATCTTGCAGTTATTTCCGATGGAGATCAAATATGGCTCGGTACTAAGATTACAATAATATAGCTGACAATTGTTTCCGATCCGCACGCCTAGCATTCGTGCCAAACGGATCCGTGTGTTTCCAGTGCTTATCCTGAATAGCAGAATGCATAACCTGTAGACAAATTTCTCTAGCCAATTCATTTAATCGTTGTTGTTAGCGGTAACTATTGCTTTGTGCATTTTCAGCAGGCTGACCGTTTACGCGCAGACCTCTGCTTATCATCTTTAACCTCAGTCTCCGCAAACGTTGGGTCGCAGATAGTAGTGAGAGCCTTTGAGGCGTTACTATTATGATTACTCTATAATACATAAATATGATACGTCAAATAACGCATGTACGAAGCACGTCCCGTAAAGCGACGAAGCAGGGTTATTCACGATTTTCCCTATGCCGCGAAACACCGGAGATGTCCACACGCTGCCATAATCAACGTTACGAAAAGTGGACACTGCGTCTTTGATTGCAAGTATTGCTATGCCAAGAGCTACCCCTGGTCTAAGCAGTCGCGTTTTGTTGAGGTGTACGAAAATACCTCAGCACTACTTGACGCTGAACTCAACGCAATCCAAATTTGCCCTCCCCTCTATTTTTGTGCTGTGACGGATCCATTTCAGCCGATTGATCTCGTATGTGACACTTCTCTCGAAGCTATGGCCGTTGCGGTAAAACACGGTGTCCATTTCACTATTATTACTAAATCGAATCTCGTTCTGAAGATCCTCGACACGGACTGGAGGGATTACAAGAAATTTCGAGTATCATTCACTTGTGAGAGTATAAATCGCAACAAGCTGCGCGCGATCAGTAATGCCCCAGACATCTCTCTAAGGCTGAAGGCCGTGGAAAAGCTGATCGGTGCAGGTATTGACGTCTCTGTGCGAGTAGATCCGTTAATCTCAGGCCTATCAGACGATCATGATGAATTGGCTGAGCTCCTTGAGGCATTAAGTTCGATGGGCGTCGCCCGTATCACGGTGTCGACTGGCGCGTTTCGCCCTCGGGCGTTTACTCAGTTGCTCGAGGGCATCTCAGAAGGCGGATTTTCAGAATCAGCTGCGTTGATAAAGAGTAGATACCTCCTCCATAGTGGCAAGTATACGCTGCGCTTGAAACGCCGGTTGCGGCTTTACAGGGATCTTCAGTTGTTGTGCGGGCGTTACGGGGTGATGCTCTCACTGTGTATGGAACCAATCGATCTTTCCCCCTGCAACTTGACACGATGCACTACGCTCGGCAAATTGGCAGTGAAAGACCGAGGACACTTTGTTCCTGTTTGTGATTCTGACTGCGTAAGTAATTGTCCAAATAGAAAGAACCCGCCGTGTCACAGCAAGAAGCTTCTAACTGAGTATCCCTACAGATGGAGTACCATAGCACAGGCGTATCGTTGATCAGCCCATCGTGCTGTTTCGGTTGGTTAGACCGTCAACGATGCTTTTAAGTATTAGTCGTTCGGAATAAAAATTGCTGAAACCCCGCGCTTTAACATGATCGTACTAGTTACAGGCGGCTATGGATTTATTGGCAATCAGATCGCTGAGCTACTCTCTAGGGGATTTGAGGAAGTTAGGATATTTGATAATCTCCGCAATATAGCTCGAGTAGTACAACTTCCAAACGTCCACTTGATGAAGGGTGATGTCAGGGACACTGAAGCAACCTATAGCGCGTTTAAGGACGTTGATATAGTCTTTCATACCGCTGCTCATATCGACGTAGTGGCAAGCACCACAGAACCGTTTGTCGATTTGGATAATAATGTCAAGGGCACGGTTTCTGTGTGCGAGGCTGCTCGGAGAAACGACGTGTCAAGGCTCATTTATTCATCAAGCGCTGCAGTTTATGGAAATGCCGATATTTTTCCTATCGATGAGACGCGACCAATCCGCCCTTTGTCGCCATACGCGGTAAGCAAGTATTGCGGTGAGCTCTATATGGCTGCTTATCACAGCCTGTATGATCTGAGCACGATATCTCTGCGGTACTTCAATGTTTATGGTCCATACCAGCACCCTGAAAACGCTTATTCTGGCGTCATAAGCAAGTTCTTCTACAACGCTTCGCGAAATGCACCACTGGAGATATATGGTGACGGCGAACAGACCAGGGACTTCGTCTATGTAACTGACGTAGCAAATGCTAACCTGCTTTCGGCAAGAAGCGAAGCGACCGATGCCGTAATCAATATCGGGAGCGGGGTGGAGACTTCTATAAATGAGCTGGCTGCAACAATCACGAAAATGGCTCTTTCAAACTCGGAGGTGATCCATGTCGCACCGCGCATAAGTGATGGCAGGCGTTCACGGGCAGACATCAGCAAAGCCAAGAGACTTATCAACTATGAACCACAAGTCAGCATTAGTGACGGTCTGAAGATGCTTAGCAAGTCCTTTAGTGCGGATGGCGTGTGATTTAAAGTCGGCTCTGAGAAGAAAGAGTTAAGGCTTTTTAATCTTAAAATTCTAGTGAAGTATGATCATCATCCCAGTCGCGGCAGTAAAGGATAAGCACCAGCTGTGAGGCAAATAGCTATGTCGAGCATAATACAAATTGCACTCGCATTTCTCGGCGTTCTCGTTGTACCCGGACTTGCGGCTTCACTAGCGTTATTTCCGAGATTGGATGACATCGAAATAACCGAGCGAATAGCGATATCGCTCGGATTGAGCATCACGATTGTAATCGCGATCGGCATGCTTCTTGGTTACTCGGCTTCATTTGCTAATTTAACGGGCGGTATCGCCGCTTATTCGCTGTTGGCTACACTGAGCTTCGTCACCATCTTTTTCCTAGTAATATGGGCGCTCAGAGCAGCGAACTCGGCAGTTAAACACAAAAGTGAAGTTGTCAGACCTAAACGTGGCACGTAACAAAGTGCTGAGCTTTCACAGTCTCGGCGATGCTAGAAGGTTAGTTTTGCGAGGTCAAACGCTTCAGCTTTGCTGTGATTGTGCGTTGTCAGCATCCCCGCTTGAAACGCTCGATACTGCGCGAGACCGGCGATTGCTTCAGTTCTAACGTAGTATTTGTCGTTTTGTGTCTCATGCAGTTTTAGAGCCTCAATTTTAATGTCAAAAAAGTCCGTTATATTGACAAAGACTCGTGGAGTGAATTCGAGCGATACACTCGGTGATTCATAGAGAAGTATATCTTCGACATGCCTGTATAATGTCATAGTGGCTAGTGCCGTGTTTCGATGATCCTGATGATTATCGTGCGGGCTGTGGGTGTAAATCCTGTCGGGCCGCACTTCGTCGACTTTTGCCTGAATGAGCTCGATCGTATGATAGTCGTTTGTTATCATCCGATCTTTTAAATTTTCGATGGTAATACTGTCAGCGCCAAGTAAGCGGGCGGCCTTTTGACACTCACTGATTCTCTTAGCACTCGGCCCTCCTGCCTCGCCTTCAGAGAGCACGAGTAGGTGAACGATATCATGGCGGTGCTTGTGATGGGCTAATGTGGCGTAGCAGCCAAGCTCACAATCATCCGGATGCGCACCGATTGCCAGAATCACTCTACTCAAACAAATCACCAGTGCATAATTGTCTTATGGTATTGAAAAAAGCATCAGATGAAGCATTCGTTTTCAAGGGCAAGTCCGTTGTGAACTGTATGTTTGCTTCCAATGCGTCCGACCATTGGATAGCGGTCGCTTTTATTCCAATGTTAACGGCGTAGTCGACTATTGAAGGAATAACCTCGAGCGTCTTTCTAGCATTCTGCACGAGAGAGCGATCTCGTGCAACTTCATGTCGCTTGAATCGGGCATTTATCTCGCTTTGCATTTTTACGATGAACGCTATATCCTCTTTAAAGCCCTTAACTCTCCTACTTGCAATATCGTTCTTTAACTTATCTAATGAAGATATTACACGCTCAAGGCCAGCGAGTACATCTTCAAGCTCGTTACTAAGATCTGTTGCGCTACATGTCTTTTCGTTTCTTAGTAGGTTGTATTTAGATCTCACCCGCAGTAGTTGCAAAATAGCGTCTAACTGCGCGGCGCCTCCGTAGACGTCCCGTGGCCTCCATATAGAAACGATGGGAAACTGCATGTGGAGTCCGCTCGCTACCTTGCTTGCTCTGTTGAGATATTCAGCGCCGCCTTTGCCTCCTACGTACAGTGTGACGCCGATGCCACTAAACGCGAGTAGCATAGCCTCTGCCCTTAGTGAGATATCGGGCAGCATCTGCTGGACAACCGAACTCAAATCGCCTTTGAACTCTGCCGTCGCATTACACGCCCGACATCTGGTAATGACCGTCGGATCGAACGACCGCACTATTTCGACGTCAGACTTGCCGTCGCAGCGACAGTGGTACCAAATAGGAATAGGAGGTTTTGTGGCAGGAGGATCTTGTGATCCGGCCATCAGTCTTGAGTATTGATTAAAGTGTTCTAATAGAAAAAAAATCTCGTCGTTGAATACCTGCTGGCTTTGCGAAAATCTGGCGAAAGCAGTGTCGTAGCCACATTGCTCGATTACGTATGCCAAAAAAAATGCGTTAAAGTCAGCCATGCTAGCGCTCATTTCATTAGCCCGATCGATAATTTCGAATACAGTGCGCGTATCTACAGCAACATCGGGAGGGCGCAATCCCAAATACTTACATTGGTTAGCAATCGAGTCACCTGATTCCATTGCCCAGCGCTGAATTTCTGCTTTTATTTTTTCGATTTCGCCCTCATTTGGTTTCGGGACCGCACACATAAGCCTTTTGCGAAACTCGCGGGGTACTGATAAACGCAGATCAAGAGTACCGCTTTTGCTTCTTACACACGGAAGCTGTGTTTTATGAAAATACAGCTCATCAGCAAAATCTTGATCTGCAAAACAAAACAGTTCCATAACCGAGCAATGGAGAGTCTCTCGCAGCTGTTCGGCGATCGCGTGAAGAAGGACTATTTTCTTGACCACGCCGCTATAGGGAAGAAAATTCGGTTGGTGGGCAGACATCAGGACAATTCCGCTGTAATCTGCTTTAAGAGGAATTAGCGAGTCTTTATGGAATGCTTCTACGTGTTCAGCGAACGCTTGGCGTTTATTAAGCATCTTGTCGTCTGGGTAGATAGCATTATTTGCCGCCATTCTCGTTAGCTGTTGTAGGTTATTACACCGCTCTCCTCTCATGAACTGACCTAAACGCTTGCGCGCTAGACATGATTTGCCGCTTTAAATTAAACGTTTGCGCACGACACATAATAAGCAATGGCTATATAGTTACTTTTCGTATAGACCTGTAGTGATACAGTGAAAGCTATAGTCCTTGCTGCGGGCGAAGGAACACGGTTAAGACCGTTCACACTCACACAGCCGAAGGCTATGATTCCCGTGGCAAACAGACCCATTCTCGAATACGTAATAGATTCTCTAGCCCGCTGTGGGGTTACCGATATCGCGCTCGTTGTCGGCTATAAGAAGGAAAAAGTCATGAACTACTTCGAGGGCGGGAAGAAGTTTGGCGTCAAAATAACTTACGTCGAACAACCGCAGCAGCTCGGGACAGCCCATGCGATTAAGCTCGCAGAGGATTCGATCGAAGAGAATTTTCTGGTGTTAAACGGTGATAATCTCACAAGCCCACAGGCTATCGAAGAGATTATGGGTAGTGCAGCCGGCGATGTCACCCTCCTGCTCACAGTGAAAGAGAACGTAAAGGGCTATGGTGTTGTCACGACTGAAGGGAATCGAGTTACTCAAATTATAGAAAAGCCGGGCACTGATATCAGTCACTACATCAACACTGGCATCTACGTCTTCGCGCCAGCAGCTTTCAACGAAATTCCCTACACGAAGATCTCCCCGAGAGGAGAGTATGAGATAACAGATACGATCCAGCGTATGATCGACAAGCACTACGACGTCAGAGGCGTGCACACTAGTTCAATGTGGATCGATGCAAGCTATCCCTGGGATCTTCTAAACGCAAATGCCGTGGTATTGGCCTCCCTTCAGGAGGCAGAGGCGCATCAAAACGGCCAAATAGAAGACGACGCCAAAGTGAGGGGCAATGTCATTATCGGGGAGAATTCAATGATAAGGTCTGGATCATACGTTTTGGGCCCAGTCGTTATCGGCAAGGACGTTGAGATCGGACCAAACGTTACAATATTGCCCTCGACCAGCATTGAAAATGGCGTCACTATTGATTCGTTTACTGAGGTGAGAAACTCTTTGATCATGAGCGACGTACGGTTGGGGTCTCATTCGCTTGTTGCGAATTCTATAATAGGCAAAAATACTATAATCGGTTCGCATTTTATTACAGAGCAAGCGAAGCTAGCGACACCTTATCTTGACGGCGAGCTGCATCACGTGATGAACTTAGGGACAATAATCGGAGAGAACTGCCGTTTCGGACACGGGATTCTGGTTGAGGCGGGCAAGATCATTGGCGTACATTGTACGGTCGAATCGGGAACGACAATACGGAAGAATATCGACAATTACAGCAACATAGTGTAGCAAGAATCAATTAGTGTTATGTCTTAGAAGTATATCAGAGGTATGAAAGAAGGTACTCGGACGATCGCTCGTTCAACGGAAGATCTTTGTGAGTTAAAGGCAGATGCCATAAGAAGTGATAGAGACCTGAGAGTAGAATAGAATTGGAAAGAAGCGAATAGCGCCGATTTTTGCTGTATACCCCACTTAAAAGCTTTTATATAGAAGTGCAAACATATGAAAAAGTGCTTCTATTTGAAGGGGGGTTGCCAATTCAAAAGGATGATAACCAAGAGCTTGTCGAAGTTGAGATTCCTCCGGAAGAAGCGGCTCTTATTGAAGAACTCGATAAAGTGAAAGAACTCAACGAGGACTATCTCTCACGCTTACAAAGACTTCAGGCAGATTTTGAAAATTTCAGAAGGAGAACAAGAATCCATAACGAAGAACTCTCCAAGTACGCGTCTTTTGAGATAATAAAGGAACTGCTCCCAGTCTCTGATAATCTGCAGAGAGCTACTGAGGCGCTTAAAGCTGAGAAGGCAGAAGGTACGTTCGAAGGCATTCAATTGGTGCACAAACAGCTGTGCGATATTCTTGGAAAGAATGGTGTGACGGGAATAAAATCGGTCGGAGAGCTGTTTGATCCGCATATTCATGAAGCGGTTATGAGCGCGAGTGATGAAGAATTGCCTGATAATATCATAGTAGAGGAAATTCAGACGGGTTACAAGTTGCACGATAGGGTCCTGAGGCCCTCTATAGTAAAGGTTAACAAGAAGCAAGATTAGGGTGAACTGATGAGCAAGGCAATAGGGATAGATTTAGGAACGACTAATTCTGTCGTCGCGGTGATGGAAGGGGGAGAACCAATAGTAATCCCAAACGCAGAGGGTAATCGAACAACGCCATCAGTCGTTGCATTTATCAAGGATGATCGAGTTGTGGGTGAGATAGCGAAGCGGCAGGCGATTACTAACCCCGACCATACGATTTCGTCGATAAAACGAAAAATGGGCTCAGACTACAAGGTTGTAATAGAAGGCAAAACGTACACGCCGCAAGAAATCTCGGCAATGATTATACAAAAGCTCAAGCAAGATGCCGAAAACTATCTGGGTGAAAAGGTAAAACAAGTCGTCGTCACCGTCCCCGCCTATTTTACCGACAGTCAA
>Ga0187780_10004877_pt1 | contig 10040 bp, 8 predicted proteins | sample 1015_Q2_SP10_20__FD_132429 | JGI IMG/M metagenome (GOLD analysis project Ga0187780, IMG submission 132429) | Tropical peat soil microbial communities from peatlands in Department of Meta, Colombia - 1015_Q2_SP10_20_MG | ecosystem: Environmental > Terrestrial > Soil > Wetlands > Peat | place...
ACGCTGTCGACGGCCCGGCCCACCTCGGCCGGGCGGTCCCCCATGGTGAGGATCACGCAGGAGAGGGTGAGTGCTGGCCCGCAGGAGCGGCCCCCCGGAACCTCCCGCTTACGGGGGGCCTGCCCGTCCTGCCGTGTCCCCGCGGCCCGCGGCACCCCCCGGACCCGCGGGACCGCGCCGGGTCCCGGCGCGCGGGTGGACTCCAGGCCGGCTCGTAGGTCCCCGGCGCTCACCGCAGCCGCCGTGACGACAGGACGGCGACCAGGTGCGCGAGCGTCATGACCGCGCCGATCGCCAGCGCCGCGACGTCGAGCACGCGCGTCGCGGCCAGGCCGCCGGTCACCGCGTCCGCGATCGCCGCGGCCAGGATGAGGATGGACAGCTCGGGCGCCTGGATGATCCGGTGCAGCCGCGGGGCCGAGGCCAGCCGCCTGGCCAGCGCGAGGCCCGGCGGCCGCGGCGCGAGCGCCTGATCATCGTGCGTCCCGGTCAGCCCGGACGAGGCACGTGCCACCGTGACGAGGTCGGTCTCGGCCTTGATCAAGGTGGCGCAGACGGCCGCGGCCAGGCCGACGCTCACGTAGCCGCCGGCCAGCGTGAAATGTCCCTGCGCCCGGACCCCGAGCCCGGCCAGCAGCACCGCCTCGGCCAGGTAGTGCCCGATCCGGTCCAGGTACACCCCGGTCGCCGACGTCCGCCCGGTGAACCTGGCCAGTTCGCCGTCGGAGCAGTCCAAGAGCAGGTACAGCTGGATGAGCAGGGCCACTCCCACGGCCGCCGCGAGCCCGGGTACCGCCGCCACCACCCCGGCCGCGACTCCGCAGACGATGAACGCCACGGTGACCGCGTTCGGAGACCAGCCGAGCCGCGCGAACATCACGGTGGCGTAGGGCGATATCCGCCGCATGTACAGCCTGCCCGCCCAGTGCTCGTCATTGAGCCGCGCCAGCACCTGCGGGGACTGTCCTGTGGCGCGCACCTCAGCCAGCGATGGCCCGGACATCATCGGTCCCTCATCACGGCGGCGGCGAAGTCGTCCACCTGCTGCGCGATCGCGCTCTCATCCAGCGCGAGCCGCTCGAGGATGGTGTAACGGCCCGGTCTGGTGGCCGGCGCGTGCAGCACCGCCTTGGTGAACTCATCGTGGCTGAGCCCGAGGTCAGCGGCGGTCCGCGGCAGCCGGTGCCGGGCCAGGCAGCCGGAGATCAAGCCGAACTGCCCGGTGTCCCCGCGCAGGTACGCGCAGAACAGCGCGCCCACGCCGGCCAGTTCACCGTGCGTGCCCGCGCCGGGGAACAGCTCGTCGATGGCGTGCAGGATCTCGTGATCACCGCCGCTGCACGGCCTGCTGGAGCCCGCGACGGACATGGCCATCCCGGAGAGCACCAGAGATTCAGCCAGTACGGTCAGGAACTCATCGTCGTCAATGGTCCCCGGCTGGTGCAGGACCGCATGCGCCGCGGTCCGCGCCAGGGTGACCGCGAGCCCGTCGACGTGCTCGCCGCGATCGGCGGCGGCGAGCTTCCAGTCGGCGATCGCGGACAGGTCGCTGACCACGTCCCCTATCCCGGCGCGGACCAGACGGGGCGGCCCGGCCCGGACCCGGTCCAGGTCCACGACCACGGCGACCGGCGGAACGACCCCGTATGAGCTCTTGCCCGACTCGTGCTCGAGCGAGCTGACCGGCGAGGCGATACCGTCGTGCGCCAGGTTGGTCGCCACCGCGACCATCGGAATCCCGGCCATGTGCGCGGCGAACTTGGTCACGTCGATAGTCTTGCCGCCGCCGATGCCCGCGACCGCCTCATAGGCATCGGCGCGCAGCCGCTTGCCCAGCGCCACCGCCGCGTCGACGCTGCCGTCGGCGACCCGGAAGCATTCGGCCGCGGTCATGTCCAGTTCGGCCACCACCGCGTCGCCCTGTCCCGGGCCTACCGCGACCGCGACCCGGCCCGCCGTCGCGATCCGCCGGTCGGCGAGCAGGACGCCGAGATCCGCGACCGCGCCCCGCCGCACGTCGACCACGAGCGGCGCGGCGAGCATGCGGGCCAGCAGCGGCATGGCATCCCTCCGACGATGTGGGCGGCAACCATCGGCCACGTCGTGGTAAACGGCAGCTATCCGGGAGACTACCGGGTCAGGAACGGCGGGAAGGACATTGCCGCGGCCGAGGTTCTCGGCCGGCTCAGCAGCGAGCCGCTATCTCACGGGCCCGGCGGAGGTCGTCATGGTTATCGACCTCCACCCACTCGACCGCTCCGATGGGCACCGCCCGGATGGCGCCGCCGCGGTCAGCCAGTTCCTGGAAGCCGTCCTCGTAGTACAGCGACGGGTCGCGGCGCCACGTCGCCTCCAGCGCGGCCGCGAGCGGGGCCGCGCCGGACGGGCCGATGAGCGTCGCGCCGATGTACTCGCCGTGCGCGAGCACGGGGTCTATCGACTTCGTGATCCGGGTGATCATGCCATCGGCGTCGATGACCACCTTCATCTCCTCGTCGGCGAGGCGCTTGACGTCGTCCACGGCGAGGATGAGACCGGGCCGGCGCGCGCTGGCCGACCCGTTCGCCGCGATGGCGCGCGGCGCGGAAAGCAGCGTCTGCTCCACCGAGACCGGATGCACGGTGTCCCCGTTGACCAGCAGCGCGCCCGCCGCGAAGTGCTCGCGGGCGAGCCAGAGCGAGTAGGCGTTGTTCCACTCCTCCGCGCGGTCGTTGTAGATCAGCGTCAGCCGTACGCCGTGCTCCCGCTCCAGGCCAGCGGCCCGGTCGCGCACCGCTTCCGCCGCGTAGCCGACGACGACCGCGATGTCGCGCAGCCCGACCGCGGCGAGGTTGCGCAGGGCGATGTCCAGGATGGTGACCTGGCCGTCGACCGGCAGCAGGGCCTTCGGCAGCGTGTCGGTTTCAGGCCGCAGCCGACGGCCCGCGCCGGCGGCGAGGACCATCCCGATCAACCGTGGTCTCCGTCCCGTGGGCCCTATCTCGTGTACTTCAGCCATCCGCTGAGGAAATCCCAGCAGAAGAGCAACCAAAGATAACCCGAAAGCAGGGCGTACGCGAGCGGGACAATGCCCGCCACGGCGGCGAGGCCGGCCAGCAGCATCCGGCCCTCCCAGCCGAAGCCGAAGGTGTCGGCCCGCAGGGCCCTGCCGAACATGGCGCGGTAGCCGAGGTCGGCGTGACGCATGATCACGCCGGCCAGCAGCGCGAAGATCAGCAGCGGCGAGACGTGGCAGGAGAAGCCGAGGGCGGCTAGGTACACGCCCTCGCCCACCAGCAGCAACGGCGGCACCAGCCAGTCCAGGCGGCCGCGGTGCGGGTGGCGGGCACCCAGGGCCGCGGGCAGCATCGCCACGACCGGGGTCAGCACCAAGATGCCCGGCAGGTTCGCCAGTCCGAGCCACACCAGGACGCACGTCACCAGCAGGCCCACGAACAGCGGCGGGAGCGGCGGAAGCATGCCCCGCGCGAGACCGCCCAGCCCGCGGGCCAGGATGCCGTCGCCGCGATAGCCCGACAGCCCGCCACCGGACCGGGCCGTTCCCGCCGACCTGGCCAGGTGCGCGGCCCAGGCGTATCCCGCCGCCACCACGCCCCAGGCCAGCAGCACCAGGAACGTCATGCGCGGCCCGAAGAAGACGGCGGTCACCGCGATCACCACGTAGCGTTCGCCGGTCGGCAGGGTTATGACCTGCTCGAGGATGCTCTTCGCCGACCGGGGGAAGATCTTTCCCGGGGCCGGCAGCGTGCCCTCGTAGCACAGGTCGGCCAGCCAGCGGACACCCAGCAGGAGCAGCGCGGCGACGGCCAGCCGCCACACGCCGGCCTGCCCGGTGCCGAGCCAGCTGGCGGGCAGCCAGTTCCGCAGCTCGCCGCCGAAGACCCCGTCCAGTCCGGCCGGATAGCCCGCGCCCCCGGCCGCGGTCAGGCTGACCAGACCGGAGCTGACGGCCAGCGCCGCGTAGACGGCGAACTCGGTCAGCAGGCCGGCGGCCGCGCCGAGCCAGGCAGCGGCTGGCCTGATCCGGCCGTCGCGGCCGCTGGCGGCCAGCTGGGAGCCGGCCCGGCTGACCGTGAACGAGCCGAACAACGCCACGATCGCCAGAGCCTTCGACCGGATCGCGAGCTCGGAAAACCACACGGCGGAGAGCAGCCCGAGGCCGAGCGAGATTCCGTAGAGCGCACCCGGGCTGAGCTTCCGCCAGGCCGCCCACCTGGCGATGTCGCGCGCGGCGGGGTCGACGATCAGCTGCGCGACCGCGCCGTCGTCGTCCGGCCCGGCATCAAGGATCCGGACCGTGACTCCGCGCCGCGCCAGTTCGGCGATGAGAGCGCCGACCGCGGCCGGCGCGGGCTGCGTCGCGGCGAGCGATTCGGCGGCGGCGGCGAGGGAATCCAGGTCGGGCGTATCCACGACGATCGCGCCGCCGTCGGCCCAGGCCCGCGGCGGCTCCCGGCGGCTCGGGGCGGCCTGCACGGTCCTGGCCTGCATCCCGGTCACGGCCACGGTGCCGCCCGCCTCGAGCAGCCTGGCCAGGACCTCCTCCGGCACGGCATCGTCGTCCCCGACGCAGATCAGCACCCGGTCGCCGGCTGCCCGCGCCGCCGCCGCGACGGTCAGCAGGCCGGGTCCGGTCCGGTCCGCCGCAGCTACCCCGCGGACCCCGAGCGCGGCCAGCTGGCCGTACAGCCCCGCGTCGGCCTTGGCCGCCAGGACCAGCGCATACGTCATCGAGATGGCGGCGTGAGGAGCCTGACCTTCCAGCCGGGCAGGGAACGCCTTGTCACCTCCCCGGGAATGTCGGTGCGGCACGGTACATTCGAATTGTCCGTGACAGCCAGGCGGGCAGATGCACGACCTAGCGCCAGACCGCGGCCGGACATGCCGTGGCTGCGCGGGGAGGCGACGGGGCTGCCCGGCCTGCGAACCGCGAACCTACAGCGCGACCACAGGTCGCGGCTGGAATCCTCGTCCTTCAGGGCGGTGGAGGATGTCAAGCATGCCCTCCCAGCGGGCTGCGGTGACCACGCTCACGCACTAGAAATCTAGCCGGCGGCTGGCTCGACGGCTCCAAGGAACACGCCGGTGGCGGCATGCTATGAGCTAGAGTCCGGCTCATGCGGGTGGTCGCGGTGGTGCTGGGCGGCGGCAAGGGCCAGCGGATCGGCGGGCCGCTGCCGAAGCAGCTGCTGGCGCTGCGCGGCCGGACGCTGGTCGAGCACTGCGTGGCCGCCTTCGAGCAGGCGCCGGGCGTGGACGAGATCCTGGTGGTCATGGCGCGCGGGTATACCGAGCAGGTCCGGGCCATGGTGGCCCGCGGCGGATACCGCAAGGTCATGGCGGTCATCGAGGGCGGCGCGACCCGCCCGGACTCGACTCGCGCGGCCCTGGCCGCGATCGCGGGTGCCCTTGGCCGGCCCAGGCGCTCCGCCGCCGGGCCTGTAGCCGCCGGCGGGCCCTCCGACTGCGGGGTGCTGCTGCACGACGCCGCGCGCCCGCTGGTGGACCAGCGGATCATCGCCGACTGCGTGGCCGCGCTGCGCGAGCACGAGGCCGCCGGGGTCGCGGTCCCCGCCTCCGACACCATCGTCATCACCGACAACGGCGTGATGCGGTCGATGCCGCGCCGGGAAGCGCTGCTGCGCTGCCAGACCCCGCAGTGCTTCCGGCTCCCGGTGATCGCGCGGGCCCATGAACTCGCCGCCGCCGATCCCGACTTCACCCCTACCGACGACTGCGGCGTCGTGCTCCGCTACCTGCCGGATGTCGACGTGCACATCGTTGCGGGCAGCGAGCGCAACATCAAGATCACTTACCCGCAGGACCTGGCCGTCGCCGAGGCGCTGCTCGGCACCTAGCCGCGGACGGCCTGTTTCACCAGGGTCCGGCCGAACTCCCAGATCAGCCCGCTGCCGCGGCTCGCGTCCTCCAGCACCTCACCGAACGACTCGGTGAACAGCTTGACCTCGGTGTCACCGATCATCAGCGGCGGGATCAGCTTGATCACCTCCATGTGATCGCCCGACACCTGGGTGAGGATGCGGTGCCGCTGGAACAGCGCGACCACCACCATCTGCGCGAACAGGCCCACCCGCGCCTTCTGCAGCATGTTCCAGCTGGTCCGGGCGCGCAGCGAGGACGGCTTGTCGAACTCGAGCCCGATCATCAGCCCGCGGCCGCGGACATCCGCCAGTACGTCGTACCGCTCGGCCATCGAGGTCAGGGCGGCCCGCAGCGCCTCCCCCGTCCGCGCGGCGTTCTCGACCAGGCGCTCGTCATCGAGTACCGCGAGCGAGGCCAGGCCGGCCGCCATGGCCAGCACGCCGCCCTTGAACGTGGTGCTGTGCACCATGACCCGGTCCATCGAGGAGTAGACCTTGTCGAAGATCCAGCCCTTGGCCAGCATCGCGCCGACCGGCACGAATCCGCCGGATAGCGCCTTGGCGACGGTGACGATGTCCGGCACGACGTCCTCGTGCTGGTAGGCGAAGAACTTGCCGGTGCGGCCGAGGCCGCTCTGCACCTCGTCGCAGATGAGCAGCGCGCCATTGTCGTGCAGGAGCTGGGCCGCCGCGGGGAGGAAGCCGGGCGGCGGCATGTGCACGCCCTTGCCCTGGATGGGCTCGATGATCAGGGCCGCGACGTCGCCCCGGCGCAGTTCGGCCGCGAGCGCGTCCAGGTCGCCCAGCGGGATGGCCGGGTCGGGCAGCAGCGGGCCGAAGCCCCGGCGGAACTCGGCCGAGCCGTTGACGGACAGCGACCCGGTGGTGAGCCCGTGAAATGCGTGGTCGCAGTAGATGACGCGATTGCGCCCGGTGGCGTACCTGGCGAACTTCAGCGCGGACTCGACGGCCTCGGTGCCGCTGTTGCAGAAGAACACCCGCTCCAGACCCGGCGCCTTGGCGAGCAGCCTTTCGGCCAGCAGCCCGGGCAGGGGGCCGCAATCGAACTGGGTCCAGTCGGCGAGCTGGAGGTCGAGCGCGTCATGCAGCGCCTGGCGGATCACCGGGTGGTTGCGCCCGGCCGCGAACACGCCGAAGCCGGCCAGGAAGTCAGCGTACTGGTGACCGTCGGAGTCGTACAGGTACGCTCCCTCGGCCCGCTCGTAGATCTTGTCGAAGCCGATCGCGTGCAGGACCCGCGGCTGCTGCGGGTTGAGGTAGCGGCCGTACAGTTCATATCCGTCGCCGCGATGGGCCGCGAGCAGTGCCGGGAGATCGAAGTCCATGGTTCATTCTCTCCCCACGGCAGCTGCTCCCTCCGCAGCCTGCTCTTTCTTCTTTTCCTCCGGACGAACACCGGTTTCCCGCCTGGTCGAGGCGTGCAACTTCCGCGGGCTAGTCAGGAAGCCCGCGCCCCAGCACATGTGCATGGTGCCGAGGACGAGCGGCACCCGGACCCGCACTCCGGCGGGGATGCCCCGGGTGAGGCCGGCCCCGACGGCGCTGATCCCGGCCAGGTACGTGACCGGGATCGCGAAGCCGGCGGTCAGCCAGCGCACGCCCGGCGGCGCCCCGGCCGCCAGGCCGGCCAGCCCGGCCAGCCCGGCCAGCAGTCCGGCCGTGACCAGGCCCACCGCGGCCGGGGGGGCCAGGTAGCGGAAGCTGGCGGTCTCCGGGTGCTCGCGCATGACCACCCGCCGCCAGCGGCCGTAGTGGAAGTACTGCGAGCTCAGGGTGCGAAGGCTCGCCCGCGGCCGGTAGGTGACGCGGAGCTGCGGGGTGAACCAGACCAGGCCGCCGCGGGCCCGGATGCGGTAGTTCAGTTCCCAGTCCTCGGCGCGCAGCATCTGCTCGTCCCAGCCGCCGGCCTGCTCGATCGCCTCCCGGCGGTAGACGCCGAGGTAGACGCTGTCCGCGGGCCCGGCCTCGCCTCCGGTGTGCCACCCGGCCGAGCCGACTCCGGCCTTGGAGGTCATGCCCCAGGCCACGGCCTGCTGGAACGGTGTCACGCCCTCGGCCGCCATGACCCCGCCGACGTCGGCCGCTCCCGTCTCGGCCAGTGTCAGCAGCGCGGTCTTGAGGTAGCCGCGCGGCAGCAGTGCGTGCCCGTCGGTGCGGGCGATCACCGCATGCCGCGCGGTGCGGACGGCAAGGTTGAGGGCCGCCGGGATCTTCCCGCTCGGACTGGCCACGACGGTGATCCGCGGCTCGGCCGCCGCCAGTTCCCGCGCGATCTGCTCGGTCCGGTCCGCCGATGGCCCCACGGCGAGGACCAGCTCGAGCTCGGCCGGGTAGTCCTGCCCGAGCACATGCCGCACGCATTCCGCGAGATGCGGTTCCTCGTTCTTGACCGGCATCACGACGGAGACAGGCGGGTATTTCATGACGCTGGTCACCGTACCGTAGCCAGCGCCTTGGTTGACCCCTAGAGCCCGGAATCCTCCAGCATCTCGGTGACGAGCGCGGCGATCTGAGAGCGCTCGGAGCGGACCAGGGTGACGTGCGCGAACAGCGGGTGGCCCTTGAGCTTCTCGATCACGGCGATCACGCCATCGTGCCTGCCGACCCTGAGGTTGTCCCGCTGCGCGATGTCGTGAGTGAGGACCACCCTGGATCCGGAGCCGATCCTGGACAGCACGGTGAGCAGGACGCCTCGCTCGAGCGACTGCGCCTCGTCGACGATCACGAACGCGTCATGCAGCGACCGGCCCCTGATGTGGGTGAGCGGAAGGACCTCGAACATGCCCCTGGCCAGCACCTCGTCGATGACATCCTGGGTGGTGACCGCCGAGAGGGTGTCGTAGACCGCCTGGGCCCACGGGCTCATCTTGTCGGCTTCGGACCCGGGCAGGTAACCGAGCTCCTGGCCGCCGACCGCGTACAGCGGCCGGAACACGAGGACCTTCCGGTGCTGGCGGCGCTCCATCACGGCCTCGAGCCCGGCGCACAGCGCCAGCGCGGACTTGCCCGTGCCGGCCCGGCCGCCGAGCGAGACGATGCCGATGTCCAGGTCGAGCAGCAGGTCCAACGCGACGCGCTGCTCGGCGCTCCGGCCCCGCAGCCCGAACGCCTCCCGGTCGCCGCGCACGAGCTGCACGGACTTGTCCGGCCTGACCCGGGCCAGCGCGCTGCCCTTCGGCGAGGTCAGGACGAGCCCGGTGTGGCAGGGAAGCTCGCGCGCGGACTCGCAGTCCAAGGTGCCTGATTCGTATAGCCGCTCGATATCGTCGCTGCTGATGCCAAGCTCCGTCATCCCGGTCCAGCCCGAGTCCACGGGCAGCTCGGCCCGGTACTCCTGGGCGGCCAGCCCGATGGAGGCGGCTTTGACTCGCAGCGGCAGGTCCTTGCTGACCAGCACGACATCCTCGCCGTCGGCGGCCAGACTGCGCGCCACCGACAGGATCCGCGAATCGTTATCCCCGAGCCTGAACCCAGCGGGCAGCACCGCGGCGTCGGCATGGTTGAGTTCGACCCTGACGGTGCCGCCGAGCGCGCCGACCGGCAGTTCGGCGTCCAGCCTGCCGTGCTCGACGCGCAGGTCGTCGAGGTGGCGCAGGGCCTGGCGGGCGAAGTAGCCGAGTTCGGGATGGTGCCGCTTGGCTTCCAGTTCGGTGATGACGACGACCGGCAGCACCACCTTGTGCTCATCGAAGCGAGCGATGGCAGCCGGGTCGGCGAGCAGGACGCTGGTGTCGAGTACGTACGTACGGCGACCTTGAGAATTGACCACGCAGACTCCCCGGGGCGCCGGGCCGCGGCCGGCGCCGGATGCGGACACAGACGTGTCGGACGGGCCGGGCCTGGCCCTCGAAGGGCCGCGCCGGCCCTTCTGTCATCTCGCCTGCACGCAACGCGCGAAGCCTGGAGATCCGAGGGCCCTCCCGGGAGACGGCGCCGCGCCGTCCACCATTACTGAAGGTACCCGCCATCGTGTTGCAGCAAAAGCACCGTGAGGTTACTAACCCGCACGTGCCGGTTTACCTGCGGTAACGTCCCGGACCTGCGATTCGGTGTCGGCCCGGGGGAACAAGTTTGGCCGGAGGACGAGTTGGCCCGGGCAACAGGTTGGCCCGGGAAACGAGTTGGCCCGCGGAACGA
>Ga0187780_10004879_pt1 | contig 10038 bp, 10 predicted proteins | sample 1015_Q2_SP10_20__FD_132429 | JGI IMG/M metagenome (GOLD analysis project Ga0187780, IMG submission 132429) | Tropical peat soil microbial communities from peatlands in Department of Meta, Colombia - 1015_Q2_SP10_20_MG | ecosystem: Environmental > Terrestrial > Soil > Wetlands > Peat | place...
AGCTGAGAAGAGCATGGTTGCCGCGACGGCCAAGCGCCTGGATGAAGCCACCGCGAAGAAGCAGTTGGGCGTAAGCCATTGGGTGCACGATGTCGGTTGGCAGGAAGCGTTGGAACTTCTCGTTTCGCAACCGACGGTGAATATCGAAGGACTCGTCGGTGGTTACACGGGACCCGGAGGCAAGACCATCTTGCCGGGCCGAGCCGTCGCCAAGATGGACTTACGCCTTGTTCCGGACATGACCAAGAATGACGCGGTCGCCGCTTTGAAGAACCATCTTGCGAAACACGGCTTCGCGGACATTGAAGTGAATGTCACCGGCGGCTACGACCCGACGTCCACGCCCATAGACGCGGGCATTTGCAAGGCGGAAGATGCCGTTTACAAACTGGAAGGCATCGATCCCGTGGCGCTTCCTCGAACCGCTGGCTCCTGGCCGGGGTTTGTGTTTACGGGTGAGCCGCTGAAGCTGCCTGCGACCCACTTCGGGCTCGGTCACGGAAGTGGTGCGCACGCTCCGGACGAGTATTACGTCATCGAGTCAAAGAATCCAAAGGTTCGCGGGATGGATGGCGCCACGCTTTCGTACGTCGAGTACTTCTATCAGGTTTCGGCGCTAGCCTGATCGCTGGTAGACGGCCGTCCCTGCAAAAACTCTTTCGGTATAGAATCAGCCTCAGCATTGAGTTCATCGCTTCGATTCTATTTAACCTAGGAGCCTCACACGCCATGTTCAGAAGAGTGTTTTTGTCGCTTCTTTTTTGTGCACTAGTCTGTTCCATTTGCACCGCACAGGATTTACCCACCGCGAAGCCCGAATCGGTCGGCCTTTCGGCGGAGCGCCTGGATCGCATCGGCAAGGCCGTACAAAAGAGCATTGATGACAAGCGCATCGCCGGAGCCGTCACGTTGGTGATGCGCCGCGGACAAGTTGCCTGGATTAAGGCGCAAGGCATGCAGGACCGCGAAGCGGCCAAGCCCATGCGCACCGACAGCATCTTCCGCCTCTGCTCGATGTCCAAGCCCATCACCAGCGCCGCGGTCATGATTCTCTACGAGGAGGGGCGCTTCCTGCTCGAGGATCCTGTTTCCAAATATCTTCCGGAGTTCAAGAATCCCAAGGTGCTGGTCAAACCTGCGGGCGGCGGCGCGCCTTACTCCATCCCCGCAACGCGTGAAATCACCATCCGCGATCTCCTGCGTCACACGTCCGGTCTCACCTACAACTGGAACGGCGATCTTGGCGCGATGTATCGGGACGCCAATATTGCTCACGGCCTGCTCCCATACGACGGCACCATTGGCGACAGCACCGAGCGCCTCGCCAAACTACCGCTGCTCTTCAATCCGGGAGAACGCTTTGAGTACAGTCTTGGCGTTGACGTTCTCGGCCGCCTTGTCGAAGTCGTGTCGGGAAAGCCCTTCGACGAATTTCTGCGCACGCGTCTCTTTGAACCGCTGGGCATGAAGGATACCTATTTCTTCCCGCCCGAGAACAAACTCGATCGCCTCGCCACGGCTTACACCTATTCTGCCGAAAAAGGACTCAACCGTTTTCCGGACGCGCCCATCACCGAAGGCACGTTCACTTATTCTGCCGACTATCCTTACCGCGGGTTGAAAAGGCTTTTCTCCGGTGGTGCAGGCCTGAATTCCACCGCTGCGGACTATGCACGCTTCTGCGAAATGATGCTCGAGGGAGGAAAGCTCGGCAACGTGCGCATCTTAAGCCGCAAATCGGTCGAGTTGATGACCCACGATCAACTGGGAAAGATCGCCTCAGACTTTGCCTTCGGCCTCGGTTTCGGAATAGACGGCGAAAAAGGCCCGCTCTCGGAACTGGGTTCGCCGGGCACATACAGCTGGGGCGGCTTCTTCTACACCACGTTCTCGATCGACCCCAAAGAACAGATGATCGTTGTTTTCATGGGACAACTTCATCCGACCGGGGATTTGGAACTCGATCGCCAGGTGCATGAGCTGGCCTATCAGGCGATCAACGATTGATCAGCCTGAGCCCAAGCTAAGCCGGGAGCGCCTGCCCGCGGGTCTCGTGGCCGAATGGCAGAAGCAGCAAGCCAACGGCAAACGCGAGCGAGGTCAGGGCTACGGGCGTGCCAATGGTGTGAAAGTGTGCGACTCCCGCGCCTACTAAAAAGGTAAATCCAGCGCCGACGAATCGTCCCACGGAGGTTGCGAAGGCAAACGCGCTGCCACGACATTCCGTCGGATATTGTTCGGGTAGCCAGAGGGTGTACATCGCGAAATTGGCGCCGCCCAAACCGAGCAAGAACAGGCAGACGAAGAACAGATTCATAGCATTGGCGGGCAGATAGAAGACGTACCCAAATCCGACAGAGATGGCGAGGAACATCAACAGGAAATAGAGCGCGAGTGTGGCTCGCCGTCCCATGCGTTCAGCAATGGGCGGCAAGATGATGCAGCCGAGGATCGTCGCGGCCGAGAGCAACATGGTAGCCAAGGAGACGAGGTGTGTGACCGGCGCACCCGTGAGTTTCGACCGGCCGGCAATTTCCGTCACCGCCGCAGGAACGTAGACGGAACCGGCCCACAGCCCAATGATGGACACCAGGACATAGAGTGCATTGAGGAGCGAGCGTTTCCAGTATTCAGAGGAAAACAGTTCCGCCAGCGGCCGGAGAATGGACCAGGTGCGCACTTGCCCCGCGGTGCTCTCCCAGCGCTTCGATTCGTGCACGCCGTAGCGGATAAATCCGACAAGCAGCGCGGGCAACCCACCGAGCGCAAACATGGCGCGCCAGCCGTAATGTGCCGCGACCAGGGAATTGGCGAGTCCCGCAAGGAAAAATCCGACATAGTAGCCGGTATGCATCCAGCCTGCGGCCGGCTTGCGCCGGTCTTCCGGCCACTCTTCCGCAACAAACGTCCCGCCCATCGCCCATTCGCCGCCAATCCCGATGCCCGCCAGGAAGCGGAAGAGCCCCAGTTGCCACACGTTCCTGCTGAGGCAGCAGAGAAACGTGAACATGGAGTACCAGAGAATGGTCAGCATCAACGTGCGAACGCGCCCGTATCTATCGGCAATGGGGCCCCACAGAAACGCGCAGCCCCAGCCTATTAGAAATATGGCGAAGAGAATGCCGCCGTACTTGCCGATCCCCGCGATGTCGTTCCGCAAGCCGGAGTGAGGCAAAAGCTCTTTCAGTGCGGGAACCATGACGAGCGCGAAGATGTAGGAGTCCATGCCGTCGAGCGCCCAGCCGCCCCACGCGGCAAAAAAGCCGCGCCACTGGTTGTGCGTCAGGGGTGTGCGAAGTGTGCTTGTCATCGGGTTTGCCATCGCACAGTAGTCAGTTCGTCCGGGTGCTGCAAGTGTTTTTGTATGGAAGGAGAAGGAGTGCCGACAGACTGGAACTGCGGCGCAACGAGTGCTCTTCTCCTCTCAAGCGGTTCCGCGTTCCCTATCACGTCAGTTTCGGGAGAAACATGCCGGTATGCAGTGTGTGTTCGTCGAATGCTTCGCCGAATTCGACCGCCAGGAAACGCTCTTCCTTCTTGGCCTTGAGGTACAAATTCGTGGCGGCAATGGCACAGGCGATAAGCCCGCGAAACTCGCCTAACGCAACCGCAGTTCCTCCTGTAGCCAGCAACATACCCGTATAGATTGGATGACGGATGCGCCGGTAGGGTCCGGAGCGAATCAACTCGTGCCCTTCCTTTAAGGTGACCGCGATGCTCCAGTTTTCTCCCAGATGCCAGCGCGCCCAAATGGCGATCGCAACACCCAAGACAGTGACGGCAAGGCCTGTTGCGCCGATTGGCGACCATTCGGGAAGGAAGCGCGTCCCAAGCCAGCCGCGCCCGAAGAATTCATTGAACATCAGGCTATATGCTCCCACCATAACAATGACTTGAACCAACCGCTCACCTCGCGGCTCACGCTGCTTGACGCTCTTGAGCTTTCTCGCGGAGACGATCCAATAGATCAGAAACACGATCCATGCGAGTGTGGACAGATGCAGCCAAAGGTACGGGTCGTAACCGCGATTCGAGCCGCCGACCAGCATCGGGAGGAGCAAGATGTGGTTTATCACCATACTGGTATTGTACTGGTGACAGGTGAAGCAAAGGGGAATTCAACGCGTTTCGATGCAAAGCCAGTGCCTCGACAGATTCCCACGGTCCATGACACGTGAGACTGCATCTTCTGCGAACTCATCTCAGCGCCAAATTGGCGGTTGCCGGAAAGCTCTCTTCGCGCCGCGCTTTGATGTAAAAGGTGGCCAGAACAACCGCAAAGCCGGCCCAGCCCCGCAAGTGCCCCTAAATGATCGCTGTCCCGATCATGCCGAGGAGGATTCCGGAGTAGATGGGATGGCGCATCCGAGGGTACAACCCGGCCCGGATCAACTCGTGCCCATGTTTCAGTGTCACCGTGGAACTCCAGTTCGCTCCCAGAGTGAATCGCCCCCAGATGCTTATGCCGATGCCAGCGGCCGTGAACGCAAGTCCGATCCACCACACTGCTCCGGACCCGGGCGGAAATTCCCCTTTGGGCCATTCCGAGTCTCTTGCAAACAGCAGCCAGAATCCGAGCATTACGGGCAGCGCGTGCTGCAATATTTCCAAGGGAGTCTCAATCTTCTTGGCCCGCTTCATGCCGAACCACATCAGGAACCAGACTCCAGCCAACACCATCCAGAGGTGGCCAGTCCAATGCGAGGCACTCTGCTGTTAGAGTCTCCCACGTCATGGTTGCGCTTCTGTCTTCCCTAAGCCAGATCGGACTTTGGCGAATGGAATTCATTCTACTGACTTGCGATGTTGTCCAGAAGTTCTTTCCGGGCAGCCATGATTTCAAGGCGCGCATCGTTCACGTGCTGGGCCGAGGGAATGGCTTGCCGGATCGATTCGCAGATGGTCTTGGCTTTCCCCTCCAAATCCGCGATGCGCTGCTTGGCCGCTGTCGGCGGGAGGCGCAAGGCCGCCGCCACATCCGCCATATATTCATTGTAGATTTTTCGTTGCTCGGCACTCGGGGGCACGCAACCTCTCGGTGCCGCTTCACCCATCAACTTTTCGAAGAGACCCAACGGGTGCTGGGAGCGCTGCAGTTCTTCAAAAAACTCATCGGTAGAAGCCGCGTCCATCTCCCACGCCAGTCCCCAGTCAAAACCGTCCTCTGGCAGGGCATTCACTCCCGCATATAGCTGTTTCTTTTGGGACGGTTTCAGATGTCCAAGTTTTGCTTCTGCCGCCAATGTGCGCAACTCTAGTTGGAGCACGCTTTTGGCAGTCAATGAAAAAATCAGCGAGCCGCCCTTGGTTAGGTCCTGCGCAAACCGAATCCCCGCGACCCACGAATCCACCGCGGCCTGCGATTCACCCCTGGCCGCTTGCCGGATGCCCTGTAGCAGATTGAGCCGAGCAAGCACGTGGGCCCGCGGCACAAACGCGATCGAAGCCTGTGGCCCCCGACTGTACTCGACACCCCAGTCACACTCCGGCAGTTTCGTTGCCCGCTGCAGAATGCCCAAAGCAATTTCGTTGGCGGCCACAATTCTGCCTAGCTTCTCCTCATCCCAAGGCGCCTGGCCGGTCAGAACCCTTTCCATCTCATCTATGATGGCTTTGTCTGCTGGTGGATCCTTCAGTTCGGCGAATGCCTGCCAGTAGCGCAGCGCTGCGTTGCGCGTTTCGGGCAATGCTCTTGGCTGACAGAAAGCGGCAGCGCCGGCGACAAGGAAAAACAAGCTAGACAACAAGGCTCGTGTCCACATGGCTCCTCACTCCTTCGCGAGAATCCGCAACGTGCTTTGCTGCTGAGTAAAGTCGGGCAATACCTGCCTTGATTCCGATTCAAGCTGTGCTTGGAACTGTTTCTCATCCTCTAGGGCGAGGCGGGTCAATTCCATGTTGGTCAATCTGGTCCTATTCAAATGGAATTCGACCTGGACGCGCTGCTCCTTCAGTTCAGGTGGCGAGAGGCGATCATGCCCCGCGTACCAGAGACCGAATCCGACGCCCAACAGCACCACGGCAGCCGCAGCCAGGCCCGCCAACCAGAAATGTGAAACTCGTTGCGAAACACGTAGCGGGCGAACGGCGCGCGGCCGGAATTCAGTCAGGTACTTTTCCAAATCGTGCTCATCTCTATGCATGACCACTCCTTGCTCTTCCTGGCGGAGTTCCGAGTTGTGCGCGCAATTTTTCGAGTGCGTAGCGATATCGCGACGCCACGGTGTTCAACGGTGTTTCAGTCATATCGGCAATCTCCTGTAGGGTCATTCCGCTCCAGATCCGGAAAAACACGGTCTCGCGCTGCTCTTCCGGCAACTCGCGCAGGGCAATCTGCAGCGAAAGCACTTCAGCCGCGTCAGCTGTCGGGTGCCCGAAACAGAGCTCACCTTCTGGGAACGGAGCTTCGCGGCGGCGGGCGCGTTGGTAATTCAATCCTGCGTTTCGCACTGCGCGATAGAGATAAGCGAGTGGCGCCTGCGCCGGGCGCGACTCACCCCGCAGAAGTTTCAAGAACACCTGTTGCACGACATCCTCCGCCGAGGCAAAGTCTAGGCCGCAGCAACACGCGTAGGCCGCCAGCGCCGCGCCGTGCTTCTCGTAAAGAGCCTTGAGCGACTTCGCCGCTCCCTTTTCTGCTTCCAAGGCCACCGCCCCGGTTCGTTTCTCATCGCTATGACACACGAAAGTCGCGTTTTTGTCTAAACTCATTTCGGCGCCAAATTGGTGGTTGCCGGAAAGCTCAATGTGAGCGAAGATTCGCGCTGATGAAGAACAAAACGCGTTCCCATCACAACATCCAGACAAGAGCAATTCACGCGGGGGAACCTTCACGCCACGGCGTGGATGCCCCGGTGAGCTTTCCGATCGTGCGGTCTTCCACCTTTGCGCTCAATTCCACGGAGGAACTGAAGCTCTGGGCCGAAGGGAAAAGCAAAGCGTTTATGTACACGCGCGACGCCAATCCGACGCTGGCGGTGGCCGCGAAGAAGGTCGCTGCGCTCGAAGCCGCAGAGGATGCCGTGGTGACTTCCTCGGGCATGGCCGCGGTTTCGAGCGCGCTGCTCAGCGTGCTCCAGAACGGCGATGAACTGATTTCTACCTCGCAGGTATATGGCGGGGCATATCGCCTGATGCGCGACATCTTTCCCCGATTCGGAATTGTCGTGCGCCACGTGGACTCTTCGCTTGCAGGAATTGAAAAGCTTGTTACCCCGCGCACCAAGTGCCTATACGTGGAAACGCCCACGAATCCGTCGCTCTATCTCGTGGATTTGCGGAAAGCCGGCGCCTTTGCCAAAAGGCGCGGACTCGTTAGTGTCGTCGACAGCACGTTTGCCACGCCAATCCTGCAGAATCCCGTGGAGTACGGTTTTGACATGGTGGTGCACAGCGTCACGAAAGGACTTTCGGGGCATTCCGACCTACTCGGGGGAGTGGTGGCCGGAAGCAGCAAGTACATCGAGCGGGTGCGCCACATGGTCAGCTATCTCGGCGGAGTGATGGATCCGGAAGTGGCGTTCCTGCTGATGCGCGGCGTCAAAACGCTAGGCGTCCGCGTGGCACGGCAGTGCGAGACGGCGCTGCGCGTCGCGAAATTCCTCGAAAAACATTCCAAGGTCGCGCGCGTGCATTACCCTGGCTTGCCGTCCCATCCGGATCACGCGCTTGCCAAGCGGCAGATGCGTGGATTCGGTTCGATGCTGGCGTTTGACGTGAAGGGTGGACTCCCGGCGGCACGCCGGTTCTGCGATCGCGCCAAGCTTTTCTTACTTGCTGCGAGTCTGGGCGGCGTGGAATCGCTGATAATCCTGCCGATTTATGGGTCGCACTACCGGATGAGCAAGGAAGAATTGAACCGGGCGGGGGTACAGCCAGGGACAGTGCGCGTCTCCATTGGTCTCGAAGACGCGGGGGACTTGATCGACGATCTTCAGCAAGCGCTTCGCTAGTTCCGTCACGGTCGAAAAGCTTCCTAAGTGGCAGGCGTTTCCGCGGGCACTTCCCATTCCGCCTTTTCCGGCAGCATGGACTTTACGATGTCTTCGAGTTCGTGCGAACTCTTCACGTGGTCCGGGTAATTGTGCGCGGAAAGATCGAATGTGGAGCCATACCTTGCGCGGACTCCTTGGAGTTCTTCCTGCAAACGGACGGCAATGCGCTTCGCATTCAGCGTATCGGTCTCGGGCAAAACAATTCCGAAAAGGTCATCGGAGAGGTGGTAGATCGAATCATTCGGCCGCAACCGTTTGGACATGGCTTTGGCTGCGTCGCTCAACGCGCCTTGCTGGTCGTTTAACGTAGCGCGCGGGCCCGGCTTGGCCTTGACAATCACCAGCGACAGCGTCTTTTGCATGGTGAGGGCGCGACGAAATTCCATGGTTAGACGGTCCCAGAAATAGTCTTGGTTCGGCATGGACTTCAGCAAATCTGTGCTCGCTTGAAGCTGCAGTGCCACGTTTCGCTCCAGTTCCACCAGCAACTGGTCCTTCAGCTTGTTGAAGGTTCGCTGCCGGTCGAAGAGATAAGACAAGAACAGCAAGGTCAGCGCGCAAAATCCGAAAAAGGCCACGCGCAGCGTCCACTTGTTTCCTTCCGGGTGGACGAATACCAGGGGGTACATGAAAATGGCGAGACCCGCAGCGAGAATCAGCACAAACACTGCCGAAAGAACCGTGAGTTGAAGGCCGCGCTTCTCGAGCCGGTCGAGCTCTTGCCGATCAATCGTTGCCATCGGACACCTGTAGTGGAGCAGCCGCCCTCCAGTGCGAAGGGCACCTGGGGCTGCCCGAATACGCTCAGATTCCTCAATAGAGGTGCCGCTGGCAATAGTCCGACGAGTGCCTTGTGATGAAAAAGGCAGGTGGCAGCGCGCGCTTAATCGACCTTACTGAAGGGACGTGAATCGTTAACTTTCTGAAATTTATAGATTTAGCACTAGTTCTGACTGGAATACTTGGCCTGATCCACGAATTGCGCCACCAAGCCCTTTGGCCCGACCGCCCAACCCTTCCCGCCGATGAAAGTGACCGCATTCAGATTGGGTGCTTCGATGTGAACCCAGTGCGCTCCGTCGCGGCAGACTCACTCGCACACCACAGGAAAAATCTCATGGCACGTGAACCTAGCGGGCTTTCAAGGAACTTACTTCTTGGGGACGCTTGTGGAGATCACTGTGCGCGCGTCGGGGTGCCTCGGGCTCCAGTCTTCCGGGGGAAACGCCACGCGCCAGAAAGTCGGGCAGGGCTTCGAGAATTCCAGCCCGATTTCCGCCTTGCCCGAGCGGACCGGCCCAAGGAATGCCACCAGGCACTCCTCCTCCTGCTCAGTGTGCTTGTGTTGCACGCGGACGGTGCTGCCACTCGTGAGACGTGCCTGGAGTTGAACCAGGGCGCCGTGGGCGCTGATCGCCAGCGTGGTCGCTTCTTCCTCAAACGCTTTGCCCTCGGAGTCGTTCCCGCGGATGCGGACCGCGACCTGCATTAATACTCTTTGGCTGCGACGACGAGGACCGGATTGAGGAGAATTCGGGGTTGAGCCCATACGACCTCGCACACTTCACTATACCTGTGGCATCGGAGTTGTCGAGTGACAACGATTGCCGCGGTATGCAAAGAGGATACGCTTCATTGGAAACCGCTCTTCCTTCGAGCATGGAAAAAGCGTTTCGTCTTATTTTTGGGCGGGGCACAGCGTTCTTTTCTACAGATGCAAAGATGCGGCTACTCAGGGTCGCTGATCGATGACCAAATATTCTCGCGTGTCGTGTCCCAGATAGATCTGGCGGGGCCGCGCGATTTTCTGTTCCGGGTCGAGCAGCATCTCTTCCCACTGAGCCACCCAGCCGGACATGCGCGGAATGGCGAACAGCACCGGGAACATGGTCATGGGGAAGCCCATGGACTGGTAAATCAGCCCTGTGTAGAAGTCCACGTTGGGATAGAGCTTGCGCTTGATGAAGTACTCGTCTTCGAGCGCAATCCGCTCGCACTCCAGGGCGATCTCGAGCAATGGGTTCTTCCCCATCAAGTCGAAGAC
>Ga0187780_10004880_pt1 | contig 10037 bp, 8 predicted proteins | sample 1015_Q2_SP10_20__FD_132429 | JGI IMG/M metagenome (GOLD analysis project Ga0187780, IMG submission 132429) | Tropical peat soil microbial communities from peatlands in Department of Meta, Colombia - 1015_Q2_SP10_20_MG | ecosystem: Environmental > Terrestrial > Soil > Wetlands > Peat | place...
GCAGTCGCGGTGAACCCCTTAGCCGACGCGCAGTCGCGGTGAACCCCTTAGCCGACGGGCGGTCGCGGTGAACCCCTTAGCCGACGGGCAAGGGGTAGATTCGTGGTATGCCCGATGCAGACGGACGGCCGCGCTGGCTGACCGATGATGAACAGCAGGCATGGCGTGCCACCGTGCACCTGAGCCAGCTCCTGCTGCGCCAGCTCGACCGCGACCTGAACGCACACGGGCTGAACGGCCACGACTACGAGATCTTGGTCGAGCTATCCGAGGCGCCCGATTACCGGCTCAGGATGACCGATCTCGCCGACGCCACCAGCCAGTCACGGAGCCGGCTCTCGCACCAGGTCTCGCGCATGGAAAAGCGCGGCCTGGTGCGGCGGGACGAATGCGAGGGCGACAAGCGCGGCACGTTCGCCGTGCTGACCAAGGAAGGCATGAACGCGATCGAGCGCGTCGCGCCGTACCACGTCGAAAACGTCCGGCGCCACTTCATTGACCGGCTGACTCCACGCCAGCTCGATGAGATCCGGGTCAGCTTCCAGCCGGTCGTGGACTACCTGCGCAAGATCCGCGACCGCGACTAATTCCGCGGAGCAGCGCAGCGGGTTACGGCGACCGGACCGAAGGTCCGCACCGGCCAGCGAGCCCGGGCCTTGTGTCCGGGTGAGCGCCGGGCCTTGTGTCCGGGTGAGCGCCGGGCCTTGTGTCCGGGTGAGCGCCGGGCCTTGTGTCCGGGTGAGCGCCGGTGTCACGGCGAGAACCACAGGGGGCGCGAAGCGCAGCGGGGGGTTCCGGGGGGTCGTCCCCCGGACTAAAACAACACGGACATGAACTGGCCGGTCTCAACGAATCCGACCCGCCGATATGCCGCGCGGGCCGGCTCGTTGTAGTCATTGACGTAGAGCGACACCAGCGGGGCGATCGATCGCGCCGCCTCGACCACGATCGCGGCCATGCCGGGCGCGGCCAGGCCCTGGCCGCGGCAGTCCGGTCGCACCCATACTCCCTGGACCTGGCACGCCTGTGGGGTGACCGCCCCGATCTCGGCTTTGAAGATCACCCGTCCGTGCTCGATCCTGGCGAACGCCCGGCCGCCGCGGATCAACTGTTCCAGCCGGGCCCGGTATGAGGCGCCGCCATCCCCGATGGTCGGCGAGACGCCTACTTCCTCGGTGAACATCGCGACGCAGGCCGGCCACAAGATGTCGAGCTCGTCCATGCGCACCCGCCGCACCAGCGGATCGGGCGGCACCAGCGGCGGTCCGGACGTGACCATGACCGGCTGCACGGGACGGACCTCCCTGGCTGGTCCCCACTGCGGCCGCAGCAGGGCCCACAACGCCTGGACCTCCGCGGCCGGCCCGACCACGGACGAGCACCGCCGTCCCTGCCGCAGCGCCCGGTCCGCGAACGCCACGACCGCGTCCGGCGTGGCCGCGACGGGGACCAGGTTGGCCCCGGAATAGCACAGCGATTCCAGCCGCCCGCCGGGCGTGTGTCCCCACATCTGGGCGCCGAGCCTGCCGGGTTCCAGGCCCAGGGCACGTACGCGAGAGCCTACGAATACGTTGGTCACGGGCTCGCGATCACAGATGGCGAGCACCGCGCCGCGGTCCCGCTCATCGAGCAGCCGCACCGAGGCGGACCACGGCGGCTTTACCCGCAACATAGCGCCAGCCTACACGGGGTGATACCGCCGGATTCTCATCTCGAAGGCAGGAATTTGTCCGTGATTGCATCACGGATTCGGGTCCGGCACGGCTGGGCAGGTGGCGTTGACCAGCCCGGCTACCCCCGGCAGGGCTCCGGTGGCGAGATAGGCGTTCAGGTAGCGCTGCACGCAGGAGTTCGACGGCGGGTACGACTGCCCGTGGCTGCCACCTCCCTCTACCACTACCATCCGCGCGGACGGCAGGAGCTTGTGCGCGTCCTGTGCCCCGGCGTACGGGGTCACGCCGTCCAGCGTGCCCTGCAGCATCAAGATGCCGGGCAGCCCGGCACCGTTGATCCGCAGCGGCTGGGCCGGCCCCCGCACCGGCCAGAACGCGCAGGCGGCGTTGAACCAGGCGTTGTCCCAGGCCTGGAACGGGGCCGTCTTGTAGACCAGCTCCGTGTCGGACGTCCAGTAGGCCCAGCTGCGCGGCCAGTTGACGTCGGAGCATTCCACTGCGTTGTAGACGGCGAACTCGTTCTCGTCCTGCACCCCGTTGGTCTCGTACTGGGTGATCAGGCCAGTGGTCTGCCCGGTGTTCAGGTAGGACGAGAGCGCCTGGGCCAGACCCGGCCACAGCCATTCGAAGTAGCCGCCCTGCGCGAAGGTGTCATCGAACTCGTCGGCGCCGATCGTGCCGTTGATCGGGTCCGCCAGCAGCTGGTTACGGGCCCGGTACCAGGCGGCCTGTACCTGCGCGGCGGTGCTGCCCAGATGGTACGTGCCGTCGTATCTGGCCACCCAGGCGAAGAACGCCTCGATCCGGCCCTGGAACCCGTAGTCCTGGTCGACATTGAAGGCATACCAGACCGCGGTGGGGTCGACGGTGCTGTCCAGGACCATGCGGCGGACGCGGCCGGGGAACAAGGTGGCGTAGACCTGGCCGATGTACGTGCCGTAGGAGAACGCGTAGTAGTTGATTCTCGCCACGCCGAAGGCCGCGCGGATCGAGTCCAGGTCGCGGGCCACGTCTTCGGTGGTCATGTAGGGCAGCAGCCAGCCGAACCGCTGCTCGCAGTCACTGGCGTACATCCTCGCCCTGTTGATGAGCACCTGCTCGGCGGCGGCGCTGGCCGGGATGTAGTTCGGGCGGACGCCGGAGAAAAAGCTCGGATCGCAGCTCAGCGCCGGCACCGACGACCCGACGCCGCGCGGGTCGAAGCCCACGATGTCGTAGTCGGCGGCCACGGACCGGCTCAGCGCCTGCTCGGCGGCCGGCGGCCACGACAGCCCGCTGACGCCGGGACCGCCCGGATTGACCAGCAGGATCCCCTGCTGCTGGCTCGGCGGGGCGGTCGCGGGGATCATGTCGAGCGCGAGGCTGATATGCCGGCCGCCGGGGTCGGCGTAGTTGAGCGGGACGCTCAGCGTGGCGCAGTCGGGCACGCCCTGTTCGCGCAGCAGGGGAGGGCAGGAATGCCAGGCCAGCGTGCTGTGCGCCGGGACGACGGACCCGGGATCGTGCGTGCCCGCTGCGGCCGGAGTGGGCCCAGTGGCCGCCGTGGAACCGGATGAGGTACAGGCGGTGACCGCGAGCAAGACGGCGGTACCGACAATCAGCGCCGCCCAGCCCTCCAGGCGACCCTGCGTAGCCGGGCGAAGCATCGACATGCCCCCATGATGCTCGATGCCACCCGATGCTCTGGCTGGCGCGCCCGCCACCGGCCGGCAGCGGCCGGCCGCGGCGCTCAGGCGGAGCGTTCGCGGTCGGCGCGCTGGCGTTCCTCCAGCGCCTTGCGGTATTCGGCGACCACCAGGTCGGTCAGCTCCTGGGCAGAGGTGTCCTGGCTGCGCTTGTCCAGGGTTATCCGGCCGCCCTGGAGCAGGTTGACCCGGTCGCAGACCTGGAGCACCTGACCGTAGTTGTGCGCGATGATGATGATCGAGACCTTGCCCTCGGACTTGAGCCGATCGACCAGGTCCAGGATGATGGCGCCTTCCTTCACGCCCATCGCGGCGAGCGGCTCGTCCAGCAGCAGGATCTTCGCGTCGGAATAGACCGAGCGGGCGACCGCGATCGCCTGCCGCTGCCCGCCGGAGAGCTTGGCCACCTCGGCGTCCACCGACGGGATCCGCACTCCCATGTCGTCGAGATGCTCCTTGGCCTGCTTCTTCATGATCCTGTTGCGCAGCAGCGGCCAGCGCACCGGCTCCCGGTTCAGGAACATGTTCTGGTAGACGGTGAGCTGGTTGACCAGCGCGAGGTCCTGGTATACGGCGTCGATGCCGAGCGAGCGGGCGTGGTCGACCGACTTGAGCGTGATCTCCTGGCCCTCCAGGATGATCCGCCCGCTGGTCGGCGGCTGGAAGCCGCACAGGATCTTGAGCAAGGTGGACTTGCCGGCCCCGTTGTCGCCGATCAGGCCGAGTACCTCGCTCTGCCGCAGGTGCATGTTCACGTCGACCAGCGCCGTGACGGCCCCGTACTTCTTGGAGACGTGCTCGACCTGGAGCACGTCGCCGTCCGCACTCGGCGGCACCGCCGCGTCCTGATGCTGCAGATCGGTCATCTCAGGCCCGCCCTCTCTCGCGCAGCCGGGTTAGCTGCACGTTCGCGATCATGGCGATCAAGATGGCGCCACCGAAGACGATGGGCAGCGGGTTCGCGCTGATCCCGATCACGCTGAAGCCGATGGTCAGCACGGCCAGCATGATCCCGCCGAGGAACGCGCCGATGATGGTGCCCGAGCCGCCGAGCATCGCGGTGCCGCCGATGACCGCCGCGGCGACCGCGTAGAACATCGGCTGGTATCCGCCGGCCGTCGGGTCGATGATGCTGGTCTGGAACGCGACCATGAGGCCGACCAGCGCGTCGAGCATGCCAGTGAGCATGAAGTTCCCGTACTTGATCCTGGCCACGCTGACGCCGGCCTCCCTGGCGCCGAGCTGGTTACCGCCAGTGGCGACCGTGTGCAGGCCCCACCGGGTCCGGGTGAGCAGGATATGGAAGATGACCGTCAGGATGATCGCCCAGATGATCTCGGACCACGCGTCCCGGCCGAGCCAGGCACCGAAACCCTGGACTTCCGGAGGGATCTCCACCTGCCGGGCGCCGGACCAGGTGAGCACGATCCCGTTTATGACGAACCCGGTACCCAAGGTGGCGATAAATGACGGCAGGCCCATCGCAACGGTGAGGAAGCCGTTCACCCATCCGATCGCCGGGCCCGACAGCAGCGCGATCAGGATCGCCAGCAGGCCGGGTACGTGGTAGTCGACGATGAGGAAGTACATGATAAAGGGCGCGAGCTGGTAGATGAACCCGACGGACAGGTCGATCTCGCCGCAGATCAGCAGCATCACCTCGCCGAGCGAGATGATGATGATCTGCGCCGCGACCTGGCTCAGGTTGATCAGGTCAACCTTGGTGAAGAACGCGCTCCGCCCGGTGGAGGAGATGAAGCCGAAGTAGATGATCAGCAGGACGTCGACGATGAAGACCGTGGCCTCGCGCTGCCGGACCAGCAGCGCGCCGACGTCGCGCAGCAGCCTCATGACGCCCCGCGGCGGCTGTTGCTGCGGCTGGCCGACAACCTCGGCCGCTTGCTGCGCGGTTCCGCTCACGTGCGTCATCCCCTTCCGCTCGCCCAGCGGCGCGCCGGCGCCGTCTACTGGACGCCTACATGCCCAGTATCCGACGCCGGCGCGCGTTAACCTAGAGGTGTCACGTCACGTGCTGCTCGTGGCAATCGGGTTCTGGATGGGACCGGACCGCGGGACGAGGATGGGCGGCGGCGGGGCTGATCCCTCGTACGAGGTCTTGGTATTGAGGTACGGCCCCACATTCGACTTCGTCACGAAGGTCAGGCCGGTGTCGGTGTTCGGCGGGGAGACCAGCCCGCCGGTCAGGTTGAACAGGTACAGGTACAGCACCGGCAGGAAGCCCTGCAGGTAGGGCTCTTGGTCGATGGTGAAGTCGAGCTGGCCGTTTTGGATCGCGGTCAGCGTACCCGGTGTGAGGTCGAAACCGCCGGCCGGGATCTTCAGGCCGACGGCCGTCAGTGACGGGCCGAGCAGCTCGGTCGAGCCCGCGTCCACCGCGAACGCGCCCTTGAGCGTCGACTTGGCGCCGGACAGGAACGCCTTCTCAGCCGCTTCCTCCTGGGAGGTCAGCGCGCCCGTCGCGATCTCCTTCACGGTGTACCCCGCCGGGGTCAGGACCGACGCGGCACCGTCGTAGCGAGGCTGGATGTTGCCCGAGCCCGGGGTGGCGATGAAGATAGCCACCTCACCCGGGGTGGTGACGAGGGATTTGATCCGGTTCCCCATCGCCACGCCGGAGTTGTAGAGTGCCTGGCCGACGTAGCAGAGCCGGTTGGTGCCGATGTCTGCCACGCCCTTGTTCACGACTCCGTCCGCGTTGTAGGTGATCACGGGGATGCCGGCGCTCATCGCGTTCCCGACCGGCGTGGTGAACGAAGTGGCGTCGATCACCGTGGTCGCGATGCCGTTGGCCTTGGCGGCGATCGCGCTGTCCAGGTAGGACACCATCTGGGTAGCGGACGAGGTGGTCGATCCGCCCCACTTCGGCGTCGGCAGGGCGAGCAGCTTGGCCGCGTCGGCCATCCCGTTCTGGGTCGGCACGAAGAACAGGTTCGTGGTGACGTGGTTGACGAACCAGAACTGCCAGGCCGGGGTCGCGGGGAAGTTCCCGACGGCGGCCTTGGCCGCCGACGACGTCGTGGCCGACGACGTGGGGGCGGCACTGCTCGTAGCCGACGAGCTGCAGGCGGCGATCAGCGCCGAGGCGGCCGCCGTGGCGCTGAACAGCCCGGCCCCCTCCAACAGCCGACGGCGGGACGGCCCGTCCTTCATGTTCAGGGTCTCAATCGCTTCGTCGACTACCGGGTCGATCTTTTTCTTCATCTAAGGACCTCCATGGATTTCCCGGGACGGGATACTCTCCCGAGCCAAGCCCGCAGCGTGCGCGGCGAGTCCCGTCGACTTCGTCGCGAGAGAGATAATGCGAAGATACGCTTATTCCGATGTCCGTTTCGGCGGTTCATCTGGCGTGATCGCACCGTTATCAAATTTGACCGGTATTCAGCGAGACCCGACGAACCATCATTGACGCTAAGTGTCCTCATGATCACCTGTCAAGACACCACGCAGGCCTGATAAGGAAACGAGCCCGTTTCGATATCAGCCCCGGCATGAGCGTGTACATGCCCGGTTACCCAAACGCGCAACCGCTCGCGTGAGCCTCGGCCTGCCGCGCCCTCCCCTCGCCGTCCCAAGCGGACGGTCCGGTCCGGCCAATTCCCTGGCCAGACCAAGCACTGCCTCACGGGAACTAAACGCAATCACAGCAACATCCGAACCACGGTAATCAATTGATCACGCACAAGGAACACGTGTGACGATGTTAGCGCTAACAAGTCACTATACGGCAACGAACGCGAAACACCATCGATACGCTCCCACAAACCTGGGCTCCGCAAACCTGGGGCAGACACGAAGCGGCTCCGCCTCCCGGCGTGGGCGGGTCATGACCGCCTCCCGGCCAGGCGGGGCCAGGACAGCCTCCCGGCTGGGGGCGGGCTGGGACCGCCTTCCGGCCAGGGCTGGGACCGCCTCCTGGCGCGGGCGAAGGCCGGTGAGCCGCTCCGTCGGTGAGCCGCTCCAGCGTCGGCTGCTGCCTAGCCTCGCGGGCCACCTCAGGCTCTTTGGCACCCCTACGCCGCCAGAATCCCGTACGCTTCCGACATCCATCACCGGAACCGAACATCGATGGCGGACGTCTGATTTGGGACGGATGGCGCAACTTAGGGCCACCGCACGGGCCCGGCGCCATCTCCCCGTGAGGAGGGGAAGCACGGATGCTAGCCAGACACCGCCAGTCGCTCATCCTGCAGGCCGTCAGGAGCGATGGCAGCGCACGGGTCAGCGACCTCACCCAGCGACTTGGCGTCTCGGACATGACCATCCGCAGAGACCTTGAGGTGCTGGCCAGAGATGGCCTGGTGGAGAAGGTCCACGGCGGGGCGGTCCTGCCGGGTACACCCGCGAGCCATGAGCCGGGTTTCGAGGCGAAGCTCGTCCTCGAACGGCCGGAGAAGACCGCCATCGCCCGCGCGGCAGCGAGCATGGTCACGCCGGGCACGGCGATCGCGCTGGCGGCCGGGACAACGACGTTCGCGCTGGCGCAGTGCTTGCTCGACGTGCCGGGGCTCACCATCGTCACCAATTCGCTGCGCGTGACGAACGTGTTCAGCGGGACGCGAGGGCTGGACGGCACGGCCGATTCCGTGGTGCTGACCGGTGGTGTCCCCACCGCCTCGGACGCGCTGGTCGGACCGATCGCCGACCTGACCATCCGCTCGCTCCACTTCGACCTGCTCTTCCTCGGCTGCCACGGCTTCGACGTCGAGGCCGGGCTGACCACGCCGAACCTCGCGGAGGCGGAGACCAACCGGGCCTTCATCCGGGTCGCGCGCCGCGTCGTCGTGCTGGCCGATCACACCAAGTGGGGCCTGGTGAGCCTGAGTTCGTTCGCGCGGCTGAACGAGGTCGACGTACTCATCACCGACGACATGCTTCCGGCCGAGGCCCGGGCCCAGGTGGCCGACCACGTGGGTCAGGTCGTCATGGCCGAGAGCATCTCGGCTAGCCGCGTATGACGGCAGGAAACCGGGTTTTCCCGGCCCTTAACAGGGCGCGAAAACCCGGTTTCCATACCGTTCGGCCCGGCGGCGGGTGGACGGAGCACGATAGCGGACGTGACGGCCAGCCCTACGACGTGACGGCCAGCCCTAATACGTCGTGACGATGGGCTTGCCCTCTTCGCCGTCGCCGACCGCGCCCTGCTCGGCTAGGCGCATGGCCTCTTCGATCAGCGTCTCGACGATCGCCGACTCCGGCACCGTGGCGATCACCTTGCCGCGGACGAAAATCTGGCCCTTGCCGTTGCCCGAGGCGACGCCAAGGTCCGCCTCGCGGGCCTCGCCGGGGCCGTTGACCACGCAGCCCATGACGGCCACGCGGAGCGGAACCTCCAGGCCGTCCAGCCCGGCGGTCACCTCGTCGGCGAGCTTGTAGACGTCTACCTGGGCCCGGCCGCAGGACGGGCAGGACACGATTTCCAGACGGCGCTGCCGCATGCCGAGCGACTCGAGGATCGAGATGCCGACCTTGACCTCCTCCACCGGGGGCGCGGAAAGAGAGACCCGGATCGTGTCCCCGATGCCCTCGGCCAGCAGGGCGCCGAACGCCACCGCGGACTTGATCGTCCCCTGGAACGTCGGCCCGGCCTCGGTCACGCCGAGATGCAGCGGGTAATCGCACTGGCGGCCGAGCAGCCGGTAGGCGTTGATCATCACCACCGGGTCGTGGTGCTTGACCGAGATCTTGATGTCACGGAACCCGTGCTCCTCGAACAGGGAGCACTCCCACAACGCCGACTCAACGAGCGCTTCCGGGGTCGCCTTGCCGTGCTTAGCCAGCAGGCGCTTGTCCAACGAACCCGCGTTGACGCCGATCCTGATCGGTATCCCGGCGTCGGTGGCCGCGCGGGCGATCTCGGCGACCTTGTCGTCGAACTGCTTAATGTTGCCCGGGTTCACCCGGACCGCAGCGCAGCCGGCGTCGATCGCCGCGAACACGTACTTCGGCTGGAAGTGGATGTCGGCGATCACCGGGATCTGCGATTTCTTCGCGATAGCGGGCAGCGCATCGGCGTCATCCTGTGACGGGACCGCGACCCGGACAATCTGGCACCCGGAGGCGGTCAGCTCGGCGATCTGCTGCAACGTGGCGTTCACGTCGGCGGTCAGCGTGGTCGTCATCGACTGCACCGACACGGGCGCTCCGCCGCCCACCGGCACCGAGCCCACCATGATCTGGCGGGACTGCCTGCGTTCGGCGAGCGGCGCGGGAGGCGCCTGCGGCATCCCGAGGTCAGTACTCATGGGCCCCCATCCGATTGTTTCCAACACATCCCGAATCCCTCGACCAAGTCATTGTTCCACCACGCGGCGACGGGACGGGAACAGACGCTGACAGACACGTCGGATATTAGCGGCTACGGGGCGACGGCAGGCGCTGGGGTCAGGAGCGCCGACCAGGGCTGCCCGACGTCAGTGTGTTGATGGGTCAGACGAGGCGTGCGCTCAGGGAACCGTGTAGGCCACCCTGCCGAGCTGGCGCTCACCGGCGTGGCGATGAGCATCACCCAGCGATGGTCACCGGGCACTTGCCGAGCTGGCGCTCACCCGGCGTGGCGATGAGCATCACCCGGCGATGTTCACCGGGTTCAGGATGTCGGCCAGGATCAATATGACGCCGAAGAACACCACGATCATGAAGAGGCTGAAGCAGACGGGCA
>Ga0187780_10004881_pt1 | contig 10036 bp, 7 predicted proteins | sample 1015_Q2_SP10_20__FD_132429 | JGI IMG/M metagenome (GOLD analysis project Ga0187780, IMG submission 132429) | Tropical peat soil microbial communities from peatlands in Department of Meta, Colombia - 1015_Q2_SP10_20_MG | ecosystem: Environmental > Terrestrial > Soil > Wetlands > Peat | place...
CGGCTCATGGTGATGGGTTATCTGGCGAAATTGGTACTTAAACCTCCGCCGTTATTTTGTACAAAATAACTTCATGTATGAGGGAGTGAATATCTCCCTCACGATGGGGGCCCAGACCTACCTCCCAATCGAGATCTTGGACTACGTGGAGACGCATGCAGCTCCCTCAGACTCGCCCTTCGGAATCAGCCAGAGGGAGCTGGCCAAAGCCCTGGGCTACCACCCATGCTCCGTGTCCCGTCCTCTGGCAGACCTTGTCCGGGACAATTTCCTCACTCGAGCACGAGGATTGGTGCGGGACGGAACTCGCCGCCAGCTGACGTACCAAATAACTGAACTCGGCCGAACGAGGCTCCGGCGGGAAACACGCGAGGTGCCCCTCCTTTCCGGAGAGCTGCCTCCCCCTCCACACCCGTTCTTGGGGCGCAAGGAAGAGCTGGGCCAGCTCTCAGACTTTTCGAAGGGGGGCGGAAGCATCACGTTCGTGGACGGGCCGCCCGGAATGGGCAAGACGGCCCTCGTCAGTCGGCACCTCAGAACGATCAGACGGGGGAGAGTGCCCTTCTGGTTCTCCGTACGTCCGGCCAGCTCGCCTCGTCAATTCGTCGGTGCGCTTAGTCACGCTCTCTCCAATCTCGGAGCCCAGCAACTCGCCTACTATGCCCAGCTTCCGCGGCCCCCGGTTGCTCGGGAAGTCGCAGACCTGGTCGCGCGATCGCTCGGGGATCGACCTCTCGCTGCGGTCATCGACGACCTCCAGCTGGCGAGTCACGACATGAAGGAATTTCTGGAGAGTCTCACTCTCTTTCTCGCGTTCCGAGGCGACCATCAGTTCTACTTGGTCAGCCAGGTAGAGCCGGCGTTCGAACCGCAGGGTGTGCCGAGTCATCGGCTTACGATCGGGGGGCTGGACCGGGTTGCCGCACACGATCTGACCGATCGGCGTGGGGGCTTGGCAGATCGGTTTGAAACCGTTTACCAGGCAACATTCGGCTCCCCTCTCTTGCTTGAGCTCGCGGTTTCGAACCCAGATATCGAGGCGAATGCAAGCACCCTGCCGGCCGCCGTCGTGGCCCGTCTGTCCGAGTCGGACGTGCGTGCGATTCTTCCGGTCGCGCTCGCAAACGAGCCCATCCCGATTGCGTTCGCAAGCGAGCTGGAGGGAACTCCTGTGTCCAGGATGTTGGAGCTCGAGCGGATGGGAGTTCTTCACCGCACGCTGCAGGGCCGGGTCGAGGTCTTGCAGGTAGTGAAAGATGCGCTCTTGTCACGCGCGACACCCGCCGATGAGAGAGCGGCCCACAATCGTCTTGCTCTCTACTACTCCCGGAGCCACCGTCCCGACGCCGTGCGGGAGCGGTTTCTCCACCTTGTGGAAGCTGAGTCCTGGAAAGCCGCGACCCAGCTCCTTTCTCAGCAGGAGTCCACGCTACTGCGGCTCGGTTACTCCGAGACTCTTCGGAATTCTCTCCGACACTTGTCAAATGTCTTGCCGAGGGGCCAGTCGCGAGTGCGTGTGCTCCAAGTCGAGGCAACTCTGTCGCGCCTGCACTCGGATTACTCCGATGCAATCTCAACGCTCCGTCGTGCCATCGCGGAGTCCGACCGAGAGCCGCGCACGACGGGCGAGTGTCTGCTCTCCATCGCGGAGATGTACATCCGGCTGCACCAAGTCGAAGAAGCTCAGAAGGCATACGCCGAGGCTCGACAAATCGGGTCGGTAAGCCGACGGCTCCAGGTGTTCCTCAAGCTTACTGAGGCACGGCTCGCCCAAGCCAACGGAGAGGATCGAGTTGCGCGTTCTCTGTACGAAGACTCGTTCGAGCTGGGACGGAAGTTCAGAGCCCGCGACCTCGCCCTCGAGAGCATTGTCGGTTGGTCGCGCTTCGCGGAAATCCTCAGCGGTCCGGAGGCGGCTCTGAAGATGATCGCAGACGCGCTGCCGGAGGCTCGACAGGCAGGTCGTACCGATGTCGCGTTCAACCTTCAGTTGGTTCGCGCCCGCGCATACACGGAGTTGGGCCAGGACCAGCTTGCAGAAGTGGAGCTTCGGTCAATCCGCAGCGAAGCGGAGACCCTGGGGTACATGAGTCAGCTCACGTACGCTCTGAGCGGACTCGCGTCCCTCGCGACCGACGCCGGGAGGTGGGCAGAGGCCTCGGCATACGCGAAGCAGGCGAGTGGACTCGCAGAAAGGCTCGGGAACGACTTCGTCCTGGGGCACACTCTGGCAGTTCTCTGCACAGCGGAGAACCGGCAGGCCAGGCTGGTCGGACCTCCGGAATCGACCGAGCTAGTGCGGGATGCCATTGCGCACGGGGAGCGGAGCCTCGAGGTTCTGTCAAAGCTACCCCCTTCCGACTCACTTGCGCTGGCCAACGTGTATCTGTGCGAGCTCTACGCGGATCAGCAAGATTGGCCAAAAGCGACAAAGTACTACGATCGGGCGGTCGAGCTAGTCGACCGCCTGGCGTTGCCTTGGCTGAAGCAGCAAATCGAGACCGAGGTCCGGCCCCGACTAGTCCCAGCTACGGTAAGCTAGGCGCCAGCGAAACAGACATCGCGTATGCGGCGATCGTCTGTTCGTCCGGGATCTGGCCCGAGACGACCTACAGCTGGTCGTGGGGCAGCGGGGGCACGGCAGGTACGTAGCTGTGCATTCTGCGGGACCACCTCCGATGCGGCTGGTCCCGAAGCGGCTATTTAAACTCCCTGACCTTCTGACCCGATAATCTCCTCAGTTATACCGTCCGCATTCATGCGCGCTCATGCGCATCAGCATTAGAATCCTGCAGACCTCACGCGGACTTCGAGTAAATCATCAGCATCAACAACCAATCAGCGCACTCCACCTTCATTCTCTATCGGTGGACGCTTCTTTCATGCATTCCACCGCACCTCCGGTCGGTGCCTGACGCTGCGTTTACCAAGACTCCCGGATGCTTTCTCAACACCGGGTCCCTTCCCCGGTCGGAACTCTAATCTAGAATGCCTCCGAGGGATGTAAATTCATCGTACTGGAGCCCCGGATCTGAGTCGCGACACGACGCCGGTCCGATCTACCCCCGCGGATTCTGCCGACCGCGCGTCCCCCAGAACGCGCGATCCTAGTGGGCCGCGCGTCGGATTCGGACGGTATCCGCTTTCCAATCGAACCGCAGACGAGGGCGGCGCGACCATTTCTTCCTCCGGTCCCAGAGCGCCCCCGCGAGAAGAGGGAGGCCTATTGAAGCGTCTACGTGGGCCATGGCTCGCGTCGCGGTCCGGGAGATCTTTCCCCACGACTGTGCTTCGTCCAAGGTGCTTCCCGACAAGCCCCCCCAGTCCGGTAGGTCCGTCGTCACCTGGAGCGCGTAGAAGTGACCCTCGCCCTCCCGTCCGAAGGCGTAGTTCGCCATCACGATCCCGTCGTTGATCCAGTTCTTGGGCGTGCCACCCCCCATGTAGACGACTCCCGTCCGCGGCGATTGCGACAGGATCTGAACGAGCTCGTAGTTGTCCCGGACCGCGTCCAGGATGAAGCGGTCCGTTCGGGTCCGGTTCGCCTGATAGTACAGGGTCAGGCCAATCCCGATTGAGCTGTCAATCAGGGCAGGTGAGAACACCGGGACCCCTCGCCGAGCCGCGGTCGCGAGGATCGATTCGGGGTCCGGGAACTTCGACCCCAGGAATCCGAGGTACTCCCGAGAGGAAGCGGGTCGTCGGGGGAACAGCTCGGTGATCCGGCCGATGACACGGTCGGTGTCTTCGAACTTGAGTTCGTCCACGTACGTGTCGTAGATCCGGTCGAGGTAGAGGTCGCGTAGCCGAACGTCGTCCGCAGCGGGCGTCCCCATCCAATGCCGTCCACCTACCGATTGGTAGAGGTCCTGGTAAAGAACCGCGCCGGTGGAGACGACGACGTCGACGAGGCCCCAGTCGACTAGGTCTCGAATCACCTTGCGCAGGCCCGCCGCGATGAGCGGCCCAGCGAGCCCGAGGAATATGGTCGGCCGTTTCGGGTCCCGGAGGGCATTCTCCCAGACCTCGAGGCATCGCCCGAGGTTCCGCGCCTGGATCGAGGAGGTCTGGAATTGCTCGAGCAGTCCTCCGATCCCTCCGGACTTGGTCACATCGACCGACCGGACGGACTTCTGGAGGTACTCTCGTCGCCGCTTGGCCATCGAGGGAGGCACGGCGGCGAGTAATCGGCGTGGCTCATAAACGCTCTCGTGGGCGAACGGGAGCTTACTCCGACCCCTCGCGAGAGTGTTAAATGGAACAGAAAAGGATACAATCGGAGGGTACCGGGTGCCACCTACGCCTTCACCGATTCTCCGTGCGCTCCAGGGCATCGCGGAGAATTCGGGTCGCACAGTCGCCATTGCTGGGCCTCCAGCGAGCGGGAAGTCTGCCCTACTCAAGGAACTCAAGGAGACGCTGACGGCGAGCGGCGCCCGAGTGGTGGAGCTTCAAGGGAGTTACCGAGGTCGCTCCATTCCTTACTCTGGGCTGACGGGCTTGCGACCAGCGAACGGCGCGACTGTCGGGGCAGGAGAGGTCGCTGAATCCGACACGAACGGAGGCGACTCCGCCTACCCGGTGGCCGCAGCGCCGGTCGTTCCGTACCTGTCCGAGCGTCTCCCCCGGAGCCGCCGAAGCCGGGCGGAACGGCCTCGGTCCACCTATCTCGGTCAGCCCGTCCGGGGCCGCTCGGCCAACGAGGGCAACCCCGACGTCTACTGGCGGGAACTCCTCTCGGACTTCCGAGGGGAGAATCGCCACCCGGTCGGTATCCTCATCGAGGACGGGGCGCTCTTCGACACGGAGAGCCGCGAGTTCGTTGTATCCCTCTCTCGTCGTGCCCGCTTGCGTCCTCTCCTCATCGCGCTGACCCTGGACACCACCGTGCCGGGGTTCATTCCGTGGGAGGAGGCGTTCCTGGGCCGGGGCGACGTCGACTGGGTTCGATTCACGACGAGCGCTCCGGACCCTCGCGAAGTCCATCGTCTCAAGGCCGTCTGGGACGACCTTCCGACCGTGTCCCAGCGGGTCGTCGGGTACGTGGCTCTTCTGGGAGGATCCATCGGAGAAGTCGTCCTCTCACGAGTCTCGCGCCTCAATTTCCCGCAACTCGGCGAGGCGCTGCTCCCTGCCACGAGCGTCGGTCTCGTAAAGGTACAGGAAGGAAAGGTGACGATCCCCCACGTCGCTTGGATTTCTCTCACCGTCGATCTCCTTCCGGATTCCCAGCGGAAGGAGATGCATCTCGACATCGCGAACGCCCTGTCCGCGCTCTCCCACGAACCCAATTTTGCGCGTCGCGTCGAGGTCGCTCGGCACTACCTCGCGTGGTACCCGGGCCCGATGGCGCTGCGCCACCTTTTGGACGCGGCCGAGCTAGGCCTCGAGTTCTCCGCCTTCGACGCGGCCGAGGAGCTTCTCTCGGAAGCGATTGGATGTCTCGGGACGCTCCCGCCCAATGAACGGGACCCCCTCGAGCCCGAGCTTCGGCTCCTCCATACCGAGGCGCTCTTTGCGGCCGGCCGCCTCAGCGAGGCGGAAGGCGAATTGAGGGAAGGGATCGACCGGGGGCTCCAGGCGAAGATCGCTCCGGACGTCCTTGCCGAGTGGGTCGAGCCCCTTGTCCTCGCGATGCGGGTCGTGGGTCCACGTCCGTCCCTCGCCACTACGCTCATGGAACTCGCGGAGCGCTGTCACGACGCGGACGTCGTCGAGCTGGAGGTCCTCTTCGAGGCGATGATCGCCGAATACCACTCGGAGAGAGCCCTGCTCGACAAGGCCCGCGAGGAGTCGCATCGGGCAGCTCGCCTCGCCCGTCAGTTGCCGAACGGGCACCTCCAGGCGATCGCGCTGCTCGCTGTCGGAATGTCACGGGTGGAGGGGAGCCCCGAGGAGCAGGCGCTCGCGGGGAAGTTCCTTCGGGCCGCTCGGACGCTGCTCGGCCGAGCTCGACGCTGGGAGCTTGACTACCTGGCCGAAGACGTCGAGGCCCGGCTCCTCGACGCGCAAGGCGAGCCCGGCCGAGCGAGGGAACTTCGAGAACGAAGCCTTCCGAGCGTCCAGCGGGCGAAGCTGACGTCGGTCGAGCTCTACCACCAGCTGGGAATCGCGGAAGCCCTCCTCAATCGAGCCACCCTCAAGGGTGTGGATGGCGCACTGACGCGCGCCCACGCGATCGTCGAGACCCTTCACCTCGTCCCGCCGTCTCCTGCGCTTTTGCGTCTTTGGTTGCTCGAGGGCCGGCAGCTCGCGATCAACGATTCGCTCGGCGACGCGCGAGACCGCTGGGAGGCAATCGCCGAAGAGCCCAGCGGCGATTCGATCCCGCGCCTCCGGGCCGAGGCGCTGCTCCGGCTCGCGTTGATGGCCCATTCGCAACGGCGTTGGGAGGATGCGGCCGAGCTCACGAACCAACTCCGGTCTCCCGAACTCTTGGCCGCGTTGCCGCCGAATGCAGAAGCGTGGATCCCCGAGCTCGAGAAGTGGGCCCCCCACAGCGACCACGGTGGCTCAGCGATCCCGGTGACGGGGTCGCTAGACCGGCCCGAGAAGTCCGAGCGTGGGGAACGCGGACGGCGCTAGACCATAGGCGATCGTCACCGCCCCGACGATCGTTAAGACCGCCACGACAACGCGGTGCAGTAGTTTCGGTTCGACGCGCGTCCCGAGGTGAGCGCCGAGATAGCAGTCCCACGCTGCAACCGTGACGAGGGCGAGGGCACCGGCGACGAGAACGATGAGCCAGCCGAAGTCCGCAACGAAGATGATCTGGAAGATCATCGTCGTGTCGCCCAATTCGAGGAGAAAGATCGTCACGAACGCAGTGACCAACGCGGTGTGGGGCGTTCGCGGTTCGCGTCCGGCCTCCTCCGACTCCGGGTGGAAGTAGAGCCACGCGGCGTAGGCGATGAGGAACGCTCCTCCCGCGACGCGAAGGAGACCGATGCGGCTCGGTCCCAACACATCGGAGAGAGCCGACCCGACCGTGACCGAGAGCGTGCTCGTGAGGACGAACGCGCTCGCGCCACCGACCCACGACCGGAAGGGGTGCGAACGGGCCGCAAGGGCGATGAGCGCGAAGCTGGTCCGGTCGAAGACCTCGAGGAAACCGATCACCGCGAAGACGACCGCGAATCCGCCGACCCACGCGAGGTCCACGCCCGTGTCACTCCACCTACGCGAGGTGACTCAGGAAGCTATCGACACGGCGGTCGCAGTAGGCGCATCGAAGGATCACCGGGTGCCGCTCGGTGACCTCGAACTCGCTCTCGACCGGCTCGGGCTGGTTCGTGATGCAGTTCGGGTTCGGGCACCGGAGGACGCCGACGATCCGGTCGGGAAGGTCGACGGTACGCTTTTCCTGCACTTTGTAGTCGCGAATGATCGAGATCGTCGCGTGGGGAGTGATGAGCGCAATCGCGTTCACTTTCCTCGGCGAGAGCTCCATGTTCTCGACCTTCACGATATCCTTCCAGCCCAGCTTCCCCGAACGGACCCGGATCGCCACGCTCACGGTCGAATCCTTGTCGAGCGACTGGACGTTGATGATCCGGAGCACGTCCAGGGCGAGCCCGCTCGTGATGTGGTCGATGACCGTGCCGTTCTTGATCGGGGTGATTTTGAGCTCTCGCACCATGGCCTATCCCCCCTTTTTCGAGCCGCCGAGGACCGCGTTGAGGAGGGCCATCCGGACCGGAACGGCGAGGAAGGCCTGGCGGAAGTACGCCGCATGCGGAGTATCGTCCACCTCGGGCGAGATCTCTCCCGCCCTGGGGAGCGGATGCATCACGATGAGTCGTGGCTTCGCGTCGCGAAGAACGCTCGCGTCGATCCGGTACGAGCCCGCGACCTTCCGATAGTCGGACTCGTCCGGGAACCGTTCCTTCTGGATTCGGGTCACGTAGAGAACGTCCGCGTCCCGAACCGCCTTGTGGACGTCCGGCTCCGAGGAGATCTTCCCTCCCATGTGCTCGAGTCGTTCGAGCACCTCCTCGGGAAGGCCGAGGCTCGGAGGCGAGGAAAGGACCATCTCGGTCCCGAACAGAGCAAGCGCGTGGGCGAGGGAATGGATGGTCCGCCCGTACTTGAGGTCCCCCAGAAGGACGACTCGGAGACCCGAGAGGGTGTCGAACGCCTCCTGCATCGTTGCAAGGTCGAGGAGCGTCTGCGTCGGATGCTGTCCGGCACCGTCGCCCGCGTTGATCACCGGTCGGTCCGAAGCGCGCGCTGCAAGGCGCGCCGACCCCTCATTCGGGTGACGGATCACGATCGCTTCGGCGTATCCCGAGAGCATCCGGATCGTGTCGTACAGGCTTTCACCCTTCCGCATCGAGGATGCAGCGGCGTCGGCGATCGTGATGCAACTTCCGCCCAGGCGCTGGACCGCCGACTCGAACGACAGTCGGGTCCGGGTCGATGGCTCGAAGAACGCCATCGCGACGATCTGGTCCGCGAGGGGATGGGTCACCTTCTTCCCCTCGGCGTACGGGACCATCTTGCGGGCCGACGCCAAAACCTCTTCGATCTCCTCCCGAGAAAGGTCCCGGATGGAGATCACGTCGCGGCCGTGGAGCGACATCCGGGTCGTGAGAGGTGCTCACGGTTTAAGACATTCTGCCGGGCGCTCCGTACGATCGGCGTTCGACGCCGAGCGTAACCCCTATGGGTCTCCGCTTCCCAGACCGATAAGTGTCTTCGGCGGGATGGTCCGCGACCACTCGCGTCCTCTTCGTGGTAGTGATCCTCGTCTGGGGATTGAACTACATCTTCGTCAACCTCGGGCTGGAGCTTGCGGGTCCTCTCTGGCTCGCAACCCTGCGCGCCGTTCTCGGTCTTGTGGGCAGCGCTCTCATCGTCTCGACCCGCGGTGGGTGGGGGCAGCTCGATGGCCGCGGCCGTCGAGATGCGTTTCTGATCGGACTCCCGAACATCACCGCCTTCTTCGGCCTCTGGTTTGAGGCCGCTCGCTCGGTCCTTCCCGGTGTGGCGGCGGTCCTCATCTACACGTACCCGCTCTGGGTGGCCGTCTTTTCTGCTCCGCTTCTGGCCCACCGCCTTACCGCTCGCCACTGGGGTTCCATTCTCGTTGGGTTCAGTGGGGTTGCGCTGATCTCGCAGATCGGGAGCGTCTCCGAGTCCCATCTCCCCCTGGCGCCAGTCCTCGAGTTGTTGGCCGCTGCCGTCGCGTGGGCGACGGCAACGGTCGCAATCCAGCGACGGTTCCGTCGGGAAGAGATGCTCGAGGCGAACGCCTTTCAGCTGATGGGGGGCGTGGTCGGACTACTAGCGTTCACGCTCATCCTGACGCCCACGCCTCCGGACCTCCTCCAACCCGCGCTGTGGGGCACCGTCGTCTGGCTGGGCCTCCTCGGGACCGCGATTGCGTACTCTGTCTGGTTCGACCTTCTCGGCCGCACGCGCGCGGCGACATTGAGCGCCTATCTCTTCGTAGTCCCGGTTGTGGCGCTCATTGCGTCGGCGGTCATCTTCTCGGAGCGGCTTTCGGCGCTGCAACTTGTCGGGGTCGGGTTCGTGCTCGCGAGCATCTACGGTATTGCGAGTGCGCCCGAGGCTCGCGCTCCCGTCCGCCCTGCGGGCACGGACAAGAACGAGGGGTACTCGGCAGGCGAGGGACGAAGGCACTCGCCTGTCAGCCGGAAGGCAGCGGGGGGCCCGGGCGCACCACAAGGACCGGGCACTGGGCCGAATTGACGAGCCCGGACGACACGCTCCCGAGGAGTAGACGACGGCCCGGCGAGAGCCCACGAGAACCGACGACGAGGAGGTCTTGAGGGTTCTTCGCGAGATAGGCGAGCAACGACTCGAGCACTTCTCCGTGGAGCATGACGGGCTCGAGGACCTTCGCCCCGCAGGCGAGCGCCGTCGCCCGCATCTCGTCGAGCAACGACGAGAGCGTGCGACCGTCGCGGTCGATCGGGACCAGAGCTTCGAGTCGCGCGAGTTCCTCCGTGGGCTTCGTCGGTCGAACGATTGCGATGGTGAGGGTCGAACCAAAGCGACCGGCAATCTCGCC
>Ga0187780_10004882_pt1 | contig 10035 bp, 6 predicted proteins | sample 1015_Q2_SP10_20__FD_132429 | JGI IMG/M metagenome (GOLD analysis project Ga0187780, IMG submission 132429) | Tropical peat soil microbial communities from peatlands in Department of Meta, Colombia - 1015_Q2_SP10_20_MG | ecosystem: Environmental > Terrestrial > Soil > Wetlands > Peat | place...
CATGCAACCGTAGCCGGCGTGCTGCTGGCGTTCACCATTCCGGCCCGAACCTACATGGATCGCGACGATTTTCTCAGGCGGGGGCGCTGGCTGCTCGATCGCTTTGAAAGCGCGCCCGAGAATTCTTTTGAATCTCACGCGGCCGTGCACACACTCGAAGCCCAATGCGAGTTAATCGAATCGCCCTTGCACCGCATCGAGCACGCTCTTCAGCCTTGGGTCAGCTTTTTGGTGATGCCGCTATTTGCCTTCGCCAATGCGGGCGTCAGGTTATGGGGAAATATCTGGTCGGCGACTCGGCATCCGGTCAGCCTGGGCGTCGCCCTCGGGTTATTCATCGGCAAGCCCCTGGGAATATGGCTGTTCGCCTGGATGGCGGCAAGAATCGGCTGGGCAACACCGCCGCCCGAGCTGTCGTGGAAAACGATCTTCGGAGGAAGTTGGCTGTGCGGCATCGGTTTCACCATGTCCTTGTTCATCGCCGGCTTGGCCTTCGGTGACGGAATGTTGCTCGACCTGGGAAAGATTGGAACTTTGGCTGCCTCCCTCGCAGCCGGTATCTGCGGAAGCCTGGTTCTCGCTCGTTCTTCACCGGCCCTGCTTAACCGCTCGGTTCAAGTTCCAGCCGCCTGAGGCGGCGGCAAGTTTCAACCCCAGGTAGAGGAAGGGCTATACGAGCCATCCGCTAGAACAATCGCCCAATGCGGAAAAAAAACTTGTGGTGTCCGGTATCACCGTAGGCGTAGGCCGCCTCCACGGGTCCAAAGATGGTGTTGACGACGAGGCCGGCGGCAGCATCGGTCGGAAAGCCTGACGCCTTATTGATCATTGTGTTCGGCGGACCATAGACCTGAGCCGCCTCGTACACCCCCAAGAAATAGACCCCGTTACCCAACAGCGGAGGCAGCCGCGCCAATTGCCGGAGGTAGCCTGCCTGGAAAAGTAAGTATTTGTTCATGAGCAGCTCATTGGTGCCGTACGCCACCAGGCGCTGCGAGCCTCCGAGCGAAAACTGCGGGAAGCCAGTCCCATAGTTGAACGTCGTGCCTCCAAATCCGCTCAAGAAAACCGACGCCGGTTGGCTGATGCGGAAAAAATTCTGGGACGACGCTTCGAGCACCGGGTATCCACTGGAGGTAACGGCATTGGCGTTGTACCAACGAAAATCGAAGGTGGCAGCTTGCCCTTGGCGGGGGATTACCGCATCATCCCGGCGATCCAGTTGGTAGAAGAGCCTGGCGTCCCCGTAGCCACCCGAGAACGTCGGCAGTTCGGTGCGATTCCCGATCTCGGGAAAGAACTTTTGCCAGCCGCCTTCGTAACCGACCCGCAGTTCACCGGTCGTTCCGAATTGGTACCCTACGTCGGCTGCCCCTCCGAAATTGTGCTCCCGATAGACGGTTTCGAGCTTATTGTCGCTATAGAGGTAGAAGGGATTGTCAGCCAGCAGTACCCGAGGCGCAGCAAACCAGTGAGTCAAGGGTGTGAAGGGATGGTAATACTCGGATCGGAGGCCGTATTCAGAAAACAGAATGATGTCGTTTCGCCATTCCGAACGGAAGCCGCCGATATCAAGCCAGCTGACTCTGGCGCCCAGATTGAAGGTAACGTTGTTGAGATTGGCACCGTCGACCAGGATCAGCGGGCGAACGATGGGCGGGCCGTAGGCGTGTTCCTGAGTTCTGATCAGCAGGCCTGGCTCATCATCCTTTCGCACCAACTCATAGTTCAGGGTGGAAAATCGCCCAATGCCTTTCAGGTGCATGATGGCTTGGGAGAGTTCATCGAAATCGATCGGCTTGCCGGCTACGCCTGCGAATTGCTCTTGCACTCGCTCGGAGAGATGTCCGTTCACCCCCTCGACGGCCACAAATTGAGGAATCGGATTGCTGCGTCGGCGCGCTTGGCGCTCCGCCAGGTATTCGGACCAAGCGGCATCATCCACCGCCAGAGTTAAGAGCACCTTGGCTTTGGCCTCGGCGGCATCGTACCCGATTTTTATGATCTCGTCCGCCTTGTCGAAATCGAGTGCGCCATATTTTTGCAGCGGCACCGAAACCAGAATGTCTGCCTTCTGCATGCTTCGGAGTTCGTTGGCCGAAATCATCACCGAGATGGAGCGTCCCAGCACCGAGAATGAGGAAAGATTCGAGTCCGGAGCTAGCGGCGCCTCGTCCAGGTGAATCGCCAGTGTCAGGTCCGCGCCCATCTGCTGGGCCACCTCGACGGGGATGTTCTCGAGAAGTCCGCCATCGGCGTAAATACCATCGTGCGCCCGCACCGGCGTGAAAATTCCGGGCAACGACATGGTCGAGCGCAGAGCCAGCGACAACGATCCGTCCCGAAACACTTTAGGCTTGCCGCTCACCAGGTCCGTGGCGACGCACGCAAATGGAATGGGGAGGTCATTGAAACTCTTGACCTCGGAATAGGGCAGGGCCACTTGATCGAGAATCAGCGAAACCTGTTGGCCGGAGTTGAAACCCTCGGGAAACTGCACGCCTTTGCGAATGCCGAACTCGAGGCTATTGGGATAATCCCGGGCATCTTCCTTACGCCGGAAAGAGAGGTCGTTGAAGGGCGTCTGGCCCGACATGACCTGGTCCCAATTGATTCCATCCACTACCTTACGCACCTCGGCCGCCGTGCGGCCGGTAGCGTACACCCCGCCCACCAGGCCACCCATGCTGGTACCGGCGACGTAGTTTACCGGAATGTGATGCTCCTCCAACCAGGTGATGACGCCGATGTGCGCCAGACCGAGCGCCCCTCCACCCTGAAGTACCAGGCCGACGGTAGGACGCGCGTGTTTTGCGGGCTGTTCCTGCGGGAGTGCAGGGGCAACCAAGCTCATCAAGACGAGGGCAGTTTCAAGGGTTCTCGAGGGCAGTCGCATGGCAGACTCCAAACTTTGCTTTAAGTTGGGTTCGTCGTTGTGCCGCATTTCGAAAGCTGCGGGAAGAGAAGTGTTCGGACACGGACTAGGCTGGACGATGTCCAGTCCTCGGTCTTCCACCAAATCGGGGAAGCGTAGCAAACTACGACCGCAACCCGCAATGTTTGGGGTTAGGATCTTATTTCGGACCTAGTGGTACGACGCGCAAATCCAGGATGTTACGGACCACCGGCGATAGCAAATTATTTTAGAAGGGGCGGGCCTTGGGCGGATGCTTCCGCATGGGAACGTCGGGGGCGGTTGTCCGCCCTGCGCCTACACTTGTCTTGTGGCTAAAGCGACTTCGCGGTCTCCGGCTGGTGCGATTTCCTCTCGCTGGAGAACCGGGGGGCAAGCCGGGTCACTTCCGCGATCTCAGGGGCAGGCTGACCCGTAACGTATACGGTCTGCGACGGCAAGGCGATCTGAGCTCCGGCCTGTTGAATAATCTCCATAATCGCAATCAGAAATCCCTCCTGGATTTCGAGAAAGGCGCTCCAATCCTTGGCGTACAGGTAAGCGAACACGTCGACGTCCAAGGATGAGGAACCGAAGGCCAGGAACCGTACTCGCACCGAATCGCGTTCGATCGAGGCGTGCTCCAGCAGTAAGGCTCGAATGCCGTCGACCACCGCCTTGATCTGGGCCGCGGTAGTCTCGTAACGCAGACCGATGCGCGGATGAAACCAGAATTTGTCGCGTGCCGATAAGGTTTCGAGACTCATCGTGGCGATCTGACCGTTGGGAACACTGATCACCGTTCGCTCGAGGGTACGGATGCGGGTGGAACGCAGGCCAACTTCGTCGACTGTCCCCAGAATATCGCCGACTCTCAAAGTATCTCCCACGCGCACCACGCGGTCGAAGAGCAAGGATGCCCCGCCGATGACATTCTCGAGTGTCTTCTGGGCGGCGAGAGCAACCGCGATGCCGCCGACGCCGAGTCCGGCCAGCGCCGCCGTTGGGTTCACCCCGAAGTAGGACAGGATGGCGAGCACGCCGCCAAAAATCAGCAACACGTCGACCACGCGCCGCGTGAGACGCAATACGGATGTGGTCCCCGCGAGGTTGCGGCTCCGAAGACGGCGGTCCGCATATGCCTCGGCCCGGCTGTTCAAACGGATCAGCATCCAGACGATGCCAGCCACGGTCAGCACTACGGCGACACTCGTCCAGAACTGTCTCGCCAGCAGGGAGAGGCCGACCTTCGAAAGTAGCCAACGAATGATGATGGCAATCACCAACAGCCGAGCCGGCCGCGGCAAAACGACCGGATCCGGCAAGTCTGTCTTATGCGTCAGGTTGCGTCGCAGCTGGCCGACCAACGGGCTCAGCAGCCGGTTCATGAACTCAGCCAACAGGTAAAACAGCGGCAACCCTACAAACACGACAAACCATTCAAACAGGGGAATTCCGGCAACCCGAGTGTTCACCAGAAATTGTGGGAGAAGAACATCCACGCTGGGGACATTGATTTCCTCGAAGATCTCGGGGACGAATTCCAAGGTCCTGCCGGAAAAAAGCCAGATAGGCCCGGCCTTGCCCCGCTCAACCCTTTCGACCTCTATGGCGTGGTCACCCGACAGGCTGGTGATGGTCCCTACCAGGTCCCGATCGGTGTGCAAGGGGTCGGAAAGCGATCCTTCCGGCTTGTCGCTGAGTTGGTTGAGCCGCGCGGGTAGGCGCCGATTGAGCACCACCGAGAGCTGGTCGGCAAGATCGGCGGCAGCTTTTCCATGTAATCGCGTATTCAAGTATTCGGCGGCAACCTGGTAGTCCCCTTTTTGGGCGGCAGCCAGGAATCCTAAGACCGTCCCGCGGGGGCTCGTCCGGCCCAGAGAATCTTTGGGAGCTTCAGGCTGGGCTGAGGCCGGAGCGGTCCCGGGGATTGAGATCTGAGGCCACATCGGAACGCTACAGAACAAGAAGACGGCCAGGGTAAGTGCGGCCCGACGTAGAGAGTTGAGCAAATTTCCCCGCGAAGACGCGCTTCGGTTCGACCGGCATGCCGGACAGGGATCGGGGTTTGGTTTCGCCAGACGCCTAGTCTGTGGGGACATTTCTGTCATAGTAGACTGGCTGTTCTGCCGGTTGCAAACAGAATTCGGCGGTTCCCCAGATCCCGGGTTGGGCCGGTGATCGCTGGACTCGCCCGTCCTGCTTTACTTTCGAACCCTTTACTTTCGAACCAGGGCCAAGTTGCCGCTCGTAGTCGGCCGTGGAATTGCCGGTTGCCCGCTGTGGTGGTGTTCAAGCCGTCGCGCTAGTATTGCAGTCGGGAAAAACCTATCCCCCAAGAGGACTACGTCCCTCTACCATCACTATGGATCGGCGCCAATTCCTGGAAACTAGTGGCCGATTGCTGGCGAGTGCCGCGCTAGCGAGGACGCCGATGGCCGAAACACTGTCGCTCGCGAGCGAGGTCGAAACCTCGACCGGCCGCCTGCTCGTGCCCATCAACCAGCAGTGGCGCTTCAGAGGGCAGGCAGTCGATGGCTTTCAGGCGCGCGAGTTCGACGATTCCGCTTTCGACCTGGTGTGTGTTCCCCACTGTAACCGGCAACTTCCGTGGCACGGCTTTGACGAAAAGTCCTATCAATTCATTTCGAGCTACCGCCGCCGTTTCCGGCTTCCTCCGGAAGCCAGAGGCAAACATGTCTTCGTAGACTTTGAAGCGGTGATGACCGCCTCCACGGTGTGGATCAATGGGCACCTCCTCGGTGAATACAAGGGCGGATATACGCCGTTCTCTTTCGAGCTGACGGCGCATCTCGACTGGGACGGTGAAAACGTGCTGGCGGTCGCCGTCGATTCGCGCGAGCGCGCCGACATCCCGCCTTTCGGAGATCTCATCGATTACCTGACCTTTGGCGGCATCTACCGCGAAGTGGGGTTGCGGGTGGTGCCGGCAACCTTCCTCGAGAATATTTTCGCCAAGCCCCAGGATGTTCTCAGCCCCCATCCCGGACTGGAGGTTGAGTGCTTGGTCGCCACTCTCGAGGAGAACCAACCGCCGTGGACGATGGAAGTCGAGTTGCGGGACGGCGACCAGATTGTGGCGCGGGCGGCAAAGCCGATTCCCGCGGCACCAATGGCGAGTGAGCCAACGTCCCATCGGCTCCGGCTCGAGGGACTCGGAAATATCAGGCTATGGGACCTCGAACAGCCGAATCTCTACACCCTTCGGGTCCGAATGCGCCGCGGCGCACAAGTCATCGACGAAGATACGCGCAGGATCGGGTTTCGCCAGGCTTCGTTTACCGAGGATGGGTTCAAGCTGAATGGCAAACGGGTGAAGTTGCGAGGCCTCAACCGGCACCAGACCTTTCCCTTTGTCGGAGCGGCCATGCCGCGACGAGTGCAGCGCCGGGACGCCATGATCCTGAAAAAGGAATTGAAGTGCAACATTATCCGCACCTCCCATTATCCGCAATCGCGCCACTTCCTCGACGGTTGCGATGAAATCGGCTTGCTTGTCCTCGAGGAGATCCCCGGCTGGCAGCACATTGGGGACCAGAATTGGAAATCACTGGCGGTCGACAATGTGCGCCGAATGATCCGCCGGGATTGGAATCATCCCTCGATTGTTCTCTGGGGAGTGCGGATCAATGAATCCCCGGACGATCATGAGTTCTACACGCGGACCAACGGCCTGGCCCATTCCCTCGATCCGACTCGCCAGACCGGGGGCATTCGCGACTTTCAGGAGTCCGAATTCCTGGAAGATGTTTTCACCATGAACGACTTCGGCTTCCCGCTCAAGCCGCCCAACCATCCCCGCTATCTGAACACCGAGTTCGTGGGCCACACCTTCGATACCAAGTCCATCGATAACAACGGACGGTTGACCGAACATACCCTGCGGCACGCCCGCATCCATAACCAAATCGCCGGCAATCCAGGCTCCGCGGGCGGGATCGGCTGGTGCGCTTTCGACTACAACACGCACGCTGATTTCGGTTCGGGCGACCGTATCTGCTATCACGGGGTCAGTGACATTTTTCGCCTGCCGAAACCCGCCGCCGGTTTCTACCAATCGCAATGTGAACCGGAGGAGGAAATTGTCCTGGAACCCGCGTTTCACTGGTCCGCCAGCGATGAATACCTCTGGTACAAAAAGGTCGTCGTATGCTCGAACTGCGAGCACCTGAAGTTTTTCGTGGGCGACAAGCTGGTAGCCGAGGCAGATCCGAACCGTGCGGAATTCGGGAACCTTCGCCATCCGCCGTTCTTTACCGATCTTTCCCAGGTGGACGACTGGACGTCCGATCTCCGGATCGAGGGCTACCTCGGGAATAAGAAAGTCATTGCCAAATGGTATTCCGGGAAGGCGATCGATCAGAGATTTGAGCTCGCCGCGGATGACGATTCGCTGATCGCCGACGGGGCCGACGCCACGCGAGTTGTGTTTCGCGTTACCGACGAATACGGGCGAGTGCGACCGTATGCGACTGCGGCGATCGTCCTCGAACTGGAGGGACCGGCTGAGTTGATCGGAGATAATCCTTTTGCTCTCGTTGGCGGAGTCGGAGCCGTCTGGGTTCGCGCCCGACAGCAGCCCGGCACCGTGACGTTGCGGGCCAAACACCCGACCCTGGGAACCCAAGAGCTGAAGATCCAGCTCGGATCCCAGATAGAATCTGGCTGATGTCGAAAGGACCCCGCCCTTTGGATTAGCCGGGCAAGATAAACCCCCATCATTTCCACAAAAATTGACCCGCAGACGGGGCCGCGCGCGCTCGCCGGATCCGGTTGGGACTAGACTGTCGGAGGAGGATTTCGGATGATGACAACCCCAGTCGCTGCCATCAGAGATGAAGTCCGAAAACTGATTCAGGCCCAGATCGAAACCTTCGGGCAAGCATCGCGGTTAACCTCTTCCGAACTCATCGAGTATCACCATCGCGCCGAAAAAATAAGGCAGCTTGGTCAAGAACTCGATCGAATTGGCACGATGGAAGTCCTCGGTGATAAGTTCCGCCAGGCTTCGTAACCAACCCTGGCTGGTTTGTCTTGAGGATCCCCGAATGTCGGCAGTGAATGGATGCTTCGGCCTCGCCCGACTTCCGATTACCGAAGATACACCATCGCGGAAGTAGTTCTCCTTCTTCACCTTGCCAGGATGCACCTTAAAATTGCCGGTCCTGCCGCGAAACTTTTCTCCTTCTGGGGACTCTAACAAAGTGGATCAAGCGCTCGGGTCAGCTTGCTAGATACCGGAGGGTTGTTATGTCTCACTTTCTTTTGCGCTTGTCGGCCATATTCCTGGCGGTGACCATGGCCAGCATACCCGCCTGCCATGCAGGAGATGGTCGAAGCGCTCCATTCCCTAGCCCTAACTTCGACGATCCGATCGCCAAGGTTAAGAGCACACAGAGAGCGGTGGTCGCAGGCGGGTGCTTCTGGGGCATTCAAGCGGTCTTCAAGCACGTGAAGGGCGTGGTCAGCGCGACCTCCGGGTATGCGGGAGGCGCGGCCAATACCGCTCAATACGAAGTGGTCAGCACCGGCGAAACCGGCCATGCGGAATCGGTCGAGATCGTTTACGATCCTTCGCAAATCACCTACGGTCAGCTGCTGCGGGTGTTTTTCTCGGTAGCGCACGATCCCACCGAGTTGAATCGGCAGGGTCCGGATGTGGGCAGCCAATATCGGTCCGTCCTCTTCTATGCCAACGACGAGCAAAAGCAGATCGCCGAGGCTTATATTGCTCAACTGTCGCAAGCCAAAATCTTCTCGCGCCCGATCGTAACCCAAGTAGACCCCTTGAAGGCGTTCTATCCCGCGGAGGCTTATCACCAGGACTATGCTGCTCATCATCCGGACAACCCGTACATCGTCTACAACGATGCGCCGAAGGTTGCTCATTTGCAGCAGCGGTTTCCCGACCTTTACACCACCAAATAGCAGTCCAAGAGGGGTTATGTCTGAATCTGATCAAAAGCAAGAAGAGGCAATTCGCAACCCGCGGCGTGCGTTCCTCAAAGCATCCGCCGCGGCGGTCGCGGGTGTCGTCTGGTGGTCGCTGAGAAAACCCGGTTTGGTTCGAGCGACGGCGACCGAGTCAGGGGTAGAAGTTACGGTGGTTGAATTTTCCGATTCAGGCGAGCGGCTAAAGACCGTGCGCGTGCCGAAGATCGTCAAGACCGAGGAGGATTGGCGAAAGCAACTATCGCCCGGCGCCTTCGCCATCACTCGCCATGCGGGTACGGAGATCGCCTACACCGGAAAATACTGGAATGTGCACGCGAAGGGGCTCTATCGCTGCGTTTGCTGTGGCAATGCCTTGTTCAGCTCCGAGACAAAGTTTGACTCAGGAACGGGTTGGCCGAGCTTCTGGGCGCCGATTGCGCCGGAAAATATTCGCTCCACCAGAGACACCACTTTGGGCATGCTCCGAACGGCGGCTTCTTGTACCGAGTGCGACGCCCATCTGGGCCACGTGTTCGATGATGGTCCAGAGCCTACCCATCTTCGCTATTGCATGAATTCGGCGTCCCTCAGATTCGTGGCGCGAGGGGTCAGCGGCGGATCTGCCGGGTAACGAACTCGAGGATGAGCGTCGCAGATTAGGGCTTGGTAATCAGCCCGCAGGCGATTCGGTCGCCGGCATTGCCGCTCGGATCGGTCTTCATGTCATCGGCTTTGGCGTGAATCATGAGCGCGGTGCCGCCACTCGTGAAAACCGAGTGGCTATCGCTACCTAAGGTCACGTCGGGATCGTCGACGGTCGTCTTTGCCTTCCCGTCGCTGGCCACCGTGAAGTTCTTCATATCCCCAGCGTGGTGGCCTTCGGGGTTTTCGAGACCGTGTTTCTTGCTATCGGGATTGAAATGACCGCCCGCCGACTTGAAATCCGGTGGATCGCACTTTGCATTCTGATGAATATGGATAGCATGCTCTCCCGGAGGGAGGTTCTTGAGGTTGAGCTTGAGCTTCACACCCTGTCCCGCCGGCGTTAGTTTCACCGTCCCCACGTCCGCGCCCTGAGCATTCTTCATCTGGACAGTAACGGCCTTACTGCCTCTAGCCTGTACGGCGACGGCAAGCGCGAGCACGCCATACAATACCGCGGCATATCTCAGACAAGCTTTCATTCG
>Ga0187780_10004884_pt1 | contig 10034 bp, 7 predicted proteins | sample 1015_Q2_SP10_20__FD_132429 | JGI IMG/M metagenome (GOLD analysis project Ga0187780, IMG submission 132429) | Tropical peat soil microbial communities from peatlands in Department of Meta, Colombia - 1015_Q2_SP10_20_MG | ecosystem: Environmental > Terrestrial > Soil > Wetlands > Peat | place...
GTCAGGTCCATCTCCTGCATTAGCCGCAGAATATTCAGCACGGAAAACGTACCAATGCGGTTTCCGATGAAGTTGGGAGTGTCCTTGGCAAAGACCACCCCCTTGCCCAGATGCACGTCCGCGAACTCGGCCACGCGCGCGATGGCCGCGCGCTCGGTCTGGGGAGTGGGAATCAGTTCGAGCAACCGCATGTAGCGCGGGGGATTGAAGAAGTGCGTGCCGAACCAAAAGCGCTGGAACTCGTCGGAGAATCCCTCGGCGATTTGTCCCACCGGCAGGCCGCTGGTGTTGGTGGTGACGAGGGTTCCCGGTTTGCGGACGGCTTCGACCTTCTTGAGCAGCGCCCGCTTGATCTTGAGATCCTCGACCACGGCTTCGAGGATCCAGTCCACCTCGGCCAGCCGGTCGAGATCATCTTCGAAATTGCCGACGGTGACCAGCCGGGCCAGCGATGAATCCATGAAGGCCGCGGGCTTGCCCTTGCGGAGGGCCTCGAGTCCGGCGGCGGCGATCTTATTGCGGGCCTTCTCATCGGCATCGGGCGGAACGATGTCCAATAAGTAGCTGGGCACGCCGGCATTGGCGAAATGCGCCGCGATGCGCGCCCCCATCGTGCCGGCGCCGAGGACTGCGATCTGGTGAATGCCTTTCATAGGATCTGACTCCGGTGGCTGCCCTGCTTTCATCCAGTTAACCACGAAGCACCCTTTGCCAAGGAGTTCCCCGTAAGGATCATTATCGGGTCGGAGATGGCAGAAGCGCCAGCCCCCGGCCAAACAGGCGCCGGCTAACCGTCTTGGTCTCTGCCGCTCCAGATTACGAGCGTGCTCGGGGGGATACACCCCTTCTGCGCCGTAGGCGCACTCTGCGGTATTCTTTTCCTTTCGGGAGCGCCTATGCCGACCACTCCGGCCCTTGAAATTCGACCCGCCACGCGGCTGGAAAATGTCCGCTACGCCATTCGCGACCTGGTTGGCTATGCGGAGGAACTCGCCCGGCAGGGACACAAGATTTTGCCGCTGAATATCGGCGATCCCATCTCGTTCGACTTTGAAACGCCAGCGCACATGATCGAGGCCGTGTCGAAGGCCATGCGCGATGGCAAGAACGGCTACGCCCCTTCGCCGGGAATTCCCCTGGCTTTGAATGCAATTCGCGGGGAGGCGGCGCGCAAGGGAATCACTTCCCTGCAAGATGTCTTCGTCACCGGCGGGGTCAGCGAAACCGTCGACGTGTGCATCACCGCTCTGCTCAATCCGGGCGAGGATTTGCTCACCCCGAGCCCCGACTATCCGCTCTACTCCGCCGTGCTCACCAAGTTGGGCATCGGGTTGAATGCTTATTCCCTGAATGAAGAAGATGACTGGCAACCTGATATCGACGATATCCGGAAGAAGATCACACCGCGGACTCGCGGCCTGGTGCTGATCAATCCCAATAATCCGACGGGATCGGTCTGCGGTCGTCCCCGGCTCGAAGCCATCGCGGAACTGGCGCGGCAGCACCATCTGGTGGTATTTGCCGATGAAATCTACGACAAGTTGATCCTCGATAACGACGAACTGCACTCGATTGCGGCAATCGCCGCGGATGTTCCTGTGGTTACCTTTGGAGGCCTTTCGAAGAACTATCTCGCGCCGGGATGGCGCATCGGCTGGGGCATGGTGAGCGGTGAACGCGCGGCCGTCGGGCGCTTCGGGGAAGCGATTCAGAAGTTGCTCCGCGCCCGCCTGTGCGCCAATCATCCCGAACAATATGCCATTCCCGCGGCGCTCGAAGGCCCCCAGGATCACCTAACCGTGGTGCGCGCAAAACTCCGCAGCCGGCGCGATCTGACGGTGCGCTGGGCCGATTCGACGCCGCGCGTCAGCTGTGTCTCCCCGCGAGGTGCGTTTTATGCTTTTCCCCGCATCGAGATTCCCGAACCCGACGACATCTTCGTCCGCGAGCTCCTGCGGCAAAAGCAGGTGATGGTTGTCCACGGCTCCGGCTTCGGTCAGAAGCCGGGAACCAAGCATTTCCGTATTGTCTTCCTCCCCGACGAGCCCACCTTAGCGAAAGCCTACCGTGCGATCGGCGATTTCATGGCGGAACGGTACCAGGCTTAAGGGAGGATTGCCGGCTCGATTAGTCGGCAGACATCGTGACGGGATTCACCGAGGGTGCTTTGCGTGGGGCGCGCGTGTTCGACGGCTCAGACTCCAGCCACTTCCGGATCTCGGGAAGAGCGGCCCGGGTCACGAGCTCTCCGGCGTGCACCAGGCTGGCAGCATGTTCGAAGCCGTCGTATTTGAAGCCGTTGACATCGGGCTCGATCACCAGATCGGCAGCCTGTTTCCACACGCTGCAATTCATCTCCTGGGCAATGGCGAAGCACTGCCCAATCACGTCGAACAGATGGCGCGGTCCATCCCCGGTGGTCCAACGTCCCTTCAAGTGGACGGCCAGCACGGGATCGGCCCCCATCAGGCGCAACGGTGTTGTGGGTACGGCGTAGGAGAGCATGCCGTCCACCAGCAGTCGTCCGCGAATTTTCACCGGCAGGAACATTCCCGGGTACGCACAACTGGCGCGCACCGGATCGACCAGCGGCCCGGAGTGAAACAGCACGCCTTCGCCGGTCGAAAAATCGGTGGCCGTTACCGCCAGAGGCACCCGCAATTCTTCGAAGGTCTTGACCTTGAGGATGCGGTTCAGGAATCCAATCATGCGCTGGTTGCTGGCAAATCCGTACCGCGAAAGAGTCCAGCTCGCGAAGTGCTTGAAGCGAACCTGGGTGGCAACTTGCTCGAGCTCGGCAGGCGATAGACCGCTGCAATAGGCGGCGCCAATCAAGGCGCCTACGCTCGTGCCTGCAATATATCGGATCGGGATATTTTCTTCTTCGAGGACCTTCAGGACGCCGACATGTGCAATGCCCCGGGCAAACCCGCCGCCCAGCGCCAAACCGATGCCGGCACCGCTCGGGGCTGTCCCGGAACTGCGCCCGGAAAGCTCCCGGCCGAATGCCTGTACCGACCGAATGATCTTCCCGAGACTCTTCACCCCATCCCCCGACCAGGTTCGACCCATGTTGCCAATAGATATCCAGCAAATGAGATGCCAGAATCGGCCGGTAACGTTTATAAGTCATTGTCACTCTACGGTAATAAGCCCGGAGATTACTGCCTATCGTCACCAGAACGTGACTAAGACTTTTATTCTTGTTAACTTTAGCGGCATGGAGAGAGAGTTCTCGGCCGGCGGGGTGGTGGTGCGGCCCTCGGACCAGGGCTGGCAGATAGCGGTGATCGAGCCGCAGAAGGAGGGGGTGCCAAAGACTGCCACCCAGACTGGCAAGAAAAGATGGCAAAAAATGTTATTGGCCCTGCCCAAGGGGCTGGTCGACCCCGAAGAAAAGCCCGATCAGACCGCCCTCCGCGAAGTGCTCGAGGAAACCGGGATAAAGGCGACCTTGATCGCCAAATTGGGTGATATCAAATACATTTACGTTCGTTCCTGGGGAAATCGCGAGCGAGTTTTTAAGGTCGTCAGCTTCTACCTGCTGCGTTACCACTCCGGCCAGATCGACGACATTCGACCCGATATGCGAATCGAGGTGAAGCGCGCACTGTGGATTTCCCTCGACGAAGCGGTGAAAAAACTTGCATACCGAGGCGAACGCGATATGGTCGCGCGGGCCCAGGAACATCTGAACGCCCACCCCGAGTTTCAAGGCTGAAAGCCGCTTCCACTCGATGAGAGAACGCCGAGTCAGCCGCCAGCTTCCAGGAGTCATTTTTATAAACACATGATTCTAGATCGTTTATCTTGACATCGAAGCCTGCTTTCCCCTAGCATGATGGCAACTTAGTCGGGCGCGTGCCGTGGCCATCCTCACCCACATCGATACGGTACGCGCCTGCATCTTTTGCCGTCTGTTGCCAGCCGTCCCGGACTCCGCTAGCGGTAATCAGCAAACCGGGCTAGTTCTCGGGCGAAGCAGCCTGCTGGTGGGTTAGTTCGATTGCTCGACGGCAGTCCTGGGCAGCCCGGTCAAACCCCTTCTGGGCATGCGCCTTGAAGGCAGCCTTAGCTGCGATTCGAGCGCCGTCTTCGCGCGGACTCCACCCCTGGCTTTCGCTCGCACCGAAGGAAGTCTTACCGAAGAGCTGAGCGTCGAAAGGAGTCGAGCACGGTGCGCTGGACAACACCGGATGTCTTACGAAAACGTCTCAGATCCGTGCCTGTTGGTCGAAGAACGTCCTGCCCGGGGTTTCCGGTCAACCCTGGCTACAATTCGGACAATGAAAGAAAGGACAGGCACCTGACAGGCAGTCGATATCGGCTTGGTTCAGGTCGGCTTCGAATTGACAACCGCACATGCACTTGACATATTGCCATCGCGGCTGAAGGATGGGATGTAGACGCTTCACCACAGGGGCCCTGAGTAAACTATGGAACACGATGCGACTAACGATTCCCTCGTCCACTCAGCCAGTTTGCCTCCGGAACACGGTGGCGAACTTCTCCAGCTGTCGCGGCAGAAGGCGAAATGGGAGTGGATGAGCTTTTTTGTCCGGAGATTGCAGCCGCGGGACGTTTACCGGGCGCGATTGGCAGGCGAGGAAGCGGCCTTTGTGCTCCTGGGCGGCACCGGCGAGGCGGATTGGGGACAGGGAGCCCAGCGGATCGGAAAGCGCAAGAATGTTTTCGATGGCTTCCCCTACGCGCTCTATCTCTCCCCCGGCAACGAGGTCGCCTTTACCGCAGAAACCGTTCTGGAGATTGCCGAATGTCGGGTGCCTTCCCAGGGACAGTTTGCCCCGCGACTGATTACTCCCAAGGATGTGGCGACTAGCCTGAGAGGCGGGGGCAACGTGTCGCGACAAATTGTCGATGTGATGACTCCGGCATTTCCCGCCGACAAACTCATGGTGGTGGAGGTCTATACCCCGGGTGGGAATTGGTCGAGCTACCCTCCGCACAAACACGATGTCCATAATCCGCCTGCCGAAGTCGACCTGGACGAGATCTACTACTACCGCATCCGTCAGACGGAAGGCTTTGCCTTTCAATACCTGTATTCGCAACACGAATCCCGCGTCCTGAAGGTAAAAGACGGCGATGCCGTTCTGGTGCGTAGCGGCTATCATCCCGTGGTAGCGGGGCCGGGGTACGACGTCTACTATTTGAATTTCCTGGCGGGGTCCGCGCGCGCGTTAACCGTGACCGAAGACCCGCAGCATGTCTGGATCCGATCGACCTGGAAGGAGACCGACTCTCGCCTGCCGCTCGTGCGGGAATGACTCTATGGCCAAACGAATGACCACGGCGGGTGCCACGATTGCGTTCTTGAAGAATCAGTACTCCGAACGCGATGGCCAGCAATTCCGTTTTTTTGAGGGCTGCATGGGAATTTTTGGCCACGGCAATGTTGCCGGTCTCGGACAGGCGCTCGAGCAGGACCGTGGTTTGCGCTACTACCTTGTCCGCAACGAACAGGCCATGGTGCATACCGCCGCGGCCTTTGCCAAGGCCAGCAACCGGCTGCGCACCCTTGCGTGCACCACCTCGATCGGGCCGGGCGCGACCAACATGGTAACCGGAGCCGCCGCCGCGACCATCAACCGTGTCCCCGTATTGCTGCTCCCGGGGGACATCTTCGCCCGGCGTAATGTTGCGCCGGTTTTGCAGCAACTCGAATGGGCTACTTCGCAGGATATTTCGGTCAACGACTGCTTCAAGCCGGTGGCCCGATATTGGGATCGCATCGAACGCCCCGACCAGATACTGACCGCCTTACCGGCGGCAATGCGGGTTTTGACTTCGCCCGCCGAGACCGGTGCCGTAGTGATCGCGATGCCGCAGGACGTGCAGGCGGAAGCCTTCGACTACCCCGACACATTCTTCGAACAACGAGTGTGGGTCATTCCACGTCCGCGCTGTGACAGCCAACTTCTAGAGCAAGCGGCGGAATGGATACGCTCGTCCGAGAAGCCAGTGATCGTGGCCGGCGGAGGCGTCCTTTATTCCGAGGCCAGCGAGGCGCTCAAGAAATTTGCTTCCGCCACGGGAATTCCGGTGGTGGAAACTCAAGCCGGGAAAGGATCTTTGCCCTACGATCATCTGCAAGCGCTCGGTGCGATGGGCGTGACCGGCACTCCTGGCGCCAATATTCTGGGGCGAGAGGCGGACTTAATTGTTGGCATCGGCACCCGCTATAGCGATTTCACAACGGCATCGCAAACTGCCTTCCAGAACCCCTCGGTGCGCTTCGTGAATGTGAATGTTTCGGAGTTCGACGCCTATAAACAGGCTGCGCTGCCCCTGGTCGCGGATGCGAGGGCCACGCTCGAAGAGCTCACGGACCGGCTGCGCGCATTTCATGTCGAGGAATCGTATGCCGCCCGCGCAAGATCCTTCCGCGAGCAGTGGGACAAGGAGGTTGACCGAATCTATAACCTGGGTTGGGGACCTCCCATCAGTCAAGGCGAAGTGATTGGCGTGGTCAACCAAGTCTCCGAAGCTCGAGACGTGGTCGTTTGTGCGGCCGGGAGCATGCCCGGCGACCTGCATAAACTTTGGCGAACGCGCGATCCCAAGGGATATCACCTTGAGTATGGCTATTCCTGCATGGGCTATGAGGTTGCCGGTGGATTGGGGGTCAAGATGGCGTCACCCGACCGCGAGGTATACGTCATGGTCGGAGACGGATCCTACCTCATGATGGCCCAGGAGGTCGTCACCGCTTTGCAGGAAGGATATAAGCTCACGATCGTCGTGGTCGATAACCACGGATTCTCGAGCATCGGCGGCTTGGCCAGGGCTTGCGGAAATGAAGGCATGGGCACGGAATACCGCTATCGCAAGGATGGAAATCTCGACGGCAATGTGATTTCCGTCGACTTTGTGGAGAATGCCAGAAGCTTGGGAGCGTGCGCCGTCCGCGCGCACTCCCGCGAAGATCTTCGCCGAGCCCTGCTCGATGCCAGAAAAAGACCACAGACTACAGTGGTTGTCATCGAGACGGACTACGCCAAGCGAGTGCCCGGCTACGAATCCTGGTGGGATGTTCCTATCGCCGAGGTTTCCGAAGTCGAGTCCGTCCGCGCGGCGCGAGCCCACTACGTTGAAGCCAGGAAAAAAGAAAGGTTCTTCTAGCCGCTCGGCCACGCCTTCCCGGCCACTAGCTCTCGCGATCCGCCCGGCTCAGCCTCTGGTTGCGAATCGATTTGTGATCCAATCCGCGAAGTTCTTCGATATTCTCGAGTACCTTGTGAATCGCATCGGCGATCGCATCGACGTCCTGGTCGCCTCCCAGGAACAATTGATGGGGGAACCAGACGGCCTCGTGATACGCCGCCCGCTCCGACTCCGGGCAGGAGTACATGGTTCGGAGATCGAGCGGCTTTTCGCGTCCCCAACTCAGGGCCGGAAAATCAGCCGGATCTATGGGGAACAGTGAACTCCGGTACACCGGCTCGTAGAACAACCCGTCGCAGGGTACGCCTTCTTCCTGCAAGGCTGCGACGAATTCGGCGCGGGCAATATCGCGGGCTTTTTTCGGGAAGTATTTCAAAACGTAGCCGTACGGAGCCAAACGCGTGATACGCGGATCGGGCTTGAGCAGGCCGATGGCCTCGGTATTTTTCAATTTGCCTTCGAGTCGCTTCATGGCGCGTTCGCGAGTTGCCGCCTGCTCCGGCAAACCATCGAGCTGAGCGCAGAGCACGCCAGCCTGAAATTCGCCCATGCGGTAATTGAATCCGATGATGCGGTGATGGAACTTGTCGGTCAGGCTGGCGCGCCCCGCATTGATATAGCTTTGCACCAGCTCCATATATTCCAGATTATTGGTGATGACCGCACCGCCCTCGCCGGAGGTGATCAGCTTGCTCGATTGGAAGCTGAAGCAGCCGACATCGCCCATGGAACCTGCCCCTTTGCCCTTCCACATCCCGCCGTGGGCGTGCGCGCAATCTTCGATGACCTTCAGTTTGTGTTTGGCCGCGATTCGCAGGATTTCGTCGATATCGGCGAAGCGCATGCCGAGATGAACCGGGAGAATGGCTTTGGTTTTCGGCGTGATGGCCTTCTCAATCAGCTTGGCGTCCATGCAATAGGTGTCGGGATCGACATCCACGAACACGGGCACGGCATTGACCAACAGCACGGGACCGACCGTGCCCTCCCAGGTATAGGCGGGCACAAGGACTTCATCGCCGGGACGAATGCCGATGGCTTTCAGGGCGGCTTGAATGGCCACCGTTCCGGTGTTCACGCACTGCCCGTATTTCGCGGTATGCATTTCCGCGAATCGTTTGGCAAAGGACACCGCATACTTGCCGGGAAACGGCTGGCCACCCCATTTCGAGCTGGTCAGCACATCCTCTAAAGCTTGGGCAATCGGTTTGGTCGCAATGGGCCATTCCGTAAAGGGAGTTTTTCTTGAGCGTTCACCACCGGTGATAGCCAGCTTTCCCACGCGCACCTCCAAGACGTGATTTTGATTTCTTCCTGCGGACGGAATCGCCCTGTCGGGTCAGGAAACATCCGGATTCGGAATCATAAAGTCGCGTACCAAAGCATCGAGATCGTGACAAGCAGTGATGAATTGTCGCAAAGTCCGGCGGGTGGGAGCAAATGCGTCGAACTCCTCAACCGTCAATCCATCTTCCGCATAAGCGCGCCGGAAGTCCTTAAATTTCCGGGACAACTCTTCGACAATTCTCGGATTTACGGGCTGCTCGATCCGGTCCCGGACCTCGACGTCGCTCGCGTTGAAACGAAGCTGCCAGGAGTAAGGAGGCGAAATAACGATGTCTCCGCCAATCAGTTCGCTCCAGTGCATGTGGTTGCGAAAGGCGGCGGAGAGCAGGCGAATGCGATAGCCGCGTTGGCGGAAAATCTGGTACGTCTTCTTGAACACCGCAACTCCCGCCCACTCCAGGTATCCCGGGTCGATGGCGATATTGTCCTTCTCGATCAAAACCTTCAACCAATCATCCAACCGCCCGACCATGATGGTGCAAACCGGCCCCATGCTTTGGATTTCCTTGCCTTCGCGCTCCCGCCGAGCGAGGCCGCGCTCGGCCGCTTCCGCCACGGCAATACATTGCGGCAGGGTAAAACAGACGGTGGCATTGATGCTGATGCCGCGATAGGTAGCTTCCTCGATGGCCGGAATTCCCGCCCGGGTGACAGGAATTTTTACGATCATGTTGGGAGCCAGGCGGCTAAATTCTTCGGCTTGTTCGACGATGGCGCGAGTATTGCGATAGAACCGCGGGTCGGTCTGTATCGAGAGCCGCCCGTTCTTGCCCCGATGCTTGTCGAAGACCGGCTTGAGTAGCTGAGCCGCTTTCTGGGAGAGCTCACGAACCAGTTGCCACGCGATTTCTTCTTCATTCGCGGTCGAGCGCTCTTCGATCAACTGGTGGATGCGGTCTTTCCACAGGTTCATTTCTTTTTTGAGGACACCCAGAACGATCACCGGATTACAGGTTGCTCCCACCGCGCCGTGCTCCAGGGAATAGGTAAGCTCCTGGAGGGAAGCGGAGTCGTTCCACAGGCAAGTGGGCGTCGACTGTGTCATTTCATGGAGCGGGCTCTTATAAGCCACGGCGACGGAACGAGTCATAGTTTCCTCCCCTTGGCGGTCTTCGCTCCGGCTTTCGCAGGGGCGCCCGCGGGTTTCAGCGTAACTTCACACGGTCGCTTCTCGAGGTGCGAGTTCTCCGCCGCGACCGCAATGGCCAACGCTTTGAGACCATCCTCGCCAGAAACTTGCGGAGGCCTGTCATCGAGCATATTGTGCACAAAGTCGCGGACCTCGGCCAGGTATGCATCCGCAAATCGGGTGAGAAAGTGGTCGGCTAAATTTTGTGTACGGCCGTGGGAGCTTAGGAAAGTTGCGGGTGTTTGCCCCACGGTTCCCACAAAAACCGAGCCTTTCGAGCCGACAACTTCGGTGCGCACGTCGTACCCATAAATGGCTTGCACATAGGATTCGATGTTGCCAATCGCCCCGCGGACGTACTTGAGATTGACCA
>Ga0187780_10004886_pt1 | contig 10030 bp, 6 predicted proteins | sample 1015_Q2_SP10_20__FD_132429 | JGI IMG/M metagenome (GOLD analysis project Ga0187780, IMG submission 132429) | Tropical peat soil microbial communities from peatlands in Department of Meta, Colombia - 1015_Q2_SP10_20_MG | ecosystem: Environmental > Terrestrial > Soil > Wetlands > Peat | place...
CGATGGGCCGGTCCGCCGCGGTCCACACCGGCAGCCCCTCATCCCGCGAACTCAGGTTGGGGAACTCGCCGCAGGGCCAGCGCTCGTCCTCGCGGTAGGGCGTGACCCACAGCGTGTGCCCGATCACCTCGGCCCGCCGGAAGGCCTCTGACGAAGGATCCAGCAGCGGGGGAAAGGTCCCTGACGGCACGAGCTTGTATCCGATGGAGGTACCCAGGCCGTTCCGTACGTTGTCGTTGACCACCTTCCAGGCGCGCTGCACCGCCCAGTCGTAGTCCTGCTTCCCCTCCGTCTCGCTCCGCAGTGGTACCTCCCGCACCACCAGCCCCAAACCCCACGGGTCGCCCCCACCCGCCTCCGACGAGACCGCGTAGACCGTGTTGTCCGGTCCGTCCACGTCCAGGTCGAGCCGCGCGACGATGAAGTGCTGGTGGAACGGCGCGTAGGTGTGCCGGTCGACCAGTGTCCCGTTCACGGGCCGGGTCCCCGAGCGCAGATGCGAGGTCACCACGATCCCGGTGGCGCGGACCTCGCACTCGATGTTCCCGTCCTGGTAGAACCGCCAGTAGATCAGGTACTCGTAGTTGGCCACGGTGACGTGGAAGGAGACGACCAGCCGCCGGGCCCGCCGAACCTCCGGGCCGGTCACGTGGTCAACGTGCTTCCACAGCACGCCATTGTCCTCCTCGTGGATGCAGATCGCGTTGCGTATCACCTGGGGCTCGCCCCGGGAGTCATGCACCACCGCGTCCAGGTAGCTGATCTCGCCCAGGCAGTCGCAGCCGCGTTCCAGCGAGGTGGTCATGAAGCCCAGGCCCCATTCGCCGATGTCGAACGCGGTCCGGCGGTAGTGATCGGGGCTGGCGTCCCGGTAGGGCACGAACATCTCCGCAAACGACAGCCGGTGCGCCACAGGGCGCCATCTCTGCCCGTCGCGGAAGGCGAGCTGATACAGCACCAGGCCCTCACGGTGGTTGAACCCCAGCCGCAGCTGCCAGTTCTGCCACGACAGCAGGCGGCCGTCGAGGCTGAACCCGGCGCCCCAGGGCTGGCTGATCTCCAGCGGAGCGACCTCGCGCAGCGGCATCCCGGTCAGCGCGGGCAGGTACTCGCCCCTCACCTCGGGCTGGTGCGGGGAGTCGCCCTGGTCCAGGCTGTCCTCGATCTCCAGCAGGGCCATCCGGTTCAGGTCGACGACGGGATGCAGCCCGGTCACGTGGTGGGCGTACGGATTTCCTTGCTCGCTGCCCCGGTACCAGACGTCCGACCAGCCGAGCCGTAGGCCGCGGTACCGTTCGGGCACCAGCGCGGCGCCGTACGCCCACATGTCGGTGAGCACCAGGGACAGGTCGGTGATCCCGCGCCGCGCCAGCGCCTGCGTCAGCGCCGGATGCCCGCGGAGCATCTCATCGCACTCGTGCCATTCGTCCACCGTCATGTTCGGCTGCTGGCCGGGCAGGTCTTCCCAGGCCGTGACCGCGGCGCCGGTCAGCGACACCACCGCCCGGTAGGCCCGGCCGGCCGAGCGGTCCCAGCACACCACGACCGCCTCACGTTCGGCCGTCTGGATGGCCTGCAGGACGGCCAGGACGTCCTTGCCCGGCTCCCCGAGCTCGATCGAGGCGAACCGCCACCCGGGCCCTACTCCGCGGTCACGCCGGACGATGGCGGCCGCCTCCCGGATCTCCTCGGCGGTCAGCGGATCCAGCGGATGCGCCGGTGAGTGTGTCACGGTCGTCCCTCCATTCCCGCAGGCAAGCTCATCCTGGCCCATGACCGCCGGCGACGCCACATCCGCCGTACCCCGGCCACCGCCGATTTATTTTTGCCGAACGGTTCCCCGTGCGTGCCCCCGCCATCTTGCCGAGCCCGGGCCGTGAGCTCTACGGTGCGCCCATGCACAGTGTGGATGCCACCACGGAAGCGATGATCAGGTCGGTGCTCGCCTACGCGGAGAACCGGCTCAGGCTGAACCCGGTCCCGCTGGACAAGGGCTCCAGGGACCCGGCCGAGCTGGACGCGGCGCTGAAGGGGCTGCCCGGCGCCCGGCCGCACACCCCCGACCAGGTGCTCGGGGTGTGGGCGTCGGTCATGGCGCCTGCCGTGATCTCGGCGGACAGCCCGCGCTTCCTCGGGTTCATCCCGGCCGCGCCGACCAAGGCCTCGCTGCTGTTCGACATGCTCATCTCGTGCGCGTCGATCCAGGGCATCTCGTGGCTGGAGGCGGCGGGCGCGATCCACGCGGAGAACCGGGTGCTGCGGCTCATCGCCGAACGCGCGGGCCTGCCGGACACGGCAGGCGGGTGCTTCGTCTCCGGCGGCTCGGCCGGGAACCTGTCCGCCCTGGTGGTGGCCCGCGAGGTGGCCAAGCGCAAGGCCGGGCCGACTGCGGCCGGACGCCGCTGGCGGGTCGCGGTCAGCGAGGACGCCCATTCCTCGGTCACCAATACACTGCGGATCTGCGAGATGGACGCGCTGATCGTGCGCTCGGCGGATCACCGGCTCACCGGCGCGGGCCTGCGCGCCGCGGTCGAGGCCGACGGCGATCCCCGGTCGCTGGCGGCGGTGGTAGCCACCTCAGGCACGACCAACGCCGGCATCATCGACGACCTGGCCGGCGTGGCCGAGGTGGCCCGCGAGCACGGCCTGTGGTTCCACGTGGACGGCGCCTACGGCGGCGCCGGACTGTTCGCGCCGAGCGTCCGGGCCAAGTATGACGGCATCGAGCATGCCGACTCGTTCGTCGTGGATCCGCACAAGTGGCTGTTCGCGCCGTTCGACTCCGCGGCCCTGCTGTACCGGAACCCGTCGGTGGCACGGTCGGTGCACAAGCAGGATGCCTCGTACCTGGACGTCATCCACGACGCACCAGGGGAGTGGAACCCCACCGACTACGCGTACCACCTGACCAGGCGGGCCCGGGGTCTGCCGCTGTGGTTCTCGCTGTCGGTCTACGGGACCGATGCCTACTCCGAGGCCATCGAGACGGCGATCGAGCTGGCCCGCCAGACCGCGGCGGAGATCCGGCGCCGGGACAACCTGGAGCTGATCCGCGAGCCCGAGCTCGGGGTCGTGCTGTTCCGCCGCCGCGGCTGGGGCCCGGCCCAATACAGCCAGTGGGCGGACCGGCTCCTGGACGACCAGGTGGCCTTCATCCCGCCGTCAGCCTGGGAGGGCAAGACGGTGGCCAGGTTCGCGTTCCTCCACCCGCACACGTCGATGGACCTGGTCCGGCTGATCCTGGACCGGATGGACTGAGCTCGTTTCGAATGAGCCGATCAGGATTCCCTTCTATTCGATTATATGTTTTAATAGCGCTACGGGCTCTTCACGCAGGAGGTGACCATGCTCGCAGCCGCTTCAGCTGGCGTCAGCCAGCCCGTAGTCGCCGGCCTGCTCGGCCTCGGGGCCTCCGGGCTCGCGGGGGCGGTGGTCGCCATGGCCTGGAGCGTGCACGCGCGCCAGATCCGGCTGGCCGAGCAGCTGGCCCGCCGCCAGTTCATCGTGACCGGGGACACCAAGGCGCCGGAGCAGGCGCACAACGGGCACGCCGGTCCCGAGGCCGCGCACGCCGAGGTCCAGGAGGCGCTGGCCGTTCATGGCGTACCGGACGCCAGGGAGGGCCACGGATCCCAGGGGACCCAGGGCCCGCCGATTCCCCCGGGAGCCAGGCGAGCCGCCGCCCCCAAGACGGCGAAGCTGGTCATCGACGGGCCGCAGACCGTGGTCGTCGGCGACCAGGTCCGCTACCGCGTCCGGCCGCCAGCCGACGGGAACGCGGTGACCTGGGTCGCGGGCGGGGGCGCGGTGTCGCAGGCACCCGACCCGGCGCACCCGGATGAGCTGCTGCTGGTCGCCGACCAGCCCGGCAGCCTGATGCTGCACGTGCGGGTGCGCGAGGGCCTGACCGAGCGGCGCGAGACGAAGGCCGTCACCGCGGTGCCGGACGTGACGCCGGCCGCGTCGCCCTTCCCGCTCCGGCTGTTCCTGCACGGCTGGGGCCTGACCGTGATCGCCATCTTGGTCATCGGGTTCGCCGGAGCCCTCGATGCGCTGGGCAACCTGACCTCGGCCGACTTCATCGCGCTGGTCGTCCCGCTGACGGCGCTGCTCGGCGTGATCGCCGTCACCCGAGGCATGAGCGACTCCGGTCCCCGCCCCGGCTACGGCAGGGCCCGCGGCCAGGGCAACGGCACGGGTCCGGCCGGGCCCGAGCCGTAAGCCAAGCAGGGCCGGTAGATTCGGTCGGGGTTTCCTTAGCCGGGTGCGGGCTACTTGTCGGCCGCTTCCGGATTGGTCCACCTGCTGGCCTTCACTCGCAGCGCGGAACCGTAGTGTTACCGGCCGCAGCCCCGGATCTCATCGGATGGACCCCGACCGCTGATTGGCCGGGATTATCCCCAGGTTGCCTCGAAAGACGGTTGATCGGATAATTTGAACGGCCTGAACGGCGCAGGCCGGTGAACACCACGAAAGCTGGCGGGAGGGGACGGCGGCGGCGGAGCCTGGGGAAGGAGTGCTGAGCGAGGATATCCCGGCGCATCTGGCCGGGTTCCGAGCGGGCTCGCTGCTGGCGGGGTACCGGCTGGAGGCCCAGGTCGGGGCGGGCGGGATGGCGGTGGTGTTCCGGGCCCGCGATGAGCGGCTGGGTCGGCTGGTGGCGCTGAAGATCCTCGTGCCGAACCTGGCGACGGACTCGTCGTTCCGGCGGCGGTTCATCGCCGAATCGCGGGCGGCGGCTGCGGTGGATGACCCGCACATCATCCCGGTGTACGAAGCTGGCGAAGCCGACGGAGTGCTGTTCATCGCGATGCGGTTCGTCAGGGGTGGTGACCTGCGACGGGTGCTGGAGCGGGAGGGCGCGCTGCCGCCGGACCGGGCGGCGGGGTTCATTTCCCCCGTGGCCTCGGCGCTGGATGCCGCGCACCGCGCCGAGCTGGTGCACCGGGATGTCAAGCCGGCCAACATCCTGGTGGATGCGCGGGAGGACCGGCCCGATCATGTGTACCTGTCAGACTTCGGTGTGAGTAAAGGCGCCATGTCGGCAGCGGGGGTGACCGGGACGGGGCAGTTCGTGGGCACCGCTGCCTACTCGGCGCCAGAGCAGATCGAAGGCCGGGTCGTGGACGGCCGGACCGATCAGTACGCGCTGGCCTGCGTGACGTACGAGCTGCTGACGGGGGAGCTGCCGTTCGAGCGGGACCAGGGCATGGCGGTGCTGCTAGCGCACCTGTCCGCCCCGCCCCCGTCACTGGTGTCTCGGCTGCCGGACCTGCCAGCCGCCGTCGATGAGGTCGTGGCCAAGGCCATGGCCAAGGTCCCGGAGAAACGGTTCGAGTCCTGCGGAGACTTCGCCGACGCGCTGCGGCAAGCGCTCGGGCTCACGCCTTACCATCCCCGTAGTTCCGCCACCGCACCCACCCACCCGCCGTCCCCGGCCGGCGGGCCCGCGGCCGGGGCGACGGTCGCCCAGGCTGACCTGGGGGCCTCCGCTCCGGCTGACGCGCAGACCCCGGCCCCGGCTGACCTGGCGCCCGACGTGACCGTGGATTCGGTGCCCGGCGGCGGATCGGCCGACGTCGCGGAGGTCCCGGACACCGGGCCCCCTAGCCGCGAGGCCGATGATGACGTCGAGAGTGCGGAACCGCGGCGTCGTCGGCTCCTGGGGCGCAAGCGGCGTGGTCCATCGCCGCCGATCGCGGCCGCAAAGGGTGAGGGCATGCCCGCGGCGGCCGCGGCTGGGAGCCAGCTCGCTGGCGACCTGGGGACAGCCGCCGTGTCCGGCCCGGCACCCCCGGCGACGGTGATTTCGGTACCTGGTGGTGAGTCCGCCGACGTCGCCGAGGTGCCCGCGGACGTCCAGGTCACCGGGCCCAGTCGTGTCGGCCGTGAGGCCGATGATGGCGCGGGGACTGCATCGCCGACAGCCACGGCCGTAGCGGGTGAGGACCGGCCCGCGGCGGCCGCGGCGGCCGCGGCGGAGAGCCTGCTGGCCGGGAATCTGGGAACGGCCGCCGGGCCGGGCCAGCTCGCCTACCCGCAGTCGCCTGTCACCGCGCCGTCCGAGATCCCCTCGTCGGCAGCGGCTGCGGCCGAGGCGACAGTCGTCCCGCCTGAGCTGGCGGCCTCTGCCGCAGCGGAGGCGGGGACCGTCGCGCCTGACCAGGCGCCCGCGGCGACCGTGATCTCGGTGCCCGGCGACGGGGACGCGATAGAGGACGTGCGGGACATGGCCGGGTCTGACCAGCACGTGCTGCCGGATGTGGGCTCCGGCACCGACGTGGCACCGGCGGCCCCACACCCGCAACGTGAGACCGGCCATCACCACAGCGCGATAGCCGTCTGGATCCGGCGCCACCGCCTCCCCGCGGTCGCCCTGGCGTCCGCGATCCTTGCCGCAGTGGCAGTTCTTCCCTTCGTGCTGAAGAGTCCGGCGAAGCCCGCGAGCCGGGCGAGCTCTGCAGGTCCGACGAACTCCGCGAGTCGCGCGCCAGTCCCGAGTTACCGCCTCAGCTACATCGATCTCCCGTCAACCTACAAGGCCCTCGTAACGTCACTGGCTTTCAGCCCCCCCTCCGGCGCGACGCTGGCCATAGCGGCTCTGAACACCTGTCTTTGGGATTTCGCCACCAGCGGCTGCACCACAGGGCGCTATACGAACGCGTCTTCGGTCGCGTTCAGTCCTGATGGCAAGACCCTGGCCGCCGGTGACGCCAACGGCAACACCTATCTGTGGAATGTCGCCGCCGCAAAGCTGATCGCTACCCTCCCCGACCAGGGCAGTCAGGGCGTGAACTCGGTCGCGTTCAGCCCCGACGGCAAGACCCTGGCCGTGGGCGACGGCAACGGCAGTACCTATATCTGGAACGTCGCCGATGCCGCCGCCGCAAAGCAGATCGCTGCCCTCGTCGATCGAGGCAGCAACGGCGTGGATTCGGTGGCGTTCAGCCGCGACAGCAAGACCGTGGCTGCGGGCGGCGCCAATGGCAGTACCTACCTGTGGAGTATCGCCACCCAAAAGCTGATCACACCACCTCTCACCGACCCCGGCGGCAAGGCCGTGGACTCGGTGGCGTTCAGCCCCGGCGGCAAGACCCTGGCCGCCGGCGACGCCAACGGCATCACCTACCTATGGAATGTCACCGCCGCTGCTGCTTCGGGACCGTCTTCGGCCGCGAGTACCGGCTGGATCAGGCTCGGTAACCTGACCACCTCCCCGGTGGACGCGTACCTGTATTCGTCCGGCAATCCCAGCCCGCAGATCGTGTTGTCCGACCTCACCTACGGCACGGTCTCGTCCTATCAGGTCGTTAACCCCGGCAACTACACGGTCAAGATGCGGTCAGCCGGCTCGTCGGCCTCGAGCACGCCCGTCCTTAACACCAGCGTCACGGTGCAGGCCGGCGGATCGTACACCGCGGCGGCCCTCACGGTGGCGACCGGGGGAGGACGAGCAAAGGTTCTTGATGACAGCCTGACCACGCCAGCAGGCAAGTCCTTGGTGCGGGTGATCCAGGCCTCTCTCAGTCAGAAGAGCGTGAAGTTCTACTGCAGCTGCGGCGGCTACATCACGACCAACGCGGCGCCTGGCTCGGTGAGTCCCTACGCGCCTATCCCGCCGGGCAACTGGACCATGACCGCGACCGGGCACAGCGCGAAGGGGAGCCTGCCCGTCACGCTTACCGCGGCCACGGTCCACACCGAGATCGTCCTCGACACTACGGGCGGCGGTGTCCAAGTAGTCAACCTGGTGGATACCGCCGGGCCGGGCACCGCAAAGCTGATCGCTACCCTCCCCGACCCGGTCAGTCGTGGCGTGAACTCGGTCGCGTTCAGCCCCGACGGCGAGACCTTGGCGGCCGGGGACGCCAACGGCAGCGCCTATGTCTGGAATATCGCCACCGCAAAACCGATCGCTACCCTCTCCGACCCCAATAGTGCGGGCATAAACTCGGTGGCGTTCAGCCCTGATAGCAAGACTCTGGCGACTGGCGATGAGAACGATAGCGGCCGCGTCTACCTCTGGCATATAACCTCACACTTATCGGCCGTCGACGTGCGCCACCAAGGGTTGTGTGTGAGGCATCTCACCTCTACTGTAAGCACTGCGCCTCTTCGCCGCGCGGCGGCCGCATCTCCATATCGCGAACGGCTAGTCGGTGGTCACCGTGCGATACGACGCTTCAAGCCCGATAGGGCCGGGAGCCGGACAAAGGTTTCTGCAGCTTGGGGAGGGATCTGAAGTGAAATCTCGGATAATACGCTGGCGAGTGATCATGTTGCTGGCCTTTTCGGCCTTGGTGCTCGGCATTCCTGCCGCTGCTTCGGCGTCATCTTCGGCCGCGAGTACCGGCTGGATCAGGCTCGGTAACCTGACCACCTCCCCGGTGGACGCGTACGTGTATTCGTCCGGCAATCCCAGCCCGCAGATCGTGCTATCCGACCTCACCTACGGCACGGTCTCCTCCTATCAGGTCGTTAACCCCGGTGGCTACACCGTCAAGATGCGGTCCGCCGGCTCGTCGGCCTCGGGCACGCCCGTCTTTGCCAGCAGCGTCACGGTGCAGGCCGGCAGCGCATATACGGTGGCGGCCCTCACGGTGGCGACCGGGGGAGGGTAAATCACGGTTCTTGACGACAGCCTGACCACGCCAGCAGGCAAGTCCTTGGTGCGGGTGATCCAGGCCTCTCTCAACCAGAAGAACGTGAAGTTCTACTGCAGCTGCGGCGGGTACATCACGACCAACGCGGCGCCCGGTTCCGTGAGTGCCTACGCGCCCATCCCGCCTGGCAGCTGGACCATGACCGCGACCGGACACAGCGCCAAGGGGAGCCTGCCCGTCACGCTGACCGCGGCCACCGTCCACACCGAGCTGGTCCTCGACACTACCGGCGGCGGCGTCGAAGTCGTCGACCTTCTGGACGCCGCCGGGCCCGGCCAGCCGCCCGTGGGCGGTACGAGCACGGGATTCGGCGGCACGGCGCCGCACGGTCCGGGCTCACCTCTGCCGTGGATAGCGGTCATCGGCGCCGGTGTGCTGCTCAGTCTGGCCGGCGGCCTACGGCTGCGCCGCGATAAGCCGCATCGGGTGACCACGGGCGTCTAACCGTACTCATCTGCAGGCCGGCCGCGATCACCTTGGCGGCCGGCCTGTTGTGCTGCCTCGCACGTACCCGCGTACCGCACCGTCTCGGCAGCAGCGCGACCGTGAGCTCTTACGTGATCTCGCGCACCAGGACTTGGAGATCGTCGTTCATGGGACCTTCGGCTCTGTGGTCGGTAACGCTGGGGTGAAAACGTGCTGCTGACCGGTGCGCAATCGGAAGGCTGGGACGGGATGAAGTGCACGACCGGAGTCGTGGTCCTGGGGCTCAGTGCCTGCGGGTATCCGTTGACGCAGCTCGTGATCCGCCGCTGGGGCGTCAGGGGGGCGGTCGTGGTGGAGTGCGTGTGCGCCGGCCTGGCCGTCCGCGACGCCTCCATGGTGGCCAGCGGTGTCCCAGACCGGCTCCGTGCAGTTCCGGCCGCGCTGCTGCGCATGGAACTGGCTGTCGGCGTAGTGGCCTCGCTGGCCGGGTTGCGGCTGCTGGCGCGCGGGCAACCGGCTGACCAGGTGGCGTCAGCACGGACATCCGCTGCCGATGATGTCTGGCGCGCGGCCGTTGCCGCGCTGTTCGCCCTCCACACCATTAGATTCGCCATCTACCTCCGCCCGGATCAGGGTCGGCGCGCCACGCTTGCCGCGCCCCGGAAGGACCCCGACGTCCTGCTCCCTCAGGATCGCGAGGCTTGCCAGGCCGACCCTATTTATTGACCGAACGTTCGGTAATGATGTAGCCTGCGGATCAAGAGACGGGAGGCGTCGTGTACGGCAACTACGACACGGCAACCGCCGGCGCATCCCTGGGCGAGAACGCCCCCGAGGACGCTGAGCAGCGCTTCGACCAGCTCATCGCCGCCGACCAGCGCATCGAGCCGCGCGACTGGATGCCCGATGCGTACCGCAAGACGCTCATCAGGCAGATCGCC
>Ga0187780_10004887_pt1 | contig 10029 bp, 6 predicted proteins | sample 1015_Q2_SP10_20__FD_132429 | JGI IMG/M metagenome (GOLD analysis project Ga0187780, IMG submission 132429) | Tropical peat soil microbial communities from peatlands in Department of Meta, Colombia - 1015_Q2_SP10_20_MG | ecosystem: Environmental > Terrestrial > Soil > Wetlands > Peat | place...
ATTATATAGTAATCACCGCGTTAATGCCCATCTCTCTCGACAGCCTACTTCAGCGGGCAGGCCAATCATTTATTAATGACGAGCCGCCCATCGTTAACCTTTCAAGGCACTCTCCCAACGGTCAAACGGGCCTATAATGAAAGCACGGGCTCTGGGCCATGGCGGAGATAACCACCCTACGCGAGGCGGAGGCGCTGCACGAAGCGCGCTGGTGGGAAGCCATGCCCGGCGGCAAGGTTCACTGTTACCTCTGCCCGCGGCATTGCCACATCGGGGACGGACAAGCGGGGTTCTGTTTCATCCGCACGAACCGCGGCGGGAAACTCTACAGCCTCGGCTACGCGCGTCCGGCCGCGCTGCAGGTTGATCCCATCGAGAAGAAGCCGCTCAATCATTTTCTGCCGGGTACGCGCGTTTTTTCGCTAGGCACGGCGGGTTGCAACATGGGCTGCTTCTTCTGCCAGAACTGGGACATCTCCAAATCCCGCGCCGATCAGGTCGCCGCGAACTTCATCCCGCCCGAGGACGTGGTGCAACTCGCGCAGCTCTACGACTGTCCCTCGATTGCCTTCACCTACAACGAACCGACCATCTGGGGCGAGTACGCCATTGACATCGCCCAAGCCGCGAAAGAGCAGGGGATTCGCACGGTCATGGTGTCGAACGGCTACGTGACGCGCGAGGCCTTTCACGACATCTACGACCACATAGACGCCGCGAATATTGATCTGAAGGCGTTCACGGAAAATTTCTATGCCCGCCAAACGCTGAGCCACCTGCAGCCGGTGCTCGAAACGCTCGAATGGCTGAACAAGGAAACGAACGTCTGGCTCGAGATTACCAATCTGATTATTCCCACGCTCAACGATGCGGTCGAGGAGACGCGGGCGCTTTCCCGATGGATTTTGGAGCACCTGGGGCCGGACGTGCCAGTGCACTTCACCGCGTTTCATCCGGATTTCAAATTGCGGAATATTCCAGGGACTCCTCCGGAAACGCTGCACGAGGCCCGCCAAGTGGCGCTCGAAGTGGGCTTGCACTACGTGTACGAGGGAAACATTCGCAGCGAGGGCGCGCATACGTTCTGCCCATCGTGCAAGACACTGCTGATCCGGCGCTCGTGGCACGACGTGCAAGAAAACCACCTCAAGAACGGCTGCTGCCCGAAGTGCGGCCTTGCGATTCCCGGCCGCTGGGCCAACACACGCAGCGGGCCTGCGGCCCCCTCCGCGAAAAAGCAAGCCACGGTCGCCGCCCGCTACGAAGATTTGACCCTCTAGTCCTCATCCCTCACAACTGGCGCGCCAGGAAAACTCTAAACACAGAGGTCACGGAGATAACGACGGAGCGCACAGAGAAAACGTGCGTCCTGGGTTGGTCGTGGCAAGAAATGCGGACTCGCGCAGTAGGCAAGCCCTTATTTGTGGAGCGCCGTGCGGGAAAATGGCGGGGACGACGGGACTCGAACCCGCGACCTCTGCCGTGACAGGGCAGCGTTCTAAACCGGCTGAACTACGTCCCCGCGGAACAAGCGCCAAATGGTGGGCGATCTCCGATTCGAACGGAGGACCTTCCGAGCGTAAGCCTGCTTCCGCCTACCGTCTCGCAGTGTATCAGAATCGCTGACGGCCTATCAAATCTGCAGCGCTGGCAAGATGCCTGGTGCGCCCTGAAAGTGGGTGAGACATGGGGACTTGTTGCGCAGGGCCATAGGCCCTAAGATACGCAGCCATGACGCGCCGCTCCCGGTCATTCGCCCGCCGCGAATTTCTGAAGTATCTGTCGGCGAGTCCCTACGTGCTTGCGCTCGGCGGAGCCGCCGAGGTCTTTCGCCAGCGGGCCTTCGCTGAGAGGCAGCCGGGAAGTTCTGACGTCCTTGCCGATCCGGCCGAAGCCCTCAGTGTTTTCGATTTCGAGGAAACCGCCCACCGCAAGGTCCAGCCTGGCCACTGGGCGTACATGGCGAGCGGCGTGGACGACGACGCCACGCTCCGCGCTAATCGGGAAGCCTTCCAACACGTTCAGTTGCGTCCTCGCCGGCTGCGCGACGCCAGCAAAGTGGACACGCGCGTCGAGCTCTTCGGCGTCACTTACAGCAGCCCCATATTCCTTTGTCCGGTCGGCGGCGCGAAATCGTTCCACCCTGACGGTGAATCGGCCGCGGCACGGGCGGCGAGAGCCCGCGAAACGCCGTTCTGCTTGTCTACCATGACTTCGACGGCGATCGAAGAGGTCACGCAGGCGAGCGGTGGCCCGGTCTGGTACCAGCTATACGCCCCGAGTTCGTGGGAAGTCTGCGAGCAAATTTTGCGGCGCGTCGAAGTCTCCGGCTGTTCGGTGCTCGTCCTCACGGTGGATGTCAATGCCGGCCGCAACATGGAGACTTACCTGCGCACGCGGCCGAAGGACATGGGCCAATGCGCGGCTTGCCATGCCGGCGAGCCCGGCAGAGGTCCCAAAGAACACCCGATGTACGATGGCATCAACATGACCGGCGTGAACACGACGGATGCGGCCATGGACTGGGTTTATGTGGATCGGCTGCGAAAATTCTGGAAAGGAAAATTCGTCATTAAAGGGATTGAGACGCGCGAGGACGCGCGGCTGTGCCTGGAGCACGGCTTAGACGGCGTGCTCGTATCCAACCACGGCGGACGCGCGACAGAGACTGGGCGCGCGACCCTCGAGGCGCTGCCCGAAGTCGTGGACGCAGTCGGCAGCCGCATTCCTGTGTTCGTGGACGGAGGCTTTCGCCGCGGCACCGATGTCTTTAAGGCCCTGGCGCTCGGCGCCAAAGCCGTGGGAGTCGGGCGTCCATATCTGTGGGGCCTGGGGGCGTTCGGCCAAGCGGGAGTCGAGCGCGTGCTGCAAATCCTTGCGGGCGAACTCAAGCTGGTGATGGGCGATTGCGGTACGCGGACGCTGGCCGAAATAAATCGCGCCTACGTCGCCACACCCGATTGGAAATTCTAGGACGCTGAACACAGCGCAATAAGCGCACCTCGTGTGACCTGGGGGCGTACGTAGGTGGTGGGCGGTCAGCGATTTGAACGCTGGACCTTCCGGGTGTAAACCGGATGCTCTGACCGCTGAGCTAACCGCCCCCGGAGCCTCATCGTAACAGAACCCGCATGGCCGACACTAGCCTTTAAGCGGGCGTTTACGCAGCCGTACCGCCTCTTCCCAGTTTGCTTCGAGCCACGCTGGCGGGTGCCAGACCGACGAAACTCCTGCTGTGCACTCCTATTTCCTCATTCTCGAAAAGTAGACGCATTTTGACCGGACGCATCGCGTCACCCGGGCTGCCGTACAGGGCGCAAATCGGCCTGAACATACGTACAGGCGGGCATGAACTTGCGGTCAGCTATTGGCGGATTCACCACGAACTACGGAACGAGTCTCCAAAAGATTTGGGAGGCCATGCTACGCTGCGCTGAGGGTAGTTCTAGTACTACCCGCATACGCGCATGTCCTCCCGGCTCGGCGAAATCCTGGTCAAGGAAAGCCTGATCACCAACGATCAGTTGAAGCAGGCCCTCGACTATCAAAAGAAGAACGGCGGCCGCCTGGGCACCTGCCTGGTGAAGATGGGCCTCATCGCCGACGACGAAATTACCGCCGTGCTTTCCCGCCAATACGGCGTGCCCTCGATCAACCTGAAGTTCTACGAAGTGGATCCCACAGTGATCAAGCTTATCCCGCAGGAGACGGCCCTGCGCTATCAGATTGTCCCGCTCTCCCGCGTGGGTTCCACGCTGACCATTGCCATGACGGATCCCACGAACGTCTTCGCCATGGACGACATCAAGTTCATGACGGGATTCAACGTCGAGCCGGTAGTGGCGTCGGAAACAGCGGTGGACGACGCCATTCACAAGTTCTATGGCGCGGTCGAGAGCGAGCAAGAGCTCGACAAGGTGATGAAGGACCTGACGGGGGCGGACGACGAGGCCGTCGAACTGGCGGCTGAAGAGTCCGAGATGGACCTGGCCGCCCTGGAAAAGGCGGCGGACGAAGCGCCCATCATCAAGCTGTGCAACCTGATCCTGACGGACGCAGTGAAACGGGGAGCCAGCGACATCCACGTGGAGCCTTACGAAAAAGCCTACCGGGTCCGCTTCCGGACGGACGGCGTGCTCCAGAATGTCATGGAGCCGCCCTTGAAGCTGAAGGACGCCATCACCAGCCGCATCAAGATCATGTCCAAGCTCGACATCGCCGAAAAGCGGCTCCCGCAGGACGGCCGCATCATGATCAAGTACCTGAAGGACGGAAAGAAGAAGGAGCTGGACTTCCGCGTTTCCACCGTTCCGACGCTCTTCGGCGAAAAGATCGTGCTGCGTTTGCTGGACAAGGAAAACCTGCGCCTGGACATGACCAAACTGGGCTTCGAAACCGAGTCGCTGCAAAGATTCGAGCGGGCCATCCTCAAGCCCTACGGCATGGTGCTGGTGACGGGCCCCACCGGCTCCGGCAAAACCAACACGCTCTACTCTTCGGTGGCGCGGCTCAACACGCCGGAGACCAACATCATGACCGCGGAAGACCCCGTGGAGTTCCAGCTCCCGGGCGTGAACCAGGTGCAGATGAAGGAGCAGATCGGGTTGAACTTTGCTTCAGCCTTGCGCGCCTTCTTGCGGCAAGACCCGAACATCATCTTAGTGGGAGAAATCCGGGACTTCGAGACCGCGGAAATCGGCGTGAAAGCGGCTTTAACGGGCCACCTGGTGCTTTCGACCCTGCACACCAATGATGCACCCTCCACCATCAGCCGGCTCATGAACATGGGCATCGAGCCCTTTCTGGTGGCGACTTCGGTGAATCTGATCTGCGCGCAGCGATTGGTGCGACGCATCTGCGCGCAATGCAAGGAGCCTTTGCAGCTTCAGCCCCAGGCGCTGACCGAGGCAGGATACACGACGGAGGAATCCACGAAGACCGTGGTGTACCACGGCAAGGGCTGCGCCACGTGCAACAACAGCGGCTACAAGGGCCGGGTGGGGTTGTACGAGGTAATGGAAATCACCGATGACCTGCGCGAGTTGATTCTGGTGGGAGCCTCCGCGCTGGAGTTGAAAAAGAAGGCGCTGGAGCAGGGCATGATCACCTTGCGGCGCAGCGGACTCATCAAGATAGCCGCCGGACTTACGACGATGGACGAAGTGCTTAGGGAAACAGTTCTCTAACTGGAGGGGGCATGGCGGGGATTTCATTGAGCGAGCTTTTGAAGACGATGCTGGATATGGGCGGGAGCGACTTGCACCTCTCGACCAACAGTCCACCGCGCGTGCGCGTGCACGGGCGGCTGCGACCGCTGGACATGCCTCCTCTAACCGCGGCGGACACAAAGGCACTGGCTTACAGCGTGCTTACCGACGTGCAGAAACACCGCCTGGAGGAGAACCTGGAGCTGGACTTTTCCTTCGGACTGAAGAACCTGGCGCGCTTTCGGGGAAATATTTTTCACCAGCGCGGCGCGGTGGCGGCCGTGTTCCGGACGATTCCCTGGGAGATCAAGGGCTTTGACGCGCTGGGACTGCCGCCGGTCCTGCGCACGCTGTGCGACAAGCCGCGGGGGTTGGTGCTGGTGACCGGGCCGACGGGTTCCGGGAAATCCACCACGCTCGCGGCCATGCTCGACAAGATAAACAACGAGCGCGAAGAGCACATGATCACGATCGAAGACCCGATCGAGTTTCTGCACAACCACAAGAAGTGCCTGGTCAACCAGCGGGAAGTGCATTCCGACACGCATTCGTTCGCCAACTCCCTGCGGGCGGCGCTTCGCGAGGACCCCGATGTCGTACTCATCGGCGAGATGCGCGACCTGGAGACAATCGAATCGGCCCTGCGCATTGCCGAGACGGGCCACCTGACTTTCGCCACGCTGCACACGAACTCGGCCGCTTCCACGATCAACCGTATCGTGGACGTTTTCCCGGCGCACCAGCAGCCTCAGGTGCGGGCGCAGTTGTCCATGGTGCTGGAAGGAATCTTGTGCCAGACGCTACTGCCGAAGGCAGACGGGCGCGGACGCGCCATGGTGATGGAAATCCTCATTCCCAACGCCGCCATTCGCAACCTGGTTCGCGAAGACAAAATACACCAGATCTACTCGGCCATGCAGACCGGTACCGGCCAGACCGGAATGCAGACGTTCAATCAGGGGTTGGCCAACGCCTATTTCCAGAAGCTGGTCACGCTGGAAACGGCGCTGTCGAGGTCGTCGAACCCGGACGAGTTGCAGGATTTGATCAATCGCGGCGTCACTACGGTGCCGACGGGCGGCAAGGTTCCAGCCCGGCGTTAGGAATTCGGAAGAGGAGGTAACTCAGTATGCCGGTATTTACGTATCGTGGAGTGAATCGGGCAGGGACAGCCGTCAAGGGAGAGCGCACGGCTCAAAGCAAGGCGGAGCTGTCCGCCGCGCTGCGCCGCGAGCAGATCACGGTCAGCAAGCTTTCCGAGAAGGGGAAAGAGTTCAACATCCCTACATTCGGGGCCGGCGTGGAGGCCAAGGAACTGGCGGTGTTCACGCGCCAGTTCTCGGTGATGATTGACTCGGGCCTCCCGCTGGTACAGTGCCTCGAAATCCTGGCCGGGCAGCAGGAAAACAAGACCTTTCAGAAGATCCTGACCAGTGTGCGAGGTACGGTCGAGGGCGGCGCCACCTTAGCCGCTTCCATGAAGAACCACGAGAAGGTCTTCGATCCGCTGTACTACAACATGATCGAGGCCGGTGAGACGGGCGGTATTCTAGATACCATCCTCCAGCGCTTGGCCACGTACATTGAAAAGAACGTGAAGCTGAAGCGCGCGGTGAAGTCCGCGATGATTTATCCCGTTTCGGTCATGGGCATCGCGGTCTCCGTGGTGACGCTGCTGCTCTGGAAGGTGGTTCCAGTCTTCGTTTCGTTGTTCAATGGACTGGACGTCTCCCTGCCACTGCCGACTCGAATCGTCATCGGGCTGAGCAATTTCATCGGCAGCATCTACGGATTGCTAATTTTCGTGTTTTTCATCGCGGCGGTGTTCGCTATCAAGTTCTGGTATGGCACGCCCGTGGGCCGCATGACGCTAGACACGTTGCTGTTGAAGGCGCCGATCGTAGGCCCAGTGTTGCGGAAAATCGCCGTGGCGCGCTTTACACGAACGCTGGGCACCCTGATTTCGAGCGGTGTTCCCATTCTGGAAGGCCTGGACATCACGGCCCGGACTGCCGGCAACGCGGTGGTGGAAAAGGCTATCTCGCAGACGCGCAAGGCCGTGGAGGCCGGGCGGTCACTTGTGGATCCCCTAAAGGAGACCGACGTTTTTCCAGGGATGGTGACACAGATGATTGGCGTGGGCGAACAGACCGGCGCGATGGATGCCATGCTACAGAAGATTGCTGATTTTTATGAGGACGAAGTGGATGCGGCCGTCAAAGACATGCTGACGGCTATCGAGCCGGTCATGATCGTGTTTCTCGGTTTGGTGGTCGGCGGCGTGGTTATTTCCATGTACATGCCTCTGTTTGCGCTGATCGGCAAGCTGGCGGGCAAGTAGCTTCCCGCCGAGCGCGCGGCGTCGTCTTCGGGTCGTCGGCAAGCTGCCGCCGGCGCCCGCTGGACTCGGCATTCGTAACCGGTGCCGGTGCGGAATACGGGGATGACACGGCGCAGGGAGAGCGGGAGATCCCTAGCGGCTCGGAAATCCTGGGCACATCGAAAATGAAAATCACTTCCAGCGCGAATGAATGGCTTCCGTGGCTGGGCCGCGTCCGCTTCCTGGTCATTACGTTTCTGGTGGCCGTGGTGGTCTGTATTCATCAGTTGACCTTGATCCCGCTCCCGGCAGGGCCGCTCGTAGCGCTGGCGGTCGTGTGGTACTTGTTCGCCGTGGTGGACCTGATTCTGGGGAGCTGGCCTTTCGCGGCGAGCTGGCAGGCGCCAGTTCAAGTGGGTTTGGATTTGGCGGTGATTACGGCCGTCGTCTACGCGAGCGGCGCGCAGGACAGCTATTTCGTTTCTCTCTATCTCCCGGCCATTTTGATGGGGAGCATCCTGTTTTCGCGGCGGGGCGCGTTTCTTACGGCCGGAACGAGCTTCGTGCTGCTAGCCGGCATGGTGGATCTGGCTTACTACAGAATTATTCCGCCCACCGCGAACTCTACGCCCAGCCTGCGAGCCCTGGAGTCGTGGTTGTTCATCAATCTGTTTGCGTTTTGCGCCGTGGCATACCTGGGAAGCCTGCTGGCCCAGACGATCCGGACGAAGGGCGTGGAGCTCGAGGCGAAAAGCGAGGCCCTGGAGAATCTGCAGGCGTTCAATCGCGACGTGATCCAGTCGCTGCGGGGCGGTCTACTCACCACCGATCTGGCCGGGAGGGTGTTGTTCGTCAACCGGGCCGGCGAGGAGATGTTGGGACGCAGCTCGGGGACTCTTTCAGGCACGCACGTTGCCGAGCTTTTTTCGGAATTGTGGCCGGTGGCTGCAGATGAGCGGGGCAGTCCGCTGGCGAAGCGAGCGGAACTGGAGATCGGGACTCCCGAGGGTGAGCCGCGTTATCTGGGACTGTCCATCTCGCGGCTGCGCTCGGGGCAGGGCGACGACAGCGGTTTCGTCTTCAATTTTCAGGATCTGACGGAGCAAAAGCGGCTGGAACGGGAAGTGGCCGCCAAAGAACGCATGGCCGCGCTTGGCCGGCTGTCCGCGGCCATCGCCCATGAAATTCGGCAGCCGCTGACTGCCATGGCCGGCGCCTTGAAGGAGCTAGCCAGACTGGCGCCGCTCGAGGAGGACGATCAGAAGCTGGTGCAGATCGTCACTCGCGAGTCGCAGCGCTTGAACAAGATCGTTACCGAGTTCCTGGACTACGCGCGCGACAAGGCCTACACCTTCACCGATGTGGACCTCACCGCCGTGGTCGAAGAGACCTTGGTGCTCCTGGTTCACGACGCGGCCAGCGCCAGCAAGTACCGCATCGAGCGGGCGTTTCCCGAACAGCGGCTGTATGTTCGTGCGGACCGGGATGCCTTGAAGCAGGTGTTGTGGAACCTTTTCAACAACGCCTTGCGGGCAATGCCGGAAGGCGGCGTGCTGTCCGTGGGATTGGCGGCTAGCCGGGAGTGGGTGCAAATGTCGGTTCGCGATACCGGGCTGGGGTTCGATCCCCGCGTGGCCGCGCGCATGTTCGAACCATTTCAATCGGGTTTCACGGGAGGCACGGGTCTAGGGCTCGCCATTGTGTACCAGATTGTTCAGGGACACCACGGGCGCATCGGCATGACTGAACGAGAAGGCCCCGGGACGGAATTTGTGGTCGAACTGCCGCGCGCGCAGGAGAGAAAGTCGGCTGGGCGCCGCGCCGCAGTTGTCCAGCCGGAATTGGCGCACGCAGAGGGGAGGAGATAGGCCGGCGATGGCGCACCTGTTGGTGGTGGATGACGAGCGGTCCATCTGCGAATTGCTGGAGATCAGCTTTCGCAAAGAGGGCCACAAGGTCGAGTCCGCGTTTGATGCCGAGTCTGCCCGGCGGCGGCTGGCTACGCAACTATTCGACATCGTGATTTCCGACATCTGCTTGCCGGACACCAGCGGCGTCGAACTGCTTCGTTATTGCCGAGAAACGTCGCCCGCGACCACGGTCATCTTGATCACCGGAGTGCCCACGATTGATACGGCGATTGACGCGGTGAACTTCGGCGCCGACCGTTACGTCATCAAGGGCGATCGTCTGCTGGACGAGCTGCGGCCCGCGGTGCGGCAGGTGGCGGAAACGCTGGCGCTGCGCAACGAAGCGGGCTACTTGCGGCGCGAATTGCGGCGGCTGACGGGGCTGGACCACATGGTTGGGACCAGCCCGAAGATGCGCGAGATCTTCGAATTGATACAGAACATCGCCCCTCAGTCCAGCCGCGTGCTCATAACGGGAGAGAGCGGCACCGGTAAAGAACTGGTGGCGCGCGCCATTCACGAGAACAGCGCCCGCGCGAAGAAGCCCTTCGTCACTATCAATTGCGGCGCCTTTCCCGAGACGCTTCTGGAA
>Ga0187780_10004888_pt1 | contig 10027 bp, 10 predicted proteins | sample 1015_Q2_SP10_20__FD_132429 | JGI IMG/M metagenome (GOLD analysis project Ga0187780, IMG submission 132429) | Tropical peat soil microbial communities from peatlands in Department of Meta, Colombia - 1015_Q2_SP10_20_MG | ecosystem: Environmental > Terrestrial > Soil > Wetlands > Peat | place...
CGCTGGTCGCCTCCGCGATGACCATGCCCTTCTTCAGCAGCCCGCGCCTCTCGCTCTCATCAAGGATGAACTTGACCATGCGGTCCTTTATGCTGCCTGTTGGGTTGACGCACTCGAGCTTGACGTAAATCCCGTCGACCCTGATCATGGGGGTATTCCCCACCTCGAGTTGTGCCTGCCGGCTCATCCTGCTTTCAGGGGATGACCTTTCTTTTACGTTCGCACCCTAATGTCAGCTACGCCTTTTTCATCTCTCGGCGTATCCACCATGCCAGCCCTACTGCGAGGGGGATCCCGAAAATTACCACCACCCACTCTAGGATCGTGAGCATTGAGTACACGACATAATTCAGTGTGAATGTGGAGATGGCGACATTCCAGTTACCGTCGACGTACACCTTGATGCAGAAGGCGATGAAGAACAGGAGTGAGACACCGCTGCTGCCGCTCGCGGAGCGGGAGCGGCCGCCCATGCGGTACCCCATCCTCTCGTCGTAGGGAAGTCTCCTCCACCACATCCATGCGACTGTGGCAGCTACGCCGACTGGGATTCCGACCAAGACAAGCTCCCAGAAGACAGCGTACAGAATGAAGTTCACCAAGTTGCCCATGGTCCACTGGCCCAGTGGTGAGGGCACCAACCCTGAGGATTGTGCGTTTGACACGAACCACAGGAAAATGTAGACCCCCCATACGCATGCCAGGGCGACGCCAACGACGAAAATGGCAGATGCAGCCCAGTGCCTTCTGAAGAAAACCCTCCAGTCCGAACTTCCCTGCATGCCCGCTTCCGTGGTCAGATTCCCGTCCCTTTCTTCGTTTCCCCAGTCGCATTGCGGCAGGTAGTCGCTCATGCAGCCACGGTTCGTCTGTATCGGGGCGTGATCCTGTGGTGAGTTGCCTGCTCGAAGGCATACGCTAGCCTGATCAGCGTCGGCTCGCTGTACGCCCTGCCCATGAAAGTGATGCCTACGGGCAGCCCAAATGCGGACCCAGCGGGAACCGTGATTGCGGGGTACCCTGCGAGCGCTGCCGGCTGCGAGGAGCCTCCAAGTCCATGGTCTCCATCAACGAGATCGATGGCCCACGCAGGCGACGTAGTTGGGGTCACCAGAGCGTCAAGCTTGTGCTTGCCCATGACCAAATCAATGCCCTTCTGTCTTGATAGAAGGTGGTCGTTCTTCAGCGACTTGAGGTACTTGCGGTTTGTCAGGTTGGTAGTCTTCTGGGCTTTCAGGAAGAGATCCTGTCCGAAGAACTTCAGCTCCTTCTGCCTATGCTTCTCGTTGAAGGCGATGACCTCCCTCAGCGACCTGACCCGGGAGGTCTTCAGCCCGGCAAGATAGCGGTTCAGGTCGTCCTTGAACTCGTGGAGTAGCACCGTCATCTCGTCCTCAGATGACGACATCTGCTTTGAAGTGGGGATGTTCACTGGATCGATTATCTTGGCGCCTAGCTTGGCCATGCGCTTGATGGCCTTGTCGGCTATTCCGTCAGACTTGTCGCTGTAGCCGAAGTATACTTCTCGCGGAACGCCGATCCTTGCGCCCTTCAGACCGTCACGGTCAAGGAACTTCGTATAGTCGCGATAGAATCTGCCAGCGCTCGATTTGGTAGCGGAATCGTCTTTGTCGACACCGACCATGGCCCCGAGCAGAATCGCCGCATCGGCTACGGTCCTGGCGATGGGGCCTACGGTGTCTTGGCTGTGGGCGACGGGGATGACCCCGGCTCGTGACACCAAGCCCAGCGTTGGTTTGACTCCGACCACACCGTTAATGGACGATGGACACAATATTGAGCCATCTGTCTCAGTGCCCACCGCCACGCTGGCTAGGTTCGCCGCCACCGCCACGGCGGAACCGGAACTAGATCCGCACGGGGTGCGGTCGAGCACGTATGGATTGTGAACCTGCCCGCCTCGGGCGCTCCACCCGCTTGATGAACCGCTCGAACGGAAGTTGGCCCACTCGCTCAGGTTCGCCTTCCCCAGGATAATCGCCCCGGCTTCCCGGAGCCTCCTGACGACGAACGCCTCGGCGCGAGGACGGGACCCAAGCAAAGCCAGCGATCCGGCTGTGGTCTCCATCCTGTCGGCCGTGGCGATGCTGTCCTTCAGGACCACGGGGATGCCATGCAGCGAACCGCGTGGTCCCCGCTCCAATCTTTCTTTGTCGAGCTGGCGCGCGATTTCGAGGGCGTCGGGGTTTATCTCGGCTATAGAATTCAGCCGAGGCCCTGCTCCGTCGATTCTTGATATCCGGCGCAGATAGCGCTTGACTAGTTTCGTTGATGTGAGCTTTCCGCTCTTGATGGCGGCCTGTAGTTCAGGGATGGTCGCTTCTTCGATGTCTTGGTGCAACGGGATTGGCATGGAGCCGATGAGTGGAGGATAGAAATCGTTTGCGGAGTCGTCTCGCTCCACAGATGTTACCATTGTCAGAAGGTGATTGTAGACTTGTACGGACGATGGCGAAGGGACGGGGCCCTTACGAACGCTAGGGGTTCGCTAACCGTGCCACCAGTTTCTCTGCTTCAATCCCCAGGAGGCCCAGACGGCACCCATGACCGCTACAAAGGCGAGAAAGATCACCACGATGATGGCTAGGTTCTGGTAGGCGTTGTATCCTCCAGCATAGAAGAAGAGCCAGAGGATAACAGCGATTATCGCGGCGAAGAACGAGAAGATGGACACACCCACCCTCCAGCCCATGCCCTCCGGTCCCATCATATGCTCCATTCCTGCTTCAGCCATGGTCTCGGCGGGCACGAACCGACTACTTACGCCGTTCCCAGGCCTGTTGCGTCCGAGCCTTTGCCGACCTGGGTCACGACAACGGGCATGACAAGGCCCAGCAAGCCGATAAAATCGGCTCTGAGCAGTCATAACCTCACTCTCGGATTCAGAGCTAGTCAGCTTTACTAACTCAGTCAGGTTTTACTACCAGCCTTAAATCCCAGCCATCCGAACGCCGTTTATGAAACAAACAATGACGGTCAGCACATCCCAGGTGAAGCTGTGGGAGAGGCTTCCCCACAAACAGACGGTAGACGCAGCAATCCGAGCCCTCAACGCCCATGGATTCAAGGCGGAACTTGTTCCCGACCGGGGGGCAGCGCTCGAGAGAGTCCGTTCACTCATTCCGAACGGAGCGGACGTGATGACCGGGAGCTCCAAGACTCTGGACGAGATTGGGCTTGTAAGCTCCCTGTCTTCCGGGGACCATCCTTGGAACAACTTGAAGGCGAAGATCGTCTCCGAGAAAGACAGAGAAAAGCAGATGACACTAAGGAGGATGGCTACGTTCGCAGACTACTTCATAGGAAGCGTCCACGCCATCACCACCGATGGACAGATGGTCACAGGGAGCGCGAGCGGGAGCCAGCTCGGTGCCTATGCTTTCGGAGGCAAGAATCTGATTATCGTGGCTGGCACCAACAAGATCACCGGAGACCTCGACGAAGCGCTTCTTCGGCTGCGAGAGCACTCGGTTCCTTTGGAAGACCAGCGAATGAAAAGCCTCGGCTTCCCTGGGACGTACCTGTCGAAGATATTCATCTACGAAGGGGAGAAGCAACGGAACGTCCGCGTGATACTCGTGAACGAGAAACTCGGCTTCTGAGACAAAAACTAGCCCCGAGCGAGTGCGATTAGCGCGTCCGCCAGTTCCTTTGGCTTGGTCAACATCGGCCAGTGACCGGTATCCATGACTTTGTACGGGCCCTGGAGTTCCCCCCACTTTCCAGCGATTATCTCGTCCACGGGGTCCCCCGTCAGGGTGCAGAAGACGTATGCCTCCTTTACCCCGTCGTAGTGCTTTGACAGGACGATAGGGTCCCTGGCCATTTTCATGGGCCAGGGTGTAGCCATGGCCATCATCCATGTCCTGAGCTTTCCTTTTACATCCTTCCCGATGAGGTCAACCGTTTTCTCGCCGAGGGGGACTGCGAAGGCGCCTGGAGGCTGAGGCCCAAAATCGTCGGTAGGGTCGAAGGATCCCTGTGGGGTTCTCTCCTTTTTTGGTCTGAACGAATCGAGGTAGATCACTTTCTTCACTCTGTCGTGCGCCCGGTCGGCCACGACCGCGGCGACCTTACCCGCAAAGCTGTGCCCCACGACCACGAAATCCTCTAGTTCGTTGTACTTGATCACGTTCAGAACGTCCTGAACGGCTGTCTCCAAGCCTACTTCCTTGGTGGCGAGATGCACCCTCTCGCCCATGCCGGTGAGTGTAACAGGATAAGCCGAATGACCACGCTTTTCAAGCGTGGGGATTACCATCTTCCAAGCCCAAGCGCCTAGCCAAGCTCCAGGAACCAAAACGAATTTTGACATTGCCCGTTCTGCCTTGATGGCTTCCAGTATAAGCGTGTAGATATCAAAGAATGCGACCCCGTGTCAACCGAGTTGGCTTGAGGTCAGGGCTCGAGCCCTCGAAGGAGCTGGCCCTTCAAGCCTCGCCTAGACGCCAGGCTGCTCCGGCAGTGGGCCGGCCCGCCTGTACCTGTAACGTTCGTACAGCAACTCGACGCCATACTTGTTGAACCTGAATGCCACTTCCATCTTTGCGCCGCCTTCTAGGGTGTAAAACAGGGCCACGCCCTCCTCCTGCCTTTCTGGGACGAGGACGATGTTCTTCCCGATGTCCTCACCTGAGAGTATTAGGAAGCTTCCATTCACCTTGACGTCGGCGAATATCGTGTCCCTGTACGCCTTGTACTGCCCCTCCAGCTTCTTCAGGAGCGCCTCAAGGCTGACCGCCCGAAGTTCACCCGGGTCGGCACCTGCGAGGAGCGACTGGGCAATCATGGAGAGCCGCCCCATGCTGTATCCCGTGCCATTGGCCAGCAGCACGACTCCCGACCTCAGGTCCCTGATGTAGTTCATGTTGGCAGTGTAGCAGTCGACCGACCCGCCGTGCCCGACCACTTTGTGGCCGTGGAAGTTCGGGATTATCTGGAGCCCGTAGCCGTAGGAGTCCCCGCCATAGTATTCAGCTGGCCACTTCCCGTAGGGGGTCTCCATCTTGGAGAGTGTGTCCTTGCTTACTAGTCTCTTGCCCTCGAACTCGCCCTCGTTGATGTACATCGTGACGTAGCGGGACAGGTCCGAGGCGTTGCTCACTATGCCTCCTGCGGCCCCGCTCCCGTAGGGGACGGGTATCGGGGTCACCTTTGCGCCTCTGATCAGATAGGGGGTGGCGAGGTCTGCGTCCTGGCTGATGTCCGCCCTTTCGAGGAAAGTCCTATTCATCCCCAGGGGCTTGAGCACTTCTTCAGACACGAAGTCGAACCAGGGCCTTCCGGTGACCTTTGCGATCACTTCCCCGAGGAGGATGTACCCCTCGTTGAGGTAGAAGAGCCTCTCGCCCGGTCTCGCCTCTGCCCAGTCGTCGACGTCGCTTACGAATGCCTGCATGTCTCCAAGGCTGGATATCGGGAGCCAATGGTGGTACTCCCCGAAGGCGCTCAAGAGCAGAACCTCCTGTGAGCCTAGGCCGGGAATTCCGCTGGTGTGGCTCAGCAGGTGATGAATTTCTACTCCCTGGAAGGCCTTCGGTTTCAGAGGGAGGAACTTGGTGACCGGGTCGTGGAAGTCCATTTTTCCCGCCTCGACCAGCTGCGCGACCGAAAGGGCCACGAAGGACTTCGTTATCGAGCCGACGCCGTAGAGTGTGTGCTCCGTCGCGGAAAGCGCCGCGGAGACGTCCTTGTACCCGAAGCCCCTTGCGTGCACCACCTCGCCATCCTCGATTATCGAGACGGCGATGCTGGGAAGCTTGGTGTCGCTCAGCTTGCTGAACGTGATGCGGTCAAAACTCTCCGAGTCGAAGCTGGCCATGGTTTGCACGTCCGGGAGGACTCAATAAAGATGCCAGTCACAAATGAAACTCTCCCCGTCCCTGTGAGAATATCGGGTGGCCACAATGGACCTAGTAGCCGCTTTTTAGCAGCCCTGCGTAGTCGAAGACCATGACTCCGTCACTGTTGCTCAGCGCATACTGGAACTGTGACTGGTAGTCGGACAAACTCGAAGTGGCGAAGACACCAACGGAAGCGACTATGCCGTGCCTGATGTACTGCTGCGCGGCCACCCCGTAGGTCTCTAGAATCAGAAGGTCGGGCTTGAGTGGGGAACTCATGTCTGTCGTGGTGACGGCGGTCTGGCAGCGGCAGGGACTCAGGTCAGCAAGCAGACTCTCCTGCGTTGCGAGGCTCAGCGTCGACACGTCTAGGCTTATCCCATCTTCGCCCAAGCCGAATATGGCGCTGGGAACGGACTGTGTCGAGTTGGTCAGATACAGCGCAAAGAAAATCTTCAGTTCTTGCATGTGGGACTGGTTCGCAAAGGAGCTCAGTTCGCTCCCGGTAAAAAGAAGCACCCCAGCCCTGTAGACTTGGAAGAAGATGGTGTTGAAACCGTGTGAGGAGGCGAAGTTCAGCATCTCACCGAAGTTTGAACCGTTGACGATGCCATTCCCCTGGTTCACGTAGAGGATGATGGGCTTCGTCGGGCCGCCCTGCGTCTGGAGCAGCACGAAGAGTATCAGGCCTGCGAGGACTGCCGCTACCGTGATGTATGCAGCGGTTCTGCGAACCCCCCTTTTTCTCCTCCTTCGCATAGGCTGCCGCACTACCACTTCTCGGAGCGCTTCAAGATGAACGCGTAGGCGTTGTTGTTCAGGATGCCTTCGACCTCCCGTGCCGACAGACCCGATTTCTTCAGCGCTTCTCTGAAACGCCCAAGTTTTGAAAGGTCGCCGAGCCCCACGGGCGTGCTCTGCATCCCGAGGTAGTCGGTGCCCAGGGCGGGAAGCGACTCCCCTCCTAGCTCGATCATGCGCTTGGCGTGGACGGCCAGCCTCTCCGGAGTGAACGGGTCGCCGATGCAGCTCCTGATGAAGGTGAGGCCTACGATTCCACCGCGCTTCGCCGTCCGTCTGATCAGGGCGTCCGAGATGTTCCTTCTGCTCGACTTGATCGCAAGGGAGTTCGAATGGCTGAAGAACGGGGGCGCTTCCGAGACATCCAGGGTGTCTGAGGACGTCCTCGGAGAGGAGTGGGAAAGATCGACCATGACCCCGAGCCTGTTAGCCAGGGAGACTAGCGCCTCACCTTCACCCGTGAGGCCGTAGTCCTTGACGGACAGGCAGGAAGCTGCGTACTTGTTGTCGTAGTTCCAGGTCAACCCGATGGACCGGACACCGAGGTTGTAGAACACCCGGAGGTCTTCAGGCTCGCCGAGGGCCTCGCACCCCTCGATGTGCATGACGATTCCTGTCGCCCTCCCCAAGTGTTCGATATCCTCTCTTGTCCGGACTATCTTCAGTGCCTTGGGATGAAGCTCCTCAAGAGCATAGTAGATCTTGACCAGCTCAATGGCCACGTCCCTCGGGGAAACGAGGGCGGAAGAAGGAGCCCACACCCCGTACATCTTCTGCATCGCCTCTATCTTCCGAAGGTTGAGGCTCCCCACCAGAGGGAATATCGAACCGAGGACGAGCTTCATCCCGACCCTGCGGTATTTCGGGATGTCCGCGTGCCTCCCTTTCACGTCCTCATCGAAGGGCTTGATATCGGCGGATCCCCCCATGAGGTAGTGGTACCCGATGTCCTCGTGGAGATCCACCACCATGGGCGGAGAGCAGCCTTCGTCTCGATTTAACTGTCTCCTGGCGGTACTAACCCGGGTCAGCGGCCGAGTTCGCCTGTCGGCTTGGGCGAGACGGAAGTGCGCTGGAGGATGTGGTTCTTCAGCTGGCGCAAGCCATAACCTTCAGTTGCAGAGATCTTGACCGATTCGAAGTCCATGAACAGCGAGTCCTCTTCAAGGGTCGAATTACCCCTCTCCGAGAGAAGGTCCATCTTGTTCAGCACCAGCAGAATCTTCCCCGGGTCGACCTCGAGCTCTGAGAGGGTCTGCCTACAGCTGAGGAACTTGGTCCTGATGCTGTCGATACGCTCGCTGGCATCCACCATCAGAAGCACGAGGTCAGCGTACCGCAGCTCGTCTAGGGTAGACTTGAACGACTCCACTAGATAGGTGGGGAGCCTGGAGATGAAACCAACGGTGTCGGAGAGGAGGATCTTGCTCCTCGAGTGGGGGAAGGTGACCATCCTCGTGGTGGTGCTGAGCGTGGTGAAGAGTTTCGGGGAGGCTTCCTTCGACTCCGCCGTCAGCCGGTTGAAGAGAGTGGTCTTACCACTGCTCGTGTAGCCTGCCAGTGACACGAATGGGATTCCCAGCTTCCTCCGCTCGGCTGTGTGGAGGTCTCTCACCGACCTGCTCTTTTCCAGCTTCTCCTTGATGAACGCCATCTGCCTCCTCAGTGCCCTGAACTTCACGTCAACTGCGTACTCACCCATGCCCATGAAACCTGCCTGCTCCCCCTTTACTGAATAGCGCACTGCGTCCCTGGCCCTGGGGAGTGCGTAGTGGAGCTCAGCGAGCTGAACCTGAAGCTTGGCCTCGGTGGTCGTGGCCCGTCTTGCGAAAATGTTGAGGATCAGCCGCTCCCGATCGATCACCTGGGCATGGGTCTTGGCAGAGAGCTTGTTCGCCTGGGAGGAGGTGACGCCCTCGTCGATGATAATCGTGTCGGAGTGTGTTTCCTCAACCATCCCCTCCAGCTCCTGAGCCTTTCCGACTCCGACGCCGTACTCAGACTTGATGATGTCCCTTTGGGTGACGACCTGGCTCACTTCGTAGCCGGCTGCCCTGGCCAGTTCCGTTATCTCGACCTTGGTGAACTCGTCAGGATAGGTTACGACGATAGCCCTGCTGCCGGCTGTTGCGGTCAAAGGAGACTTCCGAACCGGGCGGGAATGCTCGCATGTAAACGGTTGCCTTGCGTTCAGGCGGGGACGACCGAAGTCCCCATGAACTTGTCACTGTACTTCTGCTGGTAGCCCTTGGAGACCGCTAGGCCTACAATCACGTCTATGAGCAGAAGCAACCAGTAGATCTTGCTCAGGTTGCGGATGAACGCCTCCCCGAGGTTGGGGTTAGAGCCCGACTTGGAGACCACCTTCAGGTGGAAGAAACGCTTGCCGAAACTCGCACCGTAGGTCGACTCCATCACCATGTTGTACAGGATGAAGAGGAAATACCAAACAATCGAGACGAACCCTCCTACGATTATGCCGAAAGGTGTGAGGCCGCCTATGGCCACGAAAATCGCGAGTATGACCGTGATAATCACCAGGGGGATGAACACTATCAGCCCGTCTACTACGAGGGCAAGCAATCTGTTCAACCAGTAGCTCTGTGCAGAGGATTCTTTCATCAATGCGTCAATGCCGCTATATGTGGGCGTCGCCTGTCCAGCCGGCTGGGCCGGAGCTACACCAGGGGCGGCAGCCTGCAGCGATGCGCCGCAACTCGGGCAGAACGTCGCTCCGTCCGGGACCTGCTGTCCGCACTTTGGGCAGAACAACTCGTGGCTCGATGTCGAGTATCTGAAGGGGCCTATTTATTGCATAGGAGCGGACCTGACCGTGAGAAGTGCGCGGCAGAATCACCACGACGAACGAGAAGGTGCCGCTCCGGAACGTTTCTACGCTGACGGTGGGGAATGTAGCGCGAAGAGTAGGATTTCGAATCTTGCGAAAGCATAGACAAGTACGCCACCACAGAAGACTTCGAGACCGTCGTACCAAGGGCGAACGGGACGGCCTCTGATCGGGTTCCTGGAATCTGGACAGCAGGGTCTGGGTCCGCTAGATTAGTGCGATGAGAACCCCTGCCGCTATGCCCGCCGCCGGAAAGACAATCCAGCTCAGTGCGATAAGGAAGAACGGTTTTGCCGAGAAGAACCTCGTCTTGTAAGAAACGCCCACTCCGAATACTGCCGTATTCTGGACCATCGTGTTGGCCATGGGAATCCCGACCAGAGTAGATGCCTCTACCAGGATTGCGGAAGTAAGCATCGACGACATCGCATTCGAATATCCAAGATCGAACATGTCTGAACTTACTCTCTTGATTTCTCCCGCACTTAGGAAGAAGGTGCCTATGACGACCCCG
>Ga0187780_10004889_pt1 | contig 10027 bp, 11 predicted proteins | sample 1015_Q2_SP10_20__FD_132429 | JGI IMG/M metagenome (GOLD analysis project Ga0187780, IMG submission 132429) | Tropical peat soil microbial communities from peatlands in Department of Meta, Colombia - 1015_Q2_SP10_20_MG | ecosystem: Environmental > Terrestrial > Soil > Wetlands > Peat | place...
AACAGGGTCCCCTTTGAAGTGCGTCATGAGACGCATCAACGTTAAATAGCATGAAACGCAAACCTTCTCATAGGTGAAACGGTACGTCTCAGTACAACAAGGGACAAACTTGGGGCGCTTTGAAGAAGGCCTGGAGAGGCTACAAGGTCGCCAAGGTTCAGAAGAACGTGGCAGACATGAAGAAATACGCCGAGCGCATCCGGACCCTGCAGAGCGAACTCGGGCTAGTCCAAGCGAAGTTCCCTGAGCTAGGTCTCAACTAGGCCTAACTCATTCCTTTTCTTTATCCAAACTCCGCCGAGTGGTTCGTCACTATCTGGTTTCTTATGTCCTGTGCCTGCTGTAGTGTGAATTCCGGCTCCGTCGACACGAAAATCAGCTTGTCCCCTAGGTGAAAGGTCAGGATATTCACCTTCTCCCTCTTGATGAACGTGTACTGGATCTTGCCGAAGTACTGGTCCCAGGTCCTATCGGTGCTCAGTTGGATGGTGATGTTTGCTATGAGTCTCAGGTCCTCGCTGACGGGCTCCAGCGAGGGGATTCCCTTTTTCATGCCGCCCGCGATCTGTCTTCCCGTGCGGTCCAGCACGGCTGCGAACCGTACGCGCCTGTCGAACTTGAATATCTCCGTACAGACCTTCTCGAACCCCGCCTGGAGCATGTCTCTCCACCAGGGCGGCGCCCGATTTTATAAGGGCGACGGGAGAGTTCCAACAGGAGTCCCGGAGTCGTCGCCGTCCAGATTGGTTGACATTACCTGATGTAATTGTGCACTCGGTTTGACTCTGCATTAGATTTGCCCTTCGAGGCCCTTGTCACCTCTGAATATGGTCCTTGAAGTCGCGACGGTCTTGCTTGGCGTCTGCATAGGCGCTATCGCAGTTCTGTACGCTGCACCAAGGGGTTACCTCGGACATTCACGGAAGAAAGTGTCTGGCGCTGCAGTCGAGCCGGTCGAGATGACTTTTGCTCAGACCGAAGAGCAGGTAGTGCCTCCGGCCGACGTATTCACCGCGGCGGCAGACCCAGAGCCAACTCCGTCCCCGCCCCCGGCACTTTACGAGAATGTGCAGCCGGAGCTCGCACCCCCCCCAGTAACCTACACGCCATCCTCGGCGATATCCTTCGGGGCTCCGGTCCCAAGGAAGCCGACACGGACGTACAGGCGAAGGACCGCTCCAGCGAGGAGCGCATCCGCCTCCAAGTCAACGCGCAGCACGCGGACTAAGAAACGCTAAGCGAGAAGAGAGAGAAGAGTGTGGGTTTGTGGGAAACGCCCATAAACCCACGCTCTACCCGTTTTCCGAATGCCAGGGCCCCTTGTAGGTCTTCACGTTTCTGCAGCAGGCTCCCTTGACCTCGCCTTCGACCGCGCGCAGGAGGTCGGTGCGACGACCTTTCAGATCTTCACCAGAAACCCCAACCAGTGGAAGTTCGCCCCGCTGGAGCCACAGGTGGTAGCCGACTTCCGCGAGAAGAGGGCCAGCTCGGGGTTCGAAAAGATTGTGGCGCACATGCCCTACCTCCCCAACCTCGCTTCCTCCGAGAATGCCATACAGAAGGCCAGCAGAAGGTCGCTGGACGAAGAGGTGAAGAGGTGCGACTCCCTAGGAATCGACTACCTGGTTATCCACCTCGGGAGTCATCTGGGTCGCGGGACCATGAGTGGGGTGCGCAACATCGCCGAGGCCGTGAACGAGGCCATCAGGGGGGGCAGCGGAGACACTACGGTCCTCCTCGAGAACATGGCAGGTCAAAAGAACTGTGTCGGTGCGCGCTTCGAGGAATTGGCGCTGATTCTGGATCGGGCCAAGAAGGCCGACCGGGTAGGCGTGTGCTTTGACACCTGCCACGCGTTCGCAGCTGGGTTCGATCTCGCAAATGAGACGGCCGTCGAAGAGACAATGGCACTGTTTGACCAATGCGTGGGCCACGAAATGCTCAGGGTCGTGCACCTCAACGACTCGAAGGGCGCCCTGGGCAGCAGCCTCGACAGGCACGAGATAGTCGGGAAGGGAAGGATTGGAGTCAAGGGCATGAAGGCCGTCCTGAACTACAAGGGAATGGAGCAACGCCCCTTGATCATGGAGACGCCCTTCGCCGACACGAGAGCAATGAAACAGAGTCTCGCCACGGTCCGTCGACTGATGGGCTGACTCAACATAAAATACAGACTCGACGGTGACGAGTGCCGCGGGCCCGTAGCTCAGTTCCGAAAGGAGAGAAGCCAGGCAGAGCATCGGGCTTTTAACCCGAGGGTCAGCGGCAGCCCCTAAACGGGTTCGACTCCCGTCGGGCCCGCGATTTCTGAACTCTATTCGGCAGACAGAGCCTGATTCAAGCTACTTTGGAGCGCGCGCAGTTGGCATACCATTGACTGTGCCCCCGGGTTTGCTTTGACTAGGACTTGCCTCTTCTGCGTGGCTTCAGTGAAGACGCCTTCTTGCGGCGCTCATCGACCTTGTGGATATCCAGCCAGATGCCTTCGAATGACTTTACGAAGGCGAAGTGCCACTTGCCGGAGTGGATTGGTCCGATGGTCACCGGGTACCCGGCTTCTTCAAGATTCTTGAGCGTCCCCTCGAAGTCCTCTACGCGAATGCCGAGATGGTCCAGCTGATCCCCCTCAACGAACTCGGTGTAGTGAGGCGAGTCTGGAGCGTACCAGTTCAACTCGAAGTAGCTGTCTTGGCCCTCGCACCCAAGGTTGGCGAAGACGCCTTTGTTTCATTTTGCGTTCACCTTGGAGCGCACCTTCATTCCTAGGACCTTGGTGAAGAAGCCGATGGCCTTGTCCATGTCGTTTACTCGGATTCCAGTGTATCCGATTCTCATGAGCAGGAGTTCCCCTTAGAGCAAGTTAAACGTCTCCTCGGGGGTTTTCCCACAGCGGCTCCTTAGAGAACTGGTACGAGGATTTCGTTGGGGCGCCTGAGTGGACCGACAAGGCTTGGCCAGGATGCCCCCAATGTGGGAAGGATTCGCGTGGTTCTCCAATTACGTCCCTTCCGATTCAATCAGTCGAAACGAGTTCGGACCCATAAACGCATGAGCCCGTGCATGGTACCTCTATTGGACGCGTTTTTGAAGCAACTCTCGTCGAGTCCGCGGTCAAGAGGAGCTCAGAATAACCTCCGCCCTGCCAAGAAGGCCAGATTCGAGCCTATCGGGGACGCTCAGGTCGCATCCTCGACCCGCTTCAGGACTTGAAGGGCGGTGAGCGTAATCCACTTGCTTGGCTCTCCTTCCCGCTCCAACGCGAAGCGCCTTGGTTTCCTGGCGTCGACTCGGCCGCTTCCCTGCCCTTCGTCGGGATGGATCCGGTCGAGGACCCAGGTTCCGTCACTTCGTCGCTTGCTGCGAACGATGCGGAGAGCAGGCCGAAGGCGACGATCTCCGGCGAATCCGAGCCTCGTGAGAACGTCGAGGCCAACAAGGACATCGTAGAAATAGTGCGTCGGATAATGGAATCGGAACCAAGGGGCGTACCTTCGCCCCTCCTCGAAGATCTTCCGCTCGAGATAGAACTCCGCCCCTCTCGAAATCGCCCGCTCCATCGCGGCGGTCCGATTCGGTTTTGGAATCGTCGCGAACGCGGCCAGCGCCTCCCAGCAGTCGAGAGTCCCGGGCTTGTCGGCCGCACAGTTCCAGCCGCCGTCCTCCCGCTGGTCCTCAATCATCCAGTCGTAGAGCTTCCGGACCCGGCGGTCGTCGCCGTACCCGAATCGCGTCAGCATGCGCGCGACGTTCCCGACGATGCAGACCTCCTCCGTGAAGAGGTTCACCTCCGAGCTGAGGTGCAGTTTGTACTCGAAGATGAGGTCGGCAAGCCTTCTGATTCGCGGGTCGGCTGCCGTGAGGCCGAGGTCGGAGAGGACGATTCCCTTCCAGATTGACGAGTCGTACAGAGGGAAGCGGAGGAAGCGGACCCACTCCCTGACGGTCCGGGGCTCATGGGCTTCCCAATACCCCTTGGGGTTCTGGGTAGCTAGAATGTCGTGTGCCCACCCTTGGTAAGGGATTTGGGTGCGGGCGTTGTGAACCTCTGGGTCGTCTTCGCCGCGCTCAAGAAGGTCGGTGAGTGCGTAGTACCTGACCGAGGGCTGGTCGGCCCCGAGGAGCCAGTCCACTGCATCTCCGCGCGAGCCCGTGCGGGGGGCTCTTTTCGCGGTTTTCACAACGGGCTCACTCAGAGACGAGATTATGACCTTTGTCCTCATCTCTATGAGGGTTAATCCCGTCAGGAATTCTATGGCTAGACCTTCTTCATCAACACGGCGTAGCTTCTTCTGTACCCCTTGCGGGGGAGGACGAAATCTGACGTCTTTTCGAAGCCGGATCCTTGCGCAAAGCGCCTCAACTCCATGGGAGAGAAGAACCTGACGAAGGACCTATCGACGTAGGCTTTCACTCCTCCATTCCGGTCCACGGCCCTGTAGCGAGACGCCTCGTCCTTGGGGATTGCGGCCGGCGACTTCGCGAACGCGAGGTAGACGTCGTCTGAGGCCATGACGTTTGACCGGATTTTCCCAACGGATACCCGTGCGATGACCTCCCCTTTTTGTGCCCACGTTTCCACAACTGGCTTCCCGACATCTTCCCACACGATTTCTGAGATTCTCTCGTAGTCGAAAATCAGGATTCCGCGCAGCCGCAGCAAAGAGTGCGCCTTGCCGAGAAACCTCCTGATCTCATCGTCATTCACTGGGATTGACCAGTTAAGACAGACGGCAGCGTCGAACTGCTCGCCGGGGTTCAGATCGTAGTAACTTCCACACACGAAACGAGCTTCTGCTCCTTCTTCCGCCGCCTTCTTCTTCGCGAACCTGATGTTGCGGCGCGATATGTCGATGCCCATGGCCTCGAACCCAAGTCTCTCGAGCTCGCGAACGTGTCGCCCGGTTCCGCATCCAAGGTCGATTACTGATCTGCATCTGTGCTTCTTCAGCGCGGCCGAGATCTTCTCCGACTCGCTCTCCCAGTCGCGCCCCTCAAGGAGTTCATAGTAAGGAACGAGTTCGTTGTAGAGGGGTCTTGTCATCCCGCGGCGACGGCCCTGTAGACGTAATATAGATGCTCCCAGCTAGCCGGAATCAGAATGCCCGCCAGCGAAGACGACGAGGTCTGCTTCAAGAAGTCAGAGTACATAGTCTATCATCCCTACGCGGGGCTCGACTTGGCCTACCACGCGAAGAAGGTATGTTTTTCTGGTCAGTCACGGTATCAGAAGGTAGACATCATCGACAACGAGGCATACGGGAGGATGCTGTTGCTTGACGGCAACATCCAACACACTTCATATGACGCTGGTATCTTCAACGAGGCCCTCTGCGGCGCTGCGAAGAGGGGCGGGGCCGCCAGAATCCTCGTGCTCGGTGGGGGCAGTGGTCAGACGGTGATGTCGCTCCTTAGGTCCTCAAAAGTCGAGAGAATAACGGTGGCAGAAATCGACGAGCTCGTCGTCGAGGCATGTCGAAAACACATCAAAGGTGTCAGGCAGGCATTCGATGACCCGAGAGTCGGGGTCGTAATCGCAGACGCTTTCAAGTACATTCATGAGACACCCGAACGCTTCGACGCTGCGATAGTCGACCTGACGGAATCGCCCTTCGGTCTAGCAAACAGCATGGCGCTGCTGAATCGGTTCTATGCCGATGTCAGGCGAAAGTGCGAGGGGCGATGCAGCCAGTACATCGGTTCGTCTGTCGGGCTTGCATACTCGCCGAGACTGAGGCGGCTGGCCTTGGGCCTTGGCGAGCAAGTTCTTTCTGCTGTCAGGTACGAGGAGGTCTTCATTCCATCCTTCGGGGCGCCCCACGTCTTCATGCATGCTGGGTACGCTCGCTAACCAACCACGCGCTCAAGCGGCGTGACGAACGTTATTAGCCACGCTGCAACGCCTTACACGAGCTTTGGTAAGGGGGCGACCACCTGAGGTCAGGTCCCGAAACGACCTGCTGGCAGCGGCCGAGCTGAACGGTGCTACTCTCTCGGTTGCCGACTGCCAATCGTTAGACAGAAAGCGAATGGCGATGACCCTTGAGGTCACTGGGACCCCCGAGGCCATAGCGGCGACGATAGCTACGTTACGAATGATGGCTGGGGTTGAGCAGGCCTACGAGATTCCCGCCGACTCTCAGAAGACCCGTGTCTTCATGACCTTGCAGAAGCCCCGCATCTGCCGGACGTCGGCGAACAGTTCGGTCCTTTGCGTTGACTGCCCCTTTGACTCAGCCGAGGTTCCGACAAGGTGGCGGCTTGACCTTCGGCGAACGGGCAGCGCGGGGCAGGTGGTTGCAAGGTTGGCCGAGGAGGAAATCCAGGCGGCGACCGACCTCATTTCGCCAGTCAACAGGGGTACGCGCCTGACTCCCAGGGAGAGGGGGATAGTTACCGTCGCGATAGAAAGAGGGTACTTCGAATTCCCACGGAGGATAACTTTGGAAGGGCTGAGCCGGCTTGTGGGGGTCGAGGCCGCGACGTTGCGGACGCTCTTCCGTAGCCTAGAGTGACTACGCTCGGTCACTGCTGAGACAGTAGATTTCTCGTTCCCGAGACAGGCATGGTCTTGACTTCGCGCCAAGTGTAGATCATGACCGGGACTATCACGGCCACCATGAACACCGTCACGATGAAGTTGCCGAAGTCGAACGGTATGTAGGACGACACGTCGAGAGGATAGAGCAGCCCTACCACCGTGAAAATGACGCCCCCGAAAAACAGGCTCCGCGCTCCCACTCTCTCTCCAAAGAGCTCTACGCGCTCCGCTCCCCATCGCTTGGCCACGTTCAGGCTCCCCCCGAAGACAAGTCCGATAACGACGAGGACTGCCAGCGTCCCCAGACCAAATGCTGCTCCGGCGGTCCATCCCAGAATCGCCGTAGGTATGGTTGGAACCGCCACCAGGTAGACGAAGGTCGTGAAGAGGCCGGCGTCAACACCGAACCCGGCGATGAACCCGTGGATGATGCACCAGTGCAGCGGAACGTGACCCGTGTGTTCGACCTCATGCTCGTGCTTTGCGATGTCGCGCCGGGACGCCCACATCAGTGGGTGCCAGTGGGGCAGGTGCCTGTAGAGAATCAGATATCCTGCGGCCGCCATCGCTATCCCAACAACCACATAGATTGGTCCGTTGAGCCAGTCGCCGAAGACCAAGAATGGCGCCACGGCCAGGTAAACGAGCTGGGACATCACCGCGCGTTGAATCGTGAACGCCGTCGAGAAGAAGAGGCCTGACATCACGCCGCCCCTTCCTGTGGCTGCTCCTACTGAATAGGAGAAGGTTATGGGCCAGGTGTGCTCGTCCGGGATTACGCCATGGAGCATGCCGAGTGCGAAGCACACGCCCAGCAAGTCCATCCAGAGAGGGACATTCCAGATCACGCGACTAGCGCCTTCGAGGCCTTAGTTTCCAGTTCCTTATCAACTAGGTTGCTAATTAATAATAATCCAATCCCAAAGAGTATTTATGATGTTGATAATGTCGCTGTGGGCATGCCCATCGTTAGCCTTTCGCTTCCCGACCAGATGATTACCGCCATGGGCGAGATTCAAGAATCTGTAGGGTTCTCCGGGAGGTCGGAGCTTGTCAGAGCGGCGATAAGGCTCCTGCTAGACGACACGCGACAGAAGAACGCCCTCGTCGGACAGATGACCGCGGTCATTGTTGCAAGCCACGGAAAGGATGACGAAGAGCCAGTCACGCGGCTCAAGCACAAGTTTGAGGACATCGTGAAGACCCACGTCCACTGCCGAATCTCCCACGAGGACTGCGTCGAAGTGTTTGTCCTTTCGGGAGAGGGTCAGCAGATAGCCTCCATGACGAAGGAGTTCGAAAAGGAGAAGAAGATTAGAACCGCCAAACTCCTCACGACCTGACCGACGAAGACGCTTTCCTTTGGGCTCGCTCCAATCGCGTTGGCGTTGAGCTTTGCACGTCCCCAAGCTAGCCACAGCGGACCAATCGCCTTGCATTCCCGTACGCCTTGCTGAGCGAACTGGCCTCGATTGCCTTCAAGACCGTTTCTCGCTGGGGCGCCTTTGACGAGGATCCAAACGAGTCGAACCAGACACCTGGCTCGACCTCAGCAGATTCGATTTGTTCGACAGTGACTTGGGTCCGACTCTTCGGTCGTCTTTCCTTGATCGTCGTCTTCTATCTGCTCAGAAGAGTGTAAATACCACACGGGAACGAACTTCGGAAGGTTGGAGAGGTCCACTCCTATCGCGCGTTGCGATACATGCATCGAAATCGCAGACCGCGCCTTCGACGGTGGTGGACCGCAGGCGCTCCAAGACGCAGCCACGACTTTTCTGAGCCATGTCCTCGAGAAGCACACGGAAGAACTGATGGCATTGCTTGCAGAGAGATACGGCCCAATATTCCTAGCAAAACGCGAACTCAGATAGAGTGGGGCCGACCCGGGCCTAAGCTGGTTTCTCGTTCTATTCGACGGCGTTGCCGACCGACAGAATGATGGGGCCCCTGATTCTGCTGTGGCTACACCTATCTGGCATATGGATGTAGCAATAAGCCGCTCCGCATATGTGGCACGTGAAGTGAAAGGTCGTCCCCAGCGTCCTGCCGCACATGCTGCAGGTCACGGGTTCCTCCCTCCTGCTGTACGGGTAGTATGACGCTTTCACTCCGAGCCGCCCCTCCTCACGCCACAGCAGTCTCCATCAAGTCCCGTCGTACCCTTCGGCATTTCGGCACAGTCGGTTTCGCTGGGGGGTGCCTGCAATCCTCGTTCAGCTCCTTGTCACGAGGGATGCGGAAGCCGCGCCATATCGGTTGTCGAATTACGTTCTAGCCGACCTTAGGGAATATAGAAACTACTGCGACGGAGTCCCTAGTCATTCACGAGCCGCTGGGAGGAGTGAGGGGCTTTACGACCGCCAGGCACGTCCTCTGCGAGCCCGTTCTGCACCCTAGAATTAACTAGTCACCCGCCGTGAGGTTGCACAATGAAAAGAAGAATTGGAATCGCGCCTATCGTAGTCGGCCTCCTAATCGCTGTCATCGCCCTTGCCTCAGTGACGACCTATCTCGGCGTCCTTGCAATGCAGCCCAGGCTCACCGGAAACACTGGTCTTCAGGAGAGTTCGTTCCCCGTCGTCGTCAGTCACCCGCAGATGGCGAGCGCTGGAACGCTCGGCATCCTCTCAACCTCGAGTTCTGCCGTGATTTCGTCGAACACGATAACCGTCACGGGAGACGCCCAAGTCAGCTATACCCCTAACGAGGCTCTGCTGTCACTCACGGTAGTGACCAGTAACGCCTCGGCGGTCGCGGCCTCGACTGCCAACGCGGAAGCCATGAGCAAAGTGATTCGCGCCCTGGACTCCATCGGGATTACCAACAGCAGCATCCAGACCCAGGGGTACTCAATCTCACCGAACTACGCCGACAACTATGACAACAATGTGCCACCCGAAATCACGGGGTACACGGTTTCCAACAGCCTGCAGGTGAACATCACATCGTCCACACCCGCTCAGTTGGGATCGATGGTAGGGAAGGCCATCGACGCGGCAGTCGGAGCGGGGGCGAACCAGGTTGACCTTCAGTTCGCGGCAACAAGCTCCCTTCAGAACACCATCAACACTTCGGCTTTGCAGGCAGCAGTGGCTTCTGCATCGAGCCAGGCCCAGGTCATTGCAAAGTCTCTCGGGGTGAGCGTAACCGGCGTCGTCAGTGCGACTGAGGGGTACTCCCAGCCCTACGGCGGATGGTCATACACCACCTTGAACGTCGCAGCCACCGCGGCATCATCGACCCCGATCATCCCAGGGACACAGTTCAATTCTGCGTCCGTGACTGTTGTCTACTCAATAGGGTGAGCCGGAGATACTTGGAGGCGGCCCGCGCGACTCGCAGATTATATAGACGAGATTGCGCGGGTCCCATCAGCGCCCTGGTCGTATAGAGGTCAGTATGCTGCCCTGTCATCAGGCTCAGCCTGGCAGAGCGGCAGCGACCCGGGTTCGAAATCGCAGAGACGAAAGTCCCGGCCAGGGCGCC
>Ga0187780_10004890_pt1 | contig 10026 bp, 4 predicted proteins | sample 1015_Q2_SP10_20__FD_132429 | JGI IMG/M metagenome (GOLD analysis project Ga0187780, IMG submission 132429) | Tropical peat soil microbial communities from peatlands in Department of Meta, Colombia - 1015_Q2_SP10_20_MG | ecosystem: Environmental > Terrestrial > Soil > Wetlands > Peat | place...
GTAACCATTCGTAAGTACTAGAAATCGGTACTTTTGTTGGATTTACCCCTCGCGGATCAATCACTTACCTTGAGCCTGGAACGAAGCAGCGCGGTTTGGGACCGCCCATCCCGGCGCGTTTGCCCTTTTGCGGGCGAAAGGGTCAGTGCGAACAAGAAGAACGATATTCCTGATTGCCGCTGCATGTGCGCTTGTGTGCGCGTTCAGCGCTGGTGTGCGCGGGCAGTCGCAAGTTGCCTATCCTGATCATCCCCGATTCACAGTTGAAAGACTGGCGGACCAGTTCGGCTTAGGCGCAGTGACGGTCACTGCGATGGGGCAAGACCGTCAGGGCTTTCTGTGGATTGGGACACAAACGGGACTGTTCCGCTACGACGGGGCGCGCGCGGAGAAAATGCCGCAGGTCGAGGAGATCATCGGGCACTACGTTCTGGACATGGTCATCGCACCGGACGGAACGCCATGGTTTGCCGGGAACCGAGGGATCGCGCACTACAACGGAGAGCAGTTCGAAAGCCTGGCGATACCGTCCTTGGCGATGCCGCTAGGGAATGGACCGCAAATTTTCGCAGTGGACAGCCAGGGAATTGTGTACGCGGCGTTGTTCAACCGCGGACTCCTTGTGGTTAATCCGAAGGATCCCGAGAAATACCGAGTACTGAGCGAAGCGGCGGGGATTCATGACACCGTGGCGGGAGTCGTTCGGGCGGAAGATGACAGCATCTGGCTCACGTTTGGCACGAGGCTGGCGCATCTGGCCGCTGGCGCGACGCAGGTGCAGGTGGATGAAAAAATAAGAATTCCCAAGGAACGCGTGGTGGCGCTGGTCTGGTGCGGAGAACATGCGCTTTGGATGCGGACAGCAACCCAATTGGCGAGATTGGATACCGCGAGCCACAAAATCAGTTTTGAAAACGTTGTGATTGGACCGGCGGATGACATCGAAGGCCGGCCGACCGTAGATGGACAAGGCAAGTTGCTGGTGCCGTCTTCCACCGGATTGTATTGGCAAGGCGACAACGGGCACTGGCGAGTGATCACGGACCGGCAAGGAATCTCCAGCAACGACATCCAATTCGCGATGGAAGATCGTGAAGGGACGCTGTGGATCTGCGGGTCCGGAACGGGGCTGGACCGGCTGCCAGGCGTGCGGGAGTGGAGCGGATGGACAACCGCCGAAGGGCTGCCAGACAACGCCACATGGGCGACGCAACGGGATCACCAGGGACGGTTGTGGGTCAGCACGTCTCGCGGCATCGGGGTGTGGGATGGCGAGAAGCATCAGTGGCTGAGAGTACCGTCATTTGGCGAAAGTTCCAGGACGCAGGTGAGGCAACTGCAAGTGGCGGGCGACGGTGCGGTGTGGGGGATGACGGTGACAGGAGCGCTGGTGCGGATCGACCCGTCAAATTTCACAAGCGCGCTGCACGCAAATTTTCACGGCAGGCCTTTTCAGTGGCTGTCCGTGTCACCGAGCGGAGAGATTTGGGCGCTCACGCAGGAACACATGTTGAGGTTTGATGCGGAGAGGCCTTTCGCGGAACCCACAGAAGTGCCGATGCCCCTCCTGGCTGGAGCTCAGTTGATAAACATGACATTCGGGCCGAAGGGCACGGTGTGGGTGGCCGGCAATGGCGCGGTGTATCGCCTCGAGGGAAAAATCTGGAAGACGCTCACGATGAAGGATGGACTGAGAGGACAGGCGATCACGAGCATGTCGGCGGTGAGCGAAACGGAACTCTGGGTGGCATATAACGACGTGGTGGGCGTAACGCGAATTCGCTTTGAGCGAATAGGAAAAACGCGAATCGAGCACCATCCATGGGATTGGTTGATCGTCGGGCACGATTCGAAGAACCGCGTGTGGTTCAATGGGCCGGATGGACTGGCAGTGATTTCACAGAATGGAAGCGTACAGAGGATTAGCCACGCGGATGGACTGCTGTGGGATGACGTGAGCCCGTGGACGGGAGTGAGAGAAGAGAAGGACGGCAGCTACCTGATTGCGACGTCGCGGGGGCTGGCGCACTACCAACCGAAGGACCTGGGGCCCCATGGGGAATTCGCGAACGTGGCGCTGACATATGTGGCCGTGGGCGGGGAACAGAGACAGCTTCGGGAGACGCCGAAGGTCAAGGCGGGCGAAGGGACACTGAAAGTGCAGTTCACGCCAATGGTCCTGGGGAACCCGGAGCGAGTTTCTTGCCAGTACCAATTACGGGGTTTGGAGAAACAGGTCACGGACACCCAGCAGCGGGAAGTGCAGTACGGCGGATTGCCCGCGGGGAATTATGAGTTTTGGGTGCAGTGCCAGGAGCGGGGAGGTATGGCGCCATCGTCGCCAGCGACATTCCGTTTCCAGGTGCTGCCAAACGTGTGGCAAACGTGGTGGGCAAAGATTGCCGGCGCATTTGCATTGTTGGGGAGTTTCTGGGTGTTTGTTTCCATGCGCATGCGCGCGCTGGACCGGCGGAGAGTGGAGTTGGAAGAGGCGGTGGCGCAGCGAAGCGCCGAGCTGTTGCAGAAAAACAAAGAGCTCGAAGAGATCTCGCTGACCGATCCGTTGACGGGCACGCGGAACCGGCGATATTTCTACGAAACGATCTCGATGGACATCGCGCAAGCGCTGCGGTCCCATCTGAATACACTGGATTCCAGCGCGGCTTCAGATTCGCGGCAGGAATTGATTTTTGTGCTGGTGGACATTGACCGGTTCAAGTGGGTAAACGACGAAATGGGGCACGCGGCGGGAGACCGCTTGCTGCAGGAAATGGCGAAACGCCTCGCTTCCGTGATGCGGCGTTCGGACGTGCTGGTGAGGTGGGGCGGGGAAGAATTTTTGCTGGTATGCAGGTCAACGGATCGCGAGAATGCGGCAGCACTGTGCAGCCGTCTGCTGGAGGCGGTGCGGGCGGTGCCGTTTGACGTGGGGAACGGAGTCGAGGTGCACAAAACGTGTTCGATCGGATGGGCACCGTACCCATGGCTGAAAGAAGATTTCGAGTTGCTGTCGATTGACAACGTGATTGAACTGGCGGACAAGGCGTTGTACCTGGCGAAGCGCGAGGGGAGAAATCGGAGTTATGGTTTGTTGCCAGCGGCGACGGCGCCCGTCTCGGACAAAAGGGTGTCGATCGAAAATTTGAGAGATTTTCCGCCAGATTTGGTGCAGATCGTTTGATTAATCCCCGTCTGACAAATATGTGGTCGCGCATTCCTCCCGCCGTGTCACCCTGGATCATTGCCGGAATGCCGGCATCTTCGAGGGCGCCCTTGGCCAAGTCCGCTCCCGGGTGGCAACTGTGCGACTGGACGACAACAAGCTTGGCGTAGTGCATGTTCAATGTATATGCCCGTAGTGCGCCGCGAAAGCGCGCGTGGCGATTCTTGGCGGGGGCGCATCCAACCAGTTACAATGAAGTGTTTGTATTGAGCGTGAGAAGCGGGTTGTGTAGCGCAGCATAAAGACGCTCGCCTGAAAGATTGGCGCTCCTCGGAGAAAATGGAGAGCACAGCCAGGAATGGCTGTGCCACAAGAGTTTATGGAAGCAGCACAGATACTGGACCGCGTAGTCGCTAAATTCATCGGGACGAAGCACGAGCGCGACATCAAGAAGTTGCAGCCCGTGGTGGCGGCGATCAACGCGCTGGAAGCGGAGATGCAGGCGCTCAGCGACGAGCAGATAAGAGAGCGCTTCAGCGCACTGAAGACGCAGGTCCAGGAGCAGTTGAAGGACAGTGACCCGGCGGAGGCGAGCTACAAGGAGGATTTGCGACGGGCGCTGGAGCCCGCCATTGTGCCGGCGTTTGCGCTGGCGCGCGAGGCAGGGCGGCGATTCCTGAAGATGCGGCATTTCGACGTGCAGCTCATCGGCGGAATGGTGCTGAACGACGGAAAAATCGCCGAAATGAAGACGGGCGAAGGAAAAACGCTCGTGGCCACGCTACCGGCGGCACTGAATGCTCTGGCGGGACGCGGCGTGCACATCGTGACCGTAAACGATTACCTGGCGCGGCGCGACGCGGAATGGATGAGCCCGATCTATCGAGGGCTGGGTTTGACTATCGGCGTGATTGTGCACGACCTGGATGACGCGCAGAGGCGCGCGGCCTATGGGGCGGACATCACGTACGGAACGAACAACGAGTTCGGGTTCGATTACCTGCGCGACAACATGAAGTACGACCTGGCGAGTTGCGTACAGCGCGGGCACCAGTTTGCCATCGTGGACGAAGTGGACTCGATCCTGATTGACGAGGCGCGGACGCCGCTGATTATTTCGGGGCCTTCGGAAGAGTCCACGGACAAGTACTTTAAGATAGACAAAATCATTCCCAAGCTGATTAAAGAGATTGATTACACGCTGGATGAAAAGCACCGCACGGCGACGTTGACGGAAGAGGGATTCAACAAGTGCGAGCGGCTGCTGGGGATTACGAACTTATCGGATATTGGGAATGTGGAGCTGATGCACCACGTGTACCAGGCTTTGCGGGCGCATACGCTGTACAAGCTGGACGTGGATTACGTGGTGAAGGACGGGGAAGTCATCATCGTGGATGAGTTCACCGGGCGGCAGATGCCGGGGCGGCGCTGGTCGGATGGCTTGCACCAGGCGGTGGAAGCCAAAGAAAGTGTAAAGATCGAGAGGGAAAACCAGACGCTGGCGACAATTACGTTCCAGAACTACTTCCGCATGTACAAGAAATTGTCGGGAATGACGGGCACGGCAGAAACGGAAGCAGCGGAGTTCGGCAAGATTTACAACCTGGATGTGGTGGTGATTCCGACGAACCGGACACTGATCCGGATTGAGAATCCGGACGTGGTTTACCGCACGGAAAAAGAGAAGTTTGAAGCGGTGGTGAACGGGATTCTTCAGGAAGACGATTCGGTGGCGCACGGGATCCGGCACTATCACGAGCGGGGGCAACCGGTGCTGGTGGGCACGATTTCCATTGAAAAATCGGAAACGATCGCGGATTTGCTGAAGAAATCGGGGATTCCGCACCAGGTGCTGAACGCGAAACAACACGAGCGCGAATCGCGCATCGTGGCCCAGGCGGGGCGCAAGGGCGCGGTCACCGTGGCGACGAACATGGCGGGGCGCGGGACGGACATCCTGCTTGGGGGGAATCCGGAGTTCCTGACGCGCGAGCATTTTCTGAAGAATAAGCTGGCGATGCCGTATGCGGCGGCGCCTTCGGTGATCGGTGTGGAGAGCACCGATGGCGATGGGACGCAGCCGACGGCGCCAATGGTGTTGTTTCAGCACGAAGGGAAGATTTTTCAGGTACCGCAGGAGCAGTGGAAACCTGTGTACGACCAGTTCGCGGACCAGTGCAAAGCCGAGCACGACGAAGTAGTGGCGCTGGGCGGGTTGCACATTTTGGGAACCGAGAGGCACGAGGCGCGGCGCATTGACAACCAGTTGCGCGGGCGCGCGGGACGCCAGGGCGACCCGGGCTCTTCGCGATTCTTCCTTTCGCTGGAAGACGATTTGATGCGGATTTTCGGCGGGGAGCGCGTGAAGCAGTTGATGTATCGCCTGGGGATGACGGAAGGCGTGCCCATCGAATCGAAGCTGATTTCAAACCGCATCGAGCAAGCGCAGAAGTCGGTGGAAGCACAAAATTTCGACGCGCGCAAACATTTGCTCGAATACGACGACGTGATGAACAAGCAGCGCGAGACGATTTATGCGATACGGCGGTCTGCGCTGGAAGGGAAGGACCAGAGAGATTACGTGCTGGGGATTGCGGAAGACGTGGCGCGGGAGACCGTCGAAGCGAATTGCCCTCGGGAGCAGCATCCGGGGCAGTGGAATACGGCACAGTTTTCGGCCGAAGTGCACACGCAGTTTGGGATTGACGCGAAAGCAGGGGGAGCGGACCCGACGACGTTGAATCACGATGAGCTTGGGGACGCGCTGGTAGAAGCGATCAAGCACCGGTATGCAGAGAAGGAGAAGCAGTTCAGCCCGGATTTGCTGCGGTGGCTGGAGCGGCGAATCATCCTGGACGTCGTAGATACACAGTGGAAGGATCACCTGTTGTCGTTGGACCACTTGAAGGAAGGGATCGGGCTGCGCGGATACGGGCAAAAGGATCCGCTGGTCGAATTCAAGAAAGAAGCGTTCGTGTTGTTTGAGGACATGATGACGCGGATTGACAACGAGACAATCCGCTATTTGTTCCACGTGCAAATTCAGCGGGGTGAGGAGCCACCTCCTCCGCAAGCACGCCAGCCAAGGCCTGTGCCTCCGGGACAGCTTCCACTGAGCGCGGCGGCGGCAGCAGTGGCGAGTGCTGCAGCACGGGCAGAGGAGATGCCGCAGCGATTGCCGGACTTTGCGCGGGCATTGGAGAGGAAGCAGGAACGTCAACAGAAGGATTTGCAGTATCAGACGGGACCAGCGCAGGCCGAAGCGCCGAAGCCAGTGCGGGCTGGCGCGAAGGTGGGAAGGAATGAGCCGTGCCCGTGCGGGTCGGGGAAGAAATACAAGAAGTGCCATGGGGCGAGCGTTTGAAGAGGAAGTAATGAAGTAAGGAAATAACGAAGTAAAGATCAAGAAAAGCCTTCGCGACACTCTTTTCTTTACTTCGTTATTTCCTTGCTTCGTTACTTCTTTATTTCAAGACGAGGAAAACTTCATGCCACCGGGGACAATGCCAGGACAAATGCCGGAACGCCATTCGATTCCGGGAGTGAAGAATCTCGTAGCGATCGCGAGCGGAAAAGGCGGCGTGGGGAAAACCACGGTCGCGGTGAACTTGGCGCTGGCGTTGGCGAAGCTGGGGCACAAGGTGGGGTTGCTCGACGCAGACGTCTACGGGCCGAACGTGCCGATCATGCTGGGGTCAAGCGCGGAGCCGATGGCCACGCCGCAGCAGCGCATCATTCCTGTGCAAGCTCAGGGCATCAAAATGATTTCGATGGGACTGCTGAATCCTGGGGACAAGCCGGTAATTTGGCGCGGGCCGATGCTGCATAGCGTGATTACGCAGTTTCTGCGCAGTGTGGAGTGGGGGGAGCTGGATTACTTGGTGATTGACTTGCCGCCGGGCACGGGCGATGTGCAGTTGACCCTGATTCAAACGGTGGCGGTGACGGGCGCGGTGGTGGTAACGACGCCGTCAACGGTGGCGCTGGCGGACGTGCGCAAGGCGATTGAGATGTTCCGGCAGGTGAACGTGGAAGTGCTCGGCGTGGTGGAGAACATGAGCACGTTCAGTTGCCCGCATTGCGGCAAGCCGATTGATATTTTTGGACACGGCGAAGGCGCGAAGACGGCGATTGAGTATGGCGTGCCGGTGCTGGGAGAAATTGAAATTGACCCGAGAATTCGAGTGGGCGGCGATACGGGGAAGCCGGTTGCGGCGCAGGGAGAGTCGGCGCCGGCGGCGCAGAGCCTGTATCGTGTTGCGAAGGCGGTGACGGGGCGGCTGGAGGAAGTTGCGGCAACGACGAGTGGGCCTACGGTGGAGATTGACTGAAGAACGAAGTAAGGAAGTAAAGAGGTAGGAAGAGCCAGGCTTACAATTCGTCATTCCGAGCGAAGCGAGGAATCCCTCCTGGATGATGTGGCCATGATCCAAGAGAGATTCCTCACTCCGAAGACTCCGTTCGGAATGACGGGGAATACTTCTCAAGAACCCCCAAACGTTGTAAAAAGTGTAGAGCACGGTTGAGTTGCGGCGCGGGAACATTTGCCCGCGCTGGCTCGTTTTGAAGAGAGAGGTCGCTTCCATGGGCGGATCCGTACCGGTCGAATCCAAACCAAATGAACGCACCTTGGACGCCCGTCCGGGAGAATGGGCACTTCTGGGCGGGCTGTCTTTTGCGGTGTTTGCCGCGCACCTGCTGGTCAGCGGGCGGTACGGCTATTTCGTCGATGAACTGTACTACATCGCGTGCAGCAAGCATCTAGCGTGGGGATATGTGGATCAGCCGCCACTGATTGCGGCGATAACGTGGCTGGAACGCGTGACGCTGGGAGATTCGCTGCGGGCGCTACATTTCTTGCCGGCAGTGGCGGCGGGGTTGCGCGTGTTGCTGACCGGACTGATTGCGCGGGAATTGGGCGCGCGGCGGTTCGGGATGGTGCTGGCGTGCGTGTGCGTGATGGTGGCGCCGATCTATCTGGGGCTGGACTCGCTGCTCACGATGAACGTGTTCGAGTCGCTCTTTTGGATGGGCGCGGCGCTGATTGCACTGAAGATTTTCAATGGTGCGAGCCCGAAACTTTGGCTGCTGTTCGGAGTGGTTTGCGGAGTTGGGCTGCTCAACAAGCATTCGATGCTGTTTTTCGGATTTGGATTGTTCCTCGGCTTGCTGCTGACGAAGCAGAGAAAGCACTTCGCACAACCGTGGATTTTGCTCGGTGGGTTGATTGCGCTGCTGATTTTCCTGCCGAACCTCATGTGGGAGATTCAGCGGCACTTCCCGACGATTGAGTTGCTGCGAAACGTGCAGCGGAGCGGGCGGAACACAGAACTCGGGCCGCTGATGTTTCTGCTGGTGCAGGCTTTCATCTTGCACCCGTTGGCGGCGCCGGTGTGGATTGCGGGGCTGGTGGAATTGCTGCGCGACCGCGAGGGGAGGAGCTGGCGCGTGCTCGGCATCACGTACGTCGTGATCATGATCTGCATGCTGACGATGCACGGGCGGATGTACTATCCCGCGCCGGCCTATCCGATGCTGTTTGCGGCGGGCGGGGTCGCGTTCGAGCGGTGGTTCGACCGGTTGCGGAGCGCGCGGTGGCTGAAGCCAGCCTATGTAGCGGTGCTGGTCGTGACAGGTATATTGATCGCGCCGTTTGCGTATTTTCCGATGCTGACGGTGGATCAGTACATTGCTTATTCGCGATTCATGCGTTTCGGGCCGCCGCGCATAGAGACGCACCGACTCGGGCCCTTGCCGCAGATTTATGCCGACCAGTTCGGATGGAAAGAGATGGCGCAGGTGGTCGCGGACGCGTACCACAAACTGCCGCCGGAAGAGCAGAAGAGTTGCGCGATCTTCGGACAAATTTATGGCCAGGCGGGAGCGATTGATTTCTTTGGCGCACAGATGGGATTGCCGCCGGCGATTTCCGGGCATCAAAGCTATTTCTATTGGGGGCCGCGCGGATATACGGGCGAATGCATGATCGTGATGGCGGACCGACTGGAACGCTTGCAAGGATTATTTGAGAGCGTGGAGAAAGTGGGGAGTGTGTATCATCCGTTGTCCATGCCGTACGAGCATTTCGACGTGTTCCTGTGCAGAAAGTCGAAATTCGGAGCGCTGGAGAAGGCCTGGCCGAAGGTCAAAAATTGGGATTGAAGAGATGTGGGCACAGGCGAGAATGCCTGTGCTACCAAAAGCGCTGGCATGAAAGCCAGCGCAACATCAGCGAAGAGCGAGCTTCCTTGTCAGCGGGGCAAAGCGGATGCTATCTTGGGATGTCCGTGGTGTGCTCACGGCAGCTCGCGTGCTGTGCTATATCTAAGCCCTGCAATCACTTACGGGGAATTTGAGGATTCTTGACTCGCTCACCTGACATTCGTCCGTATCGCGGGAAGTATCCGCAGATTGCGGCTTCGGCGTACATTGATCCGGCGGCGGTGGTCATCGGCGACGTGGTGATCGGCGAAGACGCGAGCGTGTGGCCGCGGACGGTGGTGCGCGGAGACGTGCACTACATCCGGATCGGCGCGCGGACGAATATCCAGGACGGGTGCGTGCTGCACGTGATGAAGGACGAGTACCCGTTGATCCTGGGCGATGACGTGACCGTGGGGCATTCGGTGACGCTGCACGGATGCACGATTGAGTCGCGCGTGCTGATCGGGATGGGGTGCATCATTTTGAATGGCGCGGTGATTGGGAGTGGGAGCATTGTCGCGGCAGGATCGCTCGTCACCGAGCGGACCATGATTCCGCCGGGCAGTCTCGTTATGGGGTCGCCGGCCAAGGTGAGGCGGCCGCTGGCGGAAGCGGATATCGAATCGATTGGAAAGTATGCGGAAAGGTATGCAGGA
>Ga0187780_10004891_pt1 | contig 10025 bp, 9 predicted proteins | sample 1015_Q2_SP10_20__FD_132429 | JGI IMG/M metagenome (GOLD analysis project Ga0187780, IMG submission 132429) | Tropical peat soil microbial communities from peatlands in Department of Meta, Colombia - 1015_Q2_SP10_20_MG | ecosystem: Environmental > Terrestrial > Soil > Wetlands > Peat | place...
GAGCAATTCCGAGGCCCCGTTCATGACCCACGGCTGTCGCGTGAAGCCGTCTACGGAGGCCACGAAGCCCAGCAGCTTCACCACCTGCTCCACCTTGTCCAGGTCGCCAATCACGCTCTTGACGCAGGCCAGGCAGTTGACCGCACACATTTGAGCGGCCTGGTAGCCCTGCTCCTCGGTCAGCTCCCGCCCGAGCTTCCCCGTGAACTTCGGTTTGCCGTCCACCGTGGGCCCCTGGCCCGCGGTGAAGATGAGGTTCCCGGTCCGCACGGCGGGGACGTAGGCCGCCAGCGGCTTCGGCGTAGGCAGGGTGAATCCCATCTTCTCCAGTTCCTGTTCGATTCGCATCGGTCCTCCTTCAGCGACAAGACCTTCACCGCCAGGACGCCAAGATCGAAGGGGATCATGAGCAGGGTCACTCTATCATAAAAATGTCAGCCATTCCAAGCGTGCGGAATTCTCGTGTTCTACGGCAGGCCGATCGTGTGGAGGGTCATGAAGGGGGTGGGGCTGATGGGGCTGCCGGGCTGCACGATGACGAAGTCATCGGTGTCCCAGGACCTGGTCACGAGACGGCGGACGTATTCGAGCGACCCGGGGATCTCCACGTAGGAGAGGCCGAAGACTTCGGCCATTTCGGCCGCATGGGCGCGGGCGGCCCGCACGTCGCCGACGCCATGGTCGATCAATGCCACGCGCGTGTAATTCTTCAGGAGCTCTCGGGCGATGTAGCGGGCGTCCTCCTCCCCGTACTTGGGGAGGTACTCGTTCTTGTAAGCGCTCAGCGACGTCGTCCCGTACAGCGCCCAGCCCGGGGTGATGTAATAGGTACCCGGGAAGGCCGCCGTTTCTGCCTCGTATCGCTCGCGGGAACCGAGGAGGAGGGCGATGCAGTCGTGCACCCGAGGCATGACGAGGACAGCGCTCCGCGAGGCGATCCCCACGACCCCATTGCTGCACAGCCCGTAGCCGAGCAGGATGGATCCGACCTCGGGGCCAATGCCATCCAGGACCTCCTGGATTGCGGCCGGCATTTTGCCCGGGGTCCGGTGCAGCCCCTGGGGCAGGTATGTGCGGCCGAGGTCGGGCGGCGAGACCGCCTCGAACTCGTCCTTGAACACCTCGCACGCGATCAGATGTTGCTTTCCCTTCTGCTGCCTGCTGCTTGCTGCCTGCTGGTTGATGACTAGTACCTCCCGAACTCCCGCGCCGCCTCGAACATGGCCAGGATGTTATCCACCGGGACTTCGGCCTGGATGTTGTGGACCGCGCCAAGCACGTAGCCCCCACCGGGTCCCAGGTCGGCAATCCGCCTTCGGACCTCTGCCTTGACCTCCTGCGGCGTTCCCAATGGCAGCACGCGTTGGGTATCCACTCCACCCCAGAAGGTGATGTCGCGGCCGAACTCCCGCTTGAGCTTTGCGCTGTCCATGTCCTTGGCCGAAACCTGAACGGGGTGGAGGGCGTCGAAGCCCGCCTCGATGAGGTTCGGAATGAAGGCCGTGATTGAGCCGCAACTATGCAGGAGGACAGGCTTGTTGAAGCGCTTGATCGTGTGGACCATTCGGCCGTGGTACGGTTGGATGAGCCGGTGATAGAGCGAGGGGTTCATCACCGGTCCTCCCTGAGTCCCCAGGTCGTCGCCGAACATGGCGAGATCCACCAGGTCCCCCACCTCCTGCAAGGCGCGCTCGGTCATGCGGACCCAGAAATCCGCATAACGCTCCATGAAGGCCTGGGTAAAATCCGGGGCGAGGATGAGGTCCTCCAGAGAAGCGGCATACCCACGCATGAACTGGATCTGGTGGACGAGGCCCGCCCCCAATACGAGAATAATGGCGGCGTCGGTTCTGGCCCGATGGGTCTGCGCCTGGCTACGCAGCGTGCGGAAGCGCCCCGGATCGAGCGGATCGGGCCAAGCGAACTTCTTGACCAGATCGGGATCCGGCTCCAGCCCGTAAAAGGGTCCGTCGTAATTGATGAAGTGCTGGCCCACGCCCAGGTGCTTCCAGATGATGCCCCACTCGTCGGTGAGGGAGCCATCCGGCAGCTCCCGCTCGGGATTCGCGTCGGGGTTGTCTAGGATCACGGCACGGCAGTCCACGCCCAGATAGCTGAGCAGGCGCTCGTCCGGGAGGACGCTGTTGGACCGACGGGAAAGATAGGCGACGGGAGGGGCTTCACCAAAGCCAAGACGGGCCATCACGCGTTGATAGGCGTGGATGTTGATGGTGCTGGCCAACGTTCCACCCAGGTCCACCGGAACCCGATCCGGTTGCTCCCGCTTGAGGGTGGTCAGCACGCGCTCTCGATGCGTCATGAACCAAACACCCGATTTATTGAAACACGTTCGATGGTTCGAGCATTCGATCGTTCATCCGGAGTCTGCGAACACCCAAACGACCGAACTGTCGAACGATCGAACGTCGCTCGGTGCGTTAGGCGAGCCCCAGGAGGGCCTTGGCCTTCTCGACGGCCGTGGCCGCGCTCTCGCCGAAACCGTCGGCCCCGATCTCCCTGGCGAACGTCTGCGTGACAGGCGCCCCGCCGACCATGACCTTCACCTTGTCCCGAAGCTGGGCGCGGTCCAGCGCCTGGATGACATCGCGCATGTTCAGCATGGTCGTGGTGAGCAGGGTGGAGATCCCGACAATCTGGGCGCCGCTGTCCTCGACAGCCTGCACGAACTTCTCCGGGGCCACGTCGGTCCCCAGGTCCACCACCTCGAAGCCAGCACCTTCCCACATCATGCAGACCAGGTTCTTGCCGATGTCGTGCAGGTCACCTTTCACGGTGCCGGCCACCGCCACGCCCACCGGCTTGGCCCCGGTTTGGGTGAGCAGCGGCTTGAGCATGGCCAGCGACTTCTTCATGGCCCGTGCCGCTACCAGGACTTCCGGGACGTAGACCTCGTTGCACTTGAACTTCTCACCGACGATTTCCATGCCCGGCACCAGGGCCTCGTTCAGGATCTTCTGCGGCGGATACCCGGCCTTGATCGCCACCTCGGTCAGGACGGTACAACCCTTCAAGTCGCCGTTCATCACCGCTTCCTTCAATGCGTTCAGATCCATGGCAGCCCCCTTCACGGTGTCCTTGGCGGAGTCGCTCCAGTGGATTGAGCACTTACTATGCCCCAGGGCTCGGGGAGAGACCAGTCCGAATGACAAAAGGACTGCCCGACCGGACGTCTGGGGAGAACGAGCCGGTATGGAAGAGCCGGCACAGGAAGAGCGCAGGCTCAGGCAGTCCGGGTACCGATCCACTCCCGGAAGAAGGGATCGGCGATTCGGTGCTCGCCGTTGGCCTTGAGGATAACCTGCTCCTTGAGTAGCTGCCGGAGAGAGGTTTGTACCGAAGAGTGAGAGCCCAGGCGATGGGTCGCGAGGAACTCGCTGGCGAACACGTTCCGGCCGCCGCCTCTGGCAACGGCCTGCAAGACCTGCCGCTGGTGCAGGGACAGCTGATCCCACGTGGTGCTGAAGTACGGCGCCTCCTGCTCCACAATAGCCGCAATGGCCTTCCCGATGTCTCCCTCTGTGATCCGATCTCCCTTGCCTGCGCACAGTGCCCACAACTGGTGGCAGAGGCGCTGGACGTTGTAGGGGACGTCGTCGGCCGCAGCCAGGATGGCGTCCAACACCTCGGCGGAGACGCGGAGGCGGCCGCGCCGGAACCGCTCCTCCAAGAACGGGGCAAACTCGTCCTGGGGGATGGAACCGAGGTGCAGGAGCCGGCCGAATCTGTAAAACGGGCTCCGCTCGCGGGTTGCCATCTCCTGGAGCGCGCTCTGTCTGGAGCCGGCGAACAGATAGCTCACGTGGCGATGCTGCTGGAAATGCGACCGCATGGCCTTCTCGAGGCCGGCACCGGGGAACCGCTGCATCTCCTGGAACTCGTCGAAGGCGAGGACCAGGCGACGCTTCCGCTTCGCGGCGAGTCGCTCCGGAAGGGCCAAGACCTCTTCTTGGAGAGCCAGGCCGCTCCGTGGTGAACTGCCGATGTCGAGGGACAGCGTAGGTTGACCGGTAGAATCCGTCCCCACCTGGGGGCGCAGCCGTCCCAGAAGATCCATGGCCAGGCGCAACAACTTTTCCGGCTGGGACTCGGCCGCCCGGAGGATCGTCTGGGCCGTCAGCTCCAGGAACTGTACGGGTGTAGTCGTCCGGAAGGTGTCCATGTATGCCACCAGCATTCCTCGGGACCGCAGCCGATCCAGGAGCGTGAGGATGAGGGAGGTCTTGCCGTACCGGCGAGGGGAGAGGAGGAACAGGTGCTGCCCGTCGCGGAGTTCCCGGGCCAGTTCCGCCAGTTCCTGGCGGCGGTCCGCGAAATCAGCGCCCGTGACCACGGAACCGAACCTGAAGGGGTTGTCCATCCGGACCTCCACATTATGCATATCTGCATTATGCAGAAATGCATAATACAATTGCGCATACCCTAGCCGGAGGCGAACCCATTGTCAAGTGGAGGTCAAGACGGGCCTTTCCGGGGGATCCGCTGCGCTGTGAGCTCACCCGTCCTACACAAGGCGGCGCCGGACGGGGCAGGCCTATTTCGCCGGAGTCACGCTGGCGGGATAGCGGACGCCGGTGCCGCCCAGGCCGCTACCCCGCCTGCAGAGACACCGGTGGGAATTCAAGCCGCAGCCTCAGCCGGAAGAGAATCCATCCAAGGAGATTGCAACCGACGGGGGCCCTCTCAGAGGGGGGCTCTCACCTTTCACGTCCGTTGAGTTTCTGGAGGAGGGCAAGACTGCTCGTGGCGGGCTGGCAATTCGGCTCGAGGCCCTTCTGCCTCATGATCGCCATATTCCAGGGCGATCTGCCGAAATTCCTCCTGGACTGCCAGGAAGGCGTCCACCAGATCGGGATCCAGGGACTTCCCGCGTTGGCAGGTGAGTAGCGTGACCGCCTCGTCATGGGGTATGGGAGCCTTGTAGACCCGTGGGCTGGTCACCGTGTCATAGACATCTGCCAAGGCCATGATCCGGCTGGAGAGAGGAATACTCTCCCCCTTGAGATTCTGAGGATATCCACAGCCGTCCCATCGCTCGTGATGAGAATACGCGATTTCTTTTGCCAGGCGTAGGAAGGAAATGTTGGCACCGGCCCCGAACTTTTCTTCGGCTCTCTGGATCACGTCCCGCCCGTGGGTCGTATGTTTCTTCACTTCGTCATACTCTGCGGGAGTTAACTGTCCGGGCTTGAGCAGGATATTGTCAGGCACGCCAACTTTACCAATATCGTGAAGCGGTGCGGACTTGCAGAGCTGTTCGATCGTTTCGGGATCCAGGAATGCGCGGAATTTTGGGTGGGATGCCAGCTGCCGGCACAGGCATCTGACATAGCGTTGGGTGCGCAGGATATGTCTTCCAGTTTCGCGATGTCGGGTCTCAGTCAGCGAGGCGAGACACAGGATAGTGAAGTCCTGGGTCCGTAGGATATCTCTGGCGCGTGCCTTGGCTTTTCTTTCCTCCTGCCAGTACTTGAGCAATGTGAGCAAGGCGAAATTCCCCGCGAGGGCGATGATGGGAATCAGCGGGGAGAGAAAGATCCCTCGGGTCTGGAGCGTCCACTGGGCGCCTTGCCAGAGGCCGAGCGCACCGACCCCCAGGACCAGGAGGCTCCAGGCAGCTCCGGTGCGGGCGAGAAGGAGGGTGGAGAGAACTCCGAACACAAGAATCAGAAACAACTCAAGGCTAGGAGCCCAGGTGGGCCTCGCGACAAAATCCTTCTTCAGGATGTTATCCGCGATGGTGGCGTGGACTTCCACCCCCGGAAAGACCGGGTCCAGGGGGGTCGAATGAACATCCCCAAGGCCGGCGGCCGAGAGGCCCACAAAGACGAGTTTCCCTTGGATGTGCTCTCGGGAGACGTGGTCCCAGAGGACATCCCCGACGGAGACGTGCTTGAAGGTCCCGGCCCTGCCGCGGAAGTGAATCAACAGGTTCCCTTTGGAGTCGAGGGGAATTCGGGTGCGGCCGAGACGCAGGGAATCCACTCCTGCCCGGGTCAGTGTGAGTGTGACCTGATCCGTGCCGAGGGTCTGCATCAGTGTTGCCAGGGCGAGGCTGGGATAATATTTGCCATTGTAGACCATGAGCAGCGGGGCCCGCCGAAGAATCCCGTCCAGGTCGTGCGCGACGTTGAAGAAGCCTGATGCGGGGGCAGCCGCGGAGAAGATCTTGAGGTTGCCCACGACATCGCGTGCCTGGAAGAGGAAGTTACCGTCCTGGATGCCTTTCGTCGGGCCTGCGGTCACCACGTTTATGGGATGCAGGAGAGGCTCGCCGCGAGGGTGCTCCTCATCGGAGAGAATGAACTTGTACCCTAACACGAACGGCCCCTGAGCCAGGACAGCGGCAAGCCCTTTATCATTGTCCCTCATGGTTGCAGGAAGCTTGCTCACGTCTACACGGATCTTGAAATCCCGGAGGATATCCTCTTTTAAGGTGGCGAATGACGTGCGGTCCGCCTCCGGGAATACCATGTCCAGCCCGATGCCTGCGGCACCCAAGTCTTTCAGTTTCCTCAGCAAGATGGCGACGCGATACCGAGGCCATGGCCATTGACCGAATTGCGCTAGGGATTTCTCGTCCAGATCGATGATGACCGGAAGCGCGGTGACGTCTCCGTTTGCGGTGGAGCGGAGCAGGATGTCGTAGAGCCGATTGTCCAGGAAGCGGAAGAAGGTAGGCTCGTAGAGGTACAGAAGCGCGATGAAGGCTGTGAGAATGATTCCGCCAATGAGGAGGGGTTGGCGCTCTTGTCTGGTCCTCGCCCAGATTGTCTTGTGTCCCATCGCCGGGGTCACAGCAATCGACTCTTCCGGTATCCCAATTCCCTCTGCGTGCCCCTCATCGTTGGAAGACGTGTTCTGACCCTCTGGCCTTGGTCAGATCCTCTGGCGGTCGGGCCATGGGCCTGGCATGGGACGCCAGGCCTACCTTATGGTCACCTCAACACGGCGGTTCCGGGGTTCTGGAACTTGGTCTTGATTCGGAATCAGCGGGTTGTCCTTGCCATGTGATTCGACCTCGATGATGGCAGGATCGACCCCTTTAGAGATGAGAATGGCCTTGACCCGGAGGGCGCGATCGAGCCCGAGCCTGTAGTTGCCTTCCCTCGTCCCTACGCGATCGGTGTGGCCGACGACCCTGATGTCGGTTGATTGCCGGGCCTGGATGCCCTGGAGGATCTCCGTAATGACCTTCTCGGACTCCGCCGTGAGGTTGGCGGAACCCGTTCGAAAATATAGGAGGTAGAAACCAGGGGGAGCAGGTCGTGCCGCCATTGCGGGCCCGAAGGTCTTGGCGATCTCGGCCTCCTCCACCCGGAAAGGTGCGCTGGGGGGTGTATTGGCATCCTTGACTTCCGTGGCATCGCCAGCCCTCGTCAGGGCCTGAGACCCCGCCCCGTTGGCGACGACGATCTCCCCTGTCTTGCCGTCCGGGTCAGACTGGAGCACAAACAGACTCTTCTTGGAGGAGGCGCATGAAGTCAAGAAGACGAGGCAAACGCCGCAGGCGAGGACGACGCTAGACGCTTTCATTGAAAACCCCCCTCTGGATCACGCTGCGTGGCCTGTCAGCGCTCGAAACGCGGGGCTTGTCGCTGCAGTCTCCGATAGGAGTAAGGGTCAATCTTCATCAACTTTCACCAGAAACCTCGTTCCGCGGATTCCTATGGTTGCGTTGGGCGTTTCAAACCGAACCGATTGCGGAGACAGTTTTGCGATGATCCCAGAGATGTACACAGCCGTGCCTTTCAGCATACGGGTCACGAGCGACAGTTTGCCCTCGGCCGGGGCGAAGAGGAATTGCTCGACGACCACGACGCTGTTCGGACCGAGAGACAGCGACGTGTCGTCCTTGAGAATCACCCCCAGCGATCCGTCCGGACCCGTCCTTAGCGTATCTCCCTGGAAAATCCTCTCGTTGACCACTGCCGGGAGGGATGACTGTCCCCTGACAATGGAAGCTGATCCATTGACCGTCTTCACTGTGCCCACTGATCCGTCCGAGGCGACTGCAAAGGTGGCGCAGGCAACGAGGGCCGCGACGATGATGCTGCTCAGATACCTCATGGCTCTCCCCCTTTCGTTCAGCCCCAGACAAACCTAACGGACGGCCATCGGCTGTCAAACGAAAAATATCGTTGTACAAGAGTAATGCCAAATTGTCGGTGGGACGTCTGCACCGTGAAAAGCACATCCTAACGCAAGGCTTGTTCCGCCTGGAGTCGGCGGCCGGGAAACGGGCATGGGCGGTCAATTCCAGTAATTGCAGTATTGTGTTGGCTCGACGGAGATTTATCTGGACCGCAGGAGCCGCTGGGTCTGGCGGCGATCGAGTTGCGTCAGGATCGAGTTGTGTCAGGATAAGGTGCGTGCCCCGCGGGGTGACAAATTGCGCCACACATGTCTACGGGGTGCCGTCGGGCATCCTGGGCGGAGCAAGGCTCCTCCGGTCGAGTCCAGGTTGCCGCGAGAGGACGGCGAGGTTGCCTCGAGAATCGTTTATGCTGTCTGGGGCTGGTTTGCTGGATAGGGGACGCCGGTGCCGCCGAGGCCGCAGTATCCCCAGGGGTTCTTCGCCAGGTACTGCTGGTGGTAATCCTCGGCGTAGTAGAACTCCGGCGCGTCGAGAATCTCCGTCATGATCGACCCGACGCCGGCCTGGCCGAGCGCCTGCTGGTAGGCGTGCCGCGAGGCAAGGGCGGCCGCGCGCTGGGCGGGGCCGTGGCAGTAGATGGCGGAACGGTACTGGGTCCCGACATCATTTCCCTGGCGCATGCCCTGCGTGGGATCGTGATTCTCCCAGAAGAGGCGGAGGAGGGACTCGTACGAGACGACGTTCGGGTCGAAGACCACGCGCACGACCTCGGCATGACCGGTCAGCCCGCTGCACACCTCTTCGTAGGTGGGGTTGGGGGTGAACCCTCCCGCGTAGCCGACGGCCGTCGAATAGACGCCGCGCCGCTGCCAGAAAATCCGTTCGGCTCCCCAGAAGCAGCCCATACCGAACATGGCCAGTTGCGTCCCGGCCGGGAACGGCGGCTCCAGTTTGTGCCCGTTCACGAAGTGGCTGGCTGGAACAACCATGCGCTCCGGGCGGCCCGGAAGCGCCTCCTCTTTGGTCGGGGTTCTTGCCTTCCCGGTGAAGAACCACATGCTTACGCACCTCCCTGCTGGGACGAAGAAGGTTCTCGCGTTGCTGCCGGATTATAGGGTGGGAGCGAGAGCACAGCAAGGTGTCCAGCGGGAAGCAGCCTCTCGTGTCACGTGATGGCGTGAACCCAAGGCGGAGCAGGGTCTGAGTTGAGAGCGCTCGCCTCCCGGGGTCAGGCTAGAGCCTCCGCCAGGACCTCGACCAGGTGGCGCGCCCGTCGCCCGGTGCCGTGGGGGATCTGCTGGCGGCACGAGACCCCGGCGGCGACGATCTCCCACTCCGGCCCCTTGGCCTTGACGGCGGGAAACAGGCGGCGGTTGCCGATGGCGATGGACAAGTCGTAGTGCTCCTTCTCGTAGCCGAAGGACCCGGCCATGCCGCAGCAGCCGGAGTCCACCTCCTCCACATTGGCTCCTGGCAGTAGGCGGAGCACCTGCAGGCTGGGGCCGGACCCGATCAGGGCCTTCTGGTGGCAGTGGCCATGAAGAAGGAACGACTTGGCGCCGTTCCTGAACGGCAGGTTCAGCACGCCGCGCTGGTGCAGGCCCAGCAGGAATTCCTCGATCATGAAGGCGGACTTGGCCAGCGCTGCGGCGCGAGGATCATCCACCAAGTCGGGATACTCGTCGCGGAAGATCAGGATGCAACTGGGCTCGCACCCCACGATGGGGATGCCCTTGGCCGCATATCGTGTCAGACGGTCCACGTTGTAGGCGGCGTTGGCCTTGGCCTCCTGGAGGAGCCCCTTGGAGATCATGGGCCGCCCGCAGCACTTCTTCTCCGCCAGGATCACCTCGAAGCCGGCCGCCTCCAGGACCTTGACCGCCGCCTTGCCGATGTCGGGGTAGTTGTA